>Ga0105048_10000226_pt1 | contig 81133 bp, 65 predicted proteins | sample MAT05_FD_78382 | JGI IMG/M metagenome (GOLD analysis project Ga0105048, IMG submission 78382) | Freshwater microbial communities from Lake Fryxell liftoff mats and glacier meltwater in Antarctica - MAT-05 | ecosystem: Environmental > Aquatic > Freshwater > Ice > Liftoff microbial mat | place...
AGCAAAGGGCCAGCGCGGCGTGCTTGAGGATGTCGCCGAGGTTGCCGACGCTGCGGGATTGGCGATTCGTGGGGCGAGCCCTCACGTCAGTGCAAGCGCCCTGGGCGCCAGGCTCGGCCGCATTTCGGCGCCGATGGGTCGCACCGGGTAGGCCTCACAAGTCGCGAAATGGTGTGCCCCCTACCGATGCGGTAGGCGTTTGGGAGGCACTAGCAGGGGCGCTCACCCGGGGCGGTGGCGCGCGTCTGACCGGCGGCCCGCTCGGAGTCGACCCGGCGGAATTCTCGCTGACCGGCGACGACGACTGACCAGATACCTCCGGTATCGGCAGCGTCGAAAGCCCTGGTGCGGAGAGCGGGGCCGCGAGCGACGTGGCGGTAATCGGGGCCGCGCTTGGCACTGCCGGTGCTTGCGCGGTCGGGTCACGTGAGAGCGCCCAACTCGAAGCGCCTGCGATTGCCAAGATCGCGACGCCAGCCATTACCGCTGCGGACCGAGACGTGGACTTCTTGTCGAGCGCCCCAGCCGCGACAGCGCTCTGGCGGGTGCTGGCCGGAGCCAGCGGATCGGCAAGCGCGTTCATTGATTTCGCGGCTTCCGAGCCGACGTCTTCGGGGCCATTGGCAGATCGAAGTGAAGCCCGAATTTTCTCGTCCAGATCGCGTTTCGCGTCGGCAAACGTCGTGCGTAAGAGCTCACCTAGGTCGACGTCCTGTCCTCGGTCCAACTGGAGGAAGCTCCGCAGCGCGTCGCGCAGCTCGGCAGCATCGGCGAAGCGCTCGTTGCGAGACTTGGCCATTGCGCGGAACAGAGCGCGGTCGAGGTCTGGCGGCGCCTCAGGGAAATGCTCTCGGAGCCGCGGGACAGAATCACGGATGATCTCGAGCGTCGCCGCGGCCGGGGGCAGGTTCGCGTACAAGGGCCTTCCGGTGCACAGCTCGAACAACACGACTCCCAATGCAAAGACATCGCTGCGCCGGTCGAGTGGCTCGCAGCGGAGCTGTTCCGGAGACATGTAGCCGAACTTGCCCTTGACGACGCCGCTCACGGTCGCTTGCGTCGCCTCGAAGAACTTGGCGACGCCGAAGTCGAGCAAAAGCACGCGGCCGTCGAAAGTGAGCAAAACGTTCTGAGGAGAGACGTCACGGTGGACGACGCCCAGCGGCTGACCATCGATGTTGGTTGCGTCGTGGGCAGCGTGCAGACCGGCGGCCACCTCGGCACCGATCCAGGCTGCGAGGCGCGAGGGGAACGGCGCATGTTGCGCAGCGAAGTGCGCAGCGAGCTTGGCCAGGGTGACGCCCTTGACCAGCGGCATTACGATGAAAGGCTCGCCGCCGACCATCCCGAGCTCGAAGGTCTCCAGCACGTTCGGGTGAGAGATCATGGTGGTCAAGCGAGCTTCGCTCACCAGCGCAGCCACCTCCTCGGGGCCACGATCTTGGGAACGGAGCACCTTGATGGCGAACGTGCGACCGACGCCGGCCTCGCCCTTCAACACGGCTGCGTGAACCGTGCCCATGCCCCCGCGCGCGATCGGAAACAGTAATCGGTAGCGGCCCAATGTCTGCCGGCGAACGGAGGGCGGCTCTGGCTCCCCTGGCTCGAGCCCAACCGGATTCAGCACCGCGATGGGCTGGATCTTCTCTTTCAAGGTGGGGAGATCGTCGGTCGCGCGGCGCACCGTGACACAAGCTATCACGCCGCCGCGTACTGCTCGCGGCGGGTCAACTGCTCAGGGGGCGCCGCACGCCAGCCACTCTCCGAGGCGCTCGCGTGACTCGTCGTCCGGGCCGGCCTGAGGCGGCATCGAAGTGTTGTGATCCGCCGAGCGGCTCCAGATACGCGGCGCAGCTTCACGGATCTGTTCGCCGCTATCGAAGTCGCTGCCGACGGGCGCACCCTGACGATCACCCTCCGGCAGCGCCGACGCATGGCAGCCTGAGCACCACGAGAGCACGAAAGGCCCTCCAAAGTTCTCGTAGCTGAGGGTTGAGTCGTCCGGGCACGGCCGTTCATCGAGCGAGACGACATCTTCGAGATCGACGGGCTCGTTGGACTCCGTCTCGGTCTGGCATGCAGTCAGACAGGCCAGCGATAGCGAAAGGGCGATCGACTCAACCAGCGATGGCATGGAACGGCTCCGACTGTGAAAGGTAACTCGCTGCGTCGACCCCAAGCGTCTCGAGAACGCCGGCGGCGAAGTTGGAGTACTGCAGAAGCTCACCGCTCTTGCTGCCTGCACCCGTAGCGAAGTCGATTGGAAGCGCCTCGAGGCCCTCGCCGGTGGAGCCAATCACACGCTGACCCGGCAGGCCTCCGCCGAGGACGAGCGCGCTCGTCACGGGCCAGTGGTCCTTGCCCAGCTCCTGGTTCAGCTTCGGGGTACGTCCCATTTCCGAGACGACCACCACCAGCGTCTCGTCGATCATCTTGTTGCCGGCCTTCTTTCCTGCCCGCGACGAGAGCTCCGAGATCAGCGTGGCAAGCGAGCTGAACAGCTGCTCGTTGAGCGCTGTCTGCTGATCGTTGCCTTGGTGCGTGTCCCAGCCACCGAATGCCGACTCGAGCTTCACGCTGTGGCTGAGGCCCTCTTCCAGCGCGCGCAAGGCGATATCGAGCTGCACTTGCATATCCAAAGCGAATGAAAAATCAGCAGGAAACGCGCTCTTGAAGCCTTTCAGCCGCTCTCCCCGCTCGCGCGAAGCGAGGAAGTCGTCGAGTCGACGCGAGTTGGCTCCCAGGGCGCCGCGTGTTGCGCGCTCTCGCTCGGCGCTCGCGCGCACGTACGCCTCGATCAGCGCGGACTCGTCGGCGTCCGGCTGAAAGCCGACGAACCCCTCCTGCTTGGGCGGATAGGCCCGGACAGGGTCGAGCAGTGTCGTCAGCTGGGTCACAGTGCCTGTGCGAACTGCGATCGAACCGAGTGGTCCCGGAAAGGCTGTCGCCCCCAATGCGAGATAGGGAGCCGGCAGCTCCCGCCCGTGCTCGTAGGCCGCGATGGCTGCGAAGTCGGCGTTCATTTCGGAGGCGGTTCCGGTAAACATCCGCTTGGTGCAGTCGGGGTGGTTGATCGATTGCACCTGGATGCCATTCACGATCGTCGTGACTTCACCGAAAGCTTCGAAGAAGGCGCGCGTCTGCGGCCGTGTTTCGTGATCGAAGATGTCGATGCCGCCGACCTTCTTGGCCAGCCCGGCGGGAGCATCGATGGTGTCGAGGCCAGGCTTTGGATCGAGCACGTACGTGGTGTCCCAGCCGCCTTGCACGAAGAGCAAGATCAGGTTTTGCCCGCCCACAGGCGGGTTGCCCGCGGCGCTTTGCTGGGACCCGAGCAAGCCCGAAGCGAAGGAACCAAGACCGGAGAGGAGCAGGTTGCGACGGCTGATGGACATGGCGATTTGATTCCTCAGTAGTTGCCAGCACGGAAGTCCGAAAAAAGCGCGGTGAGCACCGTCTTCCAGGCGCGCGCTGCGTCGCCGGATTGGACGCGGGCGGCCTGGTACAGATCGAATGTCGCGTCGACCTCGGGGCTATCGACAGACACGACGGTGCCGAAGACGCGGGCGTGCAGATCGGCGATTTGGGAACGCAATGTCGCTTCGTCGCTGGTCTGGGCGTCGACGCGGCCGAGAAGCTTGCGCGCATCGCCGGCAACCGAGAGGTCGGAGTCGACCACGTAGCCGGCTGCCTGCTCCGCGAAGGACCGGACGAATAGGCTCGTCCCAGCGTTGTCAGTGAAGGTGTCGACCGTGACGAACATCGAGTCGGTTCCGCCGCCGACGACGCGGTAGCCGAGCATGCTGTCGCGCGGTAGATCGATCACGCCAATCATGCCCTCCGTGTAGGGGCCGAGATCCGTCTCCCAGCGAAAGCCCGTCAGATCGTCGATCATCGATGCCGCCTCGTCGGGCCGCGCGCGCCGGAAGCCGTTCAAGCCTTCGGCTTCCTCGGCCGTCTCTGCGTGTGAGGCAGAGAAGTCGTGCGACATGACCACTGCCTTGGTCAGCGCCTTGGCGTTGAAGCCACTGTCGATGAAGCCCTGCTGTAGCGCCGCCGCAGCCTCGAACGGAACTTCGCTCAGCGGCACTTGGTTGAAGTACGAGTAGAAGCGCTGTGCGGCGCAAAGCGAGAAGCGCGGATCGTCGGCGATCAGCTGTCCCAGGTCCTCGAGGCTCTCGCCGGCCAGTCCGAAGTAAGAGGATTGGCGCATCTCGACACCCAGTCCGATCTCGAACACACCCGGGATGAACACCGGCGGATCGAGCGGGTAGCCCGGCGCGTCCTGCGGGACGAAAAGCGGGAGCATGTCCTTGAAGAAGCTGGCGAGCGGATCGAGCGCCTGATGGCAGCTCGCGCAGGCGCTGTTTGCGACGACGGCAGCCTGCACCGCATTCGGATCGGCGACGTCCACGGATGTGTCGAGCTCGACGTCACGCGACAGGAAGTCGTAGCAAAGTAGGCTGCGCGAAATGGCATTGGCCCGCTGGCGATTGGCGTTCGAAGCGGTGCTCTGGTAGCGCACATACATCCAGGAGTCGGTCAGGATGCCGGCGTTGCCGCGCCCGTCTTCGTAGCGAGTCGCCTGCCACTCGGGCCCGCTCGGATCGTACGCCAAACCCCACACTACGCTGCTGATGGGGTCGGCCAGCGTGTGGTCGGCCGTGACGATTTCCGTGTACGCGCGGTCCTCCATTACCACGCTTTCGATCAAGCGCAGCGGCGCCTGCATGACGGACTGGTTCACGGTAGCGACGTCGTAGTCGGCGAGCGCGCCGACATTGGGAAAGCCGGCGGGGTAGTAGAGCCAGTCGGGCTCCAGCATCAGGCTCTCGCTGTGGAGGCGGCGCATGGTGCGACCGAAGGCGTCGGAGGCCAGGTACTCGTCGACGATCTCCGTGAGCGCATCCGAGCTCTCCGCGACGCGATCGAGCTCCTCCAGACTGGGCCGCGTTCCGCGCAGCGCCATCGAAGCGCGGACGAGATGCTGCTCCGGGGTGAGGTCGACGACGGAGCTCGGCGGCACTACCGGGTCCGATTCTGTTTCGTTCGCACATCCGCTGCCGAGCAGCAGGATCGCGGTCAAGGCAACGAGACGGGGCATGGTGAGCCCTTTTGCAATGCAGATGCCCAGGCACATTCCGCGCGCAATCGAGGTCGGAAGCCCCAAAGGGCCACCTCCGGCGTCACCTCTGGGAGACTCGTCGCATTCAGGCGACACTCGACTGCCGCGCGGGTGACGAGCGGATTACCATCGAGGTCGTGAGCTCATCCGATGAAGACGCGGCAACGCGCAAGGCGTCCGCAGAAGATCTGCTCACGCTGACCCTGGTGGGAGCGGAGCTGTCGGTGGTGAGCGGGCCCGATGCCGGCCGAACGATGGAGGTCGGCCCAGCCGTGTTGGTGATCGGGACCGGTTCGGCCGCCGACATGTCGCTCACGGATCGGCTGGTGTCGCGCAAGCACGTCGAGGTTCGGGCCGAGCCAGAGGGCGTGCGGATCACCGATCTCGGCAGCTTGAACGGAACCAAGCTGGGCAGTGTGCGGATCCGTGATGTGTTGCTGACCGAAGACGCCACCCTGACGGTTGGAGAGACGCTCTTACGGATCCGGATCAAGCGCGGCGGACAGGGCGTGAAGCTCTCTTCACGCAGCCAGTTCGGAGGCGCCATCGCGGAGAGCGCAGCGATGCGCCATGTGTTCGAGCTGCTCGAGCGCGCCGCCAAGACCGACGTGACAGTGCTCTTGGAGGGGGAGAGCGGAACCGGCAAAGACATCCTGGCCAACGCGCTGCATCTGGAGTCGCCGCGCAGGGACGCGCCGTTCGTGGTGGTGGATTGTGGCGCCATTCCCGAGCAGCTGCTCGAGAGCGAGCTGTTCGGACATGAGAAGGGAGCCTTCACGGGCGCGCATGCCGCGCGCGCTGGCGCGTTCGAGCAGGCCAACGGAGGGACGCTGTTCCTCGACGAGATCGGCGAGCTCCCACTCGAAGCTCAACCCAAGCTCTTGCGCGCGCTCGAGAGTCGCTCCTTTCGAAGAGTCGGCGGTAGCGCGGCTGTGTCGGTGAATCTCCGCGTGGTCGCCGCGACCAACCGCAAGCTGCGAGAAGCCGTGCGAAGGAAAGAGTTCCGCGAAGATCTGTACTACCGGCTCGCCGTCGTGCACGTGTCGGTGCCGCGCCTCGGAGATCGGCCGGACGACGTGCTGCCGCTCGCCGAGGCATTTCTGCGACGTGTGACCGGCGACGCCACGGCGACGCTTCCGGAGGAGCTCGCGCGTCTCTTGCGCAGCTACCCATGGCCAGGCAACGCGCGCGAGCTGAGGAATGTGGTGGAGCGCTTCGCGACGTTCGACCGCGCTGATCCGAAGCTCTTGTTCGACCCCATGAGCGGGCCAGCGAACTCCAGCGAAAGCCTATTCCACGGCTTTGATCAGCTGCCGTATCACGAGGCAAAGCGCCGCGCGCTGGAGCTGTTGCATCGGGAGGTTTTGCCGAAGGCGCTCGAGCGTGCGCAGGGGTCCGTGCCCAAAGCTGCAGAAGCGTTGGGGCTTCCCCGACAGAGCCTGTACCGTATGTTGAATCAGCTGGATGAAGACGAGCGCTAGTGCCATTGCGATCTGCCTTGGTTTGCTGACGCCGACCACGCCTGTGCGGGCGGCGCTGCCCGAGCCCCAAGCGGACCAGATTTTCAAACAGGGACTGGAGGCGTTCGACACGGGTGAGGCCAAGTTGGCAATCGAGCTTTGGGAGAAGCTCGTGACCGAAGGTGATCCGGCGAAGGTTTGGCGCGTCCTCTACAACCTGGGCTTGGCGTACGAAGTGGCGGGCGATCGCCCGCGCGCGCTCGAACGATTCGAGGCGTTCGCGCGCCGCGTTGGCGAGCAGCCGGGTAGCTTACCGATCGATTTCGAGGGGCGCCGCCAGGACGCTGTCGAGCGCAGCGCACGGATTCGCCCCGAAGTGTCGATGCTGCGCGTGACACCGAGCGCGAATGGCGAGCGTGTGCCGATCCGCATCAACGGCGGCCCTTCGCGTGATGCGGGCTTTGCGCTCTACCTCGAGCCGGGCAAGTACGAGTTGAAGATGGGCGAAGGTGTCCGCGAGAAGACAGCGAGCCTCGAGCTCGAGCGGGGCGAGCTCTTCACCGCGGTCGCGGAGCAGCTGCCGCCACCACCCGCGCCGCCCGCGAAGCCGCCGCCCCCGTACCAGGCGCCGATCCCGCTCTCGGTGCTGATTACGGGCGGCGCGCTATCGACCGCGCTGGTCGCCCTGCCGCTCGGCTTGTTCTTCCGAGCCAAGGGGCTGCGCGAAGACGCCGACGCGGTCGGAGCGTTCGAAACGGGGTACCCGGCGGCCCTGGATGCCTATGACGAAGCTCGGACCATGTACTTGGCGTCCTGGGCGGTGCCAGGCACGCTTGCAGCCGTCACGCTCGGGCTGCTTGTTGTGGACGTCGTGGATGCTTCAGGTGACTCCAGAGCTCGGTCAGCCCGCCTCCGCGTCGGTCCGACTGGGGGGCGAGTGGAGGTGGAGCTATGGTGAGAGCCATCCTCCCGGCAGTCGCAGTCCTCACCGGTGCTGCCTGCCTCGAGCCACTGCCGCCTGCCGAGACTTGCGAATCACCCACCGTCGCCGAAGATGGCGGCTGCGTGTGCCCCGAAGGCTTCTTTGCTCGCGTCGGCACGAGCGGCGTTACCAAAGGCGACTGTCTGCCCTGCGACGGAGAGCAGCAGTTCGTCACCGAAGCGAGCGAGTGCGCACCATGCGTCGAGCCAAACGAGCTCGTGAATGGGAAGTGCCTCGAGTGCCCGCTGCCCGGAGCACCAGCCACGCAGTGCTTTCCTCTAGTGGGCAACCCCAACGACGAAAACGGCTGTATCGCGTTGCAAGCCAAGTATGACGCGTTCCGGTGCTTGACCGGCGAAACCGGCGACGACGCGACGGCAGCGTGTCTCCCTGTCGAGCCCGCACCTTCGATCGACGCTTGCTATGCGCCTCGCGAAGTTGGCTTCAGCAACTGCCCCGCCGAAGTGAAGGCGCTCGGGGAGAACGTCCATTGCTACCCGCTTGCCGCTGCCGATATCGCTATCGCAGAGAGCGAGACCAGCGACCCTTGCGTGTGTCGTTCCGCCCAGCAGCTGGCTCGCTGCGACGGCGTGGGCGTCATCCTGGGCGGCGCAGGTCGTGTGGGCGACGCGGCGCCGGCTTTGATCGCCCCCATCATCATCGGCTTGCCCCCGTTGCTGGAAGATCAGGGGCGGTTCGGTGTGTACGTGCGCGCGCGAGGCTTCGCGCTGCCATTCTTGGTGCAGAACATCAGCCCGACCGAGCTGCTACACGCCTGGGCGTTCTTCAGCACACAAGGCTACGATTCGCTCATTGGCTTCGGGCCCGAGCAAGATGGCATCGCGGTGATCGGTGACTTGCAAGCGGGGCTCGCATTCGGCGAGGGCGTTGGCCCCAAGCCCGAGACGCTGCTCATCTCACCCCAGGACATCAGTGGCGGCGCCGACGAGCTGATTCTCTTCGAATTGGACTGCCTGATCCCTTTCGTGATTGGCGATTAGCGAGGGTGTGCCGTGGCTCGAGCAAAAGCAAAGACAGACAGTGACGCCGCCCAGAAGGCCGCCAGTCGGCTAGGTAGGTTCGAAGCGCTGAAGAGGCGCGGTGAAGCGGGTGATGCGGCCGCTGCACGGGCCGTCGGTGACGGCTTCTATCGGGGCACCGAAGCGGCCGAGGATTTTTTCGCCGCGCGCACGTGGTACCTGCGCGCTGCAGAAGCAGGAGATCGTCAAGCCATGAACAATTTGGTGATGTTCTACAGCAAAGGCGACGACGCTCGCTGGACTCGAGTGGACTACCCGTCACCGGCGACCGCGCCCGATTTGACCGAGGCGCTGACTTGGGCCCGCGCGGCCGCAGACCTGGGCGAGAAAAATGAGGCCACGATCCGCTTCCTGCAGAAGAAGCTCAAACACGCGGCCAAGGTCGCGGCTGGGCAGAACCCGCCGTGACGACCTGGAGCCCATTCGCGTTCGCGCAGCACCTCGGGGATCTCGAGATTCTCGCCTCGTCGCGGCTGTTGTCCGCCGTTGCTCTGAAAGACCTGCATCTCGTCACCGATCTGCTCGAGCTTGCCGGCTTCTCCGCCGGCTCGCAGGTCGTCGCCCAAGGCGCGCACCTCAATGGACCCTCGTTCGTGCTCGAAGGACGCGCCCAAGTGTCTTGTGCGACGGATGGCAAGTCGACTTCGATCGGCCCTAGCGAAGTATTCGGCAGCCAAGCGTTGGGCGAAGACACCGTAGCCGATTTCGCCGTCGTTGCGGCCTCGGGCTTGCGGGTCGCGTGCCTACCCAAAGCGCGGTTCGAGCTGCTCCGGCGCACGCACCCCGAAATCGCAGACCGCATCCTGCGCTCCGCCACCTTGAAAGCGACGCCGAATCCGTTTGGCATGCCAAGCGCAGAAAGCGTGACCATCGCGAGCCTGGTGCCCGCGGAGGTAGGCGGCGCGCTGGTGGTCGGGGCGCGCCTTCGCAATCCAACGGTTGCCCTGGGCACGTGGCTTCCGAGCCGAAGCGCGGTCGAGCCGTTGACCGTTCGCGATTGGGAGGGTCGAGAGATCTACCGACGCGCGGCCGGGCTGGTGTTTCTCGAGGCGGCACATAGACTCGGCCGCCGCGATCTGAGGCTGGCCGCTTCATGGACCTCGGGGCGTCTTGTGGTCGCCAGCGAATCGATCGTAGACCGAAACGCGCTCGCCGCTGAGCTTGATGCAGCGGTCGCCGACATCATCTCGGCGGACACGACAATTCGGGAAGAGACGTGGGACGTCGATCGCGCCATCGAACACTACGCGACGCTCGGGTGGCGAGACGTGACCGAGCTGCTCGAGACTTCGGTCGAGTCCTTCATCCGACTCGTTTCGTGCGGCGATCTTCTGTTGCCGCGGCCGGGCGTGATGTTGCCCCGAACAGGCATGCTCTCCGAGATTCACGTGGCGCCTCATGAAGACGGGCTGTCGTTGGATTTCGGCAGCACCGTGCGGCGCGAGCTCGCCAAACGCGCCGTCTCCACGGTCTATCTCGAAGCCAGCTCGCCGCGCTATGGCGGCGAAATGACCAAAGACGAACACCACTGGCTCGTAGCGCTGGGCATCACCAGCGTGGGCAGTTTCAATCGGGCGATCATCACGGGCGAGGTGCGCGAGCTCATCTCGGTAGCAGAAGGCTTTCAGGAGAAGCGCGTCGCCCGGCTCGCCGACGCGGTACGCGACCGAAAGACGATTCGGATCATCGCCGTGGCAGGGCCGTCTTCGTCTGGAAAGACGACCTTCCTCAAGCGGCTGCGGGTGCAGCTCGAGGTGAACGGCATCCAGCCGCTCGGCATTTCGCTCGACGACTACTACGTCGATCGCGAGCGCACTCTGCGCGACAGCGCGGGCGAGTACGACTACGAAGCGTACGAGGCGATCGACGGCGAGCTCTTCGGCGCGCACCTCCAGGCGTTGCTAGCTGGCAAGCGTGTCAAGACGGCGCGCTACGATTTCGTGACTGGCAAGAGCGATTCGACAGGGGGCGCTGAGCTCGTCTTAAAAGCGCCGACGGTGCTGGTGATCGAGGGCATTCACGCGCTGAACCCAGCATTGCTCGCCGACGCGAATGCGAGCGAGGTCTTCCGTGTCTTCATCCACCCCGCGACGGCGTTGCCTTTCGACCCGTTGACGACGTTCGAGCCTGCGGACGTGCGGCTCTTGCGTCGTATCGTGCGCGATCGACACAGTCGCGGTGCAACGGCCGAGCAGAACCTCACGCGCTGGCCCAGCGTACGTCGAGGCGAGCGGCTCCACATCTACCCGCACCAAGGTGTCGCTGACCACGTGTTCGATACCTCTCTCCTGTACGAAGTGAGCGTGCTCAAAGTGTTCGCCGAGCGCTACTTGCTCGAGGTTCCGCGGTCGTCGAAGCAATACTCGGCAGCCATTCGACTGCGTCGGTTGCTCGCGCCCTTCGTCACCATCTCACCCGATCACGTGCCGCCGACATCCATCCTCCGCGAGTTCATCGGCGAGCGCGGCTTTCTCTGGTAGCTGAATCCAGATGTCTGATTGCATCAGACGCGCTCGATGATCGTCGCCACGCCCTGACCACCGCCGATACACAGGGTAATCAACGCGGTCTCTTTGCCGCTGCGCTCGAGCTCGTCGAGGGCGGTGCCCAGCAACATGGCGCCTGTTGCGCCGAGCGGGTGGCCGAGAGCGATCGCGCCGCCGTTCACGTTCACGCGTGCAGGGTCGATGCCGAGCTTGCGAATGGTCTGCAACACCACGGCCGCGAACGCCTCGTTGATCTCCCAGAGATCGATGTCGCTGGCCTTCATGCCAGCCATCTTCAGCGCCTTCTCGCTGACTGGCGCCGGCGCTGTCAGCATGATGAGCGGCTCGCTGCCGAGCGTGGCGACGGCGCGGATGCGCGCGCGCGGCTTGATGCCGTGCTCACGGACGAAGCGCTCCGAAGCGATGGCGACTGCAGCCGCGCCGTCGACGATGCCGCTCGAGTTGCCGGCGCTGTGCACGTGGTCGATGGCTTTGGCGCTCGGGTACGCGGCCAGCGCCAACTGGTCGAAGGTCTCGCCTTTCGCCCCGACCTCCATCGCGCCGAGGCCGACGAACGCGGGCTTCAACGAGGCCAGACCCTCGGCGGTGGTGTCGGCGCGTGGGTACTCGTCCTTGTCGAGCGCCAGCGTGCCGGTGGCTGGGTCGACGACGCCGAAGAGCGAATTCGCGAAGCGGCATCGTTCGATGGCAAGGGCGGCCTTTTGCTGAGAACCGAGCGCAAACGCGTCCAGCTCCGCCCGCGTGAATGCTTCGAGCGTGGCGATCAGATCGGCGCTGATGCCTTGCGGTACCTGGAAAACGCGGTCGCGCAGGCGGAGATTGCCACCGTCTTGACCACCACCGTCGGCGCCCATCGGTACGCGCGACATGCTCTCGACGCCGCCGGCAACGACGAGCTCTTGTGCCCCCGATGCGACGCCCATGGCGGCGAAGTTGATCGCTTGCAGGCCGGAGCCGCAAAATCGATTGAGCGAAACGGCAGAGACCTCGTCCGGCCAGCCGGCAGCGAGCACGGCGTTGCGAGCGATGTTGGCGCCTTGTTCACCGACCTGGGAGACGGCGCCGGCGATTACGTCGGCTACGTCGCTCGCGTCGAAGCCGGCGCGCTCGGCGAGCGCGACCAACGTTTGCCCGAGCAGCTCCTGCGGGTGAATACCAGACAGCGCGCCCTTGCCTGCCTTTCCTCGACCACGAGGCGTTCGTACGGCACCGATCACATAGCTCGAGTTCATGACAATTCTCCCGGGTTCGATTAGGGGGGGCGTGACTGGCGCGAGCAGCATGCGCGCCGAGCGCGCGACAGGGGCGCAATATTTCGTCCGATAGCGGTGTGCCGCGCGCTTGCTACGGCGTCGGAGAGCCGTCCCAAGGAGGCACCACCGGCAAACACGAAGGCATCGGCTGTGCGGAGAGATACTGCTGGGCCGCCTTCTTGAGCCCCGGAATATCGGTCACCTTGGTGAAATCGAGACCACTGACGAAGCCTTCGGTATGCGTCGCCAAATCGCCGCCGCACGCGCGAGCCTTGTCGGTAATCAGCGTCTGCTTCGCGTCGACGACGCTCTTCCACGCGGAATCGGGGCCGCTCTTGACTGAGTCTTTCAGGGGCTCTTTGCCGAACTCGGGGTTCTTCTGGCGCAGCTCGGCGACCTTCACGACGCCATCGACAGTCATCAGATCGAGCATGTCGATGTCGTACAGGACCTTCGACTCGGCGCTCGTCGGCTTGGGGAAGCTCTTGCCGCAGAATTTCGACATGAAGCGCCGAGACAAGTAGCTCCAGTTGAAACCGCAAGGGCCCATGTGCTCGCGCACCGCCAGCGAGGTGTTTTCGGCGAAGCGACCAGACGTGCCGAGGTCGAGCATGACCTTTTTGGCGAGGTCCGCGCCTTGCTCGCCGTGGGTGCAGAAGCGCTCTTTTGGTTCGCCTTGGCCGTCTTCTTTGGTCGCGTCATGGAGCAACGCCGCAGCGCGGACGACATCGACGTTGGCATCTGCTGCCTCTGCGAACGCGGGCGCATAGTGAAATAGCCGCCGACTGTGGAGGTGGTTCGGCCCGCCCTTTTCGACGTGGCTGAGGAGCGTCGCGTACACCTTCTGAATCTCTTTCGGCGTCAGCTTCTCTTTCGGCGGTAATGGTCGCAGCGCGCCGTACGCGAGCGACACGACCACGACGGCGAGCAGCGCGGCGCTGAGTCTGCGCACGCGGCGGCTCAGCGCGCCCTTCGCCAAAAGAACCAGTGCGCCGCGCCCGATGCTCCCCATGGAGCCAAGGCTATCAGGAGCCGTCGTCGTCAGCGTCCAAGTTGGGGCAGAGTCGCTTCGCGTCTGCATCGATCGCGTTGATCTCTTCCTCCGTCTTCTGGACTTTTTCGGCTTCGCTCTGGAGCTTGACGGTGTCGTTGGTGCGAAGCGCCGACGCGACGCCCCGTGCGGAGGAGGCGAGGGAGGAGAGCGATTTCGCGTAGCGAGCGGCGATTGCTTTGGCTTCTGGTGTCTTCAGATCCAGCGAGCTCGCCTCCGTCGACAGGGCATCCAGCGTCTCGGCGAACGCGTCGAGATCGTCAGCGGACGGGGCGCTGCCGTCCTCTTTCTTGTGCGGTTCTGCGTCCTTTTCGGCCTTTGCCTGAAAGGCAGCCAGCTTTGCGCAGTCGGCGGCTTTCTGGTCGACCGGGTCTTTCTTGCTGACCTTGTCGTCGTCGTCGTCGTCCTTGTCCGAGCTCTTCTTCTTTTTCTTCTTCGAGTCTCCGGAGAACAAGAAGAAGCCGCCGAGACCGAGCACTGCGAGCGCACCGACTCCGAGCGCGATGCCCCCGAGCGCGCCCCGGCGCCGCGGCCCTGCTAGAGGAGCCGGCTTGATTGGCGTCATCGGCGACGGAGGTGACCAAGCGCCACCAACTCCGTACGGCATCGAGGTCGCTGCACCCACGCCCTGCGTCAGTGGGGCTTGCATGCCCGAAGCCTGCACATTGGAGTACTGCGGCCCCGACTGGCCCGGCAACCCCGTGAACGCGAGCGGCGCGCCATACGCCGTGCCCTGAGGCAATGGCGCGGTTTGCGGAGTGGGGGCGACAGCCGGGTTGCCGAGCACGCCGAGCAGCCCTTGCAATGCGTGGTTTGCGATCGATTCGCGTTTGGCCGGGTCGCGCTCGACCAGTCGCAAGAACCATTCATCGAAGCCCGCTGGGATCAGGTGGCCCACGCCGAGCGCCGCCGCCCGTTGAGAAGGCGCCGAGATCGGCTCGAACAGCATCTCGCGCATCAACATCTGCACGCTGGTCTGCTCTTCCGAGGCGGCCAGCCAATAGACCCGCCCGGTGAGCACGTAGAACGTGATCAGCCCGAACGCCCACAGATCGGTGCCTGGGCCGACGAACCCCTTGCGCTCCGTCTGCTCGGGCGCCATCCAAAGAGGCGTCCCCAAGCTCATGGTGCCAGTCGACTGCGCTTCTTCGATGACCTTCGCAATCCCGAAGTCGAGCACCTTCAGAGAGAACGGGGTGCCTGCGGTGCGCGATTGCGCGAGGAACAAATTGTTCGGCTTGAGGTCGCGGTGCACGACGCCGACTGCGTGTGCCGCGTGGAGCGCGTGACAGAGCTGTTTGGCGACCTCGGCAATCTCGCCGCGCGCCATAGGCCCATACTTTCGCACTCGTTGATCGACCTCTTCGCCGACCAATAGCTCCATGGCGAGCCAGGGGACGTTACCGCGGGGCTCGACGCCTGCCGCGATCACTTGCACGACATGGTCGCTCGAAATCTTCGCGCCGACGCGGGCTTCCTGGAGAAAGCGTTCTCGCAGGTTCGCATCGGCGACGATCTCGTGGCGCATCAGCTTGAGCGCGCGCTGCGCTCCGGTGCTCAGCTGCTCGACCACGAACACGGCGCCCATGCCGCCCTCGCTGAGCGGGCGGATCACTCGGAAGTCGTTCGCGAATATGGAGCCTGCAGGCAGCTCGACAGCCATCGCCCGCTACCTTAGCGGCAATCGGAGCTTCAGGGCTTCTTGATGATCGTGTCCAGCAGCGCTTGCGAGAGCGTCTTGTCGTCGCTCTCGACAGCCAACAAGAAATTGCCGGCCGAGAACAGCTTGGCGTCGCTGGTGAGCCGCTTTCTCTCGTCCGCAGGTAACGCGTCGGCGCCTGCTTTGGCGCCGACGAACGTCAGCGTGAACGTGTGCGTGCCCTTCTTGGCGCTGAAAACCACCGCCTTGCTGCCGGGTTTTGTCGAGCTGGAAATGTCGGCATAGCCCGCGTCGCGCAGCGCTTTCTCGACCTCGAGCGCAGTGACTTCGGGCAGCGCTTTTCCGGCGATGGTGGGCTCGGTGCTCGCAGGCGCTGCAGTTGCGGGCTCACCGAGCACGAGGCCCGCCGGCGACGACCCGCTGGAAGCGGAAGCCGCGCTGGGCGCGTCACCTGGTGAGAACATCACCGGATAGGTCACCTTCACGACACCACCCTCGGGCTGCGGAAAGGACAAGCCCCAGAACGCCTTGCCGACACAGCTCGAAACAGCGGCATCGCCCATATCGGTCTGCGTCTTCACGTCGGAGACACTGCCGTCGTTCTTGATCGTGAAGCTGACCGTGACCTTGCCGGCAAGGTCGGGGTGGTTTCGAAGGCCGTTCTCGTAGCAGAGTCGGAAGCGGCCGAAGTTCTGACGCACGATGCGCTGAATCACTTCCGGCGGGAGACGCCCTGAAACGCTCGTGGCGCCCATGCGAACGCTCGGCGGCTTCGTCCCGGATTTGCCGCTCAGCCGTCCGCTTCCAGAGCCGAAGCCTTGCCCTGTGCCGGTGCCAGCGCCAGGGCCGATCGTGCCGATGTTGCCGAGGCCAATGCCTTCGGCACGACCGCCGCCGCCGTCGCCTTTTCCGATCCCCGAGAGGCCGAGGCCACCAGGCGCATAGCTGCTGCCGATCCCCCCCCCCACATGTTGCCCCTGGCCGAAAGAGCGCTCTGCGATCCGCTCGCGGTTCCCAACGCGCCGCTGCTGAGAAGCCCCATCATGCCGAATTCTTGCGCGTCGCGTAGGGCGGCCAGCCGAGCCAGATGAGGATCCGGGAGGTCGGCCGGACCCTTTACAGCGAAGCGCTTGTTGGCCGAAGCGGCGTTGGGGCTCTGCTCAGGCTCGCTGACATCGACAGGTGCCGAACCCGAGACCACCGGCGACGGGGCGTCGCCGCTCGACGCCGCGGCAACCTCCGACCCGACTGGCGGCTCGGCTGTGGCGGTCTGGCTCACGCGCCCACCGGCGCCTCGTCCGTCGTCTTGGACCCACAAGCCACCAGACCAACCAACAGAACAGCAGCGAGCTCGGCTTTCATGGAGTTTCCTCGATGCAGCAGGGGTCGAAGGCTAGGCTACGCCCCCCGCGGCCGCAATGATACGGCGGGCCGGGCCTGATCTCCCCGTGGTAGCCGTGTTCAGAGGTCCGTGATCGCGCCTGTCGACTCTTCGCCGAAGCTCTCTTTCTCGACGTCGAACGCGTTCAAGATGTTGACAAACAGGTCCGACATCGGGCGGTTGCCGTCGTAGTTGTAGCTCTCGCCCGCTTCAGGCCACAGGCTTCGGCCAGAGCCAGAGCCAGAGGCCAGATGAGCGATGTTGCGACTCTTTCTCGCTCTTCTGGCTGAGGCCTGACGCCTGAAACCTTCGCGCTGCAGCTGGTGATAGCCCCGTCGAGAATCATGCGCGCTCATTTAGAACGGGATGCTCACACCGACGAAGCCACCTTCGCGGGTGACTGCGCCGCTCACGCTGGCCTTCTGCGGGCCGCTATCTGGCGCGCTGGCGGCGTCGACGATCCAGAGAATCGCCGCGGTTGCGACCGCCGCCCCGCCGACTCCCAACATTACACCGGAGGCGATGAACTTCGTCTCCGTTCCCGAAACCTCGTCGTCGTTGCACGAGCGCGTCGCGCCGCAGCCCTGCTCGATGTCCGCGTATTCGCTTTGGGCGACCCCTTGCAGCACGGCGAATGCGATCAAGCCGGCGGCGCCGATGCTCACGAGCACGATCGGCGCAACGTACGGCCCTGCTTCCATATCAGCCGTGGTCGGCGGCTCGCTCATTCTTTCGCCGCCGATCACGACGTCGACTGCGCGCGCCTTTTGCCCTTCTGCGACGACGATCTTCTTTTCAGTCTGTTTGCCGCCGCTCTCGAACACGAGCGTGCACTCGCCCGGATCGACGAAGACCGACGAGCCGTCGAGCTTCTCGAGCAGAGGCTTACCGTTGGCCGTCACGCGGACTTCCGACAGGTCATTGCCGGCCGCGTCTTTCGCCGTGAAGACGAGCGACGACCGCTTGGCTTCGACGTCCGAAAGCCAGCCGGTGCAATCGTTGCGGACCACGTCCGGGCAGCCAGCTTGCGCGCAGACCAAGAGTTTTTCCCTGGCGTCACCGAACCGCTTCGCGTCCCGCAGCTCTTGTCCTTCTTGTGCGGCGGCGACACATGCGGCTTTGTCCACCGCCCACGCGGATGTCACCAGCGCGGAAGCAGCGCAGACCAGGCTCGCGCACAGCAGTCGGTTGGTCATGGGATGCAATCCACGTTGTACGTCTTGCGTCCTGTCTTCGGGTCGATCGTGAAGAGCGCGCACGTCGGTTTGGCAGTGCGTGCGGTGCGAGGTGGCACCGCCGTCCGAACAGGCGGCGCTGCACTGGCAGTCTCGCTGGCGACTGCGGACACGCTGCTGACCGAAGCCCTCGCCGTGGCGGTAGCGGCCGGCGGCGCCGTGACCGCCAGCTCGGCGGTCGCCGCCGGCGCCGCGGCCGTCGCGCCTAGAGTGGCAGGCTCGTTCGATGCCGATCTGTCGGCGCGGGCTACCAACCAAACGACGGGGATCACGATCGCGAAACCGAGCGCGATCAGCCAGGGTGCGCGGCTCGCGCGAGGCTCTCGCGATACGGCTGGCAGGACGGCGCTGGACGAGCCGACGGGTGACGGTGTGGCGTCGATCGATCGAGCTTGCTGCGCGAGAACGGCCGCCGCCTGGGCGCTCTGGGGCAAGCCTTCGATTTGGTCCGACACGACGGTGAGCGCGTCGTCGCTCGCGGGTCTCGACGCCGGCGTCTTCGTCAGCGGCTCGATGGGCCGCTCGCGCGAGCGGGAGCTCGCCGCATCGGCAGTCGCGTGATCCGTCAGGATCTGCATTGGATTGCTGGGGCTCACCAATGAATCGGCGACGATCGTCTCGATCGACGCGAGCTTGGCTTCTTGTTGCACCAAGGTGTCGGCGACGAGGCCCTCGAGCCAAGCGGCCACCTGCGACGTGAGCGCGGGTGCCACCGCCACCTCGAGCGCACGGGCCATCTCTTGCGCAGTGGCAAAGCGCTCTTTGGGGTCTTTGCTGAGCGCCCGCATCACCACCTCGTCCAGCGCGGGGGGCACGCCGTCTACGCGCGTGCTCGGCGGTTTGATCGAGCCGAACAACAACTGTTCCAGCACTTCACCTTCGTTCTGGCCACCGACAAGCCGCTCCCCGACGAGCGTCTCCCACAGCACAGCACCGGCGGCGTAAATGTCCGTGCGGCGCGAGACATTGCCGCCGCGCAGCTGTTCGGGCGCCATATAGGGTAGCTTGCCTTTGATCTTGCCCTCTTCAGTCGTGTGAAAGCGGCCGGCTGCCTTGGCCACTCCGAAGTCGACCACCAATGCATTGCCGTCGCGTCGGACCATGATGTTGTGCGGCGTCACGTCGCGATGCACCAGGCCGAGCGGCTCGCCGCGGTCACCGCGCACCTCGTGAGCCGCATGTAGCCCGTCGAGCACGCCGACCATCAGCGCGCTGGCGATCGCCGGGCGCACGTGCTCGCCGGCACGGGAGGCTGCGCGCAACAACCGAGAGAGCGCCTCGCCGTGGACGTATTCCATCACGATGAAGAGCTCGCCGTCGGTGGCGACGACGTCGAGCATGGCCACGACATTGGCGTGCTGAATGCGACCCGCGAGGCGCGCTTCGTCGAGCAACATCGTGACGAACTCGGGGTCTTTGGCCAGGTGGGGGTGCAGCCGCTTGATCGCCACAGTGCGAGCGAAGCCGCCCTGGCCGAGCAGCCGCCCGATATGCACGGTGGCCATGCCGCCGCGGGCGAGCTCGTCGAACAGGGCGTAGCGGCCGATCACCTTCATGGGTCGGGCGGCGTCCAGCAGCAGCGAAATGCCTGGTAGTTGCCCATGGCTTTGAACGAGCGCGCGATCTGAGCAGTCCACTCGCAATCGCTGTATTGCATGAGATTGCAATTGCCGCCCCGCACCGTGCAGAGGTCGTCCTCGAACCCGGGGCCGCCGGCGGCCACACAATGGTTGGTGAACTCGTTCACGTTGCCGCTCATGTTGAAGAGGCCGGGCACGCCCCCTTCACAGCCATTCGGAGCTGCGTCGGCCAGCGTGTGGTAGTCGTCGGCGCACGTCGTGACCAAGCAGATGTCGGGATCGTAAACGTCGCCGTACGAGTAGGCGAAATCGCCGAAATGCGAGCACGCCGTTACCCAGCGCGAGCGATTGAGGTCGCTAGCGCTCTCCGGCGATACGCCGTCGATGTCGCCACATAGATCTTTGCCGGCCCAGCGGCAATGAATCTGCGCGTCGCACCAGCTCATGCCGACCGCCGGCTTTGGCTGATCAGCCGCGTTGTCGAAGACGTTGGGGTAGCCGTAGAAGGTGGTGAACTCGTCGAAGTCGCGATTGACGAAGGCGCACTCTGGGCTTCGGTAGCCTTCGAATTCTTGATCCGTCATGAACGAGAGGCTGTTGATGAAGTCGAGGTAGTACGCCCAGCTGACTTCGACAGAGTCGATGCAATAGAGCGGAAAGTCTCCCGGTGTGTCGACGAGCACGCCATCCGCTCCGCGTCCGAGGGGGTCGGCGCATGGGGCGCCTGGAGCACCGCCGCCGCCGCCGATGGGCGGGCCACCGCCTGACTGCTCACCGCCGCTGCCACCGACGGGCCCCCCGCCGTTGCTGGTGGCGCTCTGAGAGGTACCGCAGTCGCTCTCGCAAACGAACTGCTCCACGGATGGAAAGAGGCAACCGCAAGCGAGCGATGCGCACAGCGCGAGCGACGAAAGTCGAAGCAAAGTGCGCATCGGACGATCGTACCACGAGCGGCACCAGAGCCGCGGTGGGGCCATGGTAGGTTTGGAGCGCATGTCGGGTGACCTCACTGGTGCGACTTCAATCCGTGGCCTGCTCGCGGACTTGCCAGACGGGACCTTCACGCTGGTCGTGATCGATGGTGCCGCTGCTCTCGCGCTGGGTCGACGACCCCTGGCACGGCAACGTGCGCGAGCTGCGAAACGCAGTCTTACGCAACGTCGCGCGGAGCGACACGTTCGGCACCATCGCGAACGATACGGTAGCGGCGCTCGCCGGCGACGCGGGTGAAGCAGCGCGGCCTGCCGACCTGATCGACACCATTCTGAGCGCGAGGTTGCCTCTGGCCGAGGCACGCGCCCGGCTCGTCGAAGAATTCGAGCTTTGCTATGTCGAGCGCGCGCTTCATGAGCACGGCGGCGTGGTGACCCGAGCGGCCGAAGCGAGCGGCATCGCGCGGCGCCACTTTCAGCGACTCAAAGCCCGCAACAAGTAGCGCTGAGTCGGTCGCGATCCACGCTGGAGGATCCATGTGGCGGCCGCGAGCAGCAGATTGCGCGCCAAAAAGCGGGTAAAAATGGCGGATTGCAACCTGGCACCAATCTGGCTACCGATTGCGCCCTTTGTCTTTGGAGCCCGTCGAAATGCGAACCGTGACAGTCGTCTCCTTGTGTCTTCTGATCGCCAGCGCGGCGCTCGCAGGCGGGTGTGCCGACACCGACAAGCTGCTCGGCGGCGGCGGCGCAGGCGCCTTCGCGAGCGAGGGTGGCTCGACCGAGGACGGCGTCCGCCCCCCTGAGGGCGGTGCTGGCGGCACTGCATCTGGCCTCGGAGGTCAGGGCGGCGCGGCGACCTGTGAGGCCGCGGAGGTGTGCGGTGACAGCGTGGACAACGACTGCAACGGCAGCATCGACGACGGCTGCGAGTGCACCCCGGGTGACACGCAGGCTTGCTACTCGGGTGCCCAAGAAGTCGCGGGCGTAGGCGACTGCGTGGTCGGCGTGCAGACCTGCGACGAGACCGGCAAGTGGACGCCGATTTGTGACGGCGAAGTATTGCCGAGCGAAGAGGTGTGTGACGGCGCGGACAACGACTGCGACGGCGCGGTCGATCAGGGCTTCGAGCCGGTCACGTGCGGTCAGGGTGTTTGCCAGGTCACGGTCAACGAGTGCCAAGACGGCGTGCCGCAGATCTGTGAGCCACTCGACCCGGAAGGCAGCGAGACGTGTGACGGGGTCGACGACGACTGCGACGGCTCGGTCGACGAAGGCTGCGCTTGCACCAATGGTCAAACGCAAGCTTGCTACAGCGGTGCAATGGGGACCCTCGGCGTCGGTCCGTGCGTGGCGGGCACCCAGACGTGCGTGGGCGGGCAATGGGCCGCGTGTATGGGTCAGGTCCTGCCGCAAAGCGAGATCTGCGACGCCGTGGACCAAGACTGCGACAACAACGTCAGCGAAGGCTCGTGCAGCTTGCCCAATGCCGTCAGCGCCTGCGGCGCCGGCACATGCACCATCTCCAGCTGCACCCCGGGGTTCTCGCATTGCGATGCCAGTCAGCCGAATGGCTGCGAGACGAATCACACAGGTCACTCGAACAGCGCTCCGGGGCAAGACCTGGGTAACTTCGCCTCCGACTCCTACTACGGCACGTTTTGCACCAGTGGCGGCAATTGCGCTGGGCCCATCACAACGCAGACAGGGAAGCGCGGGCGGTACTTCCACATCGATGCAGAGGAGGCGAGCTCGTGTTGCTCGTACGTCTCGATGCGAGTCGAGCTGATGGTGCCGCCTGGCTCCGACTACGATCTCTACATCTCTGGCAACGGCTGTTTCGCGGATCCGGGCTTTCAGTCCCTGAACGGCACCGGTGCCAACGAGGTGATCACGATCTGGTGTGACGACGACTGCGGCGGTGCTGACAACGGCTTCGGCGTCGACATCGAGGTGCGCTACTACAGCGGCGCCTCGTGCGACCCATGGACGCTCAACGTCTACAACCGCGCCTGCTGATCGCCCTACAGCCTGGCCGGCCACTGGCCGGCCACTTGCTGGCCCGCTGAAACACGACGAATTCGCAAGCTATCTCGTGATTTACGGAGGTTTTGTCGCGGCCTGGCAGTTGCTTAGTCGAGCCAGCCATGGATGCACGGACCGAGCAGCTGCGCCAGGAGCGCCGGGGCCCATCGTCGAGCCGCGGACCGCGCATCAAGGAAGTCAGGCTCCAGCTTCCCGACGGCTGGGCGATTCGCGTAGGCCCGAACGCGGTCGCCATGGAACGCCGCGCGCTTCTCTGGTTGACCGAGCGTGGCATCATTCACGACGAAGCCAGCGCCGAAAAGTTCCGTCGCTTGTCCGTCGGTGAATACGCGAGCTGGCCCTTTCCGATGGCTACGCCGAGAAGAGCGGAGACCATTACCAAATTCTTGAGTCTGTGGATGTTCTACGACGACGCCATCGAAGCGGCGGACGATCATCAGGCCGAGACGATTCATGACGCGATTCGCGCATTGCCGGAGAAATTTGCCGGCGGCGACGCCTATCTGAGGTGTTGGTGGGAGCTCGGGCAAGAGTACGGAAGAACCATGAGCCGAAGTTGGCTCGACCGGCACGCAACGCGCTTCTCGCATTGGGTCGCGTCGGTTCAAGACGAGCGGATCGCCGGTACGGCGTTTCGAGCGTTGGGGACATACCCGAAGACGGCCGATCACCTCGCCCGGCGACGGGACACCATCGGAATGACGCCGAACCTCGACTTTCTCGAATATCAAATGGGCTGGGAGCTACCAAACGAGGTGCTGCGCGATCCGCTCATGCAGCGTGTCGAGCGCTGCGCCGCCGAAGCCGTCGCCATCATGAACGATCTGTTCGGCTTCTCGAAGGATCGAGCGTCGCGTTGGAGCAACTTGGTCTCTTGTTGGATGAGCGAGCTCGATGTCTCTGCCGCCGACGCCTTCGAGTCGGCCGCAGAGCTGCACAACTCGCGGGTGCAAGAGCTCGCGCGCGTCGAGCTGGAGCTACTGAGCAAGTACGCGCACATCCCAGAGCTCGGCGATTGGTTCGTCGGTCTTCACTATGTGATCTACGGATTTACCAAGTGGCACTCCCGTGCGCCCCGCTACGCCTCGAGCCATCAGGTTCGCGAGCAAGAGATACGGATCAAGATCGATCACGTCTGAACCGGCAGCCCGCAGAAGAGGCCATGGCAGCCGGGTGCCACGCCCCTCAGATCATCGGCTCGCAGCCACACGCGGCCGCCTGAACGCGGGTCGCGGCGTTCTCCAGGCGCAAGCGTCCGCCTCGACAGCGCGCGTCTGTCGGCCCTGCCAAGCGACACAGGTGCTCCACCGACCGCTGCATCGACGTGAGCGCGCGTGGGAAAGGGCATCGCGGTGTACGCCACCAATCGCGAAGACCCGGCCCGCGGCGTGAACAACTTCTTCCGCTACATCGATCGCTCGGTGCTGCGCGACGTGTCGATCGATTGGGGCGGTTACAAAGTTTCGGAGGTGACGCCCGGTGAGCTGCCCGACCTGTTCGCCAGTCACCCGCTGATCATCCACGGCCGGCTCGCTGGCAAGGGCTCGCGCGCGCCGGTCATCCACGCCACCAGCGCGTCAGGCGCCATCGAGATCCCCGTCCAAGTCGTGGCCGCCAAGAAGAGCGACAAGCGCGACATCTCTGGCGTGCTCTGGGCGCGCGCGAAGGTGACCGGCTTGGAGACCGACTTTGCCTCCGGCGACGCCAGCGCCAAAGCCGAGATCACCAAGCTCGGCGTCGACTTCTCGCTGGTCACGCGCTTCACCAGCTTCGTCGCCGTCGATTCGTCGAGGCAAGTCGGAAACGGAGACCCGAACCGCGTGGTGCAGCCGGTCGAGCAACCGGAAGACGTCGACCTGCGGGCCGCGTCACCGATGAAGCCCAAGGCCCTCGAGATCCGAGAAGAAGGCGGGCGGAATGCGGACGGTGTCAAGGACAGTGAAGCCAAGGGCGAACCCCACAGCCGGGCCGAGACTGTGATGACTGTTCAGGCCAGCGCGCCGCCGTCTGCCGAGTACAAGAATGGTCGCGGCTGCGCGTGCAAACTGGGTGACGCAGAAAGCGACAGCTCCCACGCGGGCTTTGCATTCTTGTTGGCCGCAACCATTGCTCTCGCGCGGCGTCGGCGACACTTGTGACAGAGCGGCTTTGACAGCGCACGAATAGCGGACATAAAAGGTCCGCGAGCATGTTCGATACCGAGGCCGGGCGCCCCAAAGCCGTATTGGTCGCCATCCAGCGGCCTCAAGAGACGGACGAAGATCACAAAGCCAATTTGGACGAGCTCGAGCGGCTCTCGAACACGCTCGGGCTCGACGTCGTGGGGCGTATCTCCCAGCGGCGCGCACATCCTCGCTCCGGCACGGTGCTCGGCCTCGGCAAGCTGCACGAGCTGTCGCTGTGGACAGGCGGCAGCGGCCGGGTTCAGCCTGTCGTCGAGCGCAAGAACAAGAAGCAACGCGCCCGAGATCAGCAGAGCGCCGACGCAGAAGAGGCAGCGCTCGAGGCCGACGCCGAAGCGGAGGCCGACAGCGACGAAGACGACGGCGAGCCCGAGCCCGACGAGGCATTCGCCGGTCCCCCGCCGAACGTTCACGCCACCGTGGTCGTTGTCGATCTCGAGCTCTCTCCGCGCGAGGCTCGTAACCTCGAGCGCGCCACCGAAGCGCAAGTCCTCGACCGCACCCAGGTGATCGTCGAGATCTTCCATCGCCACGCAAAGAGCCGCGAGGCCCGGCTCGAAGTGGAGATCGCGCGCCTGACCTATGTCGCGCCTCGACTACGTGAAGCGGGCGCGGGCGCCGACCGCCAGCGCGGCGGCATCGGCGGCAAAGGTGCCGGCGAGAGCGCCGTCGAGCTCGACCGCCGCCGCATCCGAGATCGCATCGCCGAGCTGCGTCGCGAGATTGCCCGCATCCACGCAGAGCAAGCGGGGCGCCGCTCGGCACGGCGCGACCAACGTCGGGTCGCCCTCGTGGGCTACACCAACGCGGGCAAGTCGTCCTTGATGCGCGCGCTCACCGGCAGCGAAGTGCTGGTGGCAGACAAGCTGTTCGCCACGCTCGACACCACCGTGCGCGCGCTCAAGCCGGAGACCGACCCGCGTGTGCTGGTGAGCGACACGGTCGGCTTCATCAAGAACCTGCCGCACGAGCTGGTCGCGTCGTTTCGCTCCACGCTGGATGAAGCATTGGAGGCTTCGCTGCTGTTGTTCGTGGTCGACGCGGCCGACCCCACGTTCCGCAATCAGCTGGCCGTCACCCACTCGGTGCTCGACGAGATCGGGGCAGACGTGGTGCCTTCACGCATCGTGCTCAACAAGCGCGACCGTATCGACGCCGATCAGCAGGCGGCGCTGATGCGAGAGTTCCCTGACGCGTTGATGATCTCGACACGCATCAAGGCCGACGTCGCCCACGTGCGCGACACCATCGTCGCTTTCTTCGATGGCGAGCTGGTCGAAGAAGACGTGTTCGTCCCGTACGAGCGGCACGGGCTGATTCACCGCTTGCACGACAGCGTCACGGTGCTCGAAGAGCGACACGACGAAAAGGGCACCCACGTGCGCATGCGCGGCGCTCGCGCGGCGCTCGATCGAATCTTGGCTTCGTTCGAGATAAAGCCAGCGCCTCCTGATCCGGATAGCACCACCGCCTCTTGAGCGCGTCTCAGGGTCTGGGTGTCACTTCGCGGCCGGACCGGGTCCCTGCTCGGCGACGGCCCTGCCCTGCTGTGAACCGAATACCCTCCCCGGTGCTAAATCAGGGAGCGTGATTCTCGGCCAAAGAGGGCCACAGGCTTCAGGCCACAGGCTTCGGCCAGAGCCAGAGCCAGAGCCAGATGAGCGTGCTGCCGACCTCTTTCTCGCTCTCTTTCTGGCTGAAGCCTGTGGCCTGAAGCCTGAGGCCTTTCGCGCTGCAACTGGTGACAGCCCCGTCGAGAATCACGCTCCCTGATTTAGGCAACGAAGGCTCTGCGACTCACAACACCCTTACCGCGCTTCTGCCGCAATCAGCTGTTTGGCGAGCTCGCGGAACGACAGCACTTCGCTACCCGCGCAGCGCACGGTCCCCGTGGCGTCTTTGCAGCCAGCCAGCACGTACTCGACTGTCTCTTCCAGGACCTCTAGGTAGGCGCCGTCATGCCACATCGCGAAATGGTGGCCGACGTTCCACGGTTGGTTCCCATTCTCGAGCGAGCCATCGATGGCGGCTTTGTAGTCCGCCGCCATTCGTTCGCGGGTGATCTTGCGCTTTGCGTAGTTGTAATCCATCGGAATGGCGGCGGCGCCCGGGTAGAAGATCAACGCGAGCTCGAGCAGCTTCTGCTTTTGGGTCGCGGGAACCATGAAAAAGGGGGGCCCAGGCCCGGCCGATTGGCTGGTGTCGTATTGGTAGCCGAGCTCGGAGAGGGCGTCGTAGAGCGCATTGTTGGCGGCCAAATAAGGAGCACGAAAGCCCTTGATGGCGTAGGGCACTAGCTTCGTATGTTTCAGGTTGGGCTCACCTTGCTTGTCGAACATGACCTTCCCATCCGCCAGCAAAGGAAATTTCGGAATTGGGATGCAGAGGTCGGTGTCTTCGCGAAACATCGGCGCGCCGCAGGCTGTTCCGCTTGGGCACTTCGCCTTCAGGTTACAAGGCTGCGTGCACAGGCCGACCGTCTCGGTCAGCGCTGCGCAGCGCTTCGAGCTGCAATCGTCGTTCTGGTCGCAGGCGGCGCCGAGCTCGCCTTCTGCGGTTCCTTCGATCGGCTCGAAGCGCGGAAACGCGAAGCCGCCTTCTGCTGCGACCGGCTGAAATAGCGCCGCATCCATCACGCCATGAAACAGCGCGAATTCTGCCAGCCACTGCTCTTTCGACCAATTGCGACCATCGTGGTGGCCCATGCCGTGGTCAGCGATGTCGTGCCCTTCGTTGATGGCCTGTTGGGTGAGCGCTCGGCGCACCAGCACCTCGTTGTGGCTCATCGCCTTGCCCACGTCGCTTTGCCCCGCTGACGTCGTGTAGAACGCCGCGTTGACAAAGAACGTGTAATGGGGCCCCTTGCCGTACTTTTTCTTCATCGAGCGAGCGTGCTCGATCGTGCGCAGCCACAACGAAAAGCGCAGGCTGCCGTCGAAGGCTGCCGTGAACACGAACGGGCGTTTCTTGAAGTCGATGGTGAGCGGCTCTCGGGGGAGCGTGATGACGAGGGGGTCGCTCGCTTCTGTGGGTGCCGAGCTCGCGGCGCTGGCGCTCGCCACGAGGGTCGCAGGCAGAGCGGCGCCGACTTCAGCCATCGCCGAGGGGGCGGGGGTCGCCATGGCGACCTGCGCCTCGGCCTGTGGCTGCTCGACGAGGTTGGCTAGAGTGGGCGCTGCCCCGCTCTCGACGGCGCAGCCTGCGAGCAGCAGCGAAAACGCAAGCGTACGCACGTGTGCTCGTTACTTCGACGCTGGCTTTTTCTTCGGCTTGGCGTCGTCGAGGGCAGTTGGCAGCTTGATGACCGGCTTCTTCGGGTTGCGCCGATAGAGCAAAATGGTGCGGCCCATCGTCTGCGCGATGCTGGCGGCGACCTCGGGTGCCAGTCGCCCGGCGACCTCGTCGCGATCTTCTGGGCACTCTGTGCCGAGCTTGACCTTCACCAGCTCGTGCTCTGCAAGCGCGACGTCGATTGCGCGCACGGCTCCGCTCGTGAGGCCCGACTTGCCGAGCTGCACGAGCGCGTCGAGGTGATGACCAAGCGCGCGTAAATGGCGCTTCTGTTTGCCGGTGAGGGCCGAAATCGAGCGTGACAGGGTGGCGGCCATCAGTTGTCTCGCGATCGTTTGGGACCAACCAAGCTCTTGAGCTCGGCCTTGGCGACCTCTTCTCCGTCGCTGTTCCACATGCTGACCGGTACGACGTACTCCTGTCGTTCGCTCGACGTCGGGATGGGACACTCGCTGGTCGCGCGGATCGTGCCGCGGGCCTTCTTCAGATATTCGATCGACAACCCGGCGACGATGAACCGTGCGTCGTCGGGTAGCGAATAGGCCAGCGCGACGTTGCCGGTCAGCTCTGCCAAGTTGACGAGCGCCACCGCGTGCACACATGAGAGGTGGTTGCGCACGCTGGGCCGGTCACTCATGCGCACCTCGGCGTAGCCCGGCCGAAGCAGCTGCACCCGCGCATGGATCGTGTTCGTGTAGGGAGCTGCGAAGCCCACGGCGCGGCTGAACAGCTGCTTGCCGAACGGCATCGGCGACAGTTTGTCCCACAGCTCGCGGATCACGTTTCGGTCGCTCTTGGCGATGGCCTGTGGAGACAAGTACGACAGGGTCGATTGGAGATTCATCGGATTTCTCGGGTCCCCGGCGGGCTACCGGGCCGCTCGACGCTAGCACCGCGAGCCCTCCGCGGGAGGCCCTCCGCGGGAGGGTAGCTGGGAAAAGCCATCAGAAAGCCTCTTGAGGAGTTCTTCGGCCCAGGTGAGAGTGACCCCCTGTTGACGGAGCACAAAGCCATCGTGGCCCGCCTGCGAGAGACGCTCGCGGCTGTCATTCGGGGCAAACAAGAAGCCATCGATCTCTTGCTGGTGGGGGCCTTCTCTGGCGGGCACGTCCTCATCGAAGACGTGCCGGGGGTTGGCAAGACGACGCTCGCGAAGTGTCTGGCGCGAGCGCTGGCCATCGATTTTGCGCGCGTGCAATTCACCCCGGACTTGTTGCCGTCCGACATCCTCGGCAGCCACACGTTGCACCCGCGAGAAGGCTCGCTCGCGTTCCAGCGGGGCCCGGTGTTCACCAACGTGCTGCTGGCAGACGAAATCAACCGTGCGTCTCCACGCACGCAGTCAGCCTTGCTCGAGGCGATGAGCGAAGAGCAAGTCACCATCGATGGCAAAACGTTGGCGCTGCCGAGCCCGTTCATCGTTCTCGCGACCCAAAATCCGGTGGATTTTCAAGGCACCTATCCGCTTCCGGAAGCGCAGCTAGATCGCTTTGTCCTGCGCCTTGCGATTGGCTACCCGGCCGAAGCCGACGAGCTCGAGATGATGTTCGATCGCAAAGAGCGCGATCCGATCGAAAGCGTCGAGCCGGTGGCCGACCGAGCACAATTTCTCGCCATGGTCGCGGAAGTGCGAACCGTTCGGGTCGAGGAGCGAGTCGCGCGCTACATGCGCAGGCTTGCGCAAGCCACGCGCGATCACGCCGACGTCTCGCTGGGCGTGAGCCCGCGCGGCACGCTCGAGCTCTTTCGGGCATGTCAGGCGCGGGCCTTCATGGCTTTTCGCGAGTTCGTCACACCCGACGACGTGCAGGCGCTCGTCGGTGCGGTCTTCGGGCACCGTTTGATGCTCACCGAGCGGGCGCGCTATGGTGGCCGTAGCGCCGCGAGCGTGCTCGAAGAGGTCATCAAGGGCACGGCCGTCCCGCTATGAACAAAAGCCGCACCGAGGCCCGCCCGTGGTGGCAGCGGGTAAGGCGCGTGCTGAGCGACAGGCGTGAGCTTGCGCGTTTGAACCACATCTTCATCCCGGCCAAGAAGGTCGACCGCGACCGCTTCCGCAGAGGACGCGTGGCAAACATCATTCGGCCGCTCTTCTCCATCTACTTTGCGCTCAGCCAAGAGGGGCGGGTGCTGTTCGTGATGACGCTGATGGTCGGACTCGCGAGCCTCGATATCAACGAGTCCCAGGTCTATCTGCTGTTTGCCATGTTGGTCGGCCTGGTCGTGGCGAGCATCGCGTCGCGGCTCCTGTTCCGGGCGCGGGGTCTACAGCTCAAAGTAGAAGGGCCCGGGCGCGTTTCGGTGGGCGAGACACAGCGCTTCGTGATCAACCTCGAGAACCACGGACCCGACGCGCTGGCGTCGATCCGCTTGGTCGCGCCCTTCTTGCCGTGGGACGGCAAATGGACACGGTCGCCCGATCCAGTTGCGTCGATTCAGCCGAGTGGTCGCGCCTCGGTCACGGCAGAGGCGACCTTCCTCGCGCGCGGCGAACATCACCTCGACGCGTTCGAGGCGGCGCTGCTCGTCCCGCTCGGCTTGGCGCTGGGGCCGCGACGGCTCTCCAACGACGCGCGTTTCTTGGTCGTGCCGCGCGTCCCGAACGTCGGACCCATCACGGTGACGCATCGTTTGGCCGAGCATCGTGATGCGCGCGTGCTGTCGCGGGCAGTCGGTGAAGACGAGTTCGCCGGCGTGCGGCCGTATCGCTCGGGCGACTCCCTGAAACACTTGCACGCCCGGACTTGGGCACGCACTGGGGTCGCGCACGTGCGCACCTACATCGCGGAGCGCAGCGATCGGGTGGGGGTCGCCGTGTGGGTCGATGGGGATGACGCCAACGAGGGCAGCAAAGAGGCCGCTCTCGCGCTCGCCGCGGGCGTCGCCGCGCGCCTACTGGCGCAGGGCGAGGGTGTCAGCAAGCTGATCATCGACGGGGAAGCCTTTGCGGTCGCGCCACGCGCGGGCCGGGCGGCCCTGGACGCGGTGCTCGATCGGCTCGCGGTGTTTGCGACGACGACCGCCGAGGTGCCGCTCGAGCACTCGCTGGCAGAAGCATGCGCCGGCTTGAGCTCGCTCGTTCTGATCAGTCCCGACGCAACATCGCGGCGGCGCGCGGTGTTCGATGATCTCGAGAAGCTCGGACTGCCAGTTCGTTGGGTGGTGGTCAGCTCGGATGATGCGAGCGGCGGCGAGCGGCCCGTGAGGGTGCCGCAAGGCTTGGTCGAAGGCTCGCGGGTGATCCGCCTTTGAAAGAGCGATTTTTGGCGCTCGCCGTGCTTCTAGCAGGGCTTTCGGTCGCCGCTTCTGCGCCGCTCGGAGCGGCCGCCTTTGCGATGCTGCTGCCGCTTGCTGCGCTCGTAGTGGGCCCGCGTGTCGAGCTGACGCGTCTCGCGCAGGCCATCACCTCGCTGGGCGCGTTGGTGGCAGGTCTGATCATCGCCCGAGCAACGGCGCTGCCTCTTGAAATGAGCGACGCCGTTTCGGAACGCACGCTGTTGTTCGCGATGCCGACAGTGCTCCTGGCTGCCGTCCGTTGCCTGATGAAGGCGCCGGTATACGGCGCGAAGCTGACGTTGGTCGCGACGCTGGTCACGCTCACTGCCGCCGGCAGAGGCAACGCGCCGATGTTTCCAGCGCTGGCTGCGGCTTCTATCGCGTTCGGCTTGCTTGCGCTGCGCGCGCAAGACCCGGGTCGTGCGTCTCTGCGGCAGCTTTTGCCGCGACATTACGCTGGCGCCGCGTTCGGTCTCCTCGTCGCCGTCGGGCTGACGGTGTTCTCGACCTGGTCACTGCCGATCGTGCGCAGAGCCGTGCTGGCGCGGATCATGGCGCGTCTCCAGCCACAGACGGGCTTCTCCGACTCGATGACGCTCGGCGCTCTCTCCGGCATGTTGAAGTCCGAGACTGTCGCGCTCCGCGTGCGAGGCGAAACGCCACCGCTCCTGAGGGGCATGGTGCTGACCCGGTACGTGCAAAATCGCGGTCATTGGCAAACGCTCGAGCAGCGATTCGAGCGCGAAGTGGTCGAGACCGCGACGAGCCCAGAGGGCTCCGGCTTCGTCGAAGTGGAGCGCGCGCAAGATGGGTTTGGTCAGCCCCGTGTGTATTTCTCGGCGCTCGGCGCCGTCGACGTCGTCTCCTCCACCGGCTTTCTCGATCGCGACCGGCTCGGCGTGTTGCGCCCCCCCGGCAACGATTTCGCCAAGCGCATCTGGTTTCGGCAAGGGCCTCGCCCGAACGAGCCCGAGCCGACGACGGCGGAGCTCTCGGTGCCGGCCCTCCTCGGCAACGACCTCCAGCAGGTGCTTCTAGAATGGGGCGTGCGCGACCAGCCTCCGCACGAGAAGCTCGAGATCATCGAAGCGCGGCTGGCCGAGGGGTACAGTTACTCGCTCGACTTCGAGCGCACCCCGCGTGTCGATCCGGTGATCGACTTCTTGCGCACTCACAAGCAGGGCCACTGCGAGTATTTCGCGTCCGCCTTCGCGCTCTTGGCGCGCGCGGCGCGCGTACCCGCCCGCGTGGTGATCGGCTATCGCGCGGCCGAACGGTCACCGTTTGGATATACGATCGTGCGCGATCGGGACGCGCATGCCTGGGTCGAGGTGTGGGTCGACGACGAGTGGCAGACCTACGACCCCACACCCGCCAGTGACCTGCCGCCGAAGACCAGCTCGACGCCCATTTTTTCGGCGCTACTCGACGGCATTCGCACCGCTTGGGAAGCGACCGACGATTGGCTCGAGAAGCGGACGGCCTTCGAGTTTTCGGTAGCGCTGGTGCTGATGGTTGGCGCGCTGGTGTTGGTGCGCACGGTCCGCAATCGCGAAGCGCGCAAGGTTATCGTGACGGACGATTCGCCGAAAGAGATGAGCCTGCTCGCGGTGGCGCTGGCGCGCGCCGGGCTCTTGCGAGCCAGCAGCGAAACACTGGGCAGTTTGTCGAACCGCGTTTCGGCCAGCGAAGAGCTGGAAGCGACCGCCAAGCAGGCAATCGTGGGCGCGCTCGCTCGCTACCAAGCGTTGCGCTACGGCGGCACGGGCGACAGCGCCGAAGTGTTGACCGCGATGCGAGAAGCGGCCCAGCGCCTCAAGCGCTGAGCGCGGCGACACGACTTTTACTCTGCACGGAGGAACTCACATCTTGGGTGCTGTGCTGGTCGGCTTGGCCGTCGGCGCTGCCGAGGGCTTGGCGGTCGGCTTGGCGGTGGGGGCAGCGGTCGGTTTGGCCGTCGCCTTGCCCGAGGGGGCGCCACTGGGCACGCCGCTGGGGGCGGCGACAGCGGCGCTGGCAGTCCCGGTCGCGACCGCCGGTGCCTTGGCCGAGGGCAGCTCCGCCGGTTGCGAGGTGGCGCCCTCCATCATGGCCAGCAGGGTGTCGTCTTGTTTGGAGGGCCCAATCGGCTGCCCCGGAGGCGCCTCGGGGGGCTCCGAGCTGCCGCAGCCGAGAGAGGTCAGTGCGGTGGTGAGCAGAGCCAGCGCGAGGAGTGACCCACTCGAGGATGCCGAAATCAGCCTTCGCATAGGGGGGAAGCTACAACGAGTCGGCGGATCTTTGGCTAGGTTTCGGGCCGCATGGTGTAATCCGCCGGTGCGTGCCTCCCTAGCCTTAACAATCCTTGGTCTCGGCCTCTTCAGCGGGTGTGGCTCGCCGCAGGCAAAGACCAGCGATGACCTGAAATCCGACATCTCGGACGACGAGGGAGGCTGGTCCGGAAAGGGCCAAGCGGGCGTCGTTCCCAAAACCACGGGTGACCCATCCGGGCCCTCGGTGGTCAACTACCCGAGCTTCGAAGTCTTGCGCGACGGAAGCTCCGTCGTTTCGGTCCAGATCCGCGGGCCTGTACAGGTCTCCGAACAAAAGGCCGAGGGACGCGTCATCTACGTGCTCAACGGCGTGGCGGTCCCCGAACGGGTCAACCGCTTGCCGATGTTGACGCAGCATTTTCCGACCCAAGTGACCTCGGTCACGGTCGAGCAGACCACCGGCGCCGGCGCGAACTTGGTGATCGACCTGCGCGAGAAGTCGACCTCCACTTTCAAGCTGGTGAAGAACGAGGCCGGCACCATGCTCACCATCGTGCTGCCTCGGTCCGACAGGTACGCAGCCGTTGCCAAGACCGACGACCCCAACAGCTTCGAACGACCAAGCGATGCGGCTCGATCCGATGTCCTCAACCAGAGCGCAGAAGAGGGTACGCCCGAGGACTACGAAAAAGAGAGCGAACGTCGCCGGCGCAAATCCAAGCGTCAGCCGAGGCCCTACGTACCGCGCCCGCTCACGCTGCCGCAAAAGACGCTGGCACCGGACGTCTCCATCGCGCTCTCGGGCTACGACCAAGGCGACCCGACTGCGGTGCTGAGCTCAGGCATCCGCTACGGCATCATCGACGAGTTCGAGATCGAGGCGACGCCGCACGCCTTCCGGCTGTCTCCCGATGCAGCGTTCGCGTATCCGAGTCTCGGCTTCACCGCCGGCTACACCGGCCATGTCTTCGAGGTCGCCGGTCGCGTCCGCTACTTCATCGGCATCGACACGGAGGTGAACGATGTGTCCGGCGGGGTGCTGCTGCTGGGCGCTCCGATGGCGATCCACATCTACGACTGGGGCCGTATCGACACCGGCGCTTTCGTCACGTTGGCGTTCGACACGCTCCTGTTCAACTCCGCCGTGAACGGCACCGCTGCCGCCACCGACGTGCGGCCTGCGCTGTTGAACCAGGGCGCCAGCCCGTTTTACACGGACGCCGGTATCCCTTTCAATTTCCTGTTCCAGCCGGCCCCGGAGCTCTGGTTCGGCATTCGCCACGGCATCAGCATCTACGATTTCGATGCCGCCGGTGAGACGCTCGCGCTGCCGCTGGGCGCCGAAATTGGCATCACCGCCTCCGACGATTTCAACCCAATCGCCGATTTCGCGGTCCGCGCCGACCTGCCGCAGTTTTTCTTGCCGGGTCGCGATGGCGATGTCGTCGAAGAAAAGCGGTACCAGCTGGCGGCGTGGTTCCGCTGGTTCTATCACCTCTAAGAGCGACCGGCTTCGCCGGCTACTATTCGAATTCGTCGGCGATGTTGAGCTCGGTCCCGAGCGTGACGCTGCCATTGACGACTTTGCCCGTCAGCGTGAACAGGCTGGTCTTGCCGTCGCCGTCGAGATCACCTTCGGCTGACGCTTCGAAGCCGTCTTTGCCCGGATCCGGGAGGCCGCGTTTCGGGCCCTTGTAGTTGCCGCCGGCGCGGTAGTCGTACTGGAAATATTGCGGGTTCTGCATCGCGAACTTCAGACACTTCCAGCCGGCAGTGGCCGACCCGGTCTCGTAGTCGCGGCCCGCCTTGTCGCTCGATTGGTACTTCTTGCCGGAGGGAACGGTGGCCGGCACTTGTTGCGCCGACTTGCAAAGTGCATGAGCGGCGTTGGGGCCCGTCTCGCGCTCGTACGCGCCGATCGCATCGCGCCCAATGGCGCCGAGGCTGTTCTTCGCTTCCGAGGTTTTGGCGGCCGCCAGATAACGGCGCACACCATAGATGCCGACCGCGCTGACTGCGCCGACGCCAGCGACCACGCCGAGCCCACCGCTCGCTGTGAGCAGGTAGTGACCGCCACGCTCGTTCGGCGGGAGCTGCAGTGCGAACAGCGCCGAACCCACCGGCGTGGTCAGCTCCGCGCTCGCCTCTTTCGGCAGGGCCTTCATTAGGCGCGGAAAATCCAGGTACCAGAGCCCGCTGCTCGCTGCAGGCGCCGCCTTTCGCGTCGCGACGAATTCTGGCACAGCACCGAGCGGCGTCTTGGTCGGAGCCTTGAACCTATCGACCATGGTGCGTGCGCCGATCGCGATGGTCACCTGCGTTGCGCTGGTCGAGACGTCGAGCGCGATGCCGTTCTTCTCGAAGCGGAATTTCCCTGCTGTCGATTTGGCGCGCAGGGTCTTTGCAATCGCGTCGACTACCGAGCGAGCGACTCTCTCGTCTCGAATCGCGACTGTCGCCAGCGCAACTCCGGACTTGGTGAGCCCGTCGCGCCCCTGGATCGGGGGCCCCTCGTAGTAGAGCCCGACTGCGGCTTCGTCGCCCAGGCCGCGATCCAGATCGGATAGCGAGATCTTGGCGATGTCTTGCAGGGCGGCGTCGGCTGGGCCGGTCACGTCTTCGCGGCTGCCACGCGTCACCTCGCGCAGCAGATCAGTCAGTGTCTTTCCTGTTGCGCGCTTGGTGGAGAAACCGGCGGCCATCACCGGCCCTGCTGGCAGACTGCCGAGCGAAGCTTGCGGTGCTGGTGCCAAGAACATCCCGAGCCTCGGGATGTCTTCACCGTTCTGAACGAGCTCGAGCTCGACAGACCCAGCCACGAGATCGATGTTCGCGACGAGCTTGGAGCCGTCGCCGAAGTTCAGCTTCTCACCGAGAAATCCGAGGTCGACGTTGGCCCAGAGGGCGGTCTTTCCAGTTGCCTTGTTGTAGGCCGCGGCATCCGCGAACGAGGCGCCTCCGTTCTTTGCGAGCGCGAGCGCGCGATCGAGCGAGGGCGCGCCCTTGGCGATCACGAGGACTTTCGCCTTCGCGAGCCAAGCGACATTGAGCTCCTTGTCGCGCCAACGATCCGGCCCGTCGGCTTCCAGCTTGGCCGCTGCCAGCAGCGGCTCGATCACGCTTTCGTCTTTGATACGAACGATGGCGGCGCCGGTCGGCTGCCTCAAAATGTCACCGTCCGCAAACACCACCGCGCCGTCGAAGGCGCTGAACACCTTCACGAGAAGGTCGGCTGAGAGACCCAAGCGCGGAGCCAGCTCGCTCGCACCGCCTTCTCTCATCAGCTTCACGATCGCCGGGTCCAGGCTCTGTGTCAGCACGTCCAGGCTGGGCACGCCGACGACGATGCGCGCGTCTTTCGCGACAAGCTTGATCAGATCCGGCACGCTGTCAGGCAGCGGAATTTCGGCGGCTTTAGCGTCGTTCGCCGGCCCGGTCGACGCGCTCGACAAGGGCGCCGTGACTGCGCTGCCCACCCCCCCGCCACAAGCGAGAAGCAGCAAGCATAGCCCAGCAAAACGGCGCACCCGCGCGTGCCCCCCTGAATTCAACCGAAGGTCGATCATCGAACAAAGTTCCTTCGAGCCCTCTCGGACAAGAAGCGCGCGACAGCGCCCGGTCTGGGTTCGCACTGGCTCGGAGGAAAACATTCAGCAAGCATCGAACCCCTTGGGAGGCGCGACAGATCGCGAGGCTCCCCGGAGCGCTCGAGGCGATCCGCGGAGCCACGTGCAAAATCTCAGGCGAGCAGGTCTTTCAGACCCTTCATCGCCGTCGCCTTCACCTTGCGTGATGCCGGCTTCGCCTTCACTTGCTGCACTTCTTTGGTGAAGGGATTGATGCCTTCTTTTGCAGGCGTGGCCGGCACGACCTTGACCTTCAGCTTGATCAGGTTGAGCACCGCGAGCTCACCAGGGCCGCTCGGACCGAGCTGGTCTTTGATCAGCGCCGAAAGGGCGTCGAAGACCGCTGTTACCTGCCGCTTGTCGAGGCCGGCTTTCTCAGCCATCGCCGCAACGAACTGGGGCTTCGTCATTTTGCTCGAACCGGCCATCTGGAACTCTCCTTCGTAACGACCCCGGGTTCCGGGGCGATGCACTGAAAATCCAAGGGTTTCCCCGTGCTGTTCAACCGCCGCCAGCGGGCGCCTGCGCGCGCCTTTGTTTCGGAGTGCACGGGAAATTGTTTGATGATCGCCCGGCAAGCCGCGCGAATTGGAGCGCAGGCATAACAAACGCGCACAGCCACTGGCAAGCGCTCGTCGCGCTGGCTGTTCATCAGTTCATCTATGGCACGAGGCCAACTATATGAAATTGCTACAAAAGCCTTAAGGGCAGCCTGTTTTGGCTAAGATTTTTTAGGCGATTTGCGCAGTCTTACGAGGGTGGAGCCCAACCCATCTGAGCGAAGCTCGAGCACTGCGGGGTGTCCCGCCGCGACCTTTTGCACTTTTTGACGCTGAATGCCTTTGCCTCGGCCATGGATGAGCCGGACTTCGTCGAAGCCTTTCTCCTGCGCTTCCAGCAAGTACTCGTAGACCACCGATGGCACGTCGCGCGGCGCGAAGAAGTGCAGATCGATCGATGTTTCGATGGGGACCACGTGCACCTCATCATCGAAAGGCTCGTCGATTTCTTCAGCCGCGCCAGCAGGCTTGCGTGACCACAGCGCCTCTAGGAACGACCACACGCCCACCGCCGAGTTATACCGTTCTCCGCAGATGAGAAACTCGTTTCCGCCGTTCCCGCCGTCGTTCCGCGGGCGGGCCCGCGAGCTTCGTCAGCTCTCGCACTTCATCGCCCAAGAGCACCCCACCGCGATCGCGCTGGTCGGCGCGGGTGGCAGCGGAAAGACCACACTCGCGGCGGCGCTTGGCCACAAATTGACTCGTTTCTTCCAGGGTCGGCTGGTCTGGCTGCGCATCGGCGCCTGGGACCGAGGCACCGTCGCGCAGCTGATCGCGGCGCAGCTCGGCGCCTCGGGCACCGGCTCGGCGCTGAAGCGCGTGCGCCAGAGCTTCCAGAAGAGTGGCCCCACGCTGGTCGTGCTCGACAACCACGAAGACGATGCCGTCACAGCAGCCACGCTGCGTGACATGAAGGGCCTGTCAGTGACCTGGGTCGTGACGGCGCGCAGATGTTTGCTCGGCGGCGTGACGATCGTTCCGGTGGTGCCGGCGCTGATCGCTCGCCGCGAGATCCCTTTTCCGGCGATCGCGAAGCTCACCCGGTTGCTTCGCTGGCACCCTGTCGCGCTCGACATCGCGAACGCGCTGGTGATGCAGCGGCACCTCACGGTCGCCGCGCTCGAGCAGCGGCTGCATGCCCGTCACGTCGAGGAGATCGTCCGTATCGATCATGAAGACGACATCCCCGAGGTCGCGGCTGTCGTGATGGAAGCGCTGCGTTTCGTTTCGCCAGCGGCTCGCCGCATGCTCGACGTGCTCTCGGCCATGGGCGGCGACTCGATGGACAGCGCATCGCTCGGGAGACTCGGCCGCGCGCGTGAACCCGCTGAGGCGCTCGAAACGCTCGCGCGCCTGAGGCTTGTCCAAGCGCCAGCGACCGGTCGCGTCGCGATCCACGCGACAGTCCGCTACGCGATCGTCAAGCGCGCAGGCGGCACGCCTCGATTCGATACGGACCGCTACGCGCAGCACTACCTCGAGCTGTTCGAGCGCGAGCCGGGGCGTCTGTCGAGCGAGCAAACTCACCTCTTTGCCCTGATGGATTGGGCACAAGAGCGGTGTGATTTGTCGACCATTTTGCGCGTACAAGAGCTCAGCGAGAAGCTCGAATAGCCGACAATCCCGTCACAGCTGGTACTTCTTCCGGTAGTTGCGGAAGATCCCGAGAGATCTCTGGACGGTCGCGCGACGAAAGCTCGACATGATCAACGCTGCCGTGAACATCAATGACCTTCGTGTTCCGCCCGGGAACCGCCTCGAGCAGCTCAAGGGCGATCGAGGTGGTCAGCACAGCGTGCGGACCAACGATCAATGTCGCATCTGCGTCGTCTTCGCGGATGGCAATGCCCGATCCGTCGAGATCGCTGACTATCCCTGAGAAGGAGCTCTCCTGATTCCGAAATTGCGCGCCCCCACCCATCCGGGCGAAATTCTCCTCGAGGAATTTCTCCGCCCGCTGGGCATGACGCAACTTGCGCTTGCCGAAGCGATCTCCGTGCCCATTCAGCGCGTGAACACAATCGTTTCCGGCAAGCGAGGGATCACCCCGGAGACCGCGATGCTTCTTGGTCGAACGTTCGAGATGTCGCCACAGTTCTGGATGAACCTTCAGACCAATTTCGACCTGTGGAAGGCAGAACGGGACATGGCCTCGAGGCGTACGCCGAGGGCGATTCCGGCGGCGGCTGGCTCGAGGTCGAGGTCGCGTCGTACTCTCAACGCTAGAAGCCGGTCGTGCCGCCGAGCACGAGCCTGAACGCCGACGGCGAGCCACCCTCTTCGAACGTGTCCGTGCCGAAACCGGCCAATAGCTTGACCGAGTAATCACGCTGGCTCGACGCGCGCACGCCACCCACGAACGAAAACCGGAGCAGCACGGGATCGAAGTCTTCCAGGTGAGGCCTTGCGAACGCGTTGCCCACGGCAGCCTGCAGCGTGCCGTCCATGAAGGCCCAGATCGGCCATCGGTAATCGAGCGTCGCAACCAAGGCGCTCGAACCGAGCAACCTGCCCGGCTGAAAGCCGCGCATCAGATCGAGTTCCGGTGCATCTTGGATGTCTCGGGTGCCGACCAGCTCGGTAAAAGGGATCTGCGTGTGTTCGTCGATCTTGTTCTGAAACTGCGCCTCGACCGTCAAGCCGAGAACACGCTGCGTCCCCGTCAGGTCGAGATACCCGCTCGCGATCGCGCCATAGTTGAACCAGCCTCCGGGCAGCCGTTCGTCGACCTCCGACACCTGCTCTACCGAGAGGTCGATCGCTGCACCGGAGCCTGCCGCTGGCCGTTCATCGCGCGAATCCAGCGCTACCTTGACGCCATTTCTCACGGTTGCGTAGGACCGCGCGTAGTGCGGCGGTATCGGGTAGCTCCCATCCAAGATTCGACGCCGGATGGTCGCTGGGTTGCACGCGCGATAGATGTAGTCCGCCGTCACGATCGATGTTTCCGAACGGCAGATGCCTTCGTCGGTGTCGCTGTATCGACCATTGACCCACGCCTGGAGCTGAAGGCCACGCCAGGGCTCGAGGTGAATGCGCCCGCCCGCCCCGGCCGTGAGGATGCCGTAGCTGGCGCGCCCTTCGTCCAGCGAGCGGGGGCCGATGCCCCAGAACAGCAGATCTCCCCGCTTCAGAAAGTCGGCTTCGATTTGAAAGAAAGAATTGCTTCGTTCGAGGCTGGTCGGCGCGGCGAACGGAATGCGGTCGGCGAGGGCAGCTCGCCAAAAATGAATGCCGCCGAAGCTGAAGCTCGCACGCAGGTCATTGCCCGTCCCGACGAAATTGTTCCACGCAAAGTACACGCCGACGTTCGGTAAAAAGCCCAGGTCGACGAACAGGGTGGGCAACACATCGATGTCGCTGGTCGCTGCGACGTCAGCGACCGCCTCGTCCTTTTCGGCCGTGCTGATCATCGCGCCGAGCGGCGTGCGAAGGAGATATTCGCTGACGACGTACGCCGGAAAGAACAGGATGCGCGGTATCCACAGCGCGACTTCGTCAGGGTCTACCTTCGGCTGGCGCCCGTCGTAGTCCTGCAGCGGTCGCTTTTGCCCGACTGCCAGTCCTTCGAGTGGCGCAAGCTCACGCGGCTCGGAGGGCGGAGCCGAGCCGCCCCAGCTGCTCGGCTGCGGAGCCGCAGCTGGTTCTGCGAGAGCCGCAGGGGCGCTGCCTAAGGCGACTGTCGCGCCGAATGCGACTGCCCACTGCGCCCGGCGCATCGCTCAGAACCCGGTCGTTCCTCCGAGAACGAACCGGATGCTCGACGGCTCGCCGCCATCTGCAAACGTGTTGGTGCCGAAGCCCACCAAGAGATTGAATGAATGGTCGCGGTGATTCGGTGTGCGGATGCCGCCGATGAAAGAGAAGCGCATCAGCGCCGGGTCGAAGTCCTCGAGGTGGGGTTCTTCGAAGGTGTTGCCGACCGAGGCTTGCAGCGTGCCGTCGAGGAAGGCCCACACCGGCCAGCGATAGTCGAGCGTAGCGGCGATGCCGCTGGAGCCGAGCAAGCGGCCGGGCTTGAATCCGCGCATGAGATCGTAGTCGGGGACGTCGTCGACCCGTTTGGCTCCCACGAGCTCCGTAAACGGCACCACGGTGTCCGCCGACAGCTTGTCTTGGAAGCGGGCGGCCACCGTGAGACCGACGACGCGCTGCGTGCCCGTGATATCGACGAAGCCACCGACGACGCCGCCCCAGTTGACCCAGCCATGCAAGTCGGGTTCGTCGATATCGGCGACGTGCTCCGCGGAGATGTCGATCGCGACGCCACTACCTGGCGCAGGTCGCGGCTTGCGTGAGTCGAGCGCGACACGCAAGCCGGTCTTCACCGTCGTGTACGGTCGACCGTAGCCGGGCGGCATCGGGTACACGCCGTCCGCGACGCGTCGCCGAATCCTCGGATCTTCGCAAATGCGAGCGATGTAGGTCGGCTCGACGACGCTTTGTCCGGCACATTCGCCGGCTCCCGTTTTCACCGAGCGACCCGTGGCCCACCCTTCGAAGAATGTGCCGCGCCAAGGTTCGACGTGAATGCGAGCGCCGCCACCATACGTGAGCATGCCATAGGCCGAGTTGTCATCCTCGCTCGTGTCGGGGCCGATGCCCCAAAACAGGAGATCACTGCGCGTCAGGAAATCGGCCTCGAGCTGGAAATACGAGCGCGAGCGATCGAGGCCTTCGGGCAGAGAAATCGGGATGCGATTGGCGACGCCTGCCTTCCAGAACAAGATGCCGCCGAAGGCAGCGCTCAGGCGCAGATCATTGCCCTTGGCGATGAAGTCGTTCCACGCCAGCAGCGCGCCGACGCTGGGGCGAAAGCCGAAGTCGATGAACGCGGTTGGCGTAATGGTGATGTTGTCGTCGGGTCCGAACGACAGAAAGTTCTGCACCTCCTTGATGACGTTGTTCTCTTCGACGGCGACTGTCAGCACAGCGAGCGGGGCGCGGATCAGGTACTCGGTGACGACCCAAATCGGGAAGAACAGCACCCGAGGTACCCAGTAGGCGTCTTCGCCGGCGCTGGTGACGTCTTCCCGGCCGTCGTAGTCCTGCGGCTCACGCTTGTCGTCTTGGGTGGCGCTCTTGTTCGGCTCGAGCTTTGGCGAGCGAGGCGGCGGCCGGGGACCGCCGTAGCCAGGCCCCTCTGCGATGGCGCTGGCAGATGCAGAAGGCGCCGCGCTGGCAGTGGGAGCAACCGTGCTCGGTGGGGCGGCAGGCGGGGCGGAAGCCGACGCAGCCGCCGACGGATCCGCCGAAGCGGTCGGGGCGCCCAAGGGCACCGGGACTGGTTCTGCCCCCGCAACTGCGGCGAGCCCAACACCGATGCAAATGATCGCACCGAGCGTCAGTCGCAAGAACCTCGTCATGGCCGCCGATTGATACAACATTTCTGGATGAGAAGGTCGCCCGGAGGGGGGCGATCTCGAGTCGCTACACTTGGTAGCAGGCCTGTGAGGCGGCTTGGTACACGGCGTCGATCAGCTGCCCTTCGGTGCTGGTCGTGGCTGGCCCGCGATCGATCGAGGTCTTTAGCGCACGGGCAGCGAGGCCGTTTCTGTGCACACGCAGCTGGGCGCTGGCGAGAGCGCCGACGCGATCACCTGCTCCGTGAAAGAGCGCGTAGAGGTCGGGACCGACGGCGCGGCGGGGGCCGGGAGGCACGACCAGGCGGTCTCCGCTCTTCAGCGTCGCCGAGAAGCCTGCCAGCAGGTGATCGACAGGGTCTTCATAGGGGTCGGGTGAGCCAGGCGCGCCGCGACCCAAGAAGCCTCGCAACGTTTCTTCACGCGCGCTGGCAGGGAAGCGCAGCGACATGCCCCGCGCCTGCGCGAGATCTTCGAGCATGCCGACGGTGCTGCTCCCGTTCGCGTGGAGCAGCAGCGACTCATCGTCGAAGACAGGGGCGCCCACCGCTGGCAGCGAGACCCCTTCGCGCGGGCGCGATACCGCGCCTTTGGGTAGCAAGTTCCCGGGGTTGAAGATGCCAGCAGGGTCGAGCACGCGAGCGATCGCGCGCACCACCTCGACGCCGAGACCGAGCTCGAGACCGAGCTTGGGAGCCTTGCTGCGCCCCACGCCATGGTGGTGAGAGAGCGTGCCGCCAGCGGCGACCACGGCCTCCATCGCGTCGTTCCATGTGGCGTCATACAGGCGCTCGGCCCGTTCGCGATTCGGTGCGCTGCCTGCGAACGTGAAGTAGATGGAGCACCCGTCCGGGTAGGCGTGGGAGAGGTGCGCCATCACGAAGACATGGCGAGACATCGCCCGACGGACGGATCGGTAGAGCCCCCCTAGCCGCGACCACGGCGCAGCCACCTCCATGGTGTCGCTGAATGCCCCGGCCATGAACACCGGAGCCTGCCGATAGCTGACCGCGTAGCGGTGCGCGAACCAATGTTTGGCCGGCGCTTCTCCCATCGCCTTTGCGCCGTGGCGCTCGGCGATGTTGCGCACCCGTTCGAGATCAGCCTGACCATGGGCCGCCTTCCCCTCGAACACGACCACCAACATCGCGCCCCCGAACGCCTTCTCGCCGACTGCGTCGATCACGCCGTTCATCAAGCTGGGCGCGCGCAGCACCGTGCGTAGCGCGAGGTCTTTGAGATTCAAGCTCGAACCGGCCGGGCTGTGCGACTTGCCTCGGCCGGCAGCCTTCTTGACGGCTCCACGCTTGGCCATGAACGAGTCGAAGGCGTCGTACAGCCGCGCGACCGCGGGACGGATGCCAGCTTGGAAGATCGTCTGCATGGCCTCCCAACCCGACTCGACAGTGGGAAATGAGAACGCCCCGAAGGCGCGCGCCTCTGGATGCTCGTGCAAACGGAGCTCGGCGGCGGTGATCACACCCAAGATGCCTTCGCTGCCGATGATGAGTGGCGTGAGATCAGGGCCGCTGACGCGCCGGGAGAGCTTCACGATCTCGCCGCGACCCAGGACACACTCGAGCGACACCACCATGTCCTCGATTTTGCCGTACAAGCCCGAACATTGACCGGCGCTGCGTGCAGCAACCCAACCACCCACGGTGGAGCACAAGATACTGGACGGAAAATGCCCGAGAGTGTGTCCCTGAGCGGCCAAGTCTTCTTCCAGTCGAATCCCCATCGCGCCAGCTTCGACATCGATGACGCGCGGCTCCCGGGAGAGCTTGCGCACCTTCGACATGCGCTTCAGATCCATCACCACCGTGCGATGGTCGGGTAGCGTGCCGCCGCACACGCCGGAGCCGGCGCCGAACGGCACGAGCGGCACGCCTTCGGCGGCGCACTTGGCGACGATGCGCGCGACGTCTTCGGTCGACTCTGGCCATACGACTGCAAGAGGTCGCGTGCTCGGCAGCTTGCCGTCTCGAACGCCGATGTGGTGACGCGGCCACAAGTCGCGCGCGTAGCTGATGCGATCGATTTCTGTCGAGCTCGAGCGCAAGCCCGGCACGGCGTCGACCAACGCTCGCTCGAACCCCGACGAGGTCACGATCGCTCGGCGAGCACGATCAACCGCGGCGACTCGGTGCCGAAGAAGACGCCAGGGTGAGCGGGGTGACCGGTGACCTCGACCACCTTGAACCCGACGTCATGCAGCAGCTTGCCGAGCTCGTGCAGTGTGTAGAGGCGAATCGAGTAGTCGAGCTCGCGAGAGAGACCGCCTTCGAACATCGCGGTGCGCTTCACGCGCAAGCGGCTGGTGAAGAAGTCGACGTACATGTCATCCATGCAGACGCACTGCTGGCCCTCGAACCAGACGAGGCTCGGTGAGCGCGGCGAGACGTAGTCGCGGTTGATCACTTCGAGCAGGAACATGCCGCCTTGGCGCAGCGCCCTGTGAATTTGCTGAAGCACAGCGAGATTTTTTTCTTCGTCGAAGTAGCCGAAGCTGGTGTGCCAGCAATAGACGCCGTCGAACGCTTGCTCGTAGTTGAGCTCGCGCATGTCACCCTGCACGAAGCTTGGGGCTTGGGCGTTGGGCGACTGCTTCAGGCGCTGCTTCAGCTTCTGTTCGGCGTGCGACAACATGCCGGGCGAGTTGTCGAAGCCGACCACTGAATAGCCGCGGCCGCAGAGCTCGATAGCGTGCTCGCCCATGCCGCAGGCGAGGTCGAGCACCACGGCATGCTTCTCCATACCGAGGCTCTCTTCGATGAAGTCGACCTCGCGGCGGACGATCTTTTCGTCCAGCTGGTCGTGGGTCCGGATGTACTCCTCGCTGAACAGATCATCCCACCAAGGCTTGCCCTTGCGCGGCTCGGCTGTCTGCTGCGCGGAACGTGTATCGCCGGTGGGTTTCGCGTCGGTTGGCTTGGTCTTCGGCGGTGGGGGTGGCGGGCGTTTGGGTTGGGCGGTGACTGGAGTGGTGAATGGGGCTGCGTCGGGCTCGATGTCTTCGAGCACTTCGTCGCGCTCGGAGAGCGGAATCTCGCTGATGCGCTCGGCTTCTGCTGTCGTCGAACGGACTTCGATCGAAGGCGCCTCTTCTTCTTCCACCAGCGCTTCTGCTTCCAGCGCTGCGTCTTCGGCGGCGAGCGCGGCAGAAACTTCGGGGGGCGCAGGGGTCCAGCCGGCTTCTAGCTCGGCGATTCCCTGAGCGGACACTCCGAGCGTCGAGCCTGGGAGGCGGCCAGACAAACCCAGATCGGCAGCTTGCCCGAGCAGCGCCGAAGGCGGCCAAGTTGCCAGCGCGGATCGAATTGGCGGCGGCGGATCGCTGCCGATGCTGATGATGCGAAGCGGCCGGACGATGGTGATCTCGTCGACCACCGAGTCCATGTCTTGCATCGCGGCTGGCGACTCATTGCCGTCGGCCGGCGTGTCGGCGCCTGGCGTGATGTCTCGCGCGGGTGCAACGTCGGTGCGCGTTGCCGGTACCTGCTCGGTCGCAGGCTCTTGCTCGACGGCTGCGATGTCGTCAGCGTCGTCGCCGGCTTTCGGATCGGCCACCTGCTCGATATGCTGGGGCACGACTTCTGGTGCGCGCCGTTGCACCTGGTCTCCTGGAATTTTGACGGTTCGTCGCGAAGACCGACGACGGCCGGAGTCACTCGTGCGCGGCGAAGGCACGCCGCTGGGTGTCGCCTCGAAGCTCGGCGCCGCCGGCGCGGCGGGGATGCGCGGAACGGCAGCTCCGCCTTCAGCTGAAGAGCCGAGGGCTACGGCGCGCTCACTCGCGCTGCGGGTCGCCTGCGGCCGGCTTCCAGCTTGGCGATCGTCTTGGCCACTCGAGCTGTACACGCCGCGCGCGCGTGGATCGTAGGGGTGGTGCATCGTGCGCGGGTCGTAGTCCTGGGTCGGGGCGTCATCGTCGTCGGGGTCGACGACCATCGTTTTTTCCGCGTCGAACTCGTCTTCCGTCGGTTCATGGAAGCCATAACCTGCGGCGCGTTGATTCGGCTGGATGCCGTCGAGGGTACCCTTGCGCCCAGAGGCAGGGGGCACGGAAGGGGCGGGGGCGGGGGCGGGCCGCGATGGACGCGGTACGCTCGCAGGCGCTGGGATCGAGCCGCGGCGCGCCTCCGTCTTGGAGGTTTCGTCGTCGCGATGACTCATACGCTGTGCAAAGCCTCACCGAGTCGTATCGGCCCCGTGGGTCTGTCGATCGTCGGGGCGCCCGGCGGAAAGAACACCACCGCGGTGGAGCCGAGGTGAAATACGCCGATCTCGTCGCTGCGCTCGACACGACGAATGGGCTGCATGGCATGGTTGCCGACCGATACGTCGTGCTCATCGATGCCACTGACCGTGATGCGGCCAACGATCATGGCACCGACCATCACCACGGTGACGCGCCCCCACATCTCCGAATCGATCGGGATGGCCACGCGCCGGTTGATCGAAAACAGCGACGGCACGTGCTGCTCTCCGATCGAATTGACGGGGTAGAGATCACCCGGCAGCGACCGCACGACCCGAATCTCGCCGGCGACGGGGGCGTGCACCCGATGGTAGTCACGCGGGGACAAGTACACGACGCAAAACTGGCCCCCGAGGTAGCGATCGACCTCGCGTGGGTCGCCCAAGAGCTCGGCTGCGGAGTAGGGGCGACCTTTCACTGTCATGCGGCCGTCTAGGGCGACCGGGCCCAGTGCGGCCAGGTTGCCGTCGGCTGGGCTGACGATCGCCCGCTCGCTGACACATGCCGGCCGTTGGCCGGGCAAGAGCTGACGGGTGAAGAAAGCGTCGAAGCTCTCGTACGCGCCCACGGGACGGACGCTCTCGTCCAAATCCACAGCGTAAGCGCGAACGAACAGCCCCACGACGGCCTTCGAAAGTGGCGCGGGAATGCGGGCATCCGCGAGTCTCCCGACTGCCCGTGTGATTCGGACCCGTGGGAGCACGCGGAGTAGCTGTGCGGCAGCGTAGGTGGCGACGCTCATCGACTCGAATCGAACGGAGTCGTCGATGCTAGGGCCCCGCAACTTTGCAGGTCAACCTGGATGACCGCGAACGCAGAAATGCTTTGCGATCGATCGTGTCGCAGGACGCTGCACCAACGAAGAGCAGCTTCGCACTCGGCTGGACCACTCGGCGCTAGCGTTCGATTCGATTCCGTGTACCCAGCGGCTTTGAAGCGCCTGGCACGATGGTCGCTTGTGTTTGTCCCTTCATGCCGAACGCTCTTTTATCGGCGGCCGTACACGACCTCGACGAACAAGCCTTTCACCCGGAGGACCGCACGAGCGCTATTCTGCCCCGCGGGTCGCAAAACCCACCGAGCGCGGCCGGCTTTCTCGCTGGCGCGGCGTCCGGCGGATCCACAATGTCGCGCCTCTCGCTCCTCGTCGATCTCGCGTCGCTTCTCGCCCGAGAGGTCGACTTCGACGCTTTGTTGCGCACTGCTTGCGAGCGGCTCGCAGACGCGATGCACGCCGATCGCGCCAGCATCTGGCTGGTCGATGCCGAACGCGGCGATCTTTTCACGCAGGTAGCGCTGTTGCCCGAGCTTCCGAGCATCCGACTGCCTGCAGGTCGCGGCCTCGTTGGCTACGTGGCCCAGACGGGCGAGGTGGTCCGGCTGGACGACGTTCGCTCCGACGAGCGCTTCGATCCTTCGGTCGACCGCGCCACCGGCTACACGACGCGCACGATGCTCGTCGCGCCCATTCGCGAAGACGACGCGGGCCCGGTGCGAGGCGTCGTACAGGTGCTGAACCGCGAGCAAGGGCACTTCGATACTGACGATGAGCGTTACTTGATGGCGCTTGCCACACAGCTCGCGCGCGGCTTGCGCATGACGACGCTGCGTGGCGGCGGCGCGCCTGGGGTCATTCTGCGCGGTCCTTTCAACCGCATCGTGGGTCGCAGTGGGGCGCTCGAGCGCGTGTACGCGCGCGTACAGCTCGCGGCGCAAACAGACGCCACGGTGCTCTTGCGAGGCGAGACCGGTACTGGAAAGGGCCTGTTTGCCCGCGCGATTCACGTCAACTCTGCGCGCCAGAACCGGCCTTTCGTCACCGTCGATTGCACCACGTTGCCGGCCCAGCTGGTGGAGAGCGAGCTCTTCGGTCACGAACGCGGCGCCTTTACCGGCGCAGACCGACGCGTCCCGGGCAAAGTCGAGCTCGCCGACGGCGGCACTCTGTTCTTGGACGAGCTGGGCGAGCTGCCCCTCGAAGCGCAGGCCAAGTTGCTTCGGTTCTTGCAAGATCGCGTGTTCGAACGCGTCGGCGGTCGCACCACCATCGACGCCAACATCCGCGTCGTGTGCGCCACCAACAAGGACCTCGAGCGTGAGGTGCGCCGCGGCACTTTTCGTGAAGACCTGTACTACCGCGTTCGCGTGGTCGAGGTCGCTATCCCTCCGCTGCGCGATCGCGGCGCTGATGAGGTCGAAGTGCTCGCGCGCCACTTCGCCGAAAGTTACGCCGCTCGCTACAAGCGCCCAGAGCCGGAGTTTCTCCCGGACGCGATCAGTATGTTGCGAGCCCATCGTTGGCCGGGCAACGTGCGCGAGCTCGAACACTGGATCGAGAGCGCCATCGCGCTTGCTCCCGATGGGGTCATCCGAGCCGACTTGTTTCCCGCGCCCGCTCGCGGGGTCTCCAGTGACAACCTCGAAGTTGTCGACGGTGTGACGATTCCGCTCGGGCTTTCGCTCGACGACGCCTCAAAAGCCTACGTCGAGGCCACCCTCAAGTCCTGTGAAGGCAACAAGAGCGAAGCGGCAAAAAGGCTGCAAGTCGGCCGCAACTCGATAGGTCGCTGGCTCAAAGGCTGACCGCTTTCGGCCGGACCGTGGTACGGCCAATTGATGGGGACGGCGAAGGCTAAGGCTTCCAAAAAGGTGAAGGCTCCTGCGCGGAGGGCTCTGCCGAAGAAACGAGTCACCGCCAAAAAGGCGGCTCCCAAGAAGGCTGCGCGCAAGAAGCCGGCCGCCAAGAAGCCGGCTGTGAAGAAGGCGGCCCCCAAAAAGGCTGCCGTGAAGAAGGCAGCTGCGAAGCGGCCCGCTGCGAAGAAGGCAGCGCCGAAGAAGGCAGCGCCGAAGAAGGCAGCGCCGAAGAAGGCAGCGCCGAAGCGAGCTGCCCCCAAAAAGGTGGCGCCGACGAGGCCGGTGCCGAAGAAAGCCATCGCGCGAAAGCCGCGCGCCTCCAGGGAGAGGGCCGCCGCCACGGAGCTAGCCGCCATCTTCGAGGGCAGCGGCGTGACGCTTCGCGCTGACAACACGGTCGAGGTGCGCGTCGAGGTGACTGCCGCTGATGTGGCAATCTTCGAGGCCAGCTCCGCTTTCGAGCGAGGTGACTTCGCCGCAGCAGTAGAGTTCTGGACTCGCGCTTTGGCGGAGAATCCTCCCACGTCGCTGTACCCCGAGGTCTGGATGTGTCGCGGCAAGGCGCTCTATCAGCTCGGCCGTTTCGACGAAGCGATCAGCGATTTCGCCTCCATCATCGAGCGCGCGCCCGATCATCCCGACGTTCATTTCGAGAAGGGCAAGTCGGAGCTGCGGGCAGCGCGATATCCAGATGCCGAAGCGAGCTTCACGCGCGATCTGGAGGGTAGCGAGCAGTCCCCCATCGCGCATTTCAATCGCCACTCGGCGCGCCGTGGCCAGGGCGACCTGCCTGGCGCGCTCGCCGATCTCGATGCTGCGGTCGCGGGTCTGCCCGACGTGCTGACGATCCGAATTTCGCGCGCGAAGCTAGCGTTTCAGGCCGGGCGCTTCGATGTGGCAGTCGGAGACTTCCAACGAGCCATCGCGATCGCGACCGAATCGGGCGAGGTCGTCGAGGCAGAGTGGTTCGCGGGTGCAGGGCTCTGTTTCGGCGAGCTCGGTCGCAACAGCGAAGCAGTGGTCGAGATGAACAAGGCCATCGCCGCCAAGCCCGACGAGCCCGTCTTCTACTGCAATCGCGGCTGGCTGTTTCACAACCTCGGCGATCTAGCCGAAGCCGAGCGTGACCTCAGCTCGGCCGTCGAGATCGATCCGGCATACGCCAAGGCCTACAAAAATCGCGCTATCGTGCGCGAACGAGCAGGCAACACGGCTGGGGCGCTCGAGGACTATCACCGCCTCGGCGCGCTTGGTCACGACGTCGCCGACGAGATCGCACGCTTCTCGAAAGAACCAGCGTCGGCGCGCTAGCGGTCGCGAGGTTTCTGGCGAGCGGCTTCACATAGCGCCCGACGAACGGGGTCGCTCGGAAGCGCTGGCGACACCTTTTCTTCGCACGCGACTGCGGGCTCGTAGGGGGCGCTGGCGATTCCGTTTTCGATGGCGGCTTCGACGTCGCCGATCGCGAGCAGCGCGCGCATCGACCACCAGCGCGCGTCGCCGCTGGAGACATCGGCGGGGTTCTCGAGCAGCGGCCTCGCCTTGTCGTGCTTGCCTGTCTGCGTCAGCGCGCGCCCGTACAACGCGCGGACCGAGGCGCCTTTCGGCAACAGAGCGTGCGCCTGCGCGAGCTCTCGCTCGGCTGCGGCCGGGTGATCGCGATCCATCAAAAGCTCGCCAAGCCGATAGCGCTGCTGAACCTTCTTCAGATCTTTGGGTGGTGGTCGGCCTGGTCTGTCGGCTTCGGGCAGCTCGCTGGCGGCGCTCAGTACCTCGGACTTCCAACGCGTCGACCATTCTCCGAAGGTGGCGCCGGTGAGCGACTTGATGACGCTGTCGATGTCGTCGGGGTTATTGGCCGTGGCCAGCGCCGCGAGCAGCTTGGGCAAGGCGTTTTCGCCCGCCTTCGCGCCGTAGAATTTCATGAAGCTCTGCACCTTCGCGTAGGTGACTTGCGCTTCTTCGGCGCTGGGCAAGAGCGCGATAGAAGGGCCGATTTTGTCTATCTCGGGCCCCATTCCGCGCTTGCTTCCGTATGCCGCGACGTCGTCGGCGCTGGGCAGGTTGTCGAACGGCAGCGCGGTTCGCCAGCGGGTCTCTTCGCCGCGAGCGACGCCTTCTTGCAGCCAGAGCGGCGCGCGGTCTTTCGACGCGCGCGTCAGCGCCAAGTGGGTGAGCTCGTGCGCGAGCGTGTCGAGGTAGGCGTAACCATGCTCGGTTGCGCGCGGGGACACCATGATCACGCGGCCCCACTTGGCGATGCCGATGGTCCCCGTGGTGCGCGCAGCCTCGAGCGGCAGGCCGGTCATGGCCGCGAGACCCATCTGATCGCGCACCAGCTCGACCTTGATGGGGGTCGGCATCGTGACGCCCAGATCTTTCTCGAACATCTCGCGTGAGCTGGCGATCACCTTGAACAGGTATGGCGCCAGCACGACGTCCGCGTCGTCTTGGAAGCGAACCCAACTACCCGACGCAGCGTCCTCCCGAATGACGCCGCCCGCCATCGTCTGCGCGCAACCTCGCGCGACCTCGCCGAGGCGCTTGGAATCGTCGGACTCGCTCAAGTCTGGTCGCGAGAGAATCTCGGCCGCTTCGCTGCAGCGACCGGAGTAGACGTGGAGCCAGGCTCGTTCGAGCTTTTGCAGCTGGTCGCCCGCATCTGCGCCGGCTAGCTCCTTTTCTGCCTCAGCGAGAGAGAGCTCGATCGTCAGGTTGCGCGCCCTCGCGGCCTTGACTGCATCGCCCTTCAGGTCGGCATCGGCGCTTGCAACGAAGCCGAGGGTGACAGCGAACACCGCGAGCAAGCAGGTCACGCGCTTCATTTCAAGAGGCCCTCGGTGTAGCGCTTCACGGCGTTCTTCAGTCGTGCGTCGCTCGACTTGCCCATGCCTTCCATCACGCGTTTGCGAAACTCTTCGGGGCTCACGTGTTTGTCTTTGTCGGGCACGGGCGTGTCCTGATCGAAGCGAGGCCCTTCGCCGTCGGGGCCCGGTCGCGGCTGCCCGTCTTCGCCCTTGGGCGACTCGTCGCCGCGCGCCATCTCGAGCAAGCGCTGCGCCTCTTTCTGCTTTTCGGTGCCTGTCTCTGCGTCGCCTGCTTCCAGCGCTTTTTGTGCCTCTTTCATGGCTTCTTGCGCGCTCTTCAGGCGGTCGAGCATGTCGTCCGGCATGGCGCCATCGCCTTGTTCGCCGCGCTTCTTCAAGTCGGCTGTTCGCTCCGCAAGGCGGCCCTCGTTTTTGCCTGCATCATCGAGGTCTTTTTTCGCCCGCTCCTTGGCGTTTTTAGCGGCCGCGTCCAAGGCTTGCTTCAGGTCCTCCAGCGCCTCGTCGATACGATTAGAAGCTTTGGTGGCATCGTTGCCGACCTCTTCGTCGTCGACGAATTTGCCTTTCTCGCCCAGCTTCTTCGCGTCCTTCAGCGCCTCCAGCGCCTCTTTGCCGGCCTTCAGCGCCTCTTTGATGTCGCCTTTTTCGAGCGCTCCAGCCATCGAGCCTGCGCGCTTCTTTCCCTCGGCGCCCTTTTCGGCTGCCGAGCCGGGCATGCCTTGCTCCGGTAGGTCTTTGATCGCCTCACGAATGGCCTCAGCGTGCTTCTTGGCGAGCTTTTTCAGCGCGTCTTTCTCTTCTTTCGTGGTCGCTTTGTCGAGCGCCTCCGCGACGCGATCGAGCTCGTCTTGGTGGCGCTTCACCAGCTCGTCCAGCTCGTCACCGTTCTGCTGCGCGTCGCCTTCGCCGTCGTCGGCGTCTTCGTCGGCCTCGTCACCCGCGCCCCCGCCGCCGGATTCGACGCCCGCTGAGCCGCCCCCGCTCACGCTGGAGATGGGCATTCGCAGACGCGCCGCGAGATCTTCTGCCGCCAATTTCGCGTCGGCGAAACGCGTCGCGTCGCGCCCACGACCGATGCGCCCCACCCCCCCACGCGCGATGTCGCCCAAGTCGGCGCCCAAGATCGCAAGCTTGGCCAGCTGCGCTCCGCCGCCCGTCAGCACCGTCAAGGCTGCGTCCAGGCGGTTCTTGCCGCGCTCGAGCTCCGCGCTGTTCGACAGCACGACCCCGGCGGCGAGCGCAGCCTCGTCCGCGACCAGCGCCAACCGCTTGGAGACCCGAGCTGCATCCGTGTTGCCTTGCGCGCGGATCGTGGCGTCGACTCGCAACACGACTTGCTCGGTTGTCGTCAGTAGCGCCTCGAAGGTCTTCTTCGTCGGTTTCTTCTCGAACGCCACCGCGCTCTCGCGCAACCGTCGTAGCTGTCCGGCGATCACGCGACGTGTCCGCCCTCGCACGGTCAAGCCACCGTAGTTGCCCGCCAGCACCTCTTCGACGACCAACAGCGCGGCCTTCTGGGCGTCGGCTTCGTCTTTCACACGCAGCTTGGCTTCGCTGTCCTTTTCGACGACGGCCGTCACGCGAGGCGCGAGCAAATCGACCAGCGCGGCCCGCGCCTTCAAGAGCGCCGAGTAGCGCAGCGCCTCTGGCTCACCCACCAACGGCGGCAACACGATGATCGCCTCGCTGGCCCCCCACTTGGGACCGAGCACGCCGTCGTCGTCGCGTGCTTCGACGGTGATCTCGACCGGCACGAAGCTGTTCCGAAAGAAGGGCTCTTCGGTGGAGAGCAAGTGAGCCCCGCGCTCGACCTTTGTCTTCGCCGGCTTGCTCAGCGTGCGCCGATCTTCGTTCGGCCCGGAGCGAAGTACGACTGCGATCTCGCGGAGCCCGTGGTCGTCGGTGGCCTCGTACTCCAGTGCGACGTTCGGGACCGAGACGAGCCGGACAGTCTTGGGCGCGCCGGAGAGCTTCACCACGGGCGCTGCGTCGGGAATGCTCTCCACCGAGAGCTCGTCTTTTTGCAGAATTTGTACGTCGCCGAAGCGCGCGGCGATTCGCAAGTTGGCTGTCTCGCCGAGCGTCCAGCGCGCTACGACCATTCCTTTGCCATCGTCGACGAACTCGACTGCGCGTTCGCCGTCGGTCAGCACCAGCGCGCGCCCTGGTTTTTGAGGCGCACCGCGGACGGCGAGCACGCTGCCTCGTGGCTGGTCCGTCGAGTCGAAGTCGCCCAGCGCGGTCGTGCGCCGGCCCATGTAAGCAGGCGGCGTCACCACGACATCGACGTCGTCCAGATACACGAGCCGGAGCGGTGCGATGCCTCCGCGCGCCAGCAGCACGTCGACGCCCTCGATGATGCGGATAGGGTCGAGCGCAGTCGTCGCCAGCGAGACGAGGCCGAAGCACAACGCGAGGCCAGCGATCACGGTGCTGGTCCGCTCTGCGCGTTCACTCAGCCGATCGAGCTGCACCTTCGCGAGCTGGCGCGACAAGTGGAGCGCGGAGAGATCCAACGACGCGCTTCGTGCGCTGACGGCTTCTTCGCTGGCTCTGCCGGCCTCCACCTCCGAACGGAGCGCGAGCTTGACCGCCCGGTCGATGGCTCCAGACAGGGCGCGGTCGTCAGCTGCCACCTCGCGCAAGAGGGCCCGCCTCGGGTTTCTCCAACGAAGATAATCGACGACTGCCAGCATGATCACGGCTGTCAGCATGCTGCCGATGGCGATGGCAGCGCTGAGGCGCGCCGTGCCTGTGCCGGCGCGCGCGACGTGCGCCGCGACGACGATGGTGGCGACCACCATCAGCACCGAAAGCGCCCTGCGACTCTGCGCAACGCGCTTGCCGACAGCTACGCGAACGCGGCCGGCAAGCGACAGCACGCCCGCGAGCATTAGCGCTTGCCTCCACGCAAGAGCTCGGTCACGGCTTCGCCGAGCCCCTCGAGCGTGAGATCGAACATCGGAAAGACCTGCGCGATGGGGTCGATCGTGGTGGCGCGGTAGTTGCGCCAGTTTTCAGGGTTCAGCCATACGCCGCGGTGAAAATGGTCTTTCAGCATACGCAGCCATTCGATACCGGTTATGCGGCCCTCTTCACCGACGAAGCCGCTGCCGCCAAGCAGCTCGTAGGGAGCCATCAGGGCATCACCCACGATCACCAGCTTGTAAGTGGGGTTGCACTCCCCCATCAGGTCTCGCACCGTGACCGGCTCGAGGAAGCTCTCCGTCCGGTACAGGCGACCGTACACACAGTTGTGGAAATAGTAGGTGCGCAGCTCTTTGAAATGGCTCGCTCGCTTCGCCGCGCTGAACAGCTGCGACAGCACGTAGGTGTGCGGGTCCATCGAGCCGCCCACGTCCATCAGCAAGATGACACGGGTGTTCGACCGTCGCGGCGGGCGCAATACGATCTCGAGCTCGCCGGCGTTTTTGGCCGTCTCTGCGATGGTGGCGTCGATATCGAGCTCCTTGTCCGAGCCCTCGTGAGCGAAGACGCGCAGCTTTCGGAGCGCAACTTCGATCTGACGCGTGTCCAAGATGACGTCCGAGCGATACGGCCGATACTTGCGTGCGTCGGCGGCGATCATCGCGCCGCCTCGCCCGCCAGCACCCCCGAGCGAAACGCCGTTGGGGTTTACGCCACCCGAGCCGAAAGGTGAGGTGCCGCCAGTACCGACCCAGCGGTTGCCGCCGTCATGGCGCTCTTTCTGTTCTTTCAGGCGCTCTTCCAGGCGACGCAGCACTTCCTCCAGATCCAAGTGTTCGATGGCTTCGCGCTCTTCTGTCGAGAGCTCGCGCATCTTGATCGGGTCGCGCAGGTACGCGAGCAAGTCTTCCGCGATCTCCTTCGCTGCGGCAGGAATGCCTTTGAAATGGGCGCCGAACGCGATGTCGAAGTCGTCGAGGTGGCGTTCATTGTGCACCAAGAGCGAGCGCGCGACATAGTAGAAGCCGTCGAGTGACGAGTCGTGCAGGTCCTTGGAGAGCGCGCTGGCGAGCGCGACCGCCTCCTGGGCGCCAACTGGCACCTTTCGTCCGCGCAGCTCGTACAAGAAGTCGACGAACATGGCCTCTACGAACGGTAGCGTTTGCCGCCGGCCAGCTGGTCGGCGAACGACATGATGTCTTGTTCCTTCTTCAGCAAGGTGCCGAGAAAGGGTAGCTGCTTGTCGAGCTTCACTTCGGCGATGCCGGATTTCTTCAAGACGGCGATCCAGTCGACCAGCTCGCTGGTCGACGGCCGCTTGCGCATGCGCATGCCGTCACGAATTTCGTAGAACGCCTTCAGCACTTGGTCGGCGAGCGACTGGTCGAGATCCGGATGGTGGACTTTGACCACCCGGCGCATGAACTCGGCGTCCGGGAAGTCGATGAAGTGGAACACGCAGCGGCGCAAGAATGCGTCGGGCAGCTCTTTCTCGTTGTTGCTGGTGATGATCACCACGGGCCGCTGCTTGGCGACGACCTCTTCGTTGGTCTCGATGATGCGAAAACGCATGCGGTCGAGCTCGTGCAACAGATCGTTCGGGAACTCGAGGTCGGCCTTGTCGACCTCGTCGATGAGCAGCACCGTGCGCTGGTCGGCTACGAACGAACGGCCGAGCGGGCCGAGCTTGATGTAGTGCTTGATGTCGCGCACGTCGCCGTCGCCGAAGCGCGAATCGTATAGGCGCTGCACTGTGTCGTACACGTACAGGCCCTCTTGGGCCTTGGTCGTGCTCTTCACATGCCAAGTCGTGAGCGGCATCTCGAGCGCCTCGGAGACAGCCTCTGCCAGCAACGTTTTCCCGGTTCCCGGCTCGCCTCGCACCAAGAGGGGTTTCTCGAGCGCCAGCGCGCAGTTCACCGCAGCTTCGAGGGCGTCGTTGGTCAGATAGCGGAAGGTGCCGGAAAACCGGCGGAAGTCGGTCATTGCGCGCAGCAGCCTAGCACTCCCCGCCCCAGGCGACAGGCAAGCTACGCTCGGCTGGTTGGCGGAAACATCCGAAGCGGTGGGCCCATACCGATTGCTCTCGCCGATCGGCTCAGGCGGGTTCGGTCAGGTTTTTCTCGGTCGCCATGCCGGCCCCCACGGCTTCTCGCGCCTGGTGGCGCTGAAGGGGCTCGCCGCCGAGAAGCAGGACGAGCTCGAGGCGGTGGCCATGCTGATCGACGAGGCGCGCATCGCTTCCCGAGTCCAACACCCGAACGTCGTGCAAATGCTCGACGTCGTCGAGCAGGCGTCGCGCATCTGGCTGGTGATGGAACACGTGCATGGCGAGACGCTGGCCCGCCTGATCGCCCGCACTGCCGAGCGCGGCGAGCCGATTCCCCAGGCGGTCGCGTCCGGCATCGCCTGTGGGGTGCTGCGGGGGTTGCACGCGGCGCACGAGGCCACGGACCCGAGCGGGAGACCGCTCGGCATCGTGCATCGCGACGTCTCGCCGCACAACGTCATCGTCAGCGCGCATGGGGTTGCCCGCGTCCTCGACTTCGGCATCGCCAAGGCTGCCGGGCGCTTGTCGGTCACACGGCATGGCCAGCTCAAGGGCAAGCTCCTGTACATGGCTCCGGAACAGCTCACAGTCGACCCTGTCGACCGGCGCGCGGACGTCTACGCAGCTGCCGTGCTCGTCTCGGAGCTCTACGCAGGTCGCCGCCTCATCGAGCCTAGAGACGTGCAAGCGGCCTTGGATAGGTCGAGTGAAACGGATTTGGGTTCCCTCACAGAGCTCCCTGTTCTTCGCAGCATCATCGCGCGCGGTCTCGCCAAGAACCCAGCCGACCGCCACCCCACCGCTGGCGCGATGGCGGACGCGATCGAAGCATGCGGTCCTCTCGCCTCCGATCGCGAGGTCGCGGGCTGGTTGCGCGGTTTGGTCGGCGACGAGCTGGCAGCGCGTCAGCTCGCGTGGGAATCCAACATCGAGGGGACGTCGCAGGAGCCCGCCCACGTGCCGGCGCTGTCGGACGCCACCGTATCGGCTTTGGTGATCGCGCCTCCGCCCACTGCCCGGGGCTCGGACGCCGCCGCGAGCATCCGCGTCCCGGTACCACCACCGCCGGCGCGATATTCGTCCGCGCGTTGGCCTATGGTGGTCGGAGCCTCCGCCCTTGCCATGGCCCCGGTTGCGATCGTGATCTTGCTCCGATGGGGCGACGGCGACGCTCCGGCGCAGTCCCCCTCCGCGGCGCCCGCCGTCGAGACGAGCATCTCAGGTTCTGCGATGCCTACGCCGAGCGCGGTCGTTCCGATCGACCCGCCCGCGATTTCCACCACGCGCCCAGGAGTCGCTAGCGCGTCGCCGACCGACATCGCCCCGCTCGGACCGCGCGTCGATCGCCTCTCCGTGCCGGGGGAAGGAATGCATTCGAGCAGACCGGCCCCACGTGACTGCGACCCTCCATACAAACTCGACCAACGGGGTGTTAAGGTCCTCAAACTGGAATGTCTTCGGTAAACGGATGGCGCCTCGCGTTGGCATGGGTCTCCGCGTCTGTCTTCGTTTCAGCTGCGGCGCGGGCCCAGCCCAACACGCCCGCGGAGGTGCCGCCCGAGGTGATCGTCTGCGCAGAGCACTACGAAGCGGCGCAGGTCGACGCCAAGACCGGCAAGCTGAGAAGCGCCGTGCGGCACGCAGTCAGTTGCGCGCAAGACAGCTGCCCAGCCTACGTTCGCGCCGACTGTTTGCGCTTCGCGGACGAGTACAAAGCCCAGACCCCGAGCATCATCATCGTCGCTCGCGATGTCAAAGGTTGTGACACTACCGACGTCAAGGTCAGCGTCGACGGCGTCGTCGTGCTCGAGAAGGTCGACGGTCGCGCGCTCGAGGTCGACCCCGGCGAGCATCTGGTGGCAGTCGAAGTCAGCGGCTTGCCCGTCGAAGAGCAACGCATCGTGGCGACCCAGAGCCAGAAAGATCGCCCAGTCAAATTCGGCGAAGCGCGCGCGGGTAACTGTCAAAAAGGACCCAGCGAGCGACCGCCGCCGCCACCCCCGCCAATCGAACAAGGGCGTTCGGGTCTCACTGTTGCTGGTCTGGTCTTGGGTGGCCTGGGCCTCTGCGCGCTCGCGACATCCGCAGGCTTCGGCATCGCCGGCTTCGTGGAGCGCGGTGAGCTCGACGATTGCAAGCCGTGTAGCCAGGGCCGCATCGACGACGTGCGCCGCACGTTCATCATTGGCGACGTGTTTCTCGCCAATGGCGCTGCATTGGTAACCGCATCCATCGTGTTGCTGGTGGTCGGCGGCAATCAATCGACTGCCGACCCCAAACAGGCTCGCTTGCTGCTGCTGCCGTCGCTGTCTGGCGGCGCAGTCGGTATCCGCACTACATTCTGACGCTATTGAATCTGAAACAGGACGCCGTACGCGTCGTCGTTGGTGGTCTCGTTCTGCGTCACCCCGCCGCCCTGGTAGCCGACCACCGCCACGTAATCGCCCGAGACAGCGCCGCCCCAGAACTGGTCGTTGCCGTTGTTGCCGAGTTGGAAGACATGAATGCCGGTCAGGTACTCGGTGTCGAGCGCGCCTGTCTCGTCCAGCACGATGAAGACTGCGTCTTGCGTCGGCATGTTGCCCGGGCCGGTCGAGCCGATGATCACCGTCTCGCCGCCTGGCAAGCCTACGGCATTTCGCGCATTGCTCCCCAGCATTGCGCCAGAGGGGTCGACTAGCACCGCACCATTGATCGCGCCGCCCCAGGTGAGATCACGGACCCCGGTGTCGACGTCGAAGCGTAGCGATACGTAGTCGTTCGTATCGCCCGTATTGCGACCATAGCCAGCGGTCACCAGGTTGTCGCCGTGAATCGCGAAGTTGTAGATCTCGGTCTGGGCGGCTAGCACCGCTTCGTGGAACAGTCCATCGGTCGCGAAGCCGTCGTCCAGAGCGCCGTCAGCGGTCAGCTTGTAGAGCACCGCCTGCACCGAGGCGAGGTCCGGGGTGTTGGCGTAGCCGCTGACCAGTAGCGAGCCGTCCGCGAGCGCCTTGATACCGCGCGCATTGGCGTTGGCCTCTTGAATGTCGAGGCGAAACTGCCCAGCGCTGCCGAAGTTTTCGTCCAGATCTCCATCTGCGCTCAGCTTGATCACGGTGAAGTCCGTGTCGACACGGGGCCCGCCGCCCAACGCATTGCCCAGGCCGCGAGAGACCGCGTGAATGAAGATTTCGTCGTCCGAGCTCACCGAGATGCTGCGTGAGGCATCGAGGCCGGTCAGCGTGCCATTGACGTCGACGGCGTCGTTCAGGTTGACCACGGTGACGCCGCCGGTTCCGAAATTGAGGTCCGGCGTGCCGTCCGCATTCAGACGCAACACGGCGACGTCTCGATCAGCGGGAACCAGCAGATTGGCCACTGTCGCCGAGACCAGCACCTTGCCGTCCGATTGCGTCGTGATGTCGATCTCGCCGTTGCTACCCGTGAACAGGGTGCTCGTGATCGCGACGCCTGCCGTGCCGAAGGTGTTGTCTGGCCCCATCGTCCCGAACTTCACCACCACGACTGCGCGGGGCCCGCCGACAGCCTGCGCCGCGAAGCCGGCTGCCAAGAAGCTGCCGGGAACGGCTGCCGTGACCGACTGCAGCTGATCTGGGCCGCCCGCAGACAACGGCACCGCGAACGGCGTGGGCTTCACGAACGGCAACGCCCCACCAGCGCCACCACCACTGCCACCCTCGCCGTCACCACCGTTCCCGTCACCGCCATTGCCATTGCCGCCGGTGCTCGGCGGGGTGCCGCCGCCACCGTCGCTGTTGTTCTCGCCGCCGGCGCCGCCCGAGCCACCGGCTGGGCTGTCATCACCGCAAGCGGCCGCGGCGAAGGCGAGAGAAGTGACCAATGTGAGGAGCGAAGGTGTGCTGCGTGTCTGCATTCACTTTAGATAACGAAAATGAACTTCGATTTCAATAATGGATCGTGTCCGTGCCGTCTCGCGCGCAGCGATCGGCGCCATCGATTGGGAATTGTTGGCCTATTTCAGCCTGCGCTCGAGCTCACCAGCTGGCGGTGAGGGTCAGACCGTCTCGACGATGTTCTTCCCTGGCCTCGACGACGCTGGCGCTCCGTCTGAAGAGCTCGAGACCGCCCTCCACCGCGCCGCACAAGCTGACGCAAAAGAAGGGAGAGACGACCAGCGGCACGCGCCAAAGCTCGATGCGAGCGGATCGATCGCTGACCTTGTACACAGCGACGCCGCCACCGCGATTCGAGCGCAGCCAGACCTTGTCCATGTTCCTGAGCGTCAGCCACGGCGTCGCGCCCAACTTGCCTGCCAGTCGCGCCAGGGTCTCGAGGAGGGCGCCGTTGTTGGCCGATGACACGACGCGACCGATCTCCCGTTGCTGCTCCCCGGGTAGATCGAGCGCGTCGCAGGCTGCGTAGCAGGCGAGCGCGTCATCGAGCGCAATCCACTCCAGGGCAGTGATGGCGAACACCCGATTGCGAAGCGCCGGCGGCAAGAGCTCGACGTAGCGATCCATCAAGCCGTGCTCCTGAAACCACCTTCGGCCGCTGGAAAAGACGAAGCCACGCACCGCGTCGACCGCTGGAGTCTCCGCCAGCGTGGTCGAAGGGACACAAATGACTTCACCCGACATGTCAGTAGGATCGTAGCCCACAGCCCATCGCCGCTCCGCGGCCGAAGAGTCTGTCGGCAAGTGGATGAACGGGACCTGCGCGCCGCGCCTCAAGCGGGCGACGAGATCAGATCAAGCCGGTCCGCTGTGCGAACTGCGTGGTCGAGGTCTTGGCCGCGCCGAGAGAGCCCGCGATACCGGTCGCCATCGGGTTTTGCGCCTCGCCATTGAATACCTGCCAGGACCAGCGACCGTCGCCTGTTTGCTCCAGCTTGATCAAGAGCGGACCGACCTTGCTGCTGACGGCGCCCGCTGCCGTCTTCTTCCAATTGATCTGCACGAGGCGGCACAGCTAACGCGGCTCGCCGCCTGACACAACGTCTCACGGCGTCGCAATCTTGGTGCCGACTTGAAGCGTGAGAGGAGCACCTGGGCGGGCGCCATACGGCCGGTGAGACGCTGCGTAGTCCATGTCGAGCAGGTTCCTGCCCATGGCATAAATCTTCAAAAACTCGAATGGCTGCCCGTACACCGACGCATCCAGCAGAAAGTGCGCGTCGCTGGCTTCGAACGGGGCGGGCTCCAGAGAGCCAGCGGTCTCGCGCATCGAGTCGACGAAGGTGCCCGACAGGTTACCTCCCGCCCAGCGATGCTCGAGGCCAGCGGACGCCGACAGCTGATGTTGGGGTACGTAAGGCACGTCGTCGCCCTCGGCGACGTCGCCGAAGATGGGGTCCGCGGAGTCGAAGCTGTTGTCGAACGTGGCGCTGGTGAGGGTATACGCCAGTCGTGCTGGCAAGGTGAGCTCGTGCGGCAGCTCGATCTCCGCGTTTGCATACGCCTCCAACCCAACGATCGTGGCTTCGCCAGCGTCGAACTGTCGGTCCACGGCTTCGGAGGTGCAGCCTGTCGAGAAGGTGCAGACGTTGGAGAGGTTCTGGTACGCGTTGTAGAACCCGATCACTTCCATGCGAATCAGTCGCTCCGGCGACCAACGCGCGCCCCATTCGAAGTTCAGGCTCTTCTCTGGGCTGACGTTCGCGCTCTGTCCCGGGGGAATCGGAGAAAAGCCCTGGTGGACTCCCGCCAATAGCCCGAAATCTGCTGGTAGCGCCACGAATGCCCCACCACCGGGCAGCAGCACCTGCTGTGTGATGCCCTCTGTTCGCGCTGCCAGCGCATCCTCGAATCGGCTTCGAATCGATTCGATTCGCGCACCCGCTGTAATGGTGACCGGGCCCCATGTGGCGGCGTAGATTCCCCACAATGCCAGCGCGAGCGTGCTGGCCTCGTTGTCGGCCGTCGTCTCCGTCGGGTTGCCTTCGGGTATCAAATCGGCGCCCTCGATCAGGAACCCGTCCTGCGTGTGAAGTCGGACGACCGAGTCTTGATGGATGCGTGTTCCGATCTCGGCCTTGTGCTTCACGGGTCCCGTCGTCGGCCGCCACGAGAGCTTCGTCTGAAAGCCCTGCGAAACGAAGTTGCGGTCGTTCGGTCCAATCAAGAGCGTCTCGGCGTCGGTCGACGGGGGAATTCGTCCCGTCAGCACGCCATAGAAGACCGCGTTTCGCGGGTCGTCGGGGTTCGCCAATACGTCGTAGATAGAAGCGCCGCGAAAGCCGTTCACTTTACGCCAAACGCGCTGGAGATCGTGGCGATAAAAGGTGGATTTGACCTCGAAATCGTTGCCGCGAGTGGCAGTATGGGTGAGCACGATCTGGGTCCGCGTGTACTCCATTCTGTCGAGCTGGCTCGATGCATACCTGCGATAGGGGCTCTCTTCGAAGTCGGGGGTCGACAGGCCGAGGTACGTCTCGTTGCTGTTCTCGTTCGAGAAGCCGAGCTTGAGCTCCAGCTCGTGCAGCAGCGTCGCTTCCGAACCGAAGGAGGCGCGCACCTTTGCCATCAGCTCGTTCCTCGCGTAGCCGGTGTCACCGCCGCCTCCGTCCAGGTCCTTGAAGCCATTGCTGGCCTCGTGGACGCCTTCGACCAGAACGCCCAGCCGGTCGCCGCTGAGGGAGCCGCGCACGTGGGCCTTGCGAGAGAGAAAGCTGCCCGCCGCGAGATCGGCAAACGCGTGTTCCCCATCTGGGATCGGAGAGGTCACCAGATCGATCGCACCGGCCACCGTGTGCGGCCCATAGGCAGTGGCGCTCGGCCCTTTCAAGACGCGCACGCTGTACATCCGCGTGATGAGCGGAAAGTAGTAAGCCGCGGGGGCCGAATAGGGGGCGGGGCCAAACAGCACCCCGTCCTCCATCAGGGTGATCTTTTTGCTGCGGTCCGAGAGTGCGCCGCGCATACCGATGTTCGGTCGTAGCCCGAAGCCGTCCTCGCCCCTCACGTAGACGCCCGGCACCGATTGCAACACCTTATGGGGGTCGCTGTACTCGAAGCGCTCGAGCTCTTTCGGTCGGATCACGTGGGCAGAGCCGTTCGTCTCTTGAGCGCGTGTGCCCTCGATCGAAACCTCGTTCTCCTGTTCTGGGCTCGTCCCTTCGGGCTCGTCGGCGTACGCGCGTGCGCTGAGGCAGAGCGACAGCGTGAAGCCGAGACCAGCGAGATGTCGGAACGGACGCGTCATCTGGACGCGCGCAGCAACGAAGGTTGCCCCTCCGGAATCGGCAATATCCATGGCGCAGGAGCGATACTTTCGTGGGTGTTGGCGAGATCGACGTTCGGGTCGAGCAGCAGCGTGGCTCGCCTCCCGTTGAGGTTGGCGAGCACCTCGGCACGGACTCGGACGGGCGAGCCTGTCTTGCCCGACCGTTCGCGAGCGATATGGCGCGCGAGCTGCGCAATCAGATCCGGCTGCGTCGCGAACTCTCGCTCCTGACGTGCGTCGAGATAGGCACGCGGGCTTACCTCGACCGTGCGACCGGAGCGCAGGTCGTCGACCAGATAGGTCACGCTGGCGTTCTTTTCTCGCACCATGACGCGCCAAGAAAAGCGCATGCCTTGCTCGTGCCAGTGAACGTCGCCGCCATAAGCGAACGTGCGCAACGGCGCCAGCACCTGCACAAGCGCGAACAGCGCGAGAGCGGCGCCGCCGAGGGCGAGTCGCGGACCGGAGGTGGGCCGCTTTGCCCAGGCCGTCGCGGCGGGCAATGGCAGCCAGCGGCGCGGCCAACCCGGTTCGAACAGAACGCTCGCGCTGGCGACCATGATGAAGGGAAACATCCCAATCGGAAACAAATGGCGCGTCAGCGCGTGAAACATCACGAGCGCTGCGAATGCCCACGGTCGGGTTTTGCGCCACGACAACCAGCAAACGATGGTGAGATCGAAGGCGCATCCGAGCCAGCTCATCGCAAGTGGAGCCCAGGGCTCTGCGAGCAGCGGCCCGACCAGCGGCAGCGAGGTGCGAGCGGACAACCAGATCGACAGTGGCTGGGCGTGGACGAGCCAATCTCCGGTGAGCTTGGCGACGCCGGCGTAGGTGTAGACGACGGCGATCTGCAAACGCAGTATCGCAACACACCAACCAGGCAACGTCGTGCGTGGGCGAAGCCCATTCTGCCGGGCGCTGAGCCACCCGTCGAGGCCGTACACTTGCCCGAGGGGCATGCAGGTCATCAACAGGGCGAGCAAGCTCAACAGATAGTAATGGTTGAGATAGTTGGTGACGTCGATCAGCTGCACGTAGCTGAACGCCAGCAAAAAGGTGACGATCGCGAGTCGGTAGCAGAGGCCCAGCGCGATCAGCAGACCGGACGCGGCGATGATCCAGAACACGGTGACCATGCCGGTTCGGGAGAGCGGCTCGACGAATGGCGCAAACCAGTATTTGAAATGGAAACGCGGTGTCACGAAGAGGGCGTCGACCCATCCGTAATGGAGGAAGCGCAAGGCGCTGATCGTGCCCAGCACGCCGATGAATACGCGGAAAGCGGCGAGCCCGGCCGCGTCTCGTGGGCTGCTCATGTGGGCTCGGAGCCAGCCTCGGACGCGCTCAATCATTGTCGCCCTCGACGGTGGCGGGCAGCTCGAGATCGAGCACCGTCACGAAGTCGGTCTTGAGGGTGTCGGTGATGCGCTTGACGGCCGCGTGCACTTCTTCCACCGATGCCTGGTCGCGCTCGATCAAGCCCCCGAGATCCGCGCTGGCGAGCTTGTCCGCCGTCACGATGGCGGCCTCGATATCCGTGCTCATTCGCTCGGCCAGCTCGCCAGCGCCGAGCGTCCGCAATAGATCGTCGAAGCCGGCTTCGGACGCGGCATCGCAACCCTCGAACAGGCGTTGAAAGCCGACGAGGTTGTTGCGAACGTGATCGCGAGATACGCGCGCATACACCGACTCGACTGCGTTGGGGCAGGTCGTGTCCGGGCACTCGGCCGTCTTGCCGAGCGGCAGGCCGAGCTTGAGATCTTTGACCTCTTTCTCGATGTAGAACATTCCGTCGGATACCGCGTTGAGCGCGCTCTGATCCGACTCGAATGGCGAGTCGCCTCCGCCGGCGCCCGCCAGAAGCGCGCCGAAGCCCATAGAGCCCGTCCAGCCGGCGTGGATCGCAGCCGTCTTGTCGGAGATGTCGGCGGCCAGCACCGCTGCATACGCCCGCTTGCGTTGGGCGAGCTCTTGGTTGCCGAGCTGAGCCCAAGTGCCTTGCGTATTGATGCTCGAGCTCGCGGAACAGGCGTTGTCCGAGGGTTCGTAGAAGAGCAGATACTCGGCTGCGTACAGGCCGCGGGTATTGATAAGACCGGCGATTGGGAAGCTCTCGTCGTCGTACTTCTGGGAGACGATGCTCTGCTCCACCAGGCAGCGGCTCACCAGTGGCCAAGAGTAGACGTAGTCACGCAGACTCTGACCAGTAGGCAGGGTGGCAGGGCCAGCTGGGCCCACGCGCAATACCTCGGCTTGTTGCCAGAGGCCGATCGTCAGGGCCCATGCTGCGCGTGCCTTTGTCTCGTTTTCCTCCGTAGGAGAGGCCTCGAACAGAGCGGCGGCGGAGTCGAATGTCGCGGCAGCGTCCACGACGTCGCCGTACAAACGCGCCGCACAAGTCGCGATTCCCGAGAGCACCATCGGGCGCGTGACATCGGTGGGACCAGTGGCGATGGTGCTGGGCGCCGAGGACGGCCCATCGTCGTCGGGCCCCGCACCCGTCGAGCCGGTGATCGAATAGTACGCGACGCGGTCGCATGCACCCCCGAACACCAGCGCGGCGATCAGCGTGCCGGCGGAGGCGGAGGCCAGCGCCGCGCCCGGTGAGCGTCTCTTCATTGATCATTGATAACGAAGGTGAAAGTTGAATTCAATAAGAATCCGCGCTCCCGCGGTGGTAGTGCGCAGAGGGCTGTTGGTGCATTGGTGCGCGTCCACCTCTGGTTGAAGTTGCTGACATCCGCTGGCTATCTGGTGCATGTTGCGCGGTCATGAGCCTCCAGACCGATATTCAGTCCCTCGTCGCCAAGTTCGCTAGCGACCTTGAAGCCCTCGTACGAAGCGCCGCAGTCGAGGCCGTGCAGAGCGTGCTCGGCGGTTCTTCCTCCGGCGGTGCTTCTGCTCCCCGCGCTGCGGCGCCCAAGGCACTTGCCGCAAAGGCGAAGGGCAAGCCCGGTCGTAGGCCCAAGGCGCACGCCGCTGCCCCCAAGGCTCCCGCCGCCGCCAAAGCCGCGCCAAAAGCCAAAGGCAAAGGAAAGCGAATCCGCCGAACGGCGGAGCAGATTGCCGCGACCGCGAACCAGATTCACGCGCACGTGAGGTCGAACCCGAGCTCCAACGCCGAAGGCATCAAGAAGGCGCTCGGTATCCCGGACAACCAGTGGGGAAACCCGCTCGGCCTGTTGATCAGCTCGAAGCGCCTCGTCTCCAAGGGAGAGAAGCGCGCAACGACATACACGGCTCGCTGAAATTTGCGCGCCCTCACTTCGGCGATAGCGGCCACACGCGGCTGCCCTGGACATCGTGGCCGAGTCGGACGTTCGTCTGTCACGTGACAGCTCCTTTAATTGTCACGTGACAGCACCTGTCTCAGTCGCTGAACCACCGTGATTTCAGCCACTCGCACACGAAATTCGGGCGGCATGCTCGGTGCAAAGTGGACCGCATGCGACGACTTGGTTGGATTGGGCTGGGAGGGGCGCTGCTGCTTGCCGCGCTGCCCGCAGACGCGCGTCCTGTCGCGCCCGGTTTACTGTGCGAACGTTACCCCGATGCGCCGGCCTGCCTCGGCGGCAAGCTTGCTGCTTGTCAGACCTGCCACGTGGAGGGTGGCTCGACCAAGGTAAACGCGTTCGGCTCGGCCGTGCGGGCTGGCCTCCTCGCTGAGACGGCGGCTCCGTTCGACGACAGTGAGTTCACGCTCCATCTGGACGACGTGCTCGCCAGCATCGAGCTCGACGACTCCGACAATGACGGCTTCACGAACCTCGACGAGCTCTCGCAGGGCAGCTACCCGGGCATGGACACAAGCCTACCCTCGGAGCCCTCCTGCCCGTCCGACCCCAGCTCGTATCCATACACGTTCTGCCAGTACGACTACGACTTCGCGCTGCAGCGCGTCTCGATCGACGTGTGCGGCCACAGGGCGACGTTCGAAGAAGTCGAGGCCCTGATGGCGACGGGCGAAGACGGCAAGCGTCAAGCCATCCACGACAAGCTCGACGCCTGTATGCGGACCGAGTTCTGGAAGGGGCCGACTGGCCAGCTCGGAGAGCTCGCCCATCGCAAAGTGCGCCCGGTGACGGGCCTGCAAGATTTTGCCGACTTCATCCCCGACTATTCGCTCTTCATTCATGCCAATACCGGCGACCGCAACGTGCAAGAGGTGCTCGTGGCGCAGTATTTGGTCAGCGTGACCATTACACCAGAAGGCGAGAGCATTTATTCGGTGGTCGACAGCCTGCCGGAACAGCCGCTTCAAGCCGACAAGCGCGCCGGCATGCTGACGACCCCGTGGGGGCTCTTCTACAACACGATGTTCACTGCGATCCCGCGCTCGACTGCCGCCCAGGCCTACCGCGCCTTTCTCAATATGGACATCGCCCTTCAAGAGGGCCTCATCTACGAGACACCCGAGCCTACTGACTATGACGGCGCGGGCGTTACGGCCGACGCGTGCATTGGTTGCCACCGAACCATCGAGGCGCTGGCAGGTCCCTTCAGCCGCTACAACGGCCTACAAGAAGGCAATGGTACGACCTTCTTCCAATACGATGCGAACCGCCTCGAGCCCTTCGCTGGGCTGTATCCGGATCTGCCGAACATGCCCGAGTCGGGCTACCTTCTCGGGCAGCCGGTCGACAACTTGCTCGAGTGGGCCGAGGTCGCGGCCAACTCCGACGAATTTTATCAGGCCGTCACCGAAGACTACTGGAAGCTCTTCGTCGGTAGCCCACCGACACCGGAAAAGCCCGCGGCGTTCGAGGAGTACACGGCGCTATGGCAGTCGCTCCGAGACGACGATGGCCACCAAGTCACGAAGATGCTTCACCGCTTGATTGACACGGAGGCGTACGGTGCACCTTAAAGACTGTCTGCTGCTGTTCGCGACGTGTCTCGCCACGCTGGGCAGCGCGGCGTGTGACGACTCCTCCACGCCAGGTGACGACGGTGGCCCGGGTGGCGGCCCGCCCGATCTGCCGCCGACCTCCAATGACGCCGCACTCAAGCTGAAAGCCGGCTTCCGCTTTCGCAACGACGTTGCGCAGGCGCTCGGTCTCGACGAGACGTTCTGTTCGGAGCTCGGTCTGGCGGATTGTGCCGCGGTTCACTTCATCATCATGGGCGGTGCGGATGCGTTCGGCAGCGGGCTCTACCAACCGCTGCCCGAGACGACTGCGACGTCGCCGCTTGCGTTCGATCGTGTGGCCATTGCAGGCTGTCTTTCCCGCGCCAAGATCGATCTTCAGAGCTCGGGCGAGGGGGCAATCTTCGTCGGTCTGGGTGTCGACGAAGACGGGCGCATGGATGCGAATTCGCCCGCAGCCAGCGCTGCCATCGAGCGCCTCTACCGGCGGGGCCTGGCCCGCAATCCGAGCACCGGCGAGACAGAGGCTCTGCTGAAGCTCTACGCCGCAATCGAAGAGCAAGGCTCGGAGGCGCCCGCAGAAGACTGGGCAACGCTGAGCTGCTTCTCCGTGCTGACCACGCTGGAAAACATTTTTTACTGACCGCGGGGCAAACCGATGAGTGCATTCAATATGAACCGACGTCGCGTGCTCCAAGCGCTGCTGGCTGCCAGCGCGGCCGGCGCAGCCTCAGGCCTCTCGACCAAAAAACTACGTGCAGCCGGCGAGAAGACGAAGTTCCTGCTGACGTTTCCGCTGTTCGGCGGCGGCGCCATCATCGACAGCTTCTTGCCGATCAAGGCGAGCGAAGCAGGCAATGCCGATACGCTGGACTGCTTTCCAGATGATCAAGTTGTGGCATTGAGCGGCTCGGATATCCGCTGCGCAGACCCGCTCATCACGTCCGTCCTGGGGTTCGACGTATCAGGCGACCCGCTGCCGTTTCCGCTCTCTGGTTTTGGAGAGAAGTACAAGAGCGAGATGATGGTGACGACCGTTACGGGCACCAGCGTCAATCACGCCGTTGCTCAGAAGCGAGCCTTGTCGGGCGGCGGCGCTTGGAGCGGTCGCACTCTGCAAGAGATCGTGGCTTCGACCTACGGTGCCGGCTTCGCGCTACCAAACGTCAACATGTCCAGCCTCGGGTTCCTCGAGCGGGGCAGCGACCCGACCTTGCCCGCAGAGGCATACGCCGAGCCGATTCCGAATGCGCTGCTCAAGCCCCTCAGCTTCAGCGGCAGCCAGGGAATCAAAGGAGCGCCAGGCAAAGACCTGATGAAGCTCGCGCGCGGCGCGCGCGACAACGAGCTCGACGTGAACAGCGCCTTCTACCAATCGTTCTATCGAAGCCCGAAGCTCGACCTTTGGCAGAAGCAACGCCTCATCTCGCAGAACATCGAAGATCAAGGGCTGATTGACGAGCTGGTCTTCATCAAAGACAGCCCCCCGCAGATCCCCCTCGCCGAGTACGGGCTCAACTCTGCGCCGGAAGTCGACGAGCTATTGGTGCTTTTCCCCGACATGTTCAATGACCCGCTCGAACAGCAAGCCGCGCTGGCGTGCCTGCTCATCAAACACAAAGTGAGCGTCTCGATCACGATCTCGCCCAACTTCGCGCCGGTCAACGGCGGCCCGCTCGGCATCAAAAGCACGCCATTGGGGTTCGATCTTTCGCATCAAGACCATCGTTTCGTGCAGGCCTTGATGTGGACGCGTTGCCTCGGAATCGCAGACAAAGTGATCACCTTCTTGAAGTCGAACACCTTCGACGAAGACACGAACGAGAGCTTCTGGGACCGCACCATGATGCACTTTCCTACCGACTTCGGGCGCGACAAACGGCGGCCTGCGGGGGCGCCGTTTTGGGGAGCGGGTCACGAGCTCAACAACGGCCATCTGACCATCTCGCCGCTGGTGAACGGCAACACGGTGCTCGGCGGAGTCGACCCGGACACTGGCATGACCTACGGCTTCGATCTCGCGTCCGGTGAGCCGAGCCCGGGCCGCAACACCTCCGAGGGCGAGTCATTTGCCGGCCTTTTGCAGGCGATCGGGGTCGACACTTCGAGCATCGACCTCCCGGATGTACCTGCGATGCGCAAGGGCTGATGGGGTAAGCTCATCGTCCGATGACGGGCGATACCGAGACGCTCGATTTACCTGGTGATCGCGCGCGGCGAAGTATGCCGCCCGCGGATGCGGGGTTGCTGTTGCTCGCACAAGAGGGTGTGGCTTCGCTGCCGGGCGCGGTTCGGCTCCCGCTGTTCCCCTTGGTCATCGGCCGCGACCCACCACCCGCGGGCCTGAAGATTGCGCAAGGCGCGGTCTCCAAGCAGCACCTGACGCTGACGCCCACGCCGGCTGGTGTCGTCGTCCGTGACTTGGGCAGTCGCAATGGCACGATCGTCTCTGGTACGCGTATCAGCGGCGAAGTGCTGCTGTCGCACGGCGACCTGCTGCACGTCGGGAACACGCTGTTCAAGTTCGTCGAGTCAGGCATTCTGGCGTTCACCGCGGCTACTGCGCGCCCGTTCGGTTTCGAAGGCGTAATCGCGGGGCCTTCGCTGTCGGAGACGATCGCCGACTTGGCCATCGTCGCCGCCACGGACCTGTCGGTGCTGCTGCTGGGCGAGACCGGCACAGGCAAAGAAGTGTTCGCCCGTGCTGTTCATGCAGCCAGCGGTCGGCGTGGGCGCTTCGTGGCGCTGAATTGCGCCGCGATCCCCCCGACATTGCTGGAAGCCGAGCTTTTCGGTGCGAAACGCGGCGCGTTCACTGGCGCCGATCGCGATCGTGAAGGGCTCGTGCGCGCCGCCGACCGTGGCACGTTGTTTCTGGACGAGATCGGCGACATGCCGCTCGAGGCGCAGGCCAAGATGCTGCGCTTGATCGAGAACAAGGAGGTTCTGCCGCTTGGCGCGACCACGCCGGAGAAGAGCGACGCGCGGCTGGTGTGCGCCACCCACCGCGATCTCCAAGAGTTGGTCGCGGCGGGGCGCTTTCGCGGCGATCTGCTGGCTCGTATCCGTCAGCATCGGGTGTCGTTGCCTCCTTTGCGCGCTCGTAAAGAAGATATCGGCATGCTGCTCCGTCACTTTCTTGCGCGCGACAAGCGCACGGATTTGGTCGCGGACTTTCGCAGCATGGTGGTGCTCTGCCATTACGACTGGCCGTACAACGTCCGCGAGTTGGAGGCGGTCGTCCGTCGCGCCGTCGCCCTCGTCCGTGGCCCGACGCTCGGTGAGCGCGACCTGCCTGAAGACGTTCGCGAGTGCGCCGAGAATTATGGCGCGGCCGGCGGCCTGGTCGCCCGGCCGGCTATTGCGCCGGTCGTCGCCCAAGCTGGCGCAATTACACCTGCGGCCGATGAGCTGCGAGCGCTGCTTGCGAAAAACGACGGCAATGTCGCGGCGATTGCGCGGCACTACGGCAAAGATCGCGCGCAGGTGCACCGCTGGCTCCGTCGGCATGGCATCATTCCAGAATCGTTTCGTTCATGAGCAGCCGTCTCTTCTGCTCGAGCCGTTTTCGTCCGCTCAGCAAGGGGTTGCTGAGCCTGGTGTTCGTGTTCGTGTTCGTGTTCGCGTGCGCGCCGACCGTGCCCGATCCCGGTGTGCCGCTCGCGTTGCAATGCCGCGCCGGCGCGCCCGAGCAGCCCTTGCCCGCGCTGTTGCCCGCGGCCGCGAGTGAGCCGCACTCACCCGGCCAAATGTCAGAGCGGGCCGCGCAAGCGAAGCGGCTCTTCGACGGTGAAAAGTGGTCCGAAGCGCTCGGCGCGCTGCGCGCGGTCGCCACCGGCGCCACCGGCGACGATCTCGGCAATCGCGAGATTGCCGGGTATCACACGGCGATTGCGCTCTACCGGATGGGCAATCATCGAGATGCGCTCGCCCAGTTTCTGCTGATCAGCAGTGACCGTAGCCACCTGAAATGGAACGAAACGCTGCTGTGGCACGCGCGCCTGCTGGAAGATGCCGATACTGCCGAGGGCGCACTGCGAGGGGTCTCCGCGTACGACTACGACCAGGTCGAGCGCTTCAACAACCCGCAACAGCGCGAATTGTTCTGGCGTCTGCAGCAGGCAGCAGGGCGCGTGGCCTATCGCCGCGGCGCGTACGACGTTGCCATCGGCTTCTTCTCGAACGTCGATCACAGGGCCGGTGCCGTCTACAAGGCTGCCCAAGATTGCACGGCGATGGCTCGCGGCTGGCAAAAACAGTCGTTTTCGCTGCCGGCAGAACCCGTAGAGTCGGCGATCGCTATCGCGAGCGCGCCACCGGTACATCCGCCGCTGCTGGCGCCTCCGCCATTCGAGCCGCCGCCTGACGCAACGGCGGTGATTGCTTCGCTGCAAGGTGTCGCTCCGCGCCGCTTCGGCGATCGTATTCGGGGCATCAAACGCGGGTTTCTGGCTCGTGGCGATGAGCTGGCGCTGACGCTCGACCTCTGTGACGGCGCTGGTGCAGGGGCGATCGACGAGGACATGTTTACTTTGTTGCGCCGAGAAAAGATCCCCGCCGCCGTTTTCGTGAGCGGTCGCTTCGCTCAGAGTCACCCGGAGTTCGTCACAGCGCTCGCGGCAGAGCCGCAGTTTTCAGTCGAGAATCACGGCTTCCGTCATCGACCCTGCACGGCCGACGGCCGTGCCGTGTTCGGCATCGCAGGCACGCGCGGCGTCGAGTCGATGGTCGAGGAGATCGAGGAAAACGCCCGCTTGATCGCAGAGCTCACGGGCCGACGTCCGTTGCTCTATCGCCCCGGCACCGCACACATGGACGACGTCTGTGTAAGGGCAGCCAACCAACTGGGCGAAACGCCGCTCGGGTTTACCGTGTCGGGTGATGTCGGCGCCAGCTTACGGCGGGCGTCGGTCAAGCAGGCAGTGCTCGGCGCGAAAGCCGGCGCCATCATCGTGCTGCACGCACACCGGCCTCACAGCGATAGCTTCGAGGGCTTCCGCGACGCATTGCCGTTCTTGCGCGAGCGCGGCGCGCGCTTTGTTTCATTGAGCGGCGCCCAACTGACTGAGTAACAGCTGACGGAGTAGCGCCGCCTCAGGTGTTGCCGGTGACCGTCAGCGTCCAGTTGTCGCTGGAGCTGCAAGCCTCGCCGCTCACGTGCGCGACCTCGATGATGACCCAGGTGCTGTCGTTCTCGCCGCCGATGGGCTGGTCGTCGTCCCACGAGTCATGCACGCTGGGCGGGTTGCCAGTGCCGTTTTTCACGGTGGCATTGCAGTTCGGTGGGCTGTCTTGAGCGGCTTGATAGACGTGGAGAGCGTACACGGCGCCCGGCGGTGAAGTGAGCGAGACGGTGTAGCTGATGTCCGCGTCGAAGATGCCGCTGTCTTGTTCTTCGACGTGGATCTTGAACCACTTGGACGTGTGCCCGTTGCGCGTGACGGGCGCGCCGTCTTCATCGCCGGCGATGGCAGGCAGCGGCTCTGCGCCATCACAAACCTCCGGGGCGGTGAAGTCGCAGGCTGTGCCGCTGCCGCCCTCTCCGCTGCCACCGACCGGTGGCGCGCCGCCCTCACTGCTGCCACCTTCGTTGGAGCCACCCGTGGGCGTCGTCGACGCTGTCGAGGTGCTGGGGCCCGGACCGAAGCCGCCGTCCGAGGTCGTTTCGCCTCCGCTTCCGCCGGTGTCGCCGCCGCCGACGCCACCGCCTTCGGCACAAGCTGCGAGCAGACCCAAGGTCGCGCAGAGGACGAGCCGAGCGGAGCAAAGCATTCGCCCATCGTACTGGAAAATCAGGGTTGATCGACCCCGATCCGTGATCAGGGGCACTTGAACGGGCGCCGCCCCTTCAATGCCAGGCGGGGCTTTTTGGCGTCGAAGACATCGGTCGAGCGCAGCTTCACTCGCTTCTTCAGGCCGCGTTCCAGCATGTCCCGCATGAGGTCGCTGCCGTACTCGATGGCGGGGGGAGCGAGATCGCCCCAGAACGCGTCGCCGCCGAGGAACATGAAGTCGCTGCCCAGGATGGTCACCATCTTGTCGTCCTTCAATGGTTGCCCCTTGTCGGTCGAAAGCTCGATAGCCAGCCCCGCGGCGCCGCACTCCGCGCGCAGGGTGATGCCCGAGACCGACAGGATGGCCGCGCCGCGACGCAAGTGGCCGTTCAGCAGCGTCTTCAGATCTTTCACCGAGAGCTTCGCTGTCGCCATCCGATTGTCGAAGGGAAACGACTCGAATAGGGCGCCGTAGCGGAGCTCGCCAGCGGGCAGGTCCGCGCGCAGGCCACCACCGTTCACGAACGCGATGTCGACCCCCTTGGCGCCCTCGCGCAAGAGGTCCGCGAACAGATTGCCCATCGCGGATTCTTCGTCGTAGCTGCGCTTGACCACGTCCAAGAGGACGGTCCCGATTGGCTCTGCTCGCTTGCCTTTGGCATTGGCGACCGAGTGGGCGATTGCCTTTTGGACCTCGCTGCTGCGGACCACGGGTCTGTCCTCGTAGCTCCCTGGGTCGCAGCTCTCCAGATCCGCTTTCGCCCCCTCCGGGCACAGATCTCGAGGTGGAAAGATCTTGCGAGAGGCGACCACCCGCGAGGGCCCCTCGAGCTGCAAGTCGACTCGTCCGAACGCGCGGCCGTTGGCGAACGATTCGATGATGGCAATGTCGTTCACCTCGTGCGCGACCCCAGCGTGGGTGTGGCCGGCGACGATGACGTCCACCAAGCCCTTGGGCAAGGCGCGCGCGACACGGAAGATCTCCGCTCCCTCTTCGCAGCCGTCGGCTTTCGGGTCGTCGTGAAACGACTGGCACTTGCCCCCGGCATGCGCGAGCACCACCACGGCACGAGCGCCGGCTGCACGCAGCGTCTTCGCCTCCGCCTCGATCGTTTTCGCGAGGTCTGCGATCGCGAGATCTGCCACGTTGGTTGCGATTGTCGTCTTGAGCGTTTCCTCCGTGGTGACGCCGACGAGGCCGATCTTGATCCCTGCAACCTCGACCAAGGCGCTCGGCCGCACGTTCTGCCAGCCGACGCTGGCGCGCGTCTTCTTGTCGACGATGTTGGCGGCCAAGAAAGGGTAGGGTGCGCCGGAGGAAAGCGCGATCAGCGCGCCGCGGGGGTCGTCGCCGGCGGCCATCGGCGTCGCGTTCGGGCCGCTCGGGCCGAAGTCGAACTCGTGGTTGCCCACGGTTACCGCGGCATAGCCGAGCTTCGCATAAGCGTCGCGGATGGGCAGACCCTCCAGCAAGTTCGATTCGAGCGTGCCTTGGTACATGTCGCCGCCGTCGACCAGCAAAACGCCCCCACCGGCCGCTTCACGCGCCCGCTTCAGGTTCTCGACGTAGCCCCCGAGAAGCGGCAGCGCGAGCACGCGGCCGTGCAAGTCGTTGGTACCCACTACCGAGATCACGACCCCGGGCGGAGTCACGACTGCTGAGGCGCTGCTCGATCCCAGCGGCATGGCCGTCGAAATGGCGACGTCGCGTGCGCCCTCATGCGGACCACACGCGACGAATGAGCACAATATGAAGAGGGTGGTCGGCGCGCGCCGCATCCCTCTACTCTAGCGAAGCCCGTGCGCTCGCGGGGCCGCCAGCGTCCACCAGCTCGGCCTTGAAGAAGACCTTGCCGTCGGCGGTGGTGATTTTTCCGCCGAGATCGCCCCAGGCGAAGGCTTCGGAGGCGGTGGTCTCCAGCGTGCCGGACTTCTGACCGATGCGAACCTTGTAGGTGGAGGTCTTGGCGGGCACGTCGGTCTGGCCGACACGCACGGTGATCGAGCGCTCGTCGATCAACGCTTCGTTTTGATCCGTCATGGCTGCCGTCTCAGCCAGCTTGCTCTCGAAGACGGCGCGCGTCGTCGCCGTTGCCGCGCCCTTTGCATCGAGGGTTGCGACCTCGACGATCTCGCCGTGAGTCTTCGGACTGCTGGAGAACGAGACCCGCAATGTCTGGGATTTCTGCGCTTCGGCGAAGGTGTAGTCGATCGTGATACTTGCCTCGTCGCGTGCCACGACGCGCTGGGTGAGCTTGAGGGGTGCCTTGCGATAGGCACCGGAGAACGCGAACGTCACGTAGTCGCCCACTCTGCGGGCGTCGCTCAAGTCGGCGCTGCTGTCGATGGATTCCGCTGCGATCGCGTCGTCGTGCTCGGCCAGCGTCTGATCGACCTCGCGCGGCGTCGATTCGGTCTCCTTCTCTGGCGAAGCGGGGGCTCCCGATCGTGATGCGCAACCGAAGGACAGGGCAACGAGGGCGACGAGGGTGTGGCCGAGGAGCTTCATGTCTTTGCCGCTAACCTGGCCGTGTAGACGGGGCCAAGTTTCGACCACTCAGGGAGGGAGCAAAGCGTCGAGTCGGCGTGCGTACGCAGAATTCGGGTTCGCCATGCGAAACGCGTCGGCCAGCGCTCTCGCTTCGGATTTTCTGCCGAGGCCGACCAGCGCTTCGATGCGAAGCATTTCCCGTTCTTGGCTGAGCATTCCGTTCGGATGCGAGCGCGCGTGCTCGTTCACCAGCGCGAGCATGCGGGCGGGGTCCGAGCGCGCGCCATGCGCCTCCTTCAGGATCTCGCTCTCGGATCGCGGCGGAGCTGCGCTCGCCGAGCCGGTCGCGCTGGTGCTGCTGACCGACGAGCTTCGCGGGCGCGCTGGCTCGGCGCTGTGTGTCGGGCCTGCAGAGACGACATCGACGGCAGTTGTATCCGGTATCGTGGTCGGCGACCCAGTCAGCGCAGCGCGGGTCGTGCTGGCGGTCGCTGCGACGACAGGGGCGGAAGCGGGGGCCTCAAGTGGCGGCGAGCGCGTCGCAAACAGCGCTGCGCCGCCCGAGACGACGACGAAAGCGCCGCCGGCGAGCCATTTCGTCAGGGCTCCTGCTTTCGCAGCGCCCGCAGTGGTTGCGCCCCCCAGGCCTCCACTTCCGCCGTCACCGCCGTCACCGCCTCCGTCCGGAAACGGAAAGCGCGCGAGCATCGCTTCTACCTGGTCGGGCGAAGGCAGATCGCCACGGGCGGCTCCGAGCGCGCGACGAAGCTCCGAACTGGATCCGGAGCTCTCGAGAACCAAGCGTACGGGTTCTTCGGGTGTGCTCATTGAAGCTCCTCTCGTCCTTCGGTGAGGGCCTGTTCGATCTTGCGGCGAGCAGATCCGAGTCTGGAGTAGACGGTCTGCAGCGGGCACTCACACGCCGCCGCGACCTCTTGCAAGCTCAGGCCTTCGATCTCGTAGAGGATGAACGCTGCTCGTTTGTCCTCATCCAGCTCGGTCAGCACCCGGTCGAGCCGAGCGAGCGCCCGGCGGCCCTCGAGAGAGACATCGGCGCCGTCGGCTGGGCTTTCGGATTCAGGCATCTCTGCGCTAGCGCGCTCTCGTTTCTTGTAGGCCAGCTTTCTGAAGTCGGAAGCCTTGCGAATGCAGATGCCGTAAATCCACGCGCGCACACTGGGCCCCTCGAAGCCGCCGAGCTTTCGATGCACCACGAGGAAAACCTCCTGGCACACATCGTCCGCATCGGCCGCGGACAGCCCAAGACGGCGCAAACAGCGGCACACGAACGGCGCCTGCGCTCGAAACAGATCCGGAAAGGCGGGTAGCGCCTCCATCTTCTCCACCCCTATGGGCGGAGCCTCATCGTTTTCCGATCCGCCCTTCACGAAAGTCTGGGACATGTAGGCATGCGTCTCCCGCGCGTCCAAGCGTTCGAGTTCAACGATCAAGCCTGGGCGCCAGCCGTGCTGCGCGACACAATCGTGGAGTCTTTGTCTCGCACCTTGGTGTGGGGAAAGATCCTGGACGGGTTGGCGCTTCCGCTTTCACAGTTCCTCGAGCGAGCCGGGACCGAAGAGATCCTCGATATCGGGTCTGGCGCCGGCGCACCTGCGGCGATTCTCGCACGTGCGATGCGCTCCGTTGGGCGCTCTACGCGGTTCACGCTCACGGATCTGTTCCCCCGTGTGGCGGTGTGGGCAGAGCTCGCCGCGGAGCAACCGGACGCGCTCGCCTTCGTGTCAGCACCTGTCGACGCAACGGCCATCGACAGCGAGCTCTCCCGCGGCAAAGCCCGGACGATCATCAACGTGCTGCACCACTTGCCACCGCCCCTCGCTGAATCCGTGCTCCGAGACGCGGTCGCGCAGCGCGCACCCATCTTCGTCGCAGAAGGCTTCGAGCGGGATCCGCGTCGCTTCTTGCCTTTTGCTCCGTTCGGTTTGCCGGCGCTGGCGCTCTGTCCGATCCTCTCGGGAGACCGCCGCGCGGCTCGGGCACTGCTCGCGTGGGCAACGCCGATCGCGCTGCTTTGTTCGGTGTGGGACGGCTTCGTCAGCACGCTCCGCGTCTACACGGAGGCTGAGCTACGAGCCATGGTCGGCGCCGACGCAACGTACGACTGGAAGTACGGCCACTACACATGGGCTCCGTTCGGCCGCGGCTATTATTTCTACGGACTACCTCGGGTTGCCGACGGATCGCTCGGCTGATCTCACCAAGGGGCTCGACAGCGGAGCTTCTCCCGATATCCTGGCGAGCCCGTGTCCGCATGGCGTCTCGCTAGCTGGGTTCCTCGTTCGGTCGCGCTGCGCGTCGCGGTCGGCGCGGCAGGCCTCTATGCGGCGTGTGTCGGGCTGACTGCGCTCACTTATCGCTCGTTCCTGTTTCCAGCGCCGAAGAGCGGCCTGGCGCCAAACGTCTCGGGCGCCGAGCTCTTGCGCAGCGACGTCGCCGGCATCCCCGTGGTGGCGCTCTATGCGCCGCCTCGGGGTGAGCAGTCGGTCGTGGTATTTTTCCACGGCAACGGCGAAGAGCTGGTCGACCTGTCGTATTTCGCGGTCATGTTGCGTGAGCGCGGCCTCGGCCTCTTGTTCGTCGAGTACCCCGGTTACGGTCTGGCCGCCGGCACGCCGACCACCGAACAGACAATCTACGCAGCAGCCGCGCAGGCCCTCGACGATCTAGCGGCACGAGGCATCGACAAGCAGCGCGTTACGCTGGTGGGACACAGCCTCGGCACGGGCGTTGCTGCCGAGATGGCTGCGCGCGGCTACGGCGGTCGTCTCGTCTTGATCTCCCCGTTCACCTCCATTCCGGACATGGTGCGTCGCTTCGCGCCTGTGGTGCCCGTGTCGTGGTTGGTGCGCGATCGTTTCGACACCCTGTCGAAGGCGCCCACGCTCGGCCTTCCGACGCTGGTGATTCACGGTGACGCCGACAATTTGATTCCGGTCGAGATGGCACGCCGCGTGAGCGCGGCGATTTCTGGCGCGCGTCTCGAAATTTTCGAAGGTGGTGGCCACAACGATCTGTTTGGCCGCGACGATGGTAGGCTCGTCCGGCTCATCGCCGAATTTTCGTCGCCCTTCGTTCATTCATCAGGCGGCACGGATCGAGTGGGGGCCTACTGATGACGAGAGCCCATCGCGGCACCAGCAAGCTGACCAAGAAGCAAGCGCGCACCTCTGCAGCGCGACTTCGGCGTTCTCCCAGTGTGGCTGCGCAAGGGGTTGCTCCGCTGGCCAATTTGGCTGCGCAAGGGGTTGCTCCGCTGGCCAATTTGGCTGCGCAAGGGGTTGCTCCGCT
>Ga0105048_10000227_pt1 | contig 81025 bp, 79 predicted proteins | sample MAT05_FD_78382 | JGI IMG/M metagenome (GOLD analysis project Ga0105048, IMG submission 78382) | Freshwater microbial communities from Lake Fryxell liftoff mats and glacier meltwater in Antarctica - MAT-05 | ecosystem: Environmental > Aquatic > Freshwater > Ice > Liftoff microbial mat | place...
CTCGAGGTGAAGGCCGCTTGGCTCCATCCCGAAATTCACCATCGCCTTGCTCGCAAGAGGCCGCCACACGTTGATCAGGGGCACCCGGTAGCTCCGGGCTGCACTTACGATCGCCTGGTTGATCTCGACCACGTAGTTCCAGTTACCGGATTCGGCGGGCGAATCAAGGTGGGGTGGGATGGTGGAGAGGATCGGGATCGAGCCGTTGCGGCGCACTTCGGAAACGATTCCGCCGAAGCGCTCTACGGCAGCCCGCCCGGTGGGCAGAAGGAATGCCTGGTCATTGACTCCGATTGAGATGATCGAGTACCTGGGCCGGATCCGGTCGATCTCGCACTCGATGAGCGTGTCGTCGACCGGGCAGACGGGATCGGGAGCCCACCCCGGGTACGGCGGGTCCTCGGCGAGCAGCTGACGAGGCTGCGTCAACAGCTGGTTCGAGAAGAAGCCGGATCTCGTGGCCGCAGAGAAACGGGAGAAAGAATTGGCGCGAGCGCAAGGGGCAGAGGCCAGACTGCCCCAGGGGACCGGGTAGCCCGCGGGCAGTCTCACTGAGCGGTATCTGGCCCAGGTCTTCTCCAGGTATCGAAAGCGGTCGAAAGCCGGCTTGAAGCAACCGAGGCCGTAGATAGTGTTGAACGACGCGATGTTGGAATCACCGAGCTTTGCGAACACCCTTGGCCTCATACCCGCGCGCACCGAAGAAGCGAGATCGCGCTTGAACTGATTGCGCACCGCGCCCTCCAGAGCCGGCAGGACGGTAATCGCCCGAAGCTGGGCTTCACCGGTCGAAGCAACTGCGTTGTCCTGCGAAGACCAGGAAGCCAGCATCGTAAGCGTCAGCACTGAGATTACGAGGACGGCCGTCCGCTGCAGGAGGCGGCGTGCGGTCAGTGTCTGGGGACAGGTTCGACGCATCGAAGGGAAGGGTATCGCTGGCGTATCGCACCGGCGGCGGACACCGAACGCTATGCCGCTGGTCGCAGGGGCACCTGTTGGCGATCCGGGCTAAAGGCTTGCGGGGACCAAACGGCAACCCGGGCCGGCCCCGGCGGGCCGATCTCGGATATGTTGCCGGATTCGTGGTCGCAATCGGAAGTGCCATCACCTCGCCGGAGAAGTACGGGAAGTACGCCCTGCCGGGGATCAAGCTCGCCGCGGAACCGGACACCAAAGTCTTCAGTTTCGCCAGTTCGGGCACCCTTTTTCGAAGCTACAACCTGATCCTCGACCAGGCTGCCGAGCTGGACGATCTCGAGTTTCTGGTCCTGATCCACCAGGACGCGGAGATCATCGACCCGGAGTTCGTTCCGAAGATCCGCGAAGTGTTCGCCGACCCCGAAGTCGCGCTGGTCGGCTGTGCCGGTTCGGTCGGCGTGCGCTCGATCGCCTGGTGGGAAGGAGCGGTCACCTGGGCCTCCTTCACCCACCATTACGAAGAACTCGGTGGCGGCGAGATCCCGGCCCTGACCTGGCTGGCGTCCGAGATCCCCTCCTACGCCCAGCTCGGTGAGGTAGACATGGTCGACGGTTTTGTACTCGCCTTTTCCCCCTGGGCGATCAGGAACCTGCGCTTCGACGAGATCACCGGTGGCGCGCTTCACGGTTACGACTTCGACATCTGCCACCAGGCCAGGGATGCCGGCAAGAAGGTCATGACCGCCGACCTCAAGGTGATCCACCACCACTCGATCGAGCTGATCAGCGACCTCGACACCTGGGTTAACGCGCACATCAAGTTCTCGAAGAAGTGGCAGCACATGCTTCCGACGCCCGAGGGGCCGGAAGACTCGCAATGGGAGGACAGGGCCCGACGCGCCGAGGCCGAGGCGTCTGCCGCGCGAACCCTTGCCGGGGCCGGCCACCTGATCAACGAGTCGATGGAGCGCGAACTCCAGGACCTGCGCTCAAGCAAGAGCTGGAAGGTCACCAAGCCTTTGCGTGACTTCAGCCGGATCTTCAAGAAGCGCAAGGCGAGGAAGATGCAGAAGTTCTCTTCCTCGGACGACTCCTGATCCGCACCCCTTGCAAGAAGGACCCGACCGGGCCCTAACGCTGGTCGAGCAGGTCCTGGATCTCGGCCCGGGTGAAGATCGGGTTGCCGCGCTGCTTTGCCTTCGAGAGCCGTTCGGCCAGCCCGAGGGCGCTTGACTGGAGCATGCGGCCGAGCAGTTCGTCCCGCATTGCGAGCTGCTGCTTCAGTTCGCGGATCTCCTTCGCGTCCACGTGCCCCCGGACCAGGTGAGCGACCCTGTTGGCCTCGGCCCTCGCGAGAACCGGGTGCCGGTCGTAGGGGGAGAGAATCCGCTCGACTTGCGCGGCCCAGTCGGCCCCGGTTTCCCAGAGGACCCCGAAGCCGAAGAAGATCGGCATGACCGCCAGCCGCAGGCCGTCCCGGCCGGACATGAAATCTTCGATCGCGGTGAGCACCCCGTTGCCGGCCCCGCCTTCCCGCGCCGCAGCCCATTCATAGGGCAGTCCTCCGTCGCTGGTTCCCGGGTTTCCGGGTTCGAGGGTGCAGTTGCGGGCCAGCGGCTGGCGCTGGGCCTCGGGCACCCGGTCAGGCTCGTAGTAGGTATCCCGCCTCTCGTGCGGCCAGCCCACGTCGTGGAAGATCAGCAGTGGCAGAGGATCCTCACCGGCCTTCGAGGCGATCATCTCGAGTTCGCCTGAAAGCGTGTAGTAGTTGTGGTCGCCGTCGATGACGATCGCGTCCGGCAGGGACTCGAGCGACTCGAGGGCGCCGATACCGGTGTCTTCGATCAGCGACAGCTCGGGCCTGCGCCTCGCCAGGTCCCTCAGGTCGTCGGGCGGCAAGGGCTCCACCGTGGTGACGCTGGAGCCGCTCTCTTCGGCCCAGATCAGAAGCTCCTCGGTCAGCTCGCCACGGAAGGAGCCGATCTCGAGCAGCGAGCGGGTCCCGGCCGCATCCAGACAGGGCCGGATGATCTCGGTGACATTCGCGAGCGAGTAGCCCCACTGGAGGGCCTCGGACTGATTCTGGCTGGGAGTCATTGGATTGCGGGGCAGGCTATACGCTTCCGCGAATCCGATGAGCGAGATCTCAGACAAGCAGATGCGGCGGGCCCTGATCCGGGACCTGGACCTCCGCCGACCCGCTTTCGCGGCCGCGGTCAAGCTGGACGCGCAGTTCACGGCGTCCCAGCGCGGAGAGCGTGCGGAGTTCCGCTCGGGGCGCGACACTGTCTTCCAGATCATTCGCCTGATGTGGGTGAGCGACGCGTTCTCCGCGCATGTCGCCTACCGCATGCGCACAGAACTTTCCCGGCGCGGAATTCCGATCCTCCCCCGTCTGCTTCACCGCTTCTGCATGCGCTCGGCTCAGGTCTCGATCGGCGAAGGAGTGGTCATGCAGCCGGGTATCTACATCGTCCACGGTCAGATAGTGCTCGACGGCCTGGTCGAGATCGGGATGGGAACGGTGATCTCGCCCTGGGTGACTATCGGGTTGCGAGGGGGCAGCATCCAGGGACCGGTGGTGGGCAACGACGTCCACATCGGCACCGGAGCCAAGATCATCGGTCCGGTCACGATCGGGCGCGAGGCGCTGATCGGGGCCAACGCCGTGGTCACCCATGACATCCCCGAACGGGTGACTGCGGTCGGCATGCCTGCAAGGGTGCTTGAGTAGGTTGACCGGTCAATGAGGGATCCGCGATTCCGGGCCATACTCGAGGAGCGGAAAAGGCTGCTCCGGGAGACCTATGCCCGCCAGCCGGGCTTTACCCGGGCGGTGGTCGAGGATCTGCATGTCGCCTCGTTTCACCGGGGTGAGTTCTTCGAGTCGGAAAAGGCGTCGGCCCCGTACCTGCTCTTCCGGGCCCTGCGACTGATGTGGGTAGGCGACGCCTTCTTCGCGCAGGTCTGTTACCGGGCGCGGATGAGCATGAAAGCAAAAGGCATCCCGATCCTGCCACGCATTCTCCACAAGGTCTCCATGATCACCGCCCAGATGTCGATCGACGAGCTCGTCTACATGCATCCCGGGGTCTTTATCGCCCACGGCCAGGTGGTTATCGGAGGGGTCACCGAGATCATGTCCGGCTGCTTCATCGCCCCCTGGGTGTCGATCGGCCTCAAGTCCGGCAGCGTCTATGGGCCGACGATCGGCCACCGGGTCTTCGTCGGTTCGGGCGCCAAGCTGCTCGGCCAGTTCACGGTCGGTGACGAGGCCGTGATCGCCGCCCAGGCCATGGTCAGCGAAGATGTGCCCGCCGGAGTGACCGTCGCCGGCGTTCCTGCCAGGCCGGTCAGAAGCAAATGAGGGTGGTAGCTTTACGCCAGGTTGTCGGGTCTGGAAGCCCCTGAACTACGAAGGCAGGTACCGAATGTTTTTTCGCTCACGAAAGAATCGCCAGGCGGGGCCCTTGGTTGTCGAGCGCCGACCCGAACTGTCGGCAGCCGACCAGCTGGCATCGGACGGCAGGTTCCCGGAAGCGATCGACCTGCTGACCGAGGCGAACCGCGAGGGACGCGACCCACAGCTCGAGAGTCGCATCCGCGACATCCGCCACCTTGCCGGCGTCGAACTCCTGGACAGTCCGCCTTCCAGCCCCCGGTTCCCCGAGCCGGCCGCCGCGATGCCTTCCCGGGGCGAGCAGTCGCAGTGCCCGGAGATCACACCGGACGAGCTCACCCCCGAGATTCTCAGGGCCTCCATCCTCGAAGCCGGCTGCCTGCTCGTCAGGGGCCTGATGGACGGCGAGAGGGCACTTCAGCTTGCCGACGACATTGATCGCAGCTTCGAGATCAGGGACGGCCTCGGCGAAGGCGAGAGCGATCCGGACGGCTACTACAAAGAGATGGAGCCGCAGTCACCGTTCCGGATTCCCGAACGCGAATGGGTCGAGGAGGGAGGGGGCGTGCTCGCGGCCGACTCTCCGCGCATGCTCTTCGACATGCTCGACGCGTTCGAGCGGGCCAACCTCCGTGAAGTGATCGAGGGTTACCTCGGCGAGAAGCCGGCGATCTCCGCCCAGAAGTGCACCCTGCGCAAGGCCATGCCCGAGATCGCGGGCGGCTGGCACCAGGACGGCCGCTTCATGGGCGAGCCGAGGTCCCTCAACGTCTGGCTTTCGCTTTCCCGCTGCGGCGACGTCGCGCCCAGCATGGATGTCGTACCAAAGCGCCTCAACGAACTGGTCCCGACCGGTGGCGAGGGCGCGTTTCTCGACTTCATGAACTCGGCCGAAAACGTGGAGAAAGCGGCCGGCGATGTCGGCATCGTCCGTCCGATCTTCAACCCCGGCGACGCCCTGCTTTTCGATGAGCTGTTCATGCACAAGACCGGGTCCGACCCGAGCATGCCGAATCCGAGGTATGCGATCGAGAGCTGGTTCTTCGGACCCTCGGATTTCCCCGAGAATTACGTACCGATCGCCTTCTGATGGGGATCTTCACGCGCGGCAAGGCAAAGGCCGACGGAGCGGCCGGCGGCGCCGGGCCGGATGAGGCCAACCGGGCTTCGCGCAGCGCCGAAGTCGCCCGGGAGACCCGTCGCTCCCACTACGCGATCGAGAGCTGGTTCTTCGGGCCCTCCGCGTTCCCTGAGGACTACATACCGGTAGCTCTCTGAGTCGATGCGCTTGACTGGCGGATCGAAACGGAGCGAGCCCGGGGACGCGGCGATCGCCGGCGTTTTCCCGGTGCCTGTAGTTCACGAAAGCCCGGCCCACCCGCTGGCCGAATGGTTCGAGGGCTTTCGCGGCGAACGCGAGTCCTGGCGGTCGAAGGCGGACCGCGAGCGCGGCCGCGGGCGCCGACGGGCCGTGATCACGATGGTCCACAACGAAGCCGTGTTCCTGCCGATCTGGCTTCGCTACTACTCGAGGTTCTTTGCGCCGGAAGACATCTACGTGCTCGACAACGAGACAGTCGATGGCTCCACGGCGGTCGCCGGCTGCGTCATCGAGCCCGTGGCAAAAGACCGGGTCGACCACCGCTGGATGAAGGAGACCATCGAACGCAAGCAACACCTGCTGTTCGAGCGGGGATACGAAATCGTGCTGGTCACGGATGTGGACGAGATCGTCGTGCCAGATCCTGCGCTCGGAGACCTCGGTGACTACATGGATACGATGATCGAAGACTTCGTCAGCTGCATGGGTTACGAGATAATCCACCTTCCGGACCGTGAGCCGGCACTCGATCCGGCGCGTCCGATCATGGAGCAGAGAGGCTTCTGGGCCGAGAATGCGTTTTACAACAAATCGGCTCTGGCAACAACCCCGGCCAATTGGGAACCGGGTTTTCACCGACGTGAGGATGGACACTTCAGGTTCGACCCGGATCTCTACATGCTGCACCTCCACCGGGTTGACTACGCGGTCTGCCTCACTCGCCATGAACTGCGCTCACGTCGCCGCTGGGGAGCCGAAGACAGGAAGGCCGGCATGGCCCCCCACAACCGGATAACCGAAAGGGAGCGCTTCAACCGCTGGTTTTTCACCGAGCCCGGCATGGAGGGTTTTTTGTTACGGATCGAGCCCATCCCCGAACGCCTGCTGGGAGCGTTCTGAGGTGAGGGCGCTGCTCAGAAGATTCCGAGTGCTCGTCGCGGGGCTGCTCTCGCGGCTGAGCCGTCTGGTGTTTCCCGAGGCCGAGGGCGCGGCAGACCACTGGCAGCGGGTCGCGCTCGATCGGGCAGTCGACGATTACATCGGGACCCTTGACCCGTCAGCCCTGAGCGCGGCCGAGATCAGTGGTGCCGGCCAGGCTGACCGCGGCTGGAAGCAGTTCACTTCGCTCGACTATCCGGTATTCGATCTCTGCGCTCCCCTCGAAGATGAGGGTGAGTTCGACGTGGTGATCTGCGAGCAGGTTCTCGAGCACGTACTGGATCCGAAGGCGGCAGCCTCAAACCTGCGCGGTCTCTGCAGGCCCGGGGGCAGGGTGATCGTCTCGACTCCTTTCCTGATCAGGATTCACGAGCTTCCGGCCTATGGCATGTTCGACTACTGGAGGTTCACCCCGCGAGGGCTGCAGACACTGCTCGAGGGAGCCGGGCTGGAAGTCGAGTCGGTCGGGTCCTGGGGCAACCACGAGTGCGTCGTCGGCAATCTTGACCGCTGGTCCGCGTATCGCAAGTGGCACCCGCTGCACAACGAGCCGGAGATCCCGGTCCAGGTGTGGGCGTTCGCCCGGAACCCTGATTGATGTCCGGGCGCGGGTCTGATCTGAAGCACGGGATCCGGCACCCGGATCCGTCCCAGCTCCTGTTCCAGGTCAAGGAGATCTTCGACGAACGAACCTACCTGCGGCACGGGGTGGAGGCGGGACCGGGAGATGTCGTATTCGACGTCGGGGCCAACGTCGGCGTTGCGGCCACCTTTTTCGCGGGTGACTGTGAGGTGGCGGCCGTTCACAGCTTCGAGCCGGTTGTTCCGATATTCGAGATTCTGGCCGAGAATGTTGAACAGTTCGAGGCCTGCACGGCTCACCGTTTCGGGCTGTCGGACCGTCCCGGCGAGGTCGAGTTCACCTACTACCCGGGTGCCGCTGCGATGTCAGGCCGTTACGCCGATCCGGAACGTGATCGGCAGATGGTCAGGAGCGTTCTGACCGGAATGGGCGTCGACGCGATCGAGGCCGATCGTCGGCTTGAAGGTGATTTCGACGGACTGAGCGTGACCTGTGAAATGAAGACGATGTCGGCGTTCATGAAGGAAGAATCCGTTGATCGAGTCGATCTCCTGAAGATCGACGTGGAACGGGCCGAAGCCGACGTGCTGAAGGGAATCTCGGAAGAGGACTGGCCCCGGATCAGGCAGGTCGTTGCCGAGGTCCATGACATCGAAGGAAGACTCGCCGACCTGAGCGCACAGCTCAGGATGAGGGGCTTCCGGGTCTGCGTTGATCGGGAAGAGATGATGCGACCGACGGACGTCAACATGGTGTACGCGGTCAGGCGCTGATCGTGAGCGGGCGGCGCCTTTCCCCGGGTCCGGAACCGGTTGCCATCTGCATGGCGACCTTCAACCCCGAGGCCGGACTTTTCCGGACCCAGGTCGAGTCGATTCGAAATCAGGCGGGGATCGACTGGCACTGCTTCGTCAGCGACGACCGCTCCGATCCCGAAAGGCTCGACCTGATCGAGGCCGTCCTCGGCGACGATGAACGTTTCACTCTTTCGGCCTCACCTGCCCGGCTGGGCTTCTACCGCAACTTCGAACGGTCGCTCGGCATGGTGCCGGACCGGTTTGACCTGATCGCGCTCTGCGACCAGGACGACCGGTGGTATGAAGGCAAGCTGGCTTCGCTCGTCGCCGGGCTGGGTGACGCACAGCTTGTTTACAGCGACCAGAGACTGGTCACCGGCGACGGCGCGCTCATCTCCGACTCCTACTGGAGCAGCCGCCGGAACAACCACACCAACTTCGCGTCGCTTCTGTTCGCCAACACCGTGACCGGGGCGGCGTCTCTGTTTCGCCGCCGGGTCCTCGAGCGGGCGCTGCCGTTCCCCGAGGTGCCGGGTGAGCAGTACCACGACCACTGGCTGGCCCTGGTCGCGATGGCGATCGGTGATCTCGCCTATGTGGACCGTCCGCTCTATGACTACGTTCAGCACGAGGGTGCGGTGCTCGGTCACGACGCGGCCAACGCCGGGTTGATGAGCCAGGGCTGGCACCGCTTCGACCCTCGACGCTGGCGCGAGATCCTCGGAGGCTGGGGCTCGGCCTACTTCGACGTCTACTTGCGGCTCAAGGGGCTCGCACAGATCGTGCTGGAGCGCTGTGGTGGGGAGATGTCCCGCGCCAAACGGGGCACACTGGAGCGATTCATCCGCAGCGACCGCACCGTGACCGGACTGTTCTGGCTCGGCCTGCGGCCGCTCCGTCTGCTGGCCGGCCACAACGAAACGCTCGGCGTCGAGCGGGTGCTGTTCCGCGGCATTCTCTACCGGCACCTTGCCGCGCTCAAGCGACGACTTCCTGGCTCCGTATTCCGGAAAGTGACGCCCGATCCGGGCCTTCGTCCGGAGACGGAGGTGACACCGCAAATGCGCCAGAAGGTGGCCCCGCTTTTTCCAGTGGTTTCGGCTACGCAGCCCCGTCGGATCAACCTGCTGGTCCCGACCATCGACCTCGAAAACCTCTTCGGCGGCTACATCGCCAAGTTCAGCCTTGCCAGGCGGCTGGCCGAATCCGGTGTGCGGGTGCGCATAGTCACGGTTGATCCGACGCCGCCGCTGCCGGGTGACTGGAGGCGTCAGGTCGAGTCCTACCGCCAGTTGGACGGGCTGTTCGACAGCGTCGAAATTGCCTTCGGGCGCGACGGCAAACAGCCTTTGAAGTTGAGCCCGGACGACCGCTTCATAGCCACCACCTGGTGGACGGCTCACATCGCAGCCCGGCTTGCGGCCCAGTCCGCGTCCGGTCGTTTTCTCTACATGATCCAGGAGTATGAGCCGCTGACCGTGCCACCCGGGGCGTGGGCAGATCTGGCATCCGAGTCCTACGATCTCCCTCACGAGGCCCTTTTCTCGACCGCGATCCTCCGTGACTACTTCGCCCAGCAGGGCGCAGGGGTCTTCAGTGATGGCGTTGAGCAGGGCAGCAGGCATTCACTGGTCTTTGACAATGCGATCACGCCGGTTAGCCCTCCTTCGCCGGTTGAACTCAGGCAACGCACTTGTCCCCGACTGCTCTTCTACGCTCGCCCTCAGGCGCATGCCGCCCGCAACCTCTATGAGGTCGGAGTCGAGGCCCTGACGACTGCGGTCGCCGAAGGCACATTCGACGGGAAGTGGCAGTTTGAGGGGATCGGTTCAACCGGTCCGGAGACTGAAGTCGATCTGGGACGAGGTCAACGACTGCTGCTCAGGCCGAGGACCGACCAGGCCTCCTACGGGCGCTTTCTTGCCGGCCACGATCTCGGGGTAGCCCTGATGGACGCGCCCCATCCGAGCCTGGTTCCGATCGAGATGGCCTCGGCAGGCATGGCGGTGGTGACCACTACCTACGGGCAAAGCAAGACCGCAGCCAAGCTGACCGGCGTCTCGCCCAACCTGATCCCGGTCACCCCCGATGTCGAAGGGGTGGTCGAGGGTTTGCGCCAGGCGGCCGCGCGGCTCGCCGATGTCGAGGATCGCATAGCCGGCGCGATGGTGAGGTGGCCCGACGACTGGAACGACTCGCTGGACGACGACCTGATCGGCCGGATCACCAGGATGATCGGGTGGTGATCGGGCGGTCGGGCCAGATCGGCGCTGGGCGTCCGGTCGAGTAGCCTTCCACGGCGTCAGACGGCAGGGGGCGTTTCAACAATGCAGCCAGCACGAACCTCGGAAAACCAGACGGTAGCGGAGGCCGCGAGAGACATCGAGGCCGGTCCCGTCGTAGTCGAGGTTCGTGACGTCTGCAAGACCTTCAGGATCCCCGAGCACCGGGTCGATTCGCTCAAGGAACGCATGGTCCACCCATTTCGAAGTAACCCGCATCGGGAACTGGAGGCGCTGAGCGGGATCTCCTTCGACGTTCACGAGGGCGAGTTCTTCGGGATCGTCGGCCTCAACGGATCCGGCAAGAGCACGCTGCTGAAGATCCTGAGCAGCATCTACCAGGCCGACTCCGGCCGGATTCGTACAGCCGGGCGCATCGCCCCGTTCATCGAACTTGGCGTCGGGTTCAACCCCGAGATGACCGCGCACGAGAACGTGGTGCTGAACGCGGTGATGCTTGGGCTCTCACGGCAGGAGGCGAGGGCCCGGGTCCAGTCGGTAATCGAGTTCGCCGGCCTCGAAGAGTTCGCCGAGCTCAAGCTGAAGAACTACTCCTCGGGAATGATGGTCCGGCTTGCGTTCTCGGTGATGGTTGAGGTGGAGGCCGACATCATGCTGATCGACGAGGTGCTCGCGGTCGGAGATGCGGCGTTCCAGCAGAAGTGCGGCGACGTCTTCCACGAAAAGAGGGAGGCCGGTAAGACGATCATCCTGGTCACCCACGACATGGGCAGCATCGAGAAGTACTGCCACCGCGCGATGATGATCCACGACGGCCAGGTCAGCCTGATCGGCACACCGAAGGAGGTCAGCGAGTGGTACATGCGGGCCAACTTTCGCAAGGAGGACGAGCGGCCGGGATTCCACGCCGGCAGCTCGGAGGAGGGAGACGACGCATTTGTGGCCGAAGCCTGGATCGAGGATGAAGCCAGTACCCGGATCGAGAATGTCGAGCAGGGCACGGCTTTCAGGATCGGGCTGGTCATCGAGGCGATCCGTGAGATTCAGACGCCGATCATCAGCTTCGTCGTAACCGATGAAGCCGGCGTCCACATCTTCGGCTTTGAGGAGAGCTTGTCCGGTGCCCCCGATTATCCGGGCGGGCTGAAGCCAGGCCAGGCGGTTCAGGTTCTTGCCGACGTCCAGAACCTGCTGCGACCGGGTCGCTATTACCTGCATTGCAGGGTGCACCGCAACCAGGAGATGACCGACATCGGCATGCAGGTGATGCGCACCCTTGATTTCGTCGTCTTCGGCACCGCGATGACTCTCGGCGCGGTTTCGCTTGTCGAGAGCATTGAGGTCTCCCGCCCGGAAGGCACTGCCTGATGCCGGCAGACGAGACCCGGACAGAACTGAAGGAGGTCGTCGGACCGTCGGCGCTTGGTGGTGGCTGGGCCCGCTTCTTCGACCTGCTGATCCTGATTGCAGTCAATGACTTCAAGAAGACCTACTTCGGAACTGTGCTCGGTTACCTGTGGTCCCTGCTGAGACCACTGGCTCTTTTCGCCGTCCTGCTGTTCGTCTTCACCCAGATCTTCCGGATCGGCTCCGAGGTCGAGTTCTACCCGGTGCTGCTGCTGTTCAACATCGTGATGATCTCGCTGTTTCAGGAAGCGACCTCGGCCTCGGTGGCCTCGGTGGTCAACCAGGAGAGCGTCGTCCGCAAGACCCACTTCCCGAGGCTCGTGATCCCGCTGGCCACCGTCGTCACCACCCTGTTCAACTTCGGGACGAACATGGTCGCGGTGGTCGTCTTCATGATCTTCTACGGGGTCGCGATCACCTGGACCTGGCTGCTTTTTCCATTCGTCGTCCTGGCCCTTTTTGTGATCACCCTGGCTGTCGCCATGCTGCTCTCCTCGCTGTACGTCAGGTACCGGGACGTCGGCATCATCTGGTCGGTAGCCGTGACCGCTCTCTTCTATGCGACACCGGTGCTCTACCCACTCGAGATCGTGCCCTCCCAGTACGTCGACTTCGTCCTGATCAACCCGCTTACGCCGATCTTCGAGCAGGCGCGTCACTGGGTGATCGACCCCAGCGCGCCCGGTGCGCTCGCGGCGGCCGGCGGATGGCTCGGCCTGCTGCCGGCAGCACTCATTTACGTTTCGATCTGCGTTCTGGCGGTCTGGGTGTTCGGGCGGGAGGCGCCGCGGATCGCAGAGGAGCTCTAGCCGAGCCGGATCGACGGAGCGTCAGTCCTTGCGCGACATAGTGAGCACGACCTGGTACATGTCGCCGGTCATAACGGCGACGTCGAGCAGGTCGAACCATCGTGTCCAGTTCTTTCGCACATACGGCAGAGTGATCACGGTTTCGCCGTAGTCCATCTGTTCCCCGCCGAACTGGGGGTGGCCCTCGCTCTCATGGGGGGCGAACAGGTACTTTGATCCGGCCAGGGCTGCCTTCCGGTCCGCAGGGAGTTCGTCCAGGACCGGCTTCATCAGCGGGTTGAAGTCGAGGTAGGAGGGCGGCCTGATCGTCGCGATAAAAATGCCGCCCGGCTCGAGCGATTCATGGATCGCTTCGAGAGAGGCGAGGTGAGCCCGTTCGGAGATATGGGTGAAGACCGAGAACGAGAAGACCATGTTGAAGCCGGTTTCGAACGGGATGGTCCCGGGCAGGAACTCGCTGCGGGCGAGTTCGGCCGGGACCCGGTTCGCCCGGCAGACTTCGAGGATGCTCTCCACCGGATCGCAGCCGTAGAGGTTCCCGGGATCGACGTCGCGGGCCAGCATCCGGGTCAGCCTGCCCCACCCACAGCCGAAGTCGAGAACCTTGACCGCAGACATGTCGCCGGAACCGTGTTCGGCCCAGGCCTGCTTCAGCCGGCGGTAGAAGCAGACGCTCTGGGCGGCGAGCGCGGCCCCGCTGGTTCCGTTCCACATCTGCTGCAGTTCCGGTTCGGGAAGGCCCGGCAGAAACTCACGGATGCCGGGGAACGACTCGTACTCAAGGGTCAGGAGCAGCGACCAGAGGTCGTCGTCGAGTTCGCGAAAGGCCGGGTAGGCCTCCTTGCCGGCCCCTGCCACCAGCGAGTCGATTCTCTCCAGCTCGTCACCGAACAGCGGCACGAGCCAGTCGTCCAGTCCGGTTGCTGCAGGCCGCTGCCTGACTTTGTCGGCGGCCCGGCGCCCGATCGGCGTGCGGGCGATCCTCCGGGCGAAGCTGCCGGTGAGATCGGCCAGAGAACGCTCGCTTGCCTTCGGTCGCATCGGGCGATCCTAGCGGTGGACCGCCGGACGCAACTCACGGTGTTCGCGTCGGCAGCCGCTCTCTGTCAGGCTCGACAGATGGAGAAGCCGCCGACGCGGGTCGCTGTGGTGATTCCGAACTGGAACGGAGCCGATGACCTTCGGGCCTGCCTGGCATCCCTGGAGGCCCAGCAGGGGGTTGACCTGGAGATCATGGTGGTCGACAACGGCTCGACCGACGAATCGCTCGACCTGCTGCGCAGCCGGGGCATTGCTCACATCGCGCTGCCGCAGAACCTCGGCTTCGCCCGCGCGATCAACCTCGGAGTAGCCGGTACAGACGCCGAGCTGCTGGTCCCGCTCAACGCCGACACGGTGCTCGAAGCCGACGCGATCGTGCAGCTCGCCGAAGCCATGTCTGCCGAACCGGACCTGGGCGGGGTCCAGCCGCGCATCCTCTCGCTGGTCCGCGGGGAGACGAGGGACCCGGACGACCCTGCGGCACGCATTTACAGCCTCGGTCAGGCGCTGACCGCCGACGGCCGGGCCTATGAGCAGCAGATCGGTCTGAGCCAGGGCAGGCTCCCTGTGGCTGCGCAGGAGATTTTCGGCGTCTGTGGTGCCGTCTGCATGTTTCGTCGCCGGCTGCTGGACGAGCTCGGTGGCTACGACGAGCGCTACTTCGCTTTCTACGAAGACGTGGACCTGAACGTCCGGGCCCGGATCGCCGGCTGGACATTCCGGCTCGTCCCCTCGGCGGTCGTCTGGCATGTCGGCAACGCCGCTTGGCAGGAGGGCTTCGAGCGGCCCGGTGCCGAGAACGCCCGGCTTGTGGCGCGCAACCGCCTCTGTACACAGGTCAAGTTCATGCCACTGCGTTCTCTTCCTCGCATCGCGCTGGTCGAGCTCGGCTCGACAGTCAGGGCGATCCGGGATCGGCGGCTGATCTCCACCCTGGCTGGAAAACTCGCGGCCATGAGCATGCTGCCGGCACTGCTCAGGGACAGACGGCGCCTGCGCGACGGCGGTGACATGGATCTGGCCCGCGGCTGGCTGGGTCGGAGCCGCCAGTGAGCCAGGCACCATGAGCCCGGCATTCAATGCCGCGCCCGGACTCCCATGGCAACTGCCGTTGCGATACAAAGGTGCTGAGCGAGAGGCGTGCCCTCGGGGCAGTCGCGGTCGCCAGGCTCTGGCGGCGGCTGTTCTTCGGCAAACATCGTCTCGGGGGAAGGCAGCGCGATCGAGAAAGTAACTGCGAAAACCGACAGGCGGGACCCAGGACCCGTCACCACAGGAAGTGGGGCGGACGAACCGTCGAGGCACTCCGGCTCGGAAGCCGGCTGGCGCTCCTCTGTCAGGATGGCAAGGGTCAGGCGATGGGCGCTGGCGGGCGCCGATGCTGCCGCCGTCGCCATCGCGATCGGCGTGGCCGCTGAGTACGGCAGAGTTGACAGCCAGAACTGGATCTGGGCCGCGTTGGCGATTCCGGTCTGGATCCTGGTCGCCAAGATAAACAGCCTCTACGATCAGGACCACCGGCGGATCAGCCACTCGACTTCCGACGAGATACCGGCTCTGATCGCCACCGCGGCTATCTCGCTGATCATCGCGAAGACCTTTTCGGAGGTCTTCACGTCGACTGAGCTGCCGAGTTCGGTCCTGATCACCATCGGGGTGGTTGCGGTCCTGTTGGCCATCTTCCTGCGTGTCCTCGTGAGGAGCCTTTACGTGCGGGTGGCCGAGCGCCAGAGGACGGTGCTGCTCGGGTCGGGAGCCAAAGCCGCGCTGGTCTTCAGGCGGCTTCAGCGCAAGGCCAGCGATACGATCGATCTCGTCGGCTTCGTCGCCCCCGAGGAACCGGACCCGGGGGATGCGATGCCCGGCATCGCGGCACTTGCCTATCTCGGCACCACGGATGAGCTTGGCCTCGCCGTGAGAGAGCAGCAGATCTCACGGGTAGTGATCGCTGACGACGGCCTCACCGCGAGGCAGATCGGTGAGATCATCACGGTCTGCAGGCAGGCTCAGGCATCGATCACGCTCGTGCCTGCGAGTCAGGAGGTGCTGGGCCCGAATACCGAGCTGAACCGCATCGGTGGCGTACCGATGCTCGATTTTCATTTCAGCGTGCCTCCGCGCTCGACCATGTTCATCAAGCGTGCGCTCGACATCGTTTTCTCGGTCGTCCTGCTGGTGCTGGCCGCCCCGGTGCTCGTACTCTCGGCGATCCTCAGCAAGCTCGACTCTCGCGGCCCGGTCTTCTTCCGACAGGTGCGGGTCGGCAAGGACGGACGCAGGTTCACGATGCTCAAGCTTCGGACCATGTGCGCAGACGCCGAGCTGGAGCTGGACGACCTGGTCGACCTCGACACTCTCGCCGAGCCGGCTTTCAAGATCAGGAACGACCCGAGGGTGACCCGGGTCGGTGTTTTCCTGAGGCGCACGAGCATCGACGAGATACCCCAGTTCATCAACGTTCTCAGAGGCGACATGTCGCTGGTCGGTCCGCGGCCGGAAGAAGAGGCCGTGGTGGCCCTCTACGACGAGCGCCAGCGCCAGCGACTCGCGGTCAAGCCCGGACTGACCGGGCCGATGCAGGTGGCAGGCCGCGGTGAGCTCGGATTCGAAGAACGGCTGAGCCTTGAGCGCGACTACGTGGACAACCTGAGCATCACCGGCGACTTCCTGATCCTGATCCGGACGCCCCGGGCTGTGATCAAGGGCGACGGCGCGTTTTGAGCCCGGGGGCGGCGCCCGGCTCTGCTCCGGCCGGTGCGACCTCGCAAGCATGACTGAGCCGGAACTGGAGATCGTGATCGTCAGCCACGGAACCGCCGGTCTGCTGAGGCGATGCCTGGAGTCCCTGAGGCGCTTTCCGCCCGCGCTCACGGCGCGGGTCACTGTCGTTGACAGCGGCTCGAGCGACGGCACGCCCGACATGGTCGAGCGGGACTTCCCCGAAGTTCGCCTGATGCGCCGCGGCAACATCGGCTTTTCGGCGGCCAACAACCTCGTGCTGCGAGAGGTCACGGCCGCTTTCGTGCTGCTGCTGAATCCGGATACCGAAGTGTTCGAGGGAGCCCTGGACAGCTCGCTCGAGCGCATCGACCGGGACCCTTCGATCGGCATGGTCGGTTGCCGGCTGGTGACCGAATCGGGGGCGCTGGACCACGCCTGCAAGCGCTCCTTCCCGACTCCGGTCGCCGCCCTGGCTCATTTCACCGGCGTGGGCCGCCACGATCGGGCTCCCGGCTCCCTTTCGCAGTACCGTTCCAGCGGTCTTGACGAGTACGAAGCCGGCGAAATCGACGCGATAAACGGCGCCTACATGCTCGTAAGGAGGCAAGCCCTGCTCGAGGTCGGCCCCCTCGACGAGGGCTACTGGCTGTACATGGAGGACCTGGACTGGTGTCGTCGCTTCTGGCAGGCGGGGTGGAAGGTCTTCTACGAGCCGTCCGGGACAGCCCTCCATGTCAAGGGTGGATCAAGCGGCGGGCGGCGCAGCCTGCGCCAGGAGGTCGCTTTTCACCGCGGCATGGGTCGCTTCTACCGGCGCTACGATGCCCCGGTCAATCGCGGTGCCCTGAACCTGCTTGTCTATCTCGGCATCGCTTTGAAGCTCGCCCTGAGCATTGCGATCTCGGCCGCCGCCACAACGGACGGCGCCCGGCCGGGTCAGTAATTGAACGGCAAGCCGGACTTCACCGTCTCAAGACGGGGTGCACTGCGGTCCCGTTCGGACAGGATCGGCTCGGACACAGGCCATTCGATGCCCACCTCGGGATCGTCCCAGGCGATGCCCTCCTCGGTTGCCGGGTCGTATGCGCTCGAGACCAGATAGGCGACGTCGGCCAGCTCCGAGAGCACACAGAAACCGTGGGCGAAACCGACTGGTACAAAAAGCTGGTGATGCTTCTGATCGTCGAGTACGTGGCCTTCCCACTCGCCGAAAGTCGGTGAACCAAGGCGCAGGTCGACGGCGACATCGAAGATCCTGCCGCGAGCGCATCGCAAAAGCTTGGCCTGGCCGGGGGTGGTCTGGAAGTGCATTCCACGGACCGTCCCGAGGTTCGAGCGGGAGTGATTGTGCTGGACGAACTGCGTTCCGATCCCCAGTTCGCGCCACGGCCCGTCGCTGAACGTTTCGACGAAGAAGCCGCGCTCGTCGCCGAAGACATCCGGCTCCAGCAGCACCAGGCCGTCGAGCCTTGTATCGAGCGCCCGGGCCACCGTTACTGCCCCAGCTCCGTGCCGTACTGGCGCAGGTAGTACTCGCGGTACTCGCCGGAACGCAGGCTCTGCCACCAGGCAGGGTTGTCCCGGTACCAGCTGACGGTCTGCTCGATGCCGGCTTCGAAGGAAACCGCCGCTTTCCACCCGAGAGCCTCGGTCCTGGACGAAGCGAGTGAGTAGCGCGTGTCGTGGCCGAGGCGGTCCTCGACGTAGGTGATCAAGGATTCATCGCTGCCCGTGAGTTCAAGGATCGCCTTGATTACATCGAGGTTGGCCATCTCGTCAGGCCCGCCGACGTTGTAGACCTGGCCCGCTTCGCCCTTCTCGAGGATGGTGTCGATGGCACTGTTGAAATCCCTCACGAAAAGCCAGTTACGGACCTGCATGCCGCTGCCGTAAACCGGGATCGAGTCTCCATGCAGGCAGTTGAGGATGACCAGCGGGATCAGCTTTTCGGGATGCTGCCGGGGACCGTAGTTGTTCGAGGCACGCACGATCAGTGAGTTGCTGCCGTAGGTGTGCTCGAAGGCTGAAACGAGCATGTCACCGCCGGCCTTGGAGGCCGAGTAGGGCGATGACGGGTCGAGCGGTGACGCCTCGGTGAACGAGCCTTCGTCGATCGAGCCGTAAACCTCGTCGGTTGATATCTGAAGGTGGCGGATCCCGAGGTCCCGAGCGGCCTCGAGCAGTACGAAGGTGCCGAAGACGTCGGTGGTGATGAAGTCTCCGGGAGCTTCTATCGAGCGATCCACATGTGATTCGGCGGCGAAGTTGACCACAGCGTCGCAGCCGTCGATCGCCCTGCGTACCTGGTCGCGATCGCGAATGTCGCCTTCTACGAAACTGACCAGGCCTTCGCCGGCGCCATCGAGATTCTCAAGCCTGCCGGCGTAGGTGAGCCTGTCGAGCACAACGATCTCGTCTTCGGGACGTTGCTCGAGATGGTGGTGTACGAAGTTCGAACCGATGAAGCCGGCTCCGCCCGTCACAAGGAGTTTCATCGAGGGTCCCTTTCTGCGTTACCGGCCTTCATCAGACGATCTTGATCTCCGCCCGGTCCCCAACCAGCATCCTCAAGGTGCGCGGTGGACCAACAGTGCGCGTTACCCGCACGTCCCTCCCAAGCAGGCTGGCTTCAAGCCGGTTTCCGAGGTCTTCGACATAAGAACCGGTCAGCAGTATCGAGTGCTCGACCTCGGCTCGCCGGACCACGCAATCGGCGCCGATGGAGGTGTAAGGACCGATGTAGGCGTCTTCGATCACGGTGCCCGCTGCGATCACTGCGGGACCTCGAACCACCGATCGCCGCAGGATCGCCCCGCTCTCAAGAACCACGCGGCCCTCCACCCTCGAGTCCTCGATTTCCCCGTCGAGGCGCGTCTGGACCTCCTCGAGTACGAGCCGGTTGGCCTCAAGCATGTCGTCGAGGTGCCCCGTGTCCTTCCACCATCCGGTGACCACTTCCGACTTGACCCGGCGGCCCTCATCGATCAGTACCTGGATCGCTTCGGTGATTTCGAGTTCGCCGCGCGCGGAGGGTTCGAGTTGCCGGGCCGCCTCCATGATTGAGGGCGAGAAGAGGTAGACCCCGACCAGGGCAAGGTTCGACGGGGGGTCCTCGGGTTTCTCGACAAGCCGCACAACGTGCCCGTCTTCAAGCTCGGCGACCCCGAATGAGCTGGGGTCATCAACCTCGGTCAGCAGAATCAGCGCATCGGGCGACTCTCGTTTGAAAGTCTCCGCGAGACGGTCAATTCCGTTCCTCAACAGATTGTCGCCGAGGTACATGACGAACGGTGAGCCATCGAGGAAATCTTCGGCGGTCAGCACAGCGTGAGCCAGCCCGGCGGGGCGGTCCTGTTCGATGTAGGTCACTGCGGCTCCGAAGCTCGAACCGTCTCCGACTGCTTCCCGGATCTCGCCGCCGGTCGCAGGTGCGATCACGATGCCGATTTCGGTGACGCCGGCCTCGACCAGGGCCTCGATTCCGTAGAAAAGAACCGGTTTGTTGGCGACCGGTACAAGTTGCTTTGCGGAGGTGTGGGTGATCGGTCGCAGCCGCGTACCTTCACCGCCGGAGAGAATGAGGCCCTTCAGTTCCGACACGGGTGAACTTGCTCGTGCCGCAACCCGGTTTGACTCAGGGTGCCGGTCTTGGTGCGGTGGCTCATCATCGGTCCACGAGACTACCCGGATTCTGTCGCCACCTGCCGGGAGTAAACGGGAGTCTGCGAAAAACGGGAGTCTGCGAATGTTGCGTGTCATGAGAATCCGAATACGAAACGGGCGGTAAGCAGTGGGTGGCGCCGATCCCACTGTTTACGTTCCCACGCTGGCCGGTGGCGAGCGGCTCGAAGGATGCCTGCGGGCCCTTCTCAGCCAGACGCTTCCGGTTAGCATCGTGGTTGCCGACAACGGTCACGGAGACGGCTGCCGGGAGCTCCTGGAGCATCGATTTCCGGAGGTGGAAAGGATCGGCTTCGGCAAGAACCTGGGCTTCGGACCCGCACTCAATCGAGCAGTCGCGCGATTCGGGGCCGGCCCCGTCGTCCTGCTGAATGACGACGCGGTAGCCCGGCCGGACTTCATCGAAGCGCTCATGTGCGAACGCGGCGCCCAGATGACGGCGGCCGTCCTGTTGAGCGAGGACGATCCGTCCCGGATCGATTCCGCCGGCGTGCTGAGCGACCAGACCCTGATGGGCTTCGACTACCTCTCCGGGGAACCCGTTGCGGCACTCGAATCAGCCGCCGGCCCGATGGGTCCGACCGGGGGAGCTGCACTCTACGAGCGGGCCGCCTTCGAAAGCGCAGGCGGCTTCGACGAGCGCATTTTCCTCTACTACGAGGACCTCGATCTGGCTCTGCGCATTCGCGCCCTGGGAGGGCACTGTCGCCTCGCGGGAACGGCCCGGGCCACCCACGGATATTCCGAGACCCTGGGGCCGAGGTCCGGCCGCAAGTACAGGATGACCGGGTGGAGCCGCGGCTATCTGCTGCGCCGCTATGGAGTGATGAGCCGATTCAGCGACGCCGCATCGGTGTTCGCCCGCGAGGGAGTGGTCTGCGCCGGTCAGATTGTCAGAGACCATACGGCCGCCGGCCTGACCGGCCGACTGAAGGGGTGGCGTGAAGCGAAGGGCCTTCCAGTCCTGCCGTTGCCGCCGGACGCGATAACCCGCATGTCAACCGCCGAAGCGCTTTCCCGGAGGCGCGCGCGATAGTCACAGCACCAGGCGGCGAAGAGGTTGCCACCTGGGGCGCGCGGGCTGCCACCGCATGCGGGCCTGGCCCGATCGGGCGACTCCGGTGCAAAGGATGCCTCTAGGGTGTTTGGGGATGGTCATTCTGGTCACAGGGGGGGCGGGCTTTATCGGGTCGCATCTGGCCGATGCACTACTTGAGCGCGGTGACCAGGTTGCGATCCTCGACAACTTCTCCTCGGGCAAGCGCGCGAACATCGAAGATGCCCTCGCGGCCGGCGCAGATCTGCACGAGGGCGACATCCTTGATGCGGAGTTCGTCTCACGAGCCGTCACGGCTGTGCGCCCGGAGGCGATCGTCCACCTCGCGGCCCAGAGCCAGGTCCGGCGCTCGATTGATCAGCCTGCCCTTGACGCGACGGTGAACGTGGTCGGCACGATCAACCTGGTCGAGTCCGGCCGGAAGGCGGGCCTTGGCCGCTTCGTTTTTGCCTCCACAGGGGGCGCGATCTACGGCGAGGGGGGTCGCATCAACCTGCCCGCTGCCGAGTCTGCTGCGCTCAAACCACTTTGCCCGTACGGACAGAGCAAGCTGGCGGGTGAGCAGTATCTCGACCTCTACCGGCGCATGTATGCATTCAGCTCGATCGAGATGCGCTTCGCAAACGTTTACGGCCCGCGCCAGGATCCGAATGGCGAAGCCGGAGTGGTAGCGACCTTCGGTGAACTGCTGCTCGCCGGTGGACAGCCGGTCGTCTTCGGAGATGGCAGCCAGACGAGAGACTTCGTCTACGTAGCCGATGTGATCCAGGCGATCCTTGCTGCCCTGGTCAGTGATGTCCAGGGACCGGTAAACATCGGCACCGGCAGGGAAACGGGTTTGCTCACCCTGCTCGAAGGCATCACGAACGCGGGCCAGGACCTTGATCGTGCCAACGGAACGGAAGCCACCAGCTTCGATCCGGTGTTTGAGCCTCCCCGACCGGGTGAAGTGAAGCGCATTGCAATTGACTCCTCCCGTGCTTTGAGCGAACTCGGGTGGAGCGCGAGCACCAGCATTGAGGACGGACTCCACCGAACTCTCGCTTCGCTCCAGTAAGCATCGTCGGGCGAAGACCTGGCGGGACACGGAGCCATGGTTCGACGCTTCGCCGTCGAGCGGTCAGGTCGGCCTGGCCGGGTCGGTTCTCCCGGACCGCCCTGCTTTGCTTCAGGCCGCTATTGTTCTTCGCCTGCCATAGACCGCTGGTCGGACGAAGAGTCCGTAAAGCCAGGGTAGGTGAAGCCGAAGGAGACGATCCTTCCGCCCGCCTGCGAGCGGGCTTTTTGTTGCCCGCACGGTCGCCACCCACTTTAGAAGAGTCAGGCAACAGATATGAACCGAGACGAAAAAGCAGCAGTGATCGACGAGATCAGCGAGGAGATCAAAGCCTCCGAAGCGATCTTCGCGATCGACTACCGCGGGATTTCCGTTGCCCAGGCGGCCGAACTGAGGAGCGGCCTGCGCGAGGCGGACGCCTCTTTCAGGGTGGTCAAGAACCGCCTTACGAAGATCGCCGCCGAGAAGGCCGGCGTGTCCGGCCTCAACGATGTTCTCGAGGGCCCGACCGCGCTTACCTTCGTCAAGGGCGACACCGCCCAGGCGGCGAAGGCGATCACTACTTTCAACAAGGTTCACGATGTGCTCTCTTACAAGGGCGGGCTGATGGGCGAAGCACAGCTCGACGAGGCCAATTTCATGGCGATCGCGAAGCTGCCTTCCCGCCATGTGCTCAACGCGCAGCTCGCCGGCATTGTCGCCAGCCCGATAGTCAGCCTGACCAGGGGCCTCGGATCGATGATCTCCGGCCTCGCGATCGCCCTCCAGCAGGTTGCGGAGAAGGGCCTTGTCGGAGGCAGCGCCGAACCTGCCGCAGAAGCACCCGCACCGGCCGAAGCTGAGGAAGCCGACGCACCGGCCGCCGAGGAAGCACCGGCAGAGGCTGAAGCAGAAGCACCGGCAGAGGCTGAAGCACCCGCAGAGGCTGAGGCCGAAGCACCGGTTGAGGATGCACCGGCCGAGGAGGCCGAAGCACCCGCCGCCGAGGAGGCGCCGGCCGAAGAGGCTGGAGCTGACGGCGAGAGCACCGACGCCGAAGAGGGCGATCCGGCCGAGTAGCCGGTCCGCAGTACCTCAGGACACACACCGATTTTCAACAGACAACTTGAACCAGTAAGAACAGGAGCAGCAAATGGCATCGACCACAGAAGCATGGATTGAAGAACTGAAGGGCATCTCGGTACTCGAGCTCTCCGAGCGCATCAAGGCGCTCGAGGAGGAGTTCGGCGTGTCGGCCACCGCGGTTGCCGCGGCAGCCCCGGCAGCTGGCGGCGGCGACGGCGGTGGAGCCGCTGAAGAGGAAAGCTCGACCGTAGACGTCGTTCTGACCGCGGTCGGCGAGAAGAAGGTCCCGGTCATCAAGGTCGTGCGTGCCGCGACCGGACTCGGCCTCAAGGAAGCCAAGGCCCTGGTTGACGAGGCTCCCAAGCCGGTCAAGGAAGGCGTCGAGAAGGAAGAGGGCGAGAAGCTCAAGGCCGAACTCGAAGAGGCCGGCGCCACCGTCGAACTCAAGTAGGACCCGGACTGAAGGCGGGGAGCAGCGCATAGTCGCTGCTTCCCGCCGTTCGGCTTTGCAGGGCCCGGATCGCACCGCAATCCGACTGTGCTAGTTTTTGTCGTTGCGCGAAGTTGCGCTCGGATTTACTGCTTTCGCGCCCATTCACGTGAATCTCCGACCCCTTGAGGAGTTGCCAACCTTGGCACGCCCGATCGATGCCCCCTTTGTCCGCAGGAGTTTTTCCCGTCTCGAAACACCTCTTGAAGCCCCCCATCTGATCGACATTCAGCGTCGCTCGTTCAGAGGCCTCACCGATCCCGAAAACGGCATGTTGCGCGAGACGATCGATGACATCTCGCCGATTGAGGACTACACCGGCAACCTCGCCATCGTTTTCGGTGATTTCGAGTTTGACGATCCGAACCACACGATCGAAGAGTGTCGCGAGCGGGATCTGACGTTCTCGCGGCCCCTGAACGTCACCATCTCCTTCCAGAACCGGGAGACCGGAGAAATCCGCGAGCAGACCGTCTTCATGGGTGACTTCCCGTGGATGACCGATCGCGGAACCTTTGTGATCAACGGAACCGAGCGGGTCGTCGTGACCCAGCTCGTGCGCTCCCCGGGTGCTTACGTGATGGCCCCGAAGGATGCCGAGAAGCAGGTTTTTACCGCTAACCTGATGCCGGCCCGTGGCTCCTGGCTGGAGCTCGAGATCGACAAGAAGGGCCGCGTATACGTCCGGATCGACCGCAAGCGCAAGCTTCCGATCACCGTTCTGCTGCGCTCGATGGGCTACGTAAGCAACGAACAGATTCTCGAGATGTTTGACAACTCGGTCTACATGCAGCAGACGGTCGCCGCCGACACCGAGGCGACCAGCACCGAAGAGGGTGCCCTGATCGAGCTGTTCAAGAAGCAGCGCCCGGGAGAGCCGCCGTCGGTCGACGCCGCAAGGGCACTGCTCGAGCAGCTCTTCTTCGACTCCAAGCGATACGACCTGACCAGGGTCGGGCGCTACAAGCTGAACGCGCGCCTGGGCCTCGACATCGACCTCGAAACCCGCGTGCTGACGCACGACGACATCATTTCCCTGATCAGGGAACTGGTCAGCCTGCCGAAGATCCTCGGCATGCCGGAAGAGATCGACGAAGAGAACCCGATCAAGGACTACGCGGCAGAGGCTCTGACCTACCCGCGGGAGAACGTCTCCGACCACCTCGACGAGTACGAGCACTTCGGCAACCGCCGGCTGCGTACCGTCGGCGAGCTGATCCAGGAAGCTTTCCGGATCGGCCTGTACCGGATGGAGCGGGTCGTGCGCGAGCGCCTCACAACCGAGGACTCGGACTCGATCACCCCGCAGACCATCATCAACATCCGTCCGGTGGTTGCGGCCCAGAAGGAGTTCTTCGGTTCTTCGCAGCTTTCCCAGTTCATGGACCAGAACAACTCGCTGGCCGGCCTCACCCACCGCCGTCGCCTCTCGGCGCTCGGCGCCGGAGGTCTGACCCGCGAGCGCGCCCCGATCGAGGTTCGCGACGTACACCCGACCCATTACGGACGCATGTGTCCGATCGAGACCCCGGAAGGCCCGAACATCGGCCTGATCGGCTCGCTCTCGTCTTATGCCCAGATCTCCGAGCACGGTTTCGTCACGACTCCGTACCGGATCGTCAAGAAGGGCGTGATCACCGACAAGATCGTTCACTTCGATGCGACCCAGGAAGAGGACAAGGTGATCGCCCAGGCGAGCGCCGAGTTCGATCCGAAGACCAAGAAGCTTGCCGGTCCGAGCATCTTCTGCCGCGCCGGTGACGGCGACTGGACCAACGCCACACCCGAAGAGGTCGACCTGATGGACGTCTCGCCGACCCAGATCTGGTCGGTCGCGACGGCCCTGATCCCGTTCCTCGAGCACGACGACGCCAACCGCGCCCTGATGGGTTCGAACATGCAGCGTCAGGCAGTCCCGCTGATGCGGCCTGATCCGCCGCTGATCGGAACCGGCATGGAGCGGCGCGCCGCCGCCGACACCGGCGACGTCATCCTGGCTGATCACGACGGCGAGATCGCCTACGTCGACGCCGAGGTGATCGAGGTCAAGCACAAGTCCGGAACGGATCGCCACCCGCTGTTCAAGTTCATGCGCTCCAACCAGGGAACGCTGATCCACCAGCGGCCGATCGTCAACCCGGGCCAGAAGGTCAAGGCCGGCGAGGTGCTGGCCGACGGTTCTTCGACCGGTGGCGGCGAGATCGCCCTGGGCAAGAACTGCCTGGTCGCCTTCATGTCCTGGGAGGGCTACAACTTCGAGGACGCGATCATCCTCTCCGAGCGCCTGGTCAAGGAAGACGAACTCACCTCGATTCACATCGAGGAGTACGAGATCGACGCCCGCAACACCAAGCTCGGCGACGAGGAGATCACCCGCGACATCCCGAACCGCTCCGAAGAGAGCCTTCGTAACCTCGACGAGCGCGGCATCGTGCGCGTCGGGGCCGAGGTCGTCTCCGGAGACCTGCTGGTCGGAAAGGTCACGCCCAAGGGTGAGACCGAGCTGACCGCCGAAGAGAAGCTGATCCGCGCCATCTTCAAGGAGAAGGCCCGTGAAGTCCGCGACACCTCGCTCAAGGTCCCGCATGGTGAAGGCGGAGTGGTCATCGACGTGCTGACTTTCAGCCGCGACGACGACGATGACCTCGCCCCGGGAGTCAACGACCTGGTCCGCGTCTACGTCGCGACCAAGCGCAAGATCTCCGAGGGCGACAAGCTCGCCGGACGCCACGGCAACAAGGGCGTCATCTCGAAGATCGTGCCGGAAGAGGACATGCCCCACCTCGCCGACGGAACTCCCGTCGACGTCATCCTCAACCCGCTCGGCGTCCCGAGCCGTATGAACATCGGTCAGATCCTCGAGACACATCTCGGCTGGGTCGCCGGCAACGGCTGGTACGACGACGGCAGCGAGGCCTACAAGAACCGGGCCGACACCCGCGGAAGGGTCTATGTATCGACTCCGGTATTCGACGGTGCGTCCGTCGAAGACGTCGACACGGCGCTGGTCAAGTGGTCCGAGGAGCACGCCGAGCGCGGAATCGACATGGACGTTGACATGGATGCCCGTCCGGGCGCCCGCTGTTCCGGTTCGGTCCAGCTCTACAACGGCCGCACCGGTGAGCCCTACGAGGGCAAGGTCACGGTCGGCTACATGTACATCCTCAAGCTGCACCACCTGGTCGACGACAAGATCCACGCCCGTTCGACCGGCCCGTACTCGCTCGTCACCCAGCAGCCGCTGGGCGGCAAGGCGCAGTTCGGCGGCCAGCGCTTCGGTGAGATGGAGGTCTGGGCCCTCGAGGCATACGGCGCGGCCTACACGCTGCAGGAGATGCTCACGATCAAGTCCGACGACACCGTCGGCCGGGTCAAGGCATACGAAGCGATCGTCAAGGGCGAGAACATCCCCGAACCTTCGATCCCCGAGTCGTTCAAGGTGCTGCTGAAGGAGATGCAGGCGCTTTCGCTCGACGCGAACGTGGTTTCCGAAGAGGGAGTCGGCCAACTCGCCGAGGAAGAGGACGACCTGCTGCAGGCCGCCCAGGACCTCGGCATGGACCTGACCGAGGTCCGCGCCGACACCAACGGTGACGGAGCCGCGGACGAAGCGATCGAATCCGAAGTAAGTGAAGGTGATGCCGCCGTCGATGGCGCCGGCGACGCCGAGGAAGCAGGTGCAAAAGAGTGAGCAACGTAATCGACATCAACAACTTTGACGCGATCGAGATCGCACTCGCATCGTCAAAGAAGGTCCGTTCCTGGTCCTGGGGCGAAGTCCTCAAGCCGGAGACCATCAACTACCGCACGCTGAAACCGGAAAAAGACGGCCTCTTCTGCGAGCGCATCTTCGGTCCGACCAAGGACTGGGAATGCTATTGCGGCAAGTACAAGCGGGTCCGCTACAAGGGCATCGTCTGCGAGCGCTGTGGCGTCGAAGTCACCCGTTCAAAGGTCCGTCGCGAGCGCATGGCGCACGTGGATCTGGCCGCACCGGTTTCTCACATCTGGTTCTTCAAGGGCGTGCCCTCGAGGATCGGCTACCTGATCGACATGGCCCCCAAGGAGCTGGAGAAGGTCCTGTACTTCGCCGCCTCGATGGTCACCTGGATCGACGAAGAGGCCAGGGCCAAGGACCTGCCGATGCTCGAGAAGGAAGTTGAAAGCGTTCAGGCTGAATACGAAACCGAGCGCAGCAAGAGCACCCACCAGCTGGACGAGTCGCTCAAGCGCCGCGTCAAGTACATCGGATCCGGCGAGCAGACCAAGTTCTCCGATGACGACTACCTGTGGGCCGATTCGCTCGGCCTGACCGCCGCCCAGCTGCGCAAGCTGAGCGATGAAGACAAGGCCAGGCGGATCAAGGAACTCAATAAGGATTTTGAGGCCGAGATCAACGACACCGAGGCCTACATCGACGAAGCGATCGACCGTCTCGACCGCGTCTGGAAGGCCTTCACCACCATGAAGCCGAAGGACGTGATCAACGACGAGACCGACTTCCGGGAGCTCAAGGACCGGTTCGGCTCGCCGTTCGGCTGGGGCGAGTACTTCCGCGGCGGCATGGGTGCCGAGGCGGTTCGTGACCTGCTCGAGCAGATCGACCTCGAGGCCACCTGCGCCGAGCTCGAAGACCAGATCATCACCGCCAAGGGCCAGAAGCAGGCCCGTGCGGTCAAGCGCCTCAAGGTGACTTCTGCCTTCCTCAAGTCGGACAACAAGCCCGAGTGGATGATCCTCGACTGCATCCCGGTGATCCCGCCGGAACTGCGTCCGATGGTCCAGCTCGACGGTGGCCGTTTTGCCACGTCCGATCTGAACGACCTGTACCGCCGTGTGATCAACCGGAACAACCGCCTCAAGCGGCTGCTCGACCTCGGTGCCCCCGAGATCATCGTCAACAACGAGAAGCGCATGCTGCAGGAGTCAGTTGACGCCCTGTTCGACAACGGCCGTCGTGGCCGTCCCGTCACCGGGCCGGGCAACCGGGCGCTGAAGTCGCTCTCGGACATGCTCAAGGGCAAGCAGGGCCGGTTCCGCCAGAACCTGCTCGGCAAGCGCGTCGACTACTCCGGCCGTTCGGTGATCGTCTCAGGACCATCGCTCAAGCTGCACCAGTGTGGCCTGCCGAAGCTGATGGCGCTCGAGCTGTTCAAGCCGTTCATCATGGCCCAGCTCGTCGAGAGAAAGGCCGTCCAGAACATCAAGGCGGCCAAGAAGATGGTCGAGTCGATGGTCCCCGAGGTATGGGACGTGCTCGAGGAAGTGATCGAGGATCACCCCGTGCTGCTCAACCGCGCCCCGACGCTCCACCGTCTCGGCATTCAGGCCTTCGAGCCGATCCTGGTCGAAGGCAAGGCAATCCAGGTCCACCCGCTCGTCTGCGCGGCGTTCAACGCCGACTTCGACGGTGACCAGATGGCGGTCCACGTACCGCTGTCCGCCGAGGCCCAGGCCGAGGCCCGGGTGCTCATGCTCTCTTCGAACAACATCCTCTCGCCTGCCCACGGAGCGCCACTGGCGACCCCGACGCAGGACATGGTGCTGGGTCTGTACTACCTGACCTACTCCAAGGATGACGTCGAGGCGCTGGATCCGGCGACGCTGGAAAGCAGGCCGCACCCCTTCCGTACCGCTCAGGAGGCCGAGCTGGCCTATGAAAACGGTGTCGTTGCGCTTCACGACTTCGCCGAGTACCGGCGGGCCGGCCAGGAGCACTTCCTGACCACGGTCGGGCGGATCATCTTCAACGATCGCATCGAGCGCGCGCTGAAGACGGCTCTGGACGAGGACTACAACCCGGACTCGTACGAGTTCGTCAACAAGTCGCTGAAGAAGCGCGACATCAACGACATGGTCGGGTGGCTGGTCGACTCGTTCGGCGCCCCGACGATCTCGCAGGTGCTCGACGCCTTCAAGGACCTCGGGTTCAACTTCGCCTCAAGGGCCGGAGTGACGGTTTCCAAGAACAACGTGGTGCCGCCGCCGGAGAAGGAAGCGATCCTCGAGCGTTACGACGCCGAGACCGCGCAGATCCAGGCCGAGTTCGACGAAGGCTGGCACACCGCCGAGGAGCGCCACAGGCAGGTCACGGACAAGTGGAACCAGGCCACCGAAGAGGTCGGGCAGGCGATGGAGGACAACCTCGATCAGCTCAACCCGATCTTCATGATGGCCAACTCAGGTGCCCGTGGCTCGTTCAAGCAGATCCGTCAGCTGGCCGGCATGCGAGGCCTGATGGCGAATCCGAAGGGCGAGATCATCGAGCGTCCGATCAAGTCCAACTTCATCGAGGGCCTCTCGGTCGGCGAGTACTTCATCTCGACCCACGGCGCCAGGAAGGGTCTGGCCGATACGGCTCTGCGTACGGCCGACTCCGGATACCTGACCCGCCGCCTGGTCGATGTCGCCCAGGACGTGATCGTCCGGACCGAGGACTGCAAGACCAAGGACTTCATCGAGATGCCGGTTTACGGCCCCTCCGGTGACATCAACACCAACCTGCTCGGCCGTCTGTGCGCAAAGAAGTTCGCGACCAAGCGTGGCCGCGACCTGCTGAAGCGCAACCAGCTGATCGGCAAGCCCGAGCTTGAAGAGATCGTGGCTGCGTACACCGATGACCACGAGGCCACCGTCCCGGTTCGCTCGCCTTTCAAGTGCGAGGCTGAACGCGGGGTCTGCCGCTCCTGTTACGGCGTTGCCCCGGCGACCGGCTTCATGGTCGCGATCGGCGACTCGGTCGGCACGGTTGCCGCCCAGTCGATCGGCGAGCCCGGAACCCAGCTGACCATGCGTACCTTCCACACCGGTGGTGTCGCCGGACAGGACATCACCCAGGGTCTGCCCCGGGTGGTCGAGCTGTTCGAGGCCCGCAAGCCGAAGGGGCTGGCCGTTCTCTCCGAGGTATCCGGCAAGGTCGGCGTCGATCACAACGAGAAGCATGCGATCGTCACGGTGCTCGACTCGAAAGGCGAGGAAACCACCTACACCTTCCCGCCGCGGACCCGCCTGCATGTCAAGCAGGGGGACAAGGTCGAGGTCGGAGACCAGCTCAACGAAGGCTCGCTGTATCCGGCCGACGTGCTGGCGATCCGTGGCCGTACAGCGATCGAGCAGTACCTGGTGGCTGAAGTCCAGAGGGTCTACAACGCCCAGGGCGTCGAGATCGACGACAAGCACATCGAGATCATCGTTCGCCAGATGATGAAGAAGGACGAAATCGAGACCAAGGGATCGACCGAACTTCTTCCCGGCCAGCTCGAAGATCGCCATGAGCTCAAGAAGATCAACAAGCAGGTCAAGGCCGACGGTGGAACCGTGGCGAAGTCGAAGGAGAGGATCCTCGGCATCACCAAGGCATCGCTCGCAACCAAGTCCTTCCTCTCGGCGGCCTCCTTCCAGGAGACGACCAAGGTGCTGACCGACGCCGCGCTGGAAGGCAAGCGCGACCGCCTGGTCGGGCTCAAGGAGAACGTGATCATCGGAAAGCTGATCCCGGCCGCGACCGGATTGAAGCGTTACCGTTCGATTGCGGTCGAGCCCGCCGTGCCGTTCGTGCCCGCCGAAGAGACCGTCCTGCTCGAAGCGGACGACTTCGGCCTCGAAGGGGACTCCAACGGGGCCAATGGCGCCGACGGAGCCGACAGCTTCGGCGAAGGCTTCGCCAAGGAGCTCGAAGGCATCACCCGCGACATCGAAGGCTCCGAGTAGGAAGACCCCGCCACGAGCGGACCCCGCCACCGGCGGACCCACAGACTCACCAGAACGGCCCGCCAACTCGCGGGCCGTTCTCAGTTAACCCCCGCAGTCCCAACCCCCGCAGTCCCAACCCCCGACGGCGAGATCCCAACCTCACTTACCAGTCAGATGACTGGCAGTGGTCTATGATTACCCGATGGACGATCAGCCAGGGCGTGTCTGTGTAATCGGTGCCGGTTCTTCCGGCATCACCGCCTGCCAGAACCTGGCTGAGCGGGGTATCGATTTCGACTGCTTCGAGAAAAGCTCGACCGTCGGCGGAAACTGGCGCTACGAGAACGACAATGGCATGTCGGCCGCCTACCGCACGCTCCACATCAATACCTCACGTCAGATGATGGAGTACCGGGCATTCCCGATGCCGGTGGACTACCCGGACTACCCGGGTCACTTCCAGATCGCTTCCTACTTCGACGACTACGTCGACCACTTCGACCTGCGTCACCGGATCCACTTCCGGACCGAGGTGGTCAATGCCGCGCCGACCGACGACGGGCTGTGGGCGGTGACGGTCCGCCACGTTGACGGATCAGAGGAAACCATCGACTACACCGACCTGATCGTCTGCAACGGCCATCACTGGGATGCCCGCTGGCCGGAGCCGGCCTTTCCTGGCTCCGATGAATTCACCGGGGTCCAGATGCACGCCCATGATTACCGGACCCCGGAAATCTTCGAGGGCAAACGGGTGCTCGTGCTCGGTATCGGCAACTCCGCAACGGACATCTCGGTCGAGTCGTCCCGGGTCTCGGAGAAGACCTTTCTCGCGATGAGGCGCGGTGCCTGGATCCTGCCGAAGTACATGGGCGGCGTTCCGACCGACCTCGCCACCAACGGCCTCTTCGCCAGGGCGCCGCTTGCGCTCCAGAGCCTCGGTATGCGACTGATGTTGCGGCTCTCGGTCGGAAAGCTGGCTGACTACGGCCTGCCCGAGCCCGACCACCAGCCGCTCCACGCCCACCCGACCGTCTCCGGGGAGCTGATCGGCAAACTCGGCCACGGCGACATAAGCGTCAAGCCGAACATCGAGCACTTCGACGGTGACGAGGTCGTCTTCACTGACGGCAGCCGGGAGCAGGTTGACGTGCTCGTCTACTGCACGGGCTACCGGATCACCTTCCCCTTCTTCGACGATTCGATCGTGGATGCCGAGGACAACCGGATCGGTCTTTACCGCCGGGTGGCCTCGATCGAGCATCCCAACCTCTACTTCATCGGGCTGATCCAGCCGCTCGGAGCGATCATGCCGCTGGCCGAGGCCCAGTCGGCCTGGGTGGCCGACCTGGTCTCCGGCGAGGGACAGCTTCCCGGTCGCTCCGAGATGGCGCGTGACGTCGCAGCCGAGCAGGCAGCGATGGACCGGCGCTACGTCAACTCCAAGCGCCACACCGTGCAGGTCGACTTCGACCGCTACTGGCGTTCAGTTTCGCGCGAGCGGGAAGAGTCGCGCAGGCGGGTCTCCCGCGAGCGCGTCCTGTCGCCCTGACGCCTGCGTCCCTCGTGGGGCGCTTCCGGCAGGTGGCGAAGGTCGGGTCCGTAGGGTCCGCGCCGCGGCCCATTGGGGAACCTCGGCCGACGCCGACGCCGACCACCTTCTCCACCTTCATCGCCCTCTGCCTCTACCTCGGGAACCGGCTGGCTTGCCCACCAGACAAGGTAGATCATCGCCAGCACAGGGACCTTCAGCACGACCAGCAGGAAGAAGATGGGCCAGTACTGGTGCATGCCGGCAATTGTAGACAGCCCGCTCCGCCGGCATGGGAACCAGACCGGGCTCACGCAACCCGGCTCTTCCCCGGGCGCCGGCCTACCGGGGTTCTGTGCCGCCGAGGCCGAGCGCCCAGGACTCCATCGCCGCCACATGGCCTTCTTCGATCCCGATGTCCGGTTCGGTGGGGGCCAGCAGGGTCGGCGATCCGGCGGCCTCACGCCGGGCGGCCCATTCGAAACAGGTCGCGTCCAGCGAATCGTCGATCCAGGCGATCGCCCGGCCGCCGGCGAACCTGTCCAGCGCCTCGAGTTTCCAGTGCCCGGCCACCGAGCCGGCCGAAGCAGCGCTCCCGCCGGCCCTGCCCGCCTGCTCTCCGTCATGCTCCGGTTGGCCTCCCGTCGTCTGGCTCCCGGGCATCGCGACAGGCAGGTCGAACTCGATAACCGGCAGCGGACCGATCCCGATCACCTGGGGAAGCCGGTCGTTGGCACGCTCCTGCCACCCTGTTGCCCAGACCAGCTCGAACCGTGCGGCCAGTCGGCTCAGACGCTCACCGGCGGCAAGCGAAATGCAGTGCGGGCTGCCGTCGATAAGGTGCCAGGCGACGGATGCGGGCGGGGGAGGGGTGTCAAAGCCGAAGAGGCTGATCACGCCATCGACGTCGACGGCAAGGATCGGCGGCTCGTTCACGCCACCATGCTAGATGACGCGGGCAGGGACGGATCTGTAGTATCCCGCGCCGTGCCTAATACAAATCAACTCGTGCGCAAGGGCCGTAAGCGGCCCAAGAAGAAGGTGGCCACTCCGGGCCTGAAGTCCGGTCAGGGCAACAAGAAGAAGGTCGCCGCTCCCCAGCGTCGCGGCGTCTGCACCCGTGTCGCCACCGTCACCCCGAAGAAGCCGAACTCGGCTCTTCGAAAGATCGCCCGGGTCCGCCTCGCCCACGGCATGGAAGTAACCGCCTACATCCCGGGCGAAGGCCACAACCTTCAGGAGCACTCCGTCGTCCTCATCAGAGGCGGCCGGGTCAAGGATCTGCCGGGTGTCCGGTACAAGGTCATCCGTGGCACCCTCGACGCCGCCGGCGTCTCGGACCGCAAGCAGGCTCGCTCCCGTTACGGCGTCAAGGCAAGCTGATGGCCCGCCGATCTGCCGCTTCAATCCGGCCCCTGGAGGCCGATACCAAGTACCGCAGCCGTCTGGTCCAGCAGGTGACCAACAAGGTGATGCGTCACGGCAAGAAGTCCACCGCCGAGAAGATCACCTACGACGCGTTGGCAATCGTGTCCGAGCGCTCCGGTGAAGACCCGGTCGAGACACTGGAAGAGGCGATCAAGCAGCTGACCCCCGCCCTCGAGGTGCGCTCCCGCCGTGTCGGTGGCGCCACCTACCAGGTGCCGGTCGAAGTTCCTTCCCGCCGGGCCCGCACCCTCGCCGTCCGCTGGCTGGTTGACTTCGCCCGCAGCCGCAACGAGTACTCGATGTCCGAGCGTCTCGCCAACGAGATCATGGATGCGACCAAGCAGCAGGGCAACGCCTACAAGCGCAAGGACGACATCTTCCGCATGGCGCAGGCCAATAAGGCATTCGCCCACTACCGCTGGTAGGGATGCCTCCCCTCTGCTGACGCTGAGATCTTCGCAAGGGCGCCCATCGGGCGCCCTTGCTGTTGCAGGGCTGGTTGGCGAGCGGCGCCCATGCACCGCCCGGGCGCGCCTGGACTGCGTCGACGCTCGTTCGGCTCGCTCATTGCCGGAAGGCGAATCGCTTCGCCGACTCGCTTACTCCTTGCCAGCCACGCCCGGGCGGCGCCTGTGCACCACTCTTATGCGTGGGGACGGCCGAGGCTCGCTGACTGGTGGTTGATGCTCGCCGGCCCGGCTTGGCCGGTTGCCCGCTCGGGCCTCAGGTGACAGGGGGATCGTTGCGACTACTCCTGGTTTTCCGGATCGGTTTCTTTTGGCTGGCGCTGGTTTTTGGGCCGATTGCCCTTAGCTGGGATTCGTCGAGGCGGGCGAGGGCGGCCCCTCCGAGGATCAGGACCAAGCCGCCGACCAGTTCCATCCAGAGCCCGTTCGATGCCTTGCCCGTCGCATCGAGGTTGCCGGCCCCGGGTGTGTTGAACAGGCCGGTGTCGCCGATGTCGGGCAGGTCGATGAACAGGAAAACGAGCACGACCCCGATTCCCATCGCGATCACTACCGCGACCGCGGCCCGTGTGCCCGAGGCGACAGCAAAGACGAGTGCCAGCGCGGCGATCAGTGCGAACAGGGCGGCGATGAAACCGTGGGTATCGAAAAGGGTCACATTGGCGATCACCGAATCGGTCTCGTCGACCAGCGTGAAACCGGTGACTATTTGAGACAGCAGAACGATCAGGGCACCGAGTAGCACGGTGACCGCGGTCAGACGGGAGGTGTCGACCGAGGCTTTCTTGAGCTCGTCCTGCCGCGATTTCTCTCCGGCACTGGGCCCGCGGTCCCGCGGCTGCTCTTCGCGCCGGGACCGGCGGTCGTCCCCGGTTTTTTCAGACGGACTTTCGGGCGGAGTCATGTTGGGCTCCTGGCATCGAGTGGCCGCTGCCCGTGCCCCTGGACGCCCTTTTCGCGGCGGCTCTCGTCGCGTCGGCGGTCATCCCGGCTGCGGTCCCCCTGGTTGCGGTCGCGGCCCGAGCCGCTCCCGGATTCGGGGTCGCTTTGCCGCGCGCGGCTGCGTTGCCTCTGCCCGGAGAGGGCGAGCAGGCCGAGGCCACCGGTGGCAAGTACGAAGCCGGCGGCCAACTGGACCCAGAAGCCGGAGAGCAGCACGGCGACGACGCCCGAGTAGCTGATCTCGGCGACAGCCACATCGAGTCCTTTCGGCAGGTCGATCAGCAGGGTGACGACGATCGTCGCGAGTCCGGCCAGGGCGATCAGGCCACCGAAGGCCCGGCGGCCGCCCACCGTGGCGCCGACCAGGCCGGTCAGGGCGATTGCTCCAACCGCCAGCAGCAGGATCGAGTGGGCGTCCATCGGGGTCTGGACATCGATGCGCGGGGCCCGGGTGATGTCCTGGATCGGGTCGTAGGCAGCCTGACCGACCTCGGTTGCCCGGAAGTCGAGGAACTGGGAGGCAATCAGGGCTGCGATTCCGGCGCCGACCACGACGACCAGGGCACGGCGTGGTGTGAGCAGCCGGTCGAGCACCACCAGCGCTTCGCCCAGGCGGGATGCGGCTCTGGCCAGCAGGCGGCCGAGGCCGGACAGCGCGGTGCCCGCCGCCGAGAGCAGCTCCAGCAGGGCGGCGGTCAGCCACCGGACAGCGGGGCCGAGCCGGTCAAGTCCGGTGAGGATCAGGGCCCAGACGAATCCGGCCGTCCGTCTCACCTCGACCAGGGTCGCCCGGACGCCGCGCGAGAGAGGGTTGCCCGGACCGGGGTTGCCCGGGCCGGAGTCGCCGCGAGAGCCCGCGCGCGCGGCGCCGAGCCCTGATCCGGATGATCCCCGGTTTCGGGACCGCCCGCCGCGGCGGCGGCGCTCGCGGGCCTCGATCCGCTGCCTTTCGGTCAGCCGTGGCGGAGCTTCGGCCGGACCGGTGTCTGCCGAGTTGCCGGAGCCCACGGAGCCCGCGGAGCCGCCCGGGTCGGCGGAGCCGCCGGAGTCTGCGGGGCGCCCGGCCTCACCCACGCCGGAGTCGGCCGTACGGTCGGAGCCGGCCTCGCGGTCCTTTGAGGTGTCAGGCTGCCGGCCGGCGTCCTGCTCGCCGCGTTCGTTGTCGCGTTCGCGGCGGGACAGCCGCTCGACCCGCTGCTCGGCCGAGGGCCGCTCGGCAGGCCGCTCGCCGGTTGAATCGGACTTTGGTTTTTCAGGATCCATTCTCTGGCCCCTCCCACGGAGCAACTCTGGACCTGCCAGCCTAAAGAAGGGCGCAGACGAGCGCCGCTCGCTCCGGCAAGCCACCTGTTATTCGGCTGTCGCTCTGGTATAGTCGGTCGTCGCTCGGGCAGGCCTCGCAAGCTGCGGGCCTTTTTTTTGGCCTCAGGCCAGAGCCGAGCGAATACCTCAACCGAAACTTCGAAACGCAGAGAGAACTAATGCCGCGCGACTTCCCACTGGAGAAAACCCGCAACATCGGGATCATGGCTCACATCGACGCCGGCAAGACGACGACGACCGAGCGCATCCTCTACTACACCGGCCGCACCCACAAGATGGGCGAGGTTCACGAGGGCGCCGCGACCATGGACTGGATGGAGCAGGAGCAGGAGCGTGGCATCACGATCACCTCCGCCGCCACTGCCTGCGAGTGGCTCGATCACCGGATCAACATCATCGACACCCCCGGTCACGTCGACTTCACGGTCGAGGTCGAGCGCTCGCTGCGCGTTCTCGACGGCGCCGTCGCCGTTTTCGACTCGGTCGCCGGCGTTGAGCCGCAGTCCGAAACCGTATGGCGCCAGGCTGACAAGTACTCCGTTCCACGCATCGCCTACATCAACAAGATGGACCGCACCGGTGCCGACTTCTACATGTCGGTCCGCACGATCAAGGAGCGGCTCGGTGCCAACGCGGTGCCGATCCAGCTGCCGATCGGAGCCGAGGGCGATTTCGTCGGGATCATCGACCTGGTCACCATGAAGGCCACGATCTACAAGGACGACCTGGGCCAGGAGCTCGAGGTCGTCGACATCCCCGCGGACATGCAGGAACAGGCGGAGGAGTACCGCGCCGCCATGGTCGAGGCATGCGCCGAACAGGACGACGAGCTGATGGAGCTCTACCTCGCCGAAGAGGAGATCTCCGAGGAGCGCATTATGAACGCGCTCAAGGCTGCCACCCTGGCGATCACCGTCACCCCGGTCCTCTGTGGCTCGTCCTTCAAGAACAAGGGCGTGCAGCCGCTGCTCGACATCATCATCGCACTGCTGCCCTCGCCGCTCGAGGTTCCGCCGGTCGAAGGCCTGCTGCCGCTGAAGAAGGGCGAAGAAGAGCGCGAAGAGGGAGTCCGTCCGGCCGACGACAGCGGTCCGTTCGCGGCACTCGCCTTCAAGGTTATGTCCGACCCGTATGTGGGCAAGCTGACCTACTTCCGCGTCTACTCCGGATCCCTCGAGGCCGGTGGACGTGTGCTCAACGTGACCACCGGCAAGACCGAGCGCATCGGCCGCCTGCTGATGATGCACGCCAATACGCGTGAAGAAATCGATCGCGTCTACTCCGGTGACATCTGCGCCGGCGTCGGCCTCAAGCAGACCGGAACCGGCGACACCCTCGCGGCCCCGGATTCCCCGATCCAGCTTGAGAGCATGGACTTCCCCGACACGGTGATCGCAGTCGCGATCGAGCCGAAGACCAAGTCGGATCAGGAGAAAATGGGTGCCGCACTGGCCCGCCTCTCCGAAGAAGACCCGACCTTCCGGATCGAGTCCGACGAAGAAACCGGCCAGACGCTGATCCACGGCATGGGCGAGCTGCACCTCGAGGTGCTGGTCGACCGCATGATCCGCGAGTTCAACGTCGCAGCCAACGTCGGCAAGCCGCAGGTGGCCTACCGCGAGACGATCCGCAAGCGGGTCGAGAAGGTCAACGCCAAGTTCGCCCGCCAGACGGGTGGTCGCGGCCAGTACGGCCACGCGGTGATCAACATCGAGCCGGCCCCGGGCGACGGCTTCGTCTTCGAGAGCAAGATCAAGGGCGGAGTGATCCCGACCGAGTACATCCCGGCCGTGCGTCAGGGCATAACCGAGGCGCTGGAAAACGGCGTCAAGGCGGGTTACCCGCTGGTTGACCTCAAGGTCGAGCTGATCGACGGTTCCTACCACGATGTCGACTCATCGGAAATGGCTTTCAAGATCGCCGGCTCGATGGCTCTGCAGGAAGGTGCCCGCAGGGCCAGCCCGGCTCTGCTCGAACCGGTCATGTCGGTCGAAGTCATCACCCCCGAGGACTACCTCGGTGATGTTATCGGCGACCTCTCCCGCCGCCGTGGCAAGGTCCAGGGCCAGGAGCAGCGCGGAAACGCACTTGTCGTCGCGGCCTTCGTACCGCTCAGCGAAATGTTCGGATACGCCACCGACCTCAGGTCTTCGACCCAGGGCCGTGCGTCGTACACAATGCAGTTCGACAAGTACGAAGAGGTGCCTTCGAGCATCGCCGAGGAGATCTCGGCTCACCGTTCCGGAACGCCCGCCGGCGCGGAGGCATAGGCAGACAGCCTCGCGCCCCGCAAAGGGCTATATTTCTCAAGTTCGCCCGGAGCAGGGTGAACCTGCAGCCGACTCATAAGCTTTAGCAGTCCCACCAGACGTAAAACACTTCAAAAAGAACAAGAACCAGAGAAGAACAGAAAGGTCTAAGGAGAGCGATGTCCAAGGAGAAGTTCGAGCGCGATAAGCCGCACGTAAACGTCGGCACCATTGGTCATGTCGACCATGGAAAGACAACGTTGACGGCCGCGATCACCACAACGCTTTCCGGCAAGGGCGACACCGAGGCCAAGAGCTTCGCTGAAATCGACAACGCACCGGAAGAGAAGGAGCGCGGCATCACGATCGCGACCTCTCACGTCGAGTACGAGACCGAGAACCGCCACTACGCCCACGTTGACTGCCCCGGCCACGCCGATTACGTCAAGAACATGATCACGGGCGCCGCCCAGATGGACGGTGCGATCCTGGTTGTTTCCGCCGCTGACGGCGTCATGCCCCAGACCCGCGAGCACATCCTGCTCGCCCGTCAGGTCAACGTGCCGCACGTCGTGGTCTTTCTCAACAAGGTCGATCAGGTTGACGACGACGAGCTGCTTGAGCTGGTCGAAGAAGAGGTCCGCGACCTGCTCACCGAGTACGAGTTCGACGGCGAGAACACTCCGATCATCAAGGGCTCGGCCACAATGGCCCTCGCCGGCGACGAGGAGATGCAGAGCCGGATCATCGAACTCGGCGAGGCTCTGGACAGCTACATCCCGGAGCCGAAGCGCGAGCTCGACAAGCCTTTCCTGATGCCGGTCGAGGACATTTTCTCGATCACCGGCCGCGGCACCGTCGCCACCGGACGCATCGAGCAGGGCATCGTCAACACCGGTGAGGAGATCGAGATCGTCGGAATCAACCCGACCACCACGACCACCGTCACGGGCGTCGAAATGTTCCGCAAGATCCTCGACGAGGGTCGTGCCGGAGACAACGTCGGCTGCCTGCTCCGCGGTACCAAGCGCGAGGAGATCGAGCGTGGCCAGGTTCTCTGCAAGCCGGGTTCGATCACGCCGCACACCAAGTTCAAGGCCGAGGTTTACGTGCTCAAGAAGGAAGAGGGCGGACGCCACACCCCGTTCTTCACGGGCTACCGGCCGCAGTTCTACTTCCGGACCACGGACGTGACCGGCGTTGCCAACCTGCCCGAGGGCACGGAGATGGTCATGCCGGGTGACAACATCGAGATGGAAATCGAGCTGATCCAGCCGATCGCCATGGACCAGGGCCTGCGCTTCGCCATCCGTGAGGGTGGGCGCACCGTCGGCTCCGGTGTCGTCTCGGAGATCATCGAGTAACGACTGAGTGACAGGGGCGGGTGCCGCGAGGCTCCGCCCCGACTGTCGCCTTCAGGGCGGCAGAGCAGTACGAGTAACAGATACGACTTTTGAAGTACCCCATGAAGTCGAACCACGCCTGACCCCGGTTTACGGGAACGGCGCAGGCGGCGGGGGACCTTGACATCAGCGGGTGCTGGCGTAGAGCCGGTTCACGCCCACAGAACGAGAAAGCAAGAAGAGTGGCCGCAATCGCCGCACAGAAAATCAGGATCAGGCTCAAGGCCTACGATCACGACGCCATCGACCGCGCTGCGCGGGAGATAGTCGACACCGCCGAGCGCACCGGCGCAACGGTCTCCGGACCCGTGCCGCTGCCGACCGAGCGCAACATTTACTGCGTGATCCGCTCGCCGTTCAAGGACAAGGACTCTCGTGAGCATTTCGAGATCCGGACCCACAAGCGGCTGATCGACATCATGCAGCCCACCCCCAAGACCGTCGATTCGCTCCAGCGCCTGGATTCGCTCCCGGCCGGCGTGGACATCGAGATCCGCCTCTAGGCAGCTATGTCAGCGATCCTCGGAAAGAAACTCGGCATGACTCAGATCTTCAGGGAAGACGGAGAGGTCATCCCCGTGACCGTGGTCGAAGCCGGACCGTGTCCGGTCACCGCGATCCGCAGGCCCGACCGTGACGGTTACTCGGCGATCCAGCTCGCCTTTGACGAAGTCAGGGAAAGCCGACTGAGCAAGCCCGAACTCGGCCACCTGAAGAAGGCCGACGCCGAGCCTATGCGGGTGCTGGTCGAGTTCCGCGACGCGACCATCGACGGTGGTGAAGAGGGCGAGGACGGCGAAGTCAGCATCGGACAGCAGGTCACCGTCAAGAACTTCGAAGCCGGCCAAAAGGTCAAGGTCGCCGGTATCACCATCGGCAAGGGCTTCCAGGGAACGGTCAAGCGCCACAACTTCTCGCGCGGTCCCGTTTCCCACGGCTCGCACAACGTTCGTGCTCCGGGCTCGATCGGCGCCAGCGCCTACCCGGCCCGCGTCTTCAAGGGAATGCGCCTGCCTGGCCAGATGGGCAACAGGCGTGCGACCCAGAAGGGTCTGGAGATCGCCGACATCGACGCCGAGCGCAACCTGCTTCTGATCAAGGGCTCCGTACCCGGATCCCGCAACTCGATTGTGGAGATTCGTACCGATGGCTGAGGCAAAAGCAATGAAGGTGCCCGTGCTGGGCAAGACGGGCAAGGCTGACGTGCCCGCCGACCTGTTCGGCGAGGAGTTCCACCAGTCGCTGGTCCACGAGACCGCCCGGGCCGACGCCAACTCGCGTCGTCGCGGCACCGCTTCGACCCTGACTCGCGGCGAGGTCTCGATGACCACCGCCAAGGCCTGGCGCCAGAAGGGCACCGGCCGTGCCCGCGTTGGTGCCCTCAGCGTGCCGAACCGTTACGGCGGCGGTGCCGCCTTCGGTCCGAAGCCGCGCCACTACACGGTCAAGGTCAACCGCAAGGCCCGCCGCAAGGCGATGCGCTCCGCCCTCTCCGTTCACGCCGAGCGTGGCAGCGTCTCCGTGGTCAAGGCAGCCGATTTCGATACGCCTTCGACCAAGGCAGCGGCCGCCGCACTCGAGAAGTGGGGCGCCAAGCGTTCCACTCTGATCGTGATCCTCGGCGACGAGACCGGCCTGCTCAGGAGCTTCCGCAACATTCCGCGGGTGAACGTGATGGAGGTCGGAGCCATCGGGGTGGTTGACGTCATCGGTGCGGCATCGATCGCGATCTCCCAAGGAGCGCTCGAGGTCCTCGCCAGCCGTGCCGGCAGTGTTGACGCGTCCGAGGCAGCGAAGCCCGAGGCCAAAGCCCCCAAGCCTGCGGAGCCGAAGGCAGAAGAAACCGCTACCGACAAGGACGGCGAGTGATGGATCCGAGGAGCATCATCGTGCGACCGGTCATCTCCGAGAAGACCTACGCCCTGATCGCCGCCGGCAAGTACACCTTCCGGGTGGACGACCGGGCCCACAAGTTCGAGATCAAGGATGCGGTCGAGAAGGCCTTCGGTGTCGAAGTCGTGAAGGTCCGGACCTCCAAGGTCCGTTCCAAGCCGAAGCGTCGGGGAGCCCACGCCGGGAGAAGCCGCTCCTGGAAGAAGGCGGTCGTTCAACTCGCCCCTGGCGAGACCATCGAGCTGTTCGAAGGCGCAGCGGTCGAGGGCTAGAAAGAGACTTATGGCAATCAGAAAGACAAAACCGACCAGCCCGGGGCGCCGCTTCGCCACCTATCAGGTGCGCGAGCAGATCACCGCGACCGAGCCGGAACGCAAGCTGACGGAGGGCCTGACCAAGTCCGGTGGGCGTAACGTCAACGGACGCATCACTTCCCGCCACCGCGGCGGAGGAGCCAAGCGGCGTTACCGCAAGATCGACTTCAAGCGGGTCAAGGACGCCATTCCGGCCAAGGTCGCGACGATCGAGTACGACCCGAACCGCAGCTCCTACATCGCCCTGCTCCATTACGCGGACGGCTTCAAGAGCTACATCCTGGCTCCGTCCCAGATAGAGGTCGGCGATGTGGTCCAGTCTGGTCCCGGCTCTGACATCCGTCCCGGCAACTGCCTCTCCCTCGGCGAGATGCCGGTCGGTACAATCGTCCACAACGTGGAGATGAAGGCCGGCCAGGGCGGAAAGCTCGGGCGTTCCGCCGGAACCTCGATCCAGCTGGTCGCAAAAGAGGGCGAGATGGTCACCCTGCGGTTGCCGTCTTCCGAGATGCGGCTTGTGCGCGCTGAATGCCGCGCCACGATCGGCACGATTTCCAACTCCGAACACCAGAACGTCAAGATCGGCAAGGCGGGACGCAACCGGCACAAGGGCAAGCGCCCGCAGTCGCGTGGCATCGCCATGAACCCGGTGGACCACCCGCACGGCGGTGGCGAGGCTCACAAGACCCCGGGCGGACACCCGGTGACCCCGTGGGGCAAGCCGACTCTCGGCTACCGGACCCGCAAAAAGGGCAAGGCCTCCGACCGCTACATCGTGCGTGGCCGACGCCGCGGCAAGAAGAAGGGTAGGTAGACCATGGGCAGATCAACCAAGAAGGGCCCGTTCGTCGACGAGCGGCTGATGGGCCGCGTGAATGCGATGAACGACGCCGGCAACAAGCAGATGCTCAAGACCTGGTCACGCCGCTCGACCGTCTTCCCGGAGATGGTCGGTCATACGATCGCCGTCCACGACGGGCGTAAGCACGTGCCGGTCTTCATCAGCGAGTCGATGGTCGGCCACAAGCTCGGCGAGTTCGCACCGACCCGCACCTTCCGTTCGCACACCGGCGGCAAGGACTGACCGTGGCCCAGATCAAGTCCGCAGATCGCAGCACCAGCAAGTCACAGGGCAAGTCCCAGGGCAAGGCAGCGGCTGAAAAGAGCGCCCCGGTGATGGTCCGTGCCACCGCCAGGTACGTGCGTGTCGCCCCGCGCAAGGTCCGGCTCGTCGCCGACCAGGTGCGCGGCAAGCACATCGACGAAGCCCGCTCGCTACTGCAGTTTTCACCGCGTTCGGCCGCTGACGACATCGCCAAGGTGATCGAGTCCGCCGCCGCCAACGCCGAAGCCAACCACGACCTGATCGGAGACGAGATGATCGTCCACGAGATCCGGGTCGACGAAGGACCGACCCTCAAGCGCTTCCGGCCGCGCGCGATGGGCCGTGCCACCCCGATTCACAAGAGAACCAGCCACATCACCGTGGCCCTGACCCCGGAAGACGAGGACTAGAAAGACCTATGGGACAGAAGATCCATCCCGAAGGCTTCCGAGTCGGCTACATCCATGATTGGAAGTCGAACTGGTTTGCTGAGAAAGATTTCGCCGACCTGCTCATGCAGGACCTGGCCATCCGTGACCACATCGAGACCAAGCTGGCCCACGCCGGCCTGACCGACATCACGATCCAGCGTCGTGGCGAGGTCGCCGTGGACATCCACACCGCCCGCCCCGGCATCGTCATCGGCAAGTCCGGCAGCGAGGTTGATGCCCTGCGCAAGGACCTCCACAAGATCACCGGTACGCCGGTCAAGGTCAACATCCGCGAGGTCAAGCGGCCCGAGCTCGACGCGAAGCTGGTCGCCCAGTCGATCGCCGAGCAGCTCCAGAACCGCGTTGCCTTCCGCCGCGCGATGAAGCGCGCCCTGACTTCGGCCATGCGCTCTGGCGCCAAGGGAGTCAAGGTTCAGATTTCCGGCCGCCTCGGCGGTGCCGAGATGGCTCGCACCGAGGGCTACTCGGACGGTCGTGTCCCGCTTCACACGATGCGCGCCGACATCGACTACGGATTCGTCGAGGCCAGGACCGGTACCGGACGCATCGGCGTCAAGTGCTGGATCAACAACGGCGAGATCATGCCCGAAGGCTTCAAGTCGGCCCAGCTGACCGAGCCGGAGCCGCCGCAGGACAACCGCCGCCGTGGTGGAGACAACCGCGGTGGGGGAGGTCGTCGCTGATGCTGATGCCGAAGCGGGTCAAGCACCGCAAAGTCATGAGGGGTCGCCGCAGGGGCAACGCGAAGGGCGGCACTACCGTCACCTTCGGTGAGTACGGTCTGAAGTCGCTCGAGCGCGGCTGGGTCACCAGCCGCCAGATCGAGGCTGCCCGAGTCGCGATGACCAGGAAGATCAAGCGCGGCGGCAAGGTGTGGATCAACATCTTCCCCGACAAGCCGATCACCAAGAAGCCGGCCGAAACCCGCATGGGTTCCGGCAAGGGCAACCCCGAGGCCTGGGTCGCCGTGGTCAAGCCCGGACGCGTCATGTTCGAGCTCTCCGGCGTCGACGAGGAACTCGCCCGCGAAGCGATGAGGGTCGCCGGCCACAAGCTTCCTCTGAAGACCAAGTTCGTTCAGCGTGAAGGTGCGGGCGAATGAGGACCAGCGAGATCCAGAGCATGCACGACACCGAGCTTGTCGACAAGCTCGGGGAGGCACGACAGGAGGCATTCAACCTGCGCCTGCGCCATGCCACCGGCGAGCTCGAGAACACCTCCGGCCTGAAGCGGGCCAAGCGCGACGTGGCGCGGCTGCTGACGATCGCCCGTCAGCGCAACATTGACCTTGAGCGCGAACAGGGCTCCAACTAGTCAGGCAGAACTGATGTCAGAAGAAGAAAAAGAAGAGACAACCGAAGAAGAGGCCCCGGCCGTGGAGGAGACTCCCGCAGCCGAAGAGGCTCCGGCCGAAGAGGCCGTAGAGGCCCCTGCCGAAGAGGCTCCCGCCGAAGAGGCCGTGGCCGAGCAGGCACCTGTCGCCGAAGCCGCTGCGCCGGAGCCGGTTGAGGAGGATCCGCTGGCCGACCTTCCCTGGAAGGAGCGCAAGCGCATCCTCAAGTCCCGCGAGTCGGGTGAAGCCGGCCCGCAGAAGACTCCCGAGGAGCGCGAAGAAGATCGCAACAAGGCCCGTGCCGCGAAGGCCCGCGCCCGCCAGAAGCGTCGCGCCGAAGCCAAGGCCGAAGCCACGCCCGGCAGCGGCGAAGGCACGCCTCCGGCCGAGAAGACCCGCACCGGCAAGCCCAAGGAGCGCCAGGGACTGGTGACTTCGAACAAGGGCGACAAGACCATCACGGTCCAGATCGACAGCGCCCGGCGTCACCCCGTGTACGAAAAGATCGTCCGTCAGCGCCACAAGATCCACGTCCACGACGAGCGCAATGAAGCCGGCGAGGGCGACGTCGTGCGAGTGATCGAGACCCGCAAACTCTCCAGGACCAAGCACTGGCGCCTGATCGAGATCGTGGAAAAGGCCAGGTAGACCATGATTCAGCAGGAATCCAGACTGCGTGTCGCCGACAACTCCGGCGCCCGCGAAATTCTCTGCATCCGGGTCAAGGGTGGCTCCCACCGCAAGTACGGCTCGATCGGTGACGTGATCACCGCGACCGTCAAGGCGGCCAGCCCCCAGGGCAACGTGCGCAAGGGCGAAGTCGTCGAGGCCGTGATCGTGCGCACCCGCAAGGAGATCGGCCGTCCCGACGGCACCTACATCGCCTTCGACGAGAACGCCGCGGTGCTGATCGACGATCAGAAGAATCCACGTGGCACCCGCATCTTCGGTCCCGTCGCCCGCGAGCTTCGCGACCGCGACTTCATGAAGATCATCTCGCTCGCCCCGGAGGTGCTTTGACCATGAGGATCAAGACCGACGACCAGGCACAGATCATCTCCGGCAAGGACTCGGGCAAGCAGGGCCGCGTACTGAGGACCAACCCGAAGAAGCAGACCGTCTATGTTGAGGGTCTCAACATGGTCAAGCGCCACCAGCGGGCCCAGCCTTCTCCGAGCGGACAGGGCCCCGGCAAGGACGGCGGGATCATCGAGATGGAGGGGCCGGTCCACGTGTCCAACGTGATGCTGGTCGATCCCACTGACAACCGCCCCACCCGGGTCGGAATCCGTACCACTGAAGACGGCAAGCGCCAGCGCTTTTCGAAGCGAACCAAAGAGGCAATCTAGGAATCATGGAAGCAGCAACTACAACTGAACAGGCAGTCCCGCCGCCCCGGCTCCGGGATACCTACCGCGAAGAGATTCTGCCCCAGCTGGTCGAGAAGTTCGGCTATACGACTCCGATGCGCGCCCCGCGCCTGGAGAAGATCACGCTGAACATGGGCCTCGGTTCGCATATGGACACCAAGCGCCGCGAGAAGGCCGCCGGCGAGCTGGCCCTGATCGCAGGCCAGCACCCGAACCCGCGCATGGCGAAGAAGTCAGTCGCTTCGTTCAAGGTTCGCGAAGGCATGCCGGTCGGTGTTTCGGTGACCCTGCGCGGTGCCCGTATGTGGGAGTTCCTGGACCGGCTGATCTCGATTTCCATTCCCAGGATCCGGGATTTTCGCGGCCTCAGGGCCACTTCGTTCGACGGCCGTGGCAACTACTCGATGGGCGTCAAGGAACAGCTTATTTTCCCCGAGATCGATTACGACTCGGTTGACGAGACTCACGGTCTCGACATCACGATCACCACGTCCGCTCCGACGGATGCAGAAGCTTTCGAGCTGCTGCTTCGCCTCGGGATGCCTTTCGCTAAGGAAGGCCGCCCGGTCGCAGACGGTGATGAAGACGCCACCGACCAAGAAGAGCAGGAGGGCTAGGCCAGATGGCCAAGACATCTCAGAAGGTGCGCCAGCAGCGCCCCGCCAAGTACAAGACCCGTGAATACAACCGGTGCCGCCGTTGCGGACGTCCGCGCGCTTATTACCGCAAGTTCGGCATCTGCCGGATCTGCCTGCGCGAGGCCGCTCACGAGGGCTACATCCCCGGCATGACGAAGTCCAGCTGGTAGATCATGGTTACTGACCCGATCGCCGACTACCTGACCCGCATCCGCAATGGCCTGAGCTCCGGCCTGGCGACCGTCGAGGTCCCCAGCTCGAAGCTCAAGGTGGAGATCTCGCGCATCCTGACCGAGCAGGGCTACATCAACGGCTTCAGGAAGGCGCCCGCCGAAGTGGGCGAGAAGATCACGGTGGAACTCAAGTACACCAAGGACCACCAGCCGGTGATCACCGGGATCGAGCGCGTTTCGCGTCCGGGCCGCCGCCGCTACGTCAACCATGCCTCGGTCCCCCGTGTTCAGGGCGGAACCGGCACGGCGATCGTCACGACATCCAACGGCGTGATGACCGGCCACGACGCCAAGAAAACCGGAGTCGGAGGGGAGGTAGTCGCCTACGTCTGGTAACCCGGACGAAAGCGACTGAACACCATGAGCCGAATCGGAAAGAAACCCATCGACCTCCCCGGGAGTGTCGAAATTGACATCAAGCCAGGCCAGGTCAAGGTAAAGGGCCCCAAGGGCGAGCTGACCCAGGAGATTTCACATGAAATGACGGTCAAGGCCGAAGACGGTGTGATCACCGTCGAGCGTCCGACTGACCGCGGGCCTCACCGCGCCCTCCACGGTCTGACCCGCAGCCTGGTTGCCAACATGATCGTCGGTGTCACCGACGGCTACGAAAAGCGCCTTGAGATCCAGGGCGTCGGTTACCGTGCGGCGGCCAAGGGCAAAGATCTCGAACTGGCGCTCGGATATTCGCACCCGGTTTCGATCGAGGCGCCCGCGGGCATTGAGTTCGAGGTTCCGCAGCCGACCGAGATCGTTGTGCGTGGAATCGACAAGCAGAAGGTCGGCCAGATCGCGGCGAACATCCGCGAGAGCCGTCCGCCGGAGCCCTACAAGGGCAAGGGCATTCGTTACCGCGGCGAGCACGTCGCGAGGAAGGTCGGTAAGCGCGTATGACCGTCACGACAAACCGCCAGAGGCGCCAGCGCCGGCGTTACCGTGTGCGCTCGAAGATCTCGGGCACTGCGGAACGGCCCAGGCTCTCGGTGTACCGCTCCAACAAAGGCGTTTTCGCCCAGCTGATCGACGACGTCGACGGCAAGACCGTGGCGGCGGCCAACTGGACCGAACCCGAACTGCGTGAGCTGGACAAGACTGAACAGGCGAAGAAAGCCGGCGAACTGCTGGCCGAACGTGCAAAGAAGGCAGGTGTCGAGCGTTGTGTGTTCGACCGAAGCGGATACCGCTACCACGGCAGAGTCAAAGCACTTGCCGAGGGAGCGAGAGAGGGTGGGCTGGAGTTCTAATGGACTTCGCTACGGTGAACGGCTGATATGAAGGGAATGGACACAGCTCGCGTCGACATGGTCAGCCCCAAGGGGCTGGACCTGCAGGAACGCGTGATCGAGATCAACCGCGTGGCCAAAGTGGTCAAGGGCGGTCGTCGCTTCTCGTTCACGGCGCTGGTCGCAGTCGGCGACGAAGAGTCGGTGGTTGGAATCGGATATGGCAAGGCCCGGGAAGTCCCGCTCGCCATTCAGAAGGCGGTCGAGAACGCCCGCAAGAACCTGATTCGGATTCCGAAGTACAACGACACGATCACCCATAAGATCATTGGACGCTTCGGCGCCGGACATGTTGTCCTGCGCCCGGCCAGCCCCGGTACCGGTGTTATCGCCGGCGGCGGAGTACGCGCCGTGCTCGAGCTCGGCGGTGTGAAGGACATCCTGACCAAGAGCATCGGCACCCAGAACCCGATCAATCTGGTCAAGGCGACCATGGACGGCATCGTCCGCCTGCGCCGGCCGGAAGAGGTAGCCGAACTGCGTGGGCTGAGCGTCTCCGAAGTGCTCGGCATTCACCACGAGAAGAGCCCCGAGTCTGACGGTGGAGGCAAAGAGGACGCGGCCAGCACGGCCGCAGTCGACGAAGCCGCTGACGCGGCAGCCGAGGCAGCCGCCGAGCCCGAGGCCACCGAAGCCGTAGTTGAAGCCGAGGCCCCTGAAGCCGCAGAAGCTGTCGCGGAGGCTCCCGAAGCCGAGTCCGCCCCAGCCGACATCAGCGCCCTGGAAGCCAAAGCTGCCGAAGATCTCGCTTCCCTGAGCGGACACGTCGTGGAAGATCCTTCGACCGTTGCTCCGAGCGAAGTCGAGGCCGAAGTAGCCGCCGAGGAGCAGCTCGATGCCGGTACCACCGAAGCCGCTGAGGAGGTCCAGGTGGCCGAGGAAGTCGCGGAGGACGCCGAAAAGGCCGAGACCGCCGACGGGAAGGCCTCCTGATGGCCAAGCTCGCGATCACCCAGGTTCGTTCGAACATCCACCGGAACCCGCATCAGATGGGTACCCTCAAGGCGCTCGGCCTCGGCAAGCGTGGCCGCACCGTCGAGTTTGAGGATTCACCCCAGCTGCGTGGCCAGATCAAGGTCATTGGCCATCTGGTCGAAGTCAAGGAGAACTGATGGCCAAGAAGCAGGAAAGCCGCGCCGACGAGATCGGCCTCCACAATCTGAGTCCCAAGCCCGGCTCCCGCCGCCCGCGCAAGCGGGTCGGCCGCGGTCCCGGTTCCGGCACCGGCAAGACCTCGGGTCGCGGTCACGGCGGCCAGGGACAGCGCTCCGGCAACAAGCGCAACGTCGCCCACGAGGGCGGCCAGAACCCGATCCACATGCGGATGCGCAAGCTGCGCGGTCCGAACATGAAGAAGTCGATGCCGTTCGAGAACTTCCGTACCTTCACCCAGCCGGTCAACCTGAGCGATCTCGAGGAGCGTTTCGAGGCAGGCGCCGAAGTTACTCCGGAGACTCTCAAGGACGCCGGACTGGCGACCCGCAAGCATCCGGTAAAGATCCTCGCCAAGGGCGAGATCAACAAGGCGCTGACCGTGAAGGCTCACGGCTTCAGCGAGACCGCCAAGAACAGGATCGAAGCCGCCGGCGGAAGCTGTGAGCTGATCGAAGCCTGATGCTGGCTACCGTCGCGAAGGCATTTTCGGTACCGGAGATCCGCAGGAAGCTCCTGTTCGTCGCTGGCATCCTCGCGCTTTACCGGCTTGGTGCCTACATACCGGTCCCGGGCGTCAACATCGACGCGATCAACAGCCTGGAGGAATCGCTGACCGGATCCGACATCCTCGGATTCCTCAACCTCTTCTCCGGCGGAAGCCTCTCCCGGCTCTCGCTGTTCGCGCTGGGCATCATGCCCTACATCACCGCCTCGATCATCCTCCAGCTGATGACCGTGGTGCTGCCTTCGCTCGAGCGCCTCCAGAAGGAGGGTGAAGTCGGGCAGCAGAAGATCACCCAGTACACGCGCTACCTGACCGTCGGACTCGCCGCGATGCAGTCCTTCGCTTATGTCTTCCTCTTCAACTCGCTCTCCCCGCCTGGTGGCGAAAGCGTGATCAGCAGCCTCACCGCCCCCAACGTCTTCCTGATCGTGATCTGCCTCACCGCGGGCACCGTCCTGCTGATGTGGATGGGCGAGCTGATCACCCAGCGCGGAATCGGCAACGGGATCTCACTGCTGATCTTCGCTTCGATCGTTTCCGGAGTGCTGCCGGGCATCCAGACCTGGTGGACCAACCCCGACCAGATCTTCGTCGTGATGCTGCCGTTCGTAATCCTCGGCGTGGTGGTCGCAATCGTCTACGTCCAGGAAGGCCAGCGCCGGATCCCGGTGCAGTACGCCAAGCGCGTGGTCGGCCGCAAGATGACCTCAGGCGGCTCGACCTACCTGCCGCTCAGGGTCAACATGGCGGGCGTGATCCCGGTGATCTTCGCCGCCTCGATCATGGCGCTGCCGCCGACCGTCGGACAGCTGATCAACACCCCCATCGCGCTGGACTTCGCCGCCTTCCTCGCGCCGGACCAGTGGGCCTACGTCGTCGGCGAGGTCTTCTTCATCATCATCTTCACCTACTTCTATACGGCCGTGACCTTCAACCCGGTGGATCAGGCGGACAATCTCAAGAAGTACGGCGGCTTCATCCCGGGTGTGCGCCCCGGCCGGCCGACCGCCGAGTACCTCGACCGGGTGCTGTCCCGGCTGACTTTCCCCGGCGCGCTATATCTCGGCGCGGTCGCTGCTTTCCCGACCATCCTGTTCAACCAGGTCGGCGGCGGCTTCTTCTTCGGCGGCACTTCGATCCTGATCGTCGTCGGTGTCGCCCTTGACACGGTCAAGCAACTCGAAGCCCAGCTGATGATGCGCAACTACGAGGGTTTCCTCCGCTAGAGGCGAGGAACCCGATGCCCAACCGAAATCTCAACCTGATCCTGCTGGGCCCGCCCGGCAGCGGCAAAGGCACCCAGGGTGAGCGCCTCCAGGAGGACCTGGAGCTTCCGTACTACGCCACCGGTGACATCCTCCGGGCTGCGGTCAAGGCAGATACCGAGGTCGGGCTCGCGGCCAGGGAGTACATGGACCGCGGCGACCTGGTCCCCGACGATGTGATTATCGGCCTGATCGCCGAGCGGCTGGAGAGCGGCGAGGCCGACCGCGGGTTCATCCTCGACGGATTTCCGCGAACCGTTCCGCAGGCCGAGGCTCTTGACGCCAAGCTGACCGAGATCGGACGCCAGCTGACCGGGGTGATCCTGATCGACGTATCGGATGAGCAGATCGTGCGCAGGCTTTCGGGGCGACGGGTGAGCGGCAAGGAAGGCTACGTCTACCACGTCGAGTTCAATCCGCCGAAGGTCGAAGGCATCTGCGACGTTGACGGTTCGCAGTTGATCGTGCGTGATGACGACAAGCCGGAAGTGGTCCGTCACCGGCTCGAGCAGTACCACGAGAAAACCGCCCCTCTGATCGACTATTACAAGAAGCAGGCTCTGCTGAACCGGGTTGACGGTTCGCGGGATCCCGACCAGGTCGGCGAAGCGGTGCGCTCGCTGATCTCCACCTTCAGCCTCGAAGACGGTCCGTGAGCTCCACGGCCCAGCCCTGCGCTGCATGATCGGGCGCAAAACTCCGGCGCAGATAGAGCAGATGGCCGCCGCCGGCGCCGTGCACGCACGCTGCATGAAGATGCTGACCGCAATGGTCAGGCCGGGCGTGACCACGGCCGAACTCGACCGCGCCGCCGAGAAGTTCATCCGCTCGCAGGGCGGGGTGCCTACCTTCAAGGGGTTCCGCGGTTTCCCGGGCTCGATCTGCACCTCGCCGAACTCGATGGTGGTTCACGGAATTCCCGGGCCCCACAAACTCGAGGAGGGGGACATCATCTCGGTTGACATCGGCGTGACCCTCGACGGCTGGGTGGCTGACGGGGCCAGCACGATCCCGGTCGGGGAAATCGACGAAACCACCGAGCGCCTGCTCAAGGTGACCAGGGAGTCGCTCGACCTGGCCGCCGCGCAGATGGTGCCCGGAAACCGCGTCGGGGATGTTTCAAACGCCGTCCAGACTCATGCCGAGGCCGCCGGATTCTCGATCATCAGGTCGCTGGTCGGCCACGGTATCGGCCAGGAAATGCACGAGGAGCCCCAGATCCCGAACTACGGCACGGCGGGTCGCGGGCCCGGGATCGAAGCGGGAATGGTCTTCGCGATCGAACCGATGGTAAACGCCGGCGGACCCGAGGTTTATATGGACGACGACGGCTGGTCGGTGTATTCAGAGGACGGATCTATGGCCGCCCACTTCGAATTCACCGTTGCGGCCACCGATGACGGTCCAAGGATACTCACCCCCTGGGACGGGACATGAATCTTCTTGCTATTGTTCGCGTTCGGCCTAATGGGCCGCTTTTTCACGCCCGTAGCCCGAATAATGGGGCTCTCGGGAGATCTCTTCCAAAAGGAACTAAAGGACGATGAAGGTCCGAGCCTCGGTAAAACCGATGTGTGAGAAGTGCAAGATCATCCGCCGGCGTGGCCGGGTGATGGTGATCTGCGAGAACCCGCGACACAAGCAGAGGCAGGGCTAGCAAATGGCGCGTATCGCCGGGGTAAACATTCCCCTGAACAAGAGGACCGAAATCGGCCTCACTTATGTTTTTGGAATAGGGCAGTCGACCGCCCAGAATCTTTGCGCGGAAGCCGGTGTCGATCCCGACACCCAGGTCAAGGACCTGACCGAAGCAGAAGTGATCAAGCTGCGTGAGGCGATCGAAAACCTCGACGTCGAGGGCGATCTGCGGCGTGAACGGTCACAGAACGTCAAGCGCCTGATGGAGATTGGCTCCTACCGGGGAATGCGCCATCGTCGCGGACTTCCGGTCAGGGGACAGAGGACCAAGACCAACGCACGTGGCCGCAAGGGTCCGCGTCGCATGAGCGTCACCGGCAAGAAGAAGCCGCCGGGCGGAAAGTAGGGAAACCAGATGGCAACCAGCAAACCCTCCAAGACCCGTACCCGCCGCAAGGTTCGAAAGAACATCGCCGTGGGACAGGCTCACATCAAGACTTCGTTCAACAATACGATCGTCACACTGACCGACCTCGAAGGCAACGTCATAGCCTGGGAGTCAGCCGGCAGCGCCGGATTCAAGGGTTCGCGCAAGTCGACCCCGTTCGCCGCCCAGGTGACAGCCGACGCCGCCGCCCGCAAGGGCATGGAGCACGGCCTCCAGAAGGTTGAAGTGTTCGCCAAAGGCGCCGGATCCGGCAAGGACACAGCGGTGCGCTCGCTTCAGGCCGCCGGCCTCGACGTGACCAGCGTCAAGGACGTGACGCCGCAGGCTCACAACGGCTGCCGTCCGCGCAAACGCCGCCGCGTCTGATCCCGGCCGCCCACATCTTCTTTCTCCGCCCCCCCGAATAGACCAAGGACCAAATGAGCACAGACTTCCAGGTACCGAGCATCAGCTCCGAGCAGGTAGACGAGAACAAAGGATCGTTCAGGATCGAGCCCCTCGACAAGGGCTTCGGCTACACCTTCGGCTCGAGTCTCCGGCGGGTGCTGCTGTCTTCCCTCAGCGGCGCTGCGATCACCAGCGTCCGGATCGAGGGTGTCTCACACGAATTCTCGAACATCGCGGGGGTGAAAGAAGACGTCACCGACATCATCCTCAACCTCAAGGACCTCGTGGTCAAGATGCATACGGACGCTGACTCCGTAGAAGCACCGATCGTCGTGACCGGTCCCGGCGCTGTCACCGCCGCCGACATCGATCTGCCGGCCGGCGTCGAGATCCTCAACCCGGATGCTCCGGTCGCCACCCTTGAGAAGAAGACCCGCCTCGAGATGTACGTGACCATCGGCCGCGGCCGCGGATATCGGCCGGCCGATGAGAACAAGGACGACGACCAGCCGATCGGTGTAATTCCGATCGACTCGATCTTCTCGCCGATCCGTCGCGCCTCCTATGTGGTCGAGGCAGCCCGAGTCGGGCAGCGCACCGACTTCGACAGGCTGACCCTCGAACTTGAGACCGACGGTTCGATCGAGCCCAGCACCGCGCTGCGTGAGGCGTCCGAGATCCTGATCAAGACGCTTGCGATCTTCAGCGACCCGGACCGGGTCGAGGAGCTGACCGCACGCGAGCCGGTCGAGGTCGAGGTGGCCGGGGCCGAGGTGGCTGCCGCGACCGGCGGGGACAACGACATCCTGATCGATGAACTTGAGCTCAGCGTCCGTTCTTTCAACTGCCTCAAGCGGGCTGGAGTCGAGACGATCGGCCAGCTGCTGCAGAAGTCCGAGTCCGAACTCGGTGCGATTCCCAACTTTGGCCAGAAGTCGATCGACGAAGTCATCGAGAACCTGCACGGCCGCGGTTACGAGCTCCGCCAGGACTGACGTCCTGAGCTGATACGAGGAGATAACGATGCGCCACGGTATGAAAAGAAACAAGCTCGGTCGTGACTCAGCCCACCGCAAGGCGCTGATGTGCAACCTTTCGAAGGAGCTGATCGAGCACGAGCGCATCAAGACCAGTCAGGCCAAGGCCAAAGCGGCCAAGCCCGAGATCGAGAAGTTGATCACACTGGCCAAGCGCGGCGACCTCCACGCGAGGCGCCAGGCCCTGTCCGCGCTGCGACAGGACAAATTCGCAGTCCACAAGCTTTTCGACGAGATCGCACCGCGCTACGCCGAGCGGCCCGGGGGATACACCCGGATCGTCAAGATCGGCCCACGCAAGTCCGACTCGACCGAAATGGTTTTCCTCGAACTGGTTTGACCCTCCGCGGCCACCCGCCGCTGCCCGCAACTTCCGGCCTGGCAACGGTTTTCGTTCGTATGTGCCGTTACCGTTTCCAGACCGGCCCGGACCCTTTCATCCCTGGCCTCCCGGCCCGATCGCTCCTGTTGGAATCCGGGTCGAGGTGGTACCGTGGTGGGAGTGGAATCTGCCTTCAGGGGTCGGTAAAGAACGGGGTGCGTTGTGTTTGCTGAATTAGTACTTGGCCGGAAAGGACTGTCCAGCGATGGCGGGCGTCGGCTGCTGCCCGTCCTTGCTGCGCTAGCGCTCGCAGCCCTGGCGTGCCTGTTGCTCTTTGGCACATCTTCAGCCCGCGCCGCAGTATGGGCGGCTTCCACCACCTTCAGCGCGCCTACATCCGTTGCGGTGAGTGGCAGCGGCGGTGTCTATGTGGCGGATTCCGGAAACGACCGGATCGTCAAGATGAACCGCGCCGGTGTGCGCCAGCAGATCCTCGGCAAGCGCGGCGGCGGACAGGTCGAGTTCAGGAATCCTCGCGGGGTCACGGTCGAGCCGGGTGGGGCGATCTTCGTCGCCGATACGGGCAACTACCGCATTCAGCGGCTCTACTCCTCGGGCGCGTACCAGACCGAATGGGGAAGCGAAGGTACCGGCGTCGGCTACTTCCGGAACCCCACCGGAGTTACGATCGACGGCTCCGGCAACCTCTATGTGTCCGACTTCGGCAACGACCGGGTCCAGAAGTGCAACGCCTGGGGCTGGTGTGGTTCGGCCTGGAACTTCGTGGACGGCAACGATGCCGGAATCGCTGCGCCGCGCGCCGTGGACGTCGGTCCGGGCGGCAACTTCTTTGTCACCGACACCGCCAACTCCCGAATCATCAAGAGTAGCCCGTCAGGAGCAGTCCTCGACTCCTGGGGTACTCCGGGTTCCGGGAACGGAAACATGCTGAATCCGGCTGGAGTGGCCGTCGACGGCGCGGGGGATGTTTACATTGCCGACACCGGCAACGGCCGAATCCTCAAATACTCACCCGACGGCACCCTGATCGGCCAGTTCGGACAGCCCGGCACCGGAGTGGATCAGTTCTCTTCGCCGAGCGGACTCGCCTGGTCGGCCGGCTTCCTCTACATCGCCGACACCGGAAACAACCGCATGCAGAAGGTCCAGGTCGGAGCCGACACAGAACCGCCGGACAACGGCGGCGGAGGCGGCGGAACCGGCGGCGGCGGAACCGGCGGCGGCGGCGGAGGCGGAACCGGCGGCGGCGGAGGAGGCGGAACCGGCGGCGGCGGAACCGGCGGAGGCGGAGGCGGAGGCGGAGGCAATAACAACGGCGGCAATGGTGGCAAGCCTTCGGCCAGGCCCCAGGTTCTCATCAGCAGTGTCAAGTTGATCCCCCATCAGGGCTGGGTCTACGCCGACGGATACCTGGACATGAAGGTGCAGGTGAGCAACACGGGAGTTGGCATCGCGCGCAAGATTCCCGTCTACCTGACTTCTTCACGAAAAGGAGTGAAAGTCGCACGGCTTGTCGAGATCCCGCAGATCCTTCCGGGCTGGACTGTGACCAGGAGCTTCAGGATTCGGGTAAAGCGAAGCTCGCGCGGCTGGGTGATGATTCAGGCCGACTGCGAAGGCAAGAGGAACCGGTCCTTCCTGAAGCTGATCAAGCCCTGGTGGTAGCAAGCAGTAACCCGCAAGGGTGATCTGGCGCCTCGACATCGAGTACGACGGCTCTCCCTTCAACGGCTGGGCTCGTCAGGACAACGGGCCCTCGGTGCAGGCGGAAGTCGAACGGGCGCTGGCGATCGCCCTGCGCCGGGAGCGGATCGGCCTGACCGTCGCCGGCCGCACTGATGCCGGCGTGCACGCACTCGGTCAGGTCGCCAGCTTCGAGTTTGACGGCGAGATGCCTTCCACGATCGTCAGAAGCCTCAACGGACTCACTTCCCCCGAGATTGCGATCCGCGCGGTCAAGGCTGCCCCGACGGGCTTCGACGCACGCCGATCGGCCGCCTCGCGGACCTACTGCTATCGAGTGCTGCTGCGCCGGCCCGACAGCCCGTTCGCCCACGACCGGGCCTGGTGGATCTCCCGCGAGATGGACCGTTCGTTGCTCGACGCCTGCGCGTCGGCGATCCTCGGTGAGCACGACTTCACCGCCTTCACGCCGACCGACACCTACCACACCCGATTCCGGCGGGTGATCCACTCGGCAAGCTGGGTCGCCGAAGCGGGTCTGGTTGCACCCGATCCAGCGCACGGGCAAGCCCCCGGCAGTACTGACAGTCCCGGGCCACCACCCGAGGACCGGGGCGATTCCGCCTACCTCCAGTTCTGGATCACCGGCGACTCCTTCATGCGCAGCATGGTCCGCATCCTGGTCGGCACCATGGTCGAAGTCGCCGACGGCACCCGGAGCTTCGAGAGCTTCCGGCGGCTGCTCGAAGGGGCCGAGCGGCCCGAGGCCGGAATGACCGCGCCGCCGCAGGGGCTGTATCTCGTCTCGGTGCGCTACTGACCCGTCTCACCTATCCTTGCCCTGTGCGCATCCTCCTGACAAACGACGACGGAATCGGTGCTCAGGGGCTGCAGGCGTTGCGTCGCGAGCTTCGCCGGATCGACGGTGTCACGCTGGACGTGATCGCCCCCGATTCGAACCGCAGCGCGTCGGCCCGCAGCATCACGGTCCGCTCGCCGCTCTCAATTCAGGAACTCAAGTTTGAGGACGGCGACCTCGGCCATGCCACCGACGGTACCCCGGTCGACTGCGTGCGCTTCGCTTCGGTCGGGCTGCTCGGCGGCCGCCCGGACGTGATCGTCTCGGGCATCAACCACGGGGTCAACCTGGGCGATGATGTGACTTACTCGGGCACGGTTGCCGCTGCCCTCGAGGGCGTGGTCCTGGGCATCCCGGCGATCGCGGTCTCACAGCAGTCAACCGGGCAGGAGATGGGCTACACGCCGCAGCGGCACTACGACTTCGAGGTCGCCGCGAAGTTCACGGCACAGACGGTCAGGGAGTTCGTCGACCACCCGATGCCGGAGGGCACCCTGCTGAACATCAACGTGCCGGGAGCCGACCCGGCCGGTGTCGAGGTGGTCCCGCTCGGCCGCCGGCTCTACCGTGACGAGCTGCATGAGGTAGAGACCGACGAAGAGGACGGCCGTCGCCGGTACCGCTTCTACGGCTACGAACCCGGAACCCACGACCAGCCCGACACCGACATCGGCGCGATCGCCAACGGCAGGATCGCGGTCACCCCGCTCCACCTCGACCTGACCCACCACGTCGGCATCGAAGGGATGAGGCAGCGGGACTTCGAGCGGGTCCTCGCGGTCGCCGCGGGGGCGGGCGACTGAGCCCGGAAGGCGTGGCAGAACCCGTTGAAAAGAAAGTGGCCCGGCTCCGGGAAGAGCTGAACCGTCACATCTACATGTATCACTCGAAGGACGACCCCGAGGTCTCCGACGAGCAGTACGACAGCCTGTTCGCCGAGCTCCAGGCGCTGGAGGCAGAGCATCCCGAGCTGGTATCCGGTGACTCGCCGACACAGCGGGTCGGTGCGCCGCCGAGCGAAGGATTCGCGCCGGTCGAGCACGCGGTGCCGATGCTCTCCCTGGCCAACGCACGCACCGCCGAAGACCTGCTCGCCTGGGAAAAACGGGTCCGGGGCCGGCTGGAAAAGGCCGATGTCGACCCGGGGAAGATCACCTGGGTGAGCGAGCCGAAGATCGACGGACTGGCGATTTCCCTGACCTATGAAGACGGCCGCTTCGTTCAGGGGGCGACCCGCGGCGACGGCCGGGTCGGCGAGGACGTAACCCGCAACATCGAGACGATCGAAGAGCTGCCGAAGCAGATAGAGGGTGCGCCGCCGTTGATCGAGGTGCGCGGGGAGGTTTACCTGCCGATTCCGGCTTTCGCCGAGCTCAACCGCCGTCGTGCCGAGGCCGGCCTTCCGGCCTTCGCCAACCCCCGTAACTCGGCCGCCGGCTCGATCCGCCAGATCGACCCCGCGGCCGCTGCGGAGCGTCCATTGGCGGTCTGGGCCTACGGAATCGGCGTCACCGACGGCTTCGAGTTCGAAACCCATTCCGAGGAGGTCGCCTGGCTGAGCGGGCACGGCTTCCAGACCAACCCCGACACCGCCACCCACGGCAGTATCGAAGAGGTGCTCGAGCGCTGCCAGTGGTGGCTCGACCGCCGCGACGAACTCGATTTCGAGATCGACGGCGTGGTCGTCAAGGTGGACCGGCTCTCGCTCTGGAAGGAGCTCGGCGTCGCCGGCAGGGAGCCGCGCTGGTCGATCGCCTGGAAGTTCCCGCCGACCACCGCGACCACCACCCTGAAGGAGATCGAGTGGAACGTCGGCCGGACCGGCCATCTGGTGCCCTGGGCGCTGCTCGAACCGGTGCGGGTCGGTGGCGTGACCGTATCCACCGCCACGCTCCACAACGAAGAGGACCTCGAGCGCAAGGACGTCCGGGCCGGGGACGAGGTCGTGGTCCAGCGGGCCGGCGATGTCATTCCGCAGGTGGTCTCGGCCCTGCCCCAGAAACGGCCGAAGGGCGCTGTCCGCCCCGTACCGCCGGTCGAGTGCCCGGCCTGCGGTACGAAGATCGTCAAACCAGAGGACTCGGTCTTCTCGATCTGCCCCAACCAGTCCGGCTGTCCCGGCCAGATCTTCCAGCACATCAAGCACTTCGTCTCCCGCGGGGCAATGGATATAGAGGGTCTCGGAGAAAAGCAGGTGTCCCGTTTCCTTGAAGAAGGACTGATCGCCGATGTGGCAGACATCTACTCACTGAAGCAGGAGCAGCTCGAGCAGCTGGAGCGTATGGGCGTGACCTCGTCGGCCAACCTGATCCGGGAGATCGACCGCTCTCGTGTGGTTCCGTTCCCGCGGGTGCTGTTTGCGCTCGGCCTGCCCGGCGTCGGCGCGGTAACCGCCGAGGCTCTGGCCGACGAATTCGGTGACATCGAAGCGCTGCGCTCGGCCGATCCCGAGCGGATCGAGCAGACCGATGGAGTCGGCCCGATCATGGCGCGTCAGATCGCCGAGTCGCTGGGCGAGGAGCGGACCTGGAAGATCGTCGAGCGCCTGCGAGGGCAGGGTCTCAGTATGGGCCTCTCGGAAGCGGACCGCCGGCCGGATGAAGGTCCCCTGACCGGCATGACCGTAGTGCTCACCGGCACCCTTCCGGACATGACCCGGGACGAGGCGGCCGAGATGGTCAAGCGGGCCGGCGGCAAGGTGACCGGCTCGGTGTCGAAGAAAACCGACTTCGTAGTCGCCGGTGACAGCGCCGGTTCCAAACTCGAGAAGGCCGAGAAGCTGGGGGTCACCGTGCTCGATCGTGACGGTCTGCTCGGTCTCCTGGCCGGTGACTTGCCGCCCGTGGACTGAGCCGCACGCAGCCTGAGGGTCACGTCCTGGCGATGAGCGCGGCGATTCTGTCCTGCGCGGCCCGGGCGGCGTCGGTGTCGTAAACACCGTTCATCAGGATCGAAAAGGCGTACCGGCGGCCGGCCCGGCTGAAGCAGTAGCCGGAGAGTGCGCTCACCCCGGTGAGCGTGCCGGTCTTGGCGTGGCAGCGGCCCTGGGCGGAGGAGCCGCGCATCCGGTCCGCCAGGGTGCCCGTCCGGCCGGCCACTGGCAGTGAATCGAAGAAGGCCCTGCCGTAGCGCCGGGTCCTGATCTGGCTCAGGACCTTGACCAGGTCGAAGGCACTCGAGCGGTTGGAGACCGTCAGCCCGGAACCGTCAACCGGGCTCACCCGCGCTCCGAAGGAACTTGCGACGAACTGCCTCACCACCACTGCCCCGGTTCGTGTGGTCCCCGCGCCCCGGACCTCGGCACCGAGGTGCTTGAGCAGCATCTCGGCAAAGAAGTTGTTCGAGTTGAGGTTGCTCATGCCGGCCATCCAGGCCATGTCGGGCGAGGGCATCTTCGCCACCAGACGGCGTGCCTTGACCCCGGGCGTTCTGCGCAGCGCGACCTCCGCCCGGACCCGGACCCCATTGCTTCGAAGCCGCAGGGCCAGCATCTTCGCCGCCAGACGGGCCGGGCTTGAGCTGAAACTGCGGAAGCTCGGGCTCGTATACCCGGCGTTGATCGAGAGTCCGGAAAGTGGCCCGATCCAGGGGCTGGTCGCATAACCTGAATCGGCGACTCCGCGCAGTCCGTCGAACACCGATTCGTCACCGTAGACCCTTCCGGTCACCCTCCTGATTCCCGCACGCCGCACCTTCAGGGCGAGCCGGTCGATGTCCGACCCGGCGCCTCCGGAGAAGGCTTTGAGGAAGCTTGTGGTGCCGAGGCTGGGGTCGCCGCCGCCGAGCAGGTAGAGGTCGCCTCTCAGGACTCCCCTGCCGTCGATCCGGCCAGAAGCAAAAACCCGGGTCAGCATCCGGTGGGCGGGGCCGAGCCTGCCCAGGGCGGTCGCGGTGGTGAAAATCTTGTTGTTCGAAGCAAGTGAGTACTGCTTGCGCGGGTTCAGCGAGCAGACCACCTTGCCGCTGTCAAGATTCCTGACCACCAGTCCGGCCCGGCTGTTGCCGGTACTCACCTGCTTTCGCATAGCTGAACAGGCAGAGGTCGCGCTGAGGGTCGCGGTGCTGCTGACGGTCCCGTCACCCGGCATGATGACGGGCGTCGAGGCCGGTCGGTCCGGGTTGGGCAGGGGACGCGGCGGCGCGGCGACGGCCGTCCCTGCTGCGAGTAGGAGCACCGCTGCCGCGGCGCCCGCGATGTGGTTGAGGCGCATCGGTGTCATAAACAGGCGGAAGGGGCAGAGTAGCGGCCTGGCATCGCATACCCGGCATCCCGGCCCGGTTGGTGCCATAATCCCCCAGCGATGGGGAAGGTCGTAAACATCGACGCATCCTCGAAGCGACGCAAGGCCGGAAGCCGGGAACGTCCTTCGAAGACTGCCCTCGTGCTCGGAGGCGGCGGCTTCACCGGCGGGGTCTACGAAATCGGTGCTCTGCGCGCGCTCGACCTGCTCGCGGTCAACTCTACGGTCAACGACTTCGACATGTACGTCGGCACCAGCGCCGGATCCTTCATCGGCAGCATGCTTGCCGCCGGGGTCACCCCGGACGAGATGATGCGCGTGCTGACCGATGAAAAGGATGTACCGATCCAGCGGCTCAGCCAGGACGTGATGCTGCGACCCAACTTCTCCGAATACCTGAAGAAGACGGTTACGCTGCCGATCCATCTTGCTTCCATGGTCAGGACGCTGCTTCCCAACTTCCGGGACCTGTCAGCGATTGATGTCGGCTACGCCCTCGCCGAGCACCTTCCACAGGGTCTCTACTCGAACGCGGGCATCGGACGATACGTCCGTGAGGCGCTCGCCACGCAGGGCATCAACGACTCTTTCGACGCGCTTCACCGTGACCTGTACCTGACTGCCACCGATCTCGACAGCGGTGAGCGCATCGTGCTCGGCGACGACGACAATGATTGGTCGAACGTGCCGGTCTCCAAGGCGGTCGAGTGCTCGACCGCTCTGCCGATGGTCTACGAACCGGTTGAAGTCAACGGGCGCACGCTGATCGACGGGGGGATCTACTCGACCACAAACGTCGATGTGGCGGTTGACCGCGGCGCCAAGTTCATCGTCGTGATCAACCCGATCGTGCCCTACCTGAACGACCGTGACACCGACCTTTCGACCGTGGCGGGCCAGGAGGTACGCCGGATCGCCGAGATGGGCGTTCCGGCGATCGCCAACCAGACCTTCCGCCTGCTGCTGCACCAGCGGCTCCACGGCGTGGTCGACTTCTGGAAAGAGAAGTACCCGGGCGTGGACATCATCCTTTTCGAGCCCGAACTGGACGACGAGCTCATGTTCGGCACCTCGATCATGAACTACTCACGCCGCATGGATATCGCCAGCCACGGCTTCGAAACGGTCACCGCCCGGCTTGCCGACGACTACGAGCACCTCAAGGAAGTGACCGAGCGCCACGGCCTCGAGATTTCCGCCACCAGGCTGCGCCGCGTGATGCGCAAGGTCAGGGAGCAGGAGGACTCGGACGCTTCGGTCTGGCGGAGGATCTTCGACCAGACCACCGGCTCGCTGCTTCGCCAGACCGGCTCCTCCTAGAGCTCGGCCGGTCTAGCCGGCGTACAGGTTCTCGATCTCCTCTTCGTACTTCGAGGCGATTACCGGCCGCTTGAGCTTCAGCGTCGGGGTCAGCTCGCCGCCTTCCTGGCTGAGGTCACGCGGCAGGATCTGGAACCGCTTCACCTGTTCGACGCTCGCGAAGTGGGTGTTCACCTCTTCGATGTGCTTCTCCAACTCCGCCCGGACGACAGGGCTTTCGCTCGCCGAGGCCTCGTCGAGAGTGCCCTGTTCGGCCGCGAAGCGGGTCAGCGCCTCGGGGTCCAGCGTGATCAGGGCAACCAGGTAAGGCTTGCGGTCGCCGACCACCACGCACTGGGAAACGAGTGGATGTCGCTTGACCAGTGCTTCGATGTTGACCGGGGTGATGTTCTTGCCGCCGGCCGTGATGATGATCTCCTTCTTGCGGCCCGTGATGCTGACGTAACCCTCGTCGTCGATCGAGGCGAGGTCGCCGGTGTGGAGCCAGCCGTCGATGATCGTCGCGTCGGTCGCTTCTTTGTTCTGGTAGTAGCCCTGGAAGATGTTCGGCCCCCTGACCAGCAGTTCGCCGTCTTCTGCGAGCTTCACTTCGACACCGGGGAGCGCCTTGCCGACCGTGCCCACCTTGGAGGCGCCCGGCAGGTTGGCCGTGCCCCCGGTCGAGGTCTCGGTCATTCCCCAGGCCTCGTAGACCGGCACACCGGCAGCGTGGAAGAACCGGATGATTTCAGGGTCGATCGGAGCCGCACCGGTGAGGGCGAGCTTGAGTTCACCGCCGAAGATGGCGCGAATCTTGGTGAAGACCAGCTTGTCGGCGAGTCCGTGCTGCTTGGCGAGCAGGAGGCCGGGCTGCTTGCCCTGTTCTTCGAGTTCGTTGACCTTCTTGCCGACCTTGACCGCCCAGTTGAAGATCGCGGCCTTGAGGCCACCGTCTCCGGCGGAGGTCGCGATCGCGGTGTCGTGGACTTTTTCGAAGATCCGAGGTACCGAAGGGAAGTTCTGCGGCTTGATCTCGGACAGGCTCGGCACGATCTTCAGCTGGTCGCGCTCCCAGAAGGCGATCCGTCCACCGACGTCGAGCGTTCCGTACTGGATCAGCAGCGCGAAGACGTGGGCCAGCGGCAGGAACAGGAAAGTCGTCTCGCCGGAGCCGAGGATCTTCACCTTGTCGGCCATGTCCAGCATCGCGCGGTAGTTGCCGTGGGAGATAACACAGCCCTTGGGAGGCCCTGTGGTGCCCGAGGTATAGATGATCTTGCAGACGTCGTCAGGCGTGACGCTCTTCCAGCTCTTCTCGAACTCGGCGACGTCACCTGCGGCACCGCGTTCCATCAGTTCTTTCATCGATACGGCGTCATCAGCCTCGCCGATCATGATGATCGCCTGCTCGAGGTCCGGCAGCTGGTCCCTGACCTGACGGATCTTCTCGAGCTGCGCTTCGTCCTCGACCACGATGAAGCGCGCGCCCGAGTGCTCGACCACGTACTGGCATTCACCGGGGGAGTTGGTCTGGTAGATCGGCGCGACGATCGCGCCCGCCGACATCACAGCAAAGTCAAAAAGCGTCCACTCAATCCGGGTGCTGCCGAGAATCGAAACCCTGTCGCCCGGCTTCACACCGAGGTCGATCAGCCCGAGGGTCAGATCCTGAACCTGCGTGAGTACCTGGTCGAAGCTGACGTTCTCCCAGGTGTCGAGGTCGTTCTTGAACAGGAAAGCGCCATTTGAAGCGAAAGTAGCGGCGGCGCGCGGCAGCAGGTCTGCAAGCGTCGTGGAGTTTTCAGGCGACGAATCGGACAAAATGAAGTTCCTCTCTCGAACTGGGGAAGACCTTGATATCAGATCGGATTAGGCACATTCATAAAGATGTGCTCAAGACCGAAGCGCTCTGCGACCGTTTCACCGAGTTTTCGGATGCCACAGGTCTCGGTTGCGTAGTGCCCGGCGGCGATGAAGTTGATCTTTCCCTCGCGGGCGTCGGCCATCACGTGCTCGGATGGTTCACCTGTGAGAAAGGCGTCGAGGCCAAGTTCGATCGCGGCGTGGATGTCCGATGCGGCTGATCCCGAAATGATCCCGATCGACGAGACGACCTCCGGCCCCTCGGCGAAGACCAGCGGCTCCCGGCCGAGTTGCGACTCGACCCGGGCCGCGAGTTCACCGACCGCGATGCCGCCTTCACGCCGGCCGATGGCTCCGATGCAGCGGCCCTTGACCGTGCCGATCGCACCGGCTTCGGGCTCGAACCCCAACTCGTGGCACAGCAGCACGTTGTTGCCGATTTCGGGGTGGGCATCAAGCGGCAGGTGATAACCGGCGATCGACAGGTCGTTCGAGAGGGCGAGCTTCAGGCGAGCTGCCATCGCGGCGGACAGACTGCGTGGGTGGAAGTCCCAGAACAGCCCGTGGTGAGTCAGCAGCAGGTCGGCGCCGGCCTCCACCGACGCCTCGATTGACTCCAGATGTGCCGATACGGCCGTAGCCACGGTAGTGACCGGCGTCCGTCCCGGAACCTGCAGACCGTTCGGTCCGTAGTCGGAAAAGGAGGCTGCGTCGAGCAGGTCGTCGCAGAAATTGATGATCTCGTCCCGGTCGGCCACGGGGGCAGGATATATGCCGCGGTCGCCCTGCCCTTAAGATGTTCGTCGTGGACCTGCCCGAGCAACCTGCGAGTACAGCCAGCCCCGGTGATTCGTTCATCGAGTCGCTCATGGATACGGACCTGTATTCGATGGGCGCCTACTTTTCGGATACCAACCCGGAGCTCGTCGAAGAGGTCATCGAGCGCAGCCTGGCGATCGAGGACCGCGGACTGCGCCGGTTCTCCGAGGAGGAGGGCGTGGACCTCGAAGACACCTTTCGCACCCTGCTCACCGGACTCGCAGTCCGGTACTACAAGTCGGTCGCCGGATGAGCGAGCAGACCCCTGAGACTCCCGGGGCCACGAAGCGCCCCGGCCGGTACCGGATTCTTGGCATCCTGTTCGTGGCTTTCGCCGTTCTGACGATCTCGATCATCGGCATGTCCACCCGTGAAGCCAGCAACGAGTTTCGCAGCGTGTCGGGCACCGACGACACCCAGCGGATCTTCGGTGGTGAGTTCCAGCGCGGTGAAAGGCTTGGGCCGGGCGACGCTCCGGTCCAGGTGCAGGTGTTTACGGATGTACAGGACGCCGGCTTCAGCTCGTGGTTCGAAGAGGTGATCCCGACGCTCGCTGACGGCCCGGTGCGGGACGGCAGCGTTCAGCTCCTGCTGCGCAACCGATCGCTGACCCGCAACCCGACCGAACTCAGTTTCTTCGGCATCGAGGCGGCGGCCGAACAGGACTACGCCTGGAACTACGCCTACCTGGTGTCACGGAACCTGGACCTCGCCCGGGAGGTCGGCCTCGACGATGACTTCCTCCAGACGATCGCCGAGTCGATCGAGCGCATGGAACTTGCGGTCTGGAAGGCCGACTACGAAGCCGCCCTGGAGCCTGACAGTGAGGTCATGCAGCGGCTCGAGGATCAGGACAAGCTGGCGATCGACCTGGAACTGAGGGCAGAGCCTGCGCTGGTGATTACCGGACCCGGGGGTACCGAGGTCCTTCAGGACACGCCCGACCTCACCGAAATTGAAGCAGCGATCGACGCGGTCCGTTAGTCGCGAGGTTCGCTAGGCTGCTTCTCTCTCGGGGCGTGGCGCAGCTTGGTAGCGCGCACCGTTCGGGTCGGTGAGGCCCCCGGTTCGAATCCGGGCGCCCCGATTGGATGGGACCTTGGTTCTGTCGTGTTGCCTCCGGAAAGGCGTCCCTGGCGGGGCGCCTTTCCTTTTGGTGGGCTGGTTGGCGAGCGGCGCCCAGGCGCCGCCCGGGCGCGCCTGGCTTCAGGAACACGGAACCCGAACCGCTTCGCTCCGCCGTGCGGTCCGGGTTTCGAAGTCTCGCCGCCCGGTCAATCGGCCGCTACGCCCATGCTGGATCGCTTCGCCGGCTCGCTTACTCCTTGCCAGCCACGCCCGGGCGGCGCCTGTGCACCACTCTTATGTGTGGGGACGGCCGAGTCTCGCTGACTTGTGGCGGGACGCTCGGCGGGCCGCCTTCGGCGGCGCCCTCCTCGGGTTGGGGTGGGTGCTGCGTTGGTTCTCGCCTGGCCTTTAGGGGCGGACCTCGGGAAGTGACCGGGATCGAGGCATACCCCGTGCCTCTATTCGGTCCACTTCTCTTCGGGTTCGGTCCACTTCTCTTCGGGTTGCTGCGGCGCTGTTGCCCGGGCGCTGTTGCCCGGGCGCGGTTGCTGCGGTGAGACTCGTGGAGTGGTCTTGGCCGGGGTTCAGCGGACGCGGGCCCAGGCGGAGAGGTTGCCTGCCAGGTCCGAGATCCTTACCCACGTGACCGGGGGCCGGCTGCGTACCGTTGCGACCGGGGCCCATTTCGTGGTCCGGGATGGAATCGGCCGGGCGCCGGCGGCGGGGCGGGCGCGTGAGGTGGAATACTCGAGCCGGTCCGGCCTGCCGAGGGTTGAAACGAAGGTGGAGGTGATCTTCACCTTGCTGCCGCTCCGGCGTGCCTTGACGGTCCCGGACAGGCGCGGTGCGACCGTATCCACTGTCCACTGTGCGGTCGCGATCTCACCGGTGTTGCCGGCCAGATCAACTTGGCGCACTTCCAGCTTCTGTGCTCCCTGGGCGAGCCCCTCCATCTGGACAGGCGACTGGCAGGTCGTCCAGGGGTTGCCGTTCATCCGGCATTCAAGACGGCCGCCGGGCTCGCCGTCGATCGAGGCGGTCGCGGAGGTCGAGCGCACGGCGCCCTGCGGCAGGCCGCCGAGGACAGGCGGGCCGGGCCTCACAGTGTCCACGATCCAATCGATCCGCGCCACCGGACCGGTGTTGCCGGCTTCGTCGCTTTGGCGGACCTCCAGCGAGTAGGTGGCGTCGGGCAGCGAGGAGAAGCTCCGGGGCGATGCGCAGACCTGCCAGGCCCCACCGCCGGAGCGGCACTCGAACGAGCCTCCCTGCTCGCCGGCGAACCGGGCGAAAAGAGTCTGGGATGAAGTCGCGGCCGGTGGCACCTGGTCGAACACCGGTGCCGGCGGCGCAGCCGTATCGACCAGCCAGAAGACCGACGCGGGAGGGCTGGTGCGGCCGGTGACATCGATCTGGCGGACCGAGAAGCTGTGCTCGCCTTCCGCCAGTCCGCTGAGCTCGACCGGGCTGCTGCAGGCCGTGAATGGCACCCCGTCCAGTAAGCAGGTGAAGGTTGATCCCTGCTTGCCGATGAAGCTCAGGCTGGCTGTGCCAGAGGCGCTCAGCGGCGGCGGCGTCCCGGTCAGCTGCGGCGCTGTGTTGTTCAGGTCAACGGACCACGAGACGGTGGCCGCAGGGCCGGTGTTGCCGGCGCGGTCGGCCTGCCTGACTGAGAAGGTGTGGGCCCCGTTGCCCAGGCCGGTGAGCGTTCGCGGGTTGATGCAGGGGGCCCACGGCTCCGAGTCGAGGCGGCACTCGAAACTCGCCTGCGGCTCGCCTGAGAATCCGAGGGTGGTGAAGGACCTGCCGATCGTTCCCGACGGGGCTTCGGTGAAGGCAGGGGCCGAGGGCTGGCTCGTATCCACCGTCCAGGACGCGGTCGCGGTCGCGCTGGCGTTGCCGGCCTGGTCCACCCGGCGGACGGCCACCGAACGCGGACCGTCGGTGAGTCCGTCGCGCACGATCGGCGACACGCAGTTGCTGAATGAGCCGCCGTCGAAGGAGCATTGAAGCACCGACCCGGCTTCCGGGCTGGATACCGAGATTCGCGCCGCCGTCGCGGCGGTGACCGCGGGCGGTGCGCCGGAGAGCATCGGGACCGGGGGAGGGGTCCGGTCCACTGTCCAGCCCGCGGACGCCGCCGTGCTGGCGTTGCCCGCGGCGTCGGTCTGGCGTACGGCGATCGAGTAGGCGCCTTCGACCATTCCGGAGAAGCTCACCGGAGGCACGCACGGCCCGAAGGGTCCCGAGTTGAGCGAGCACTGGAAAGAACCGCCCGGCTCGCCCGAGAAAGCGATCGAGGCGCTCAGGGCAGTGGTGTTTGCGGCGGGCAAACCGGAAAGCGCGGGGGCAGCAGGCGGCGTCCTGTCCACGGTCCAGCCCGCGGACGCCGCCGTGCCGGCGTTGCCCGCGGCGTCGGTCTGGCGCACGGCGATCGAGTAGGCGCCTTCGGCCATTCCGGAGAAGCTCACCGGTGACGTGCACGGCCCGAAGGGCCCCGAGTTGAGCGAGCACTGGAAAGCACCGCCGGGCTCGCCCGAGAAAGCGATCGAGGCGCTCGAGGAAGTGGTGCTGACGGTCGGCACCCCGGAAAGCACCGGGGCCGCGGGTGCGGTTCTGTCGACCGTCCAGCTCGCGGATGCTGCCGGTCCCACGTTGCCGGCGGCGTCTGTCTGCCTCACGGCTATCGAGTAGGCCCCGTCGGCCATTCCGGAGAAGCTCCACGGCGACGCACACGGCCCGAAGGCGCCCGAGTTGAGCGAGCACTGGAAAGTCCCACCCGGCTCGCCCGAGAAAGCGATCGAGGCGCTCAGGGCAGTGGTGTTTGCGACGGGCACTCCAGAGATGGCGGGAATGCCGGGGTCGACCGTATCCACCGTCCATGAGACCGAGTCGGCCAGGCCCCGGTTGCCGCTGGCCGGGTCGAAGTGGCGAACGGCGAGAGCCCGCCCACCCTGCGCCAGGCCGTCGAGTTGCCGGGGGCTGGTGCAGCCCTGCCAGGGCCCGCCATCGAGCGAGCACTCGGCCAAGAGTCCGGGCTCAGCGCCGAAGGCGATCGTTGCCGAGGTGCTGGCGAGCACCGACGGTGGGCCCGAGACGATCGATGCGGCCGGGACCTGGCCCGGGTCGTACTCGACACGGGTGAGCACTGACGCGGAGCGGTTGCCGTTGACGTCGAAGGCCCTGCTCTCCAGCCAGGAGACACCGTCCAGAGTCATCGGGACCGAGACCGAGGAGCTGATCGCCTCGGTCCAGGCACCTCCGGCCCCGTCATTATCGGTCCGCACGCGGTACTCGATCCCTCGTACTCCGGCCGCATCGGACCAGGAGACGGTCGCGGTCGGCCGCTGGCTGTGGACCCCGTTGGACATCGGGGCAGGCAGCACGGTCGTCGAGGCCAGGCCGGGCGCGCTCGTGTCCGAGTACTGGTACCCCGCCAGCCACGCCGCCTCAGCCAGTTTGCGGTGGCCCGAGTTGGAGGGGTGGAAGTGGTCGATAGTGCTCACATCCGCGTCCTGGAACTGCCACTGCGAGGGGGTCAGGTAGCCCTGGTAGTTCCCCCAGGGGGCCGCATCGACCGACCGGTTGATGCCGAGCAGGTTGCCCGGGTCGCTGCGGTTGGACGAGAAGTCGAAAGTGGCGAACTCGTCGAAGCGGCAACGCAGTACCGCGGCACACTCCTGCTTGAGAACGAAGTTGAGGGCGATGTCCCGACCGCGCACCTGGTTGCGGCGATCGTTGTCTGCAGCCGAGGTGCTGGTCGGGCTGGCAACCAGTGACTGGCAGGGGATCAGGCCGAGGTTCCAGAAGGTCCGGGCGGTGCCGGCGCTGGGACTTTCCTGACCGTTGACCGACCCCGGCGCACCGCGCACGTACCAGAGGTTGAAGATGTCCGGAACGCTGGAAACCTGGATCAGGGCGTTCGGGTTCCTTGCCTTGATCGCGTTCAGTGCGGCGATGAATTCGCTGCGGTACGTCTCGACCGGGGTCATCTGGGAAACATTGCTCTTGCAGAGGTCGTTGCCGCCAAGCTGGATCGTGATCAGGCCGGTGTTGAGGTTGACCTGGTTGGCCATCGCCAGCGCATCGGTCATGTCATTGCCGTTGGCGGCGACGTTCTGGTTCTTTCCGCTGATCGCCGGATTGATCGCGAGGATGCGCTGGTAGAGACTGTTGTTGTTCGTGCCGGTGGACCAGGAGTTCTGCGGCTGCTCGGAAGCGGGAATGCCGCTGGTGCCGGTGCCGGCCGAGATCGAGTCGCCGATGACCGCGATCGAATCGGGCGGGCCGGTGCGCGCCGGCTGCGTGGACGGGGCCGCCGCAGAGCGGTCCGGTGAGGTCATCATCAACAGTCCTGCGGCGAGCATCAACCCGGCGACCAGCAGGCGCACGTTTAGAGCGGCCGCGTGTGACGGGCTGTTGGCTCTCCCTCTCGCCAAACTGCGAAGAGCCTACTCCATGCGGTGTCAGCGAATCGGATCTTCCTTCGCACGCCCTGGCGACCCCTGCCGACGGGCGACACTCACGCACCACTCGGGAGCGCCTGGGCTGCAGGAACGCTGAACTCGAACCGCTTCGATTCGCTGTGCGGTCCGGGTTTCGAAGCCTCGCAACCGGGTCAATCTGCCACTACGCCACCATCAGATCGAGTGATACATAAATGTCTCAAGTGCTACGATTACGTGTCAGATGGATCCCGAACGTGAACAACTGTTTCAGAGGGTCGCCAATGTGCTGACCGCCAACCCGGGTGCGTCCACCGGGGAGATCGCGGTCGCTGCCGAGGTGAGCCGCGCGACTCTGCATCGGGTCTTCGGGACTCGGGAGGATCTGGTCGGCACGGTTTACGGCTGGCTGCTCGAGCAGTGCGATCTGATCCTCGACCGCTCCGGGATCGAAAGCGGGCCGGTTCTCGAGTCCTTTGAGCGGCTGGTCGGGGCCTCCTATCCTCTTGCGCAGTCGTACTGGCTGCTGATCGCCAAGCCCGAGCTTGAAAACGTGCCGGAGATCCGGGACGGGATCGAGAAACTCGATGCACGCCTGGAGGCATTCTTCATCCGGGGGCAGAAGGAGGGTGTGTTCCGGCCCGACCTGCCTTCACGCTGGCTGGTGTACTCGCTCGGTGCGCAGGTGATGTCGGCCTGGTACCTGGTCGATGAAGGGTTCGCCGGTGCCCGGGAGGTCCCGCGGCTCGTCCGGGCTGTCGTGCTCGATGGCGTGCGTGCCCGGGCCGGGGAGTAGGCATGGTCGACACCACGCCTTCTCACCCGAACCGCTGGGCGATTCTGGCGGTGCTCTGCGCGGCGCTGCTGGTCGTCGTGGTCGATGTGACCGTGCTCTATGTTGCCGCGCCGGCCATTTCCGCGGACCTTGACCCCACCGCGATCCAGCTGCTCTGGATCATCGACATCTACCCGCTGATCGCGGCTCCGTTGTTGCTGGCTTCGGGGGTTGCCGGGGACCGGCTCGGCCGCAAGTCCTTGATGATTGCCGGCTTCGCGGTTTTCGGAGTCGCTTCGATCGCGGCCGCCTTCGCCCCGACCGCCGAGGCGCTGATCGCCGCCCGGGCCCTGCTCGGGGTCGGCGGGGCGATGATCCTTCCGCCGACGATGTCGATCATCCGGGATGTCTTTCGCGATCGTGGCGAGCGGGTGCGCGCGGTCGGCATCTGGAGCGCGACGAGTGCCGGTGGCGCCGCCCTCGGACCGCTGCTCGGCGGGTTCCTGGTCGAGCACTGGTGGTGGGGCTCGGTCTTCTTGATCAACGTTCCGATCCTGCTGCTGGTGACCCCGTTCGCGCTGAAGCTGGTCCCGGTCAGCCGGGCCGAGGATCCGCCGCCGTGGGACACATCGGCGGTGGTGCTGGCCGCAGTCGGAATCCTCGGCATCGCCTTTGGCTTCAAGGAGGGCGCGCGATACGGGTTCTTCGAGCCGGTCGCCATGCTCGCGATGGCGATCGGGGTGCTTTCGATCTATCTCTTCGTGCGCGGGCAGCTTCTGCGTGCGCGGCCGATCCTCAACGTGCGTCTTTTCGCCCGGCGTGAATTCTCGGTCGCGGTCAGCTGCGTATTCCTGGCCATGTTCGGGCTGGTCGGGATCGAGTTCTTCGGCGCCCAGTATCTGCAGCTGGTGCTCGGTCTCGAGCCGCTCGCGGCAGCGTTGCGTCTGTTGCCGCTGATGCTCGCCACCCTGGCCGGTGGTCTTCTGGCGGCGAGGGTTCTCACCCGGTTCGGTACCAGGCGCACGATCACCTTCGGGCTGGGCGGCACCACGGTAGGCCTGCTGCCGATGCTCGCCCTCGGAGTGACCGACCAGTACATCCTGCTCTGGCCGTCCTTCATCGTGATCGGTTTTGCGCTGCAGGTCGCCCTGGTGGCGGCCAACGACACGATCATCTCCTCCGTATCCGCCGATGAGGCAGGAGGGGCAGCAGCAATCGAACAGACCGCCTACGAACTCGGGGCCGGTTTCGGGGTGGCGATCCTCGGTTCAATTCTCGCGGTCAGCTATAGCGCGAGCATCGGGCCGATCGAAGGGGTCAGCAGTATCGGTATCGACAGCGCGCGTGAATCACTGAGCCGGGCGATCGACATCGCCCAGACGATGCCGAGCACCATGGCCGAACCACTGATTGCCGGGGCCCGCGAGGCCTTCATGGCCGGCTACCACACCATGATCATCGTCAGCATCGCGATCCTCGGCAGCAGCGCCGCGATTTCGGCGTACGTGCTTCGCGGCCGCCGGGCCGGAAGCGTCGAATACGGAGGTCCGGCGAAGTGAATTCGCCCGGCCATCAGGTGGCCCGCCTCCGCCGGACCCCGGACCGGACCGCTGTGCCGGACCCGACGGCTGTCGATCGCTAGGCTGCGGTTAATACCTAGTCCACGACAAGGAGTTCCAAAATGGCTTTTGAAGTACCCGATCTTCCGTACGCTTATGACGCCCTCGAGCCCCACATCGACGAGGCGACGATGCGCGTTCATCACGACAAGCACCACCAGGCTTACGTCGACAAGGCGAACGCCGCGCTCGAAGGCACCGAATGGGCCGACAGCGACGTCGAAGACGTCGTGAAGAGCCTCGGCTCGCTGCCCGCTGACAAGCAGGGTCCGGTCCGTAACAACGCCGGTGGCCACTACAACCACTCGCTGTTCTGGCAGATGCTGAGCCCGGACGGCGGCGGCGCCCCGTCAGGTGACCTCGCGGCCGCAATCGACGCCGCCTTCGGCTCGTTCGACGATTTCAAGGAGAAGTTCAAGGCTGGCGGCATCGGCCAGTTCGGCTCAGGCTGGGTCTGGCTGGTCGCGGACGGCGACGGAGTGGCGATCGTCTCCACGCCCAACCAGGACTCTCCGCTCACCGACGGCAAGACCCCGCTGCTGGGCGCCGACGTCTGGGAGCACGCCTACTACCTGAAGTACCAGAACAGGCGCCCGGACTACCTGGATGCCTTCTGGAACGTGGCCAACTGGGACTACGCCGCCGAGCGCTTCGCCGCTGCCGGCAACTGAGCACCGTTTTCGCCTCGGCCGGCGCGCCCGGCTCACGGCGGTTTCACCGCGAGTACGACACCGGGCGGCCCCGACATCGGAGCCGCCCGTCGTCGTTCCGGCTGGGCCGACCGCGCCCGGCCCCGGCGGCGCTCCGGTAGCCTCCACGCTCATGCTCGGGACGGACTCAACATCGGCGAGGCGAATCGCGGCTGTGCTGCTCGCGGTCGTTTCTTGCTTCGGCCTGGCGGCCTGTGGCTCGGATAGCGGCGGGGACGAGGCGGCCCGGTCGGCTCCTTCGGCCTCGGACTTCCCTTCGGCCGATGGCAAGACGATCGACGGAGTCCTGTCCGGGCAGCCCGAGTCGGACCTCGTGGTATCCCCAGCAGCAAGCGTTTTCGAACCGGGCTCCAACCGGTATTCGTTCGGAGTCTTCGAACTCGACCAGACCCAGGTCGATGACGCCGAGGTCGCGCTCTACTTCGCCAAGAGCCCGCAGTCCGAGGTGGAAGGGCCGCTGCCGGCCAAGGTCGAGTCGCTCTCGACCAAGCCGGCCTTCCGTTCGCTGGGGGTCGGGGCACCCGGCGAGGCCCGCAGCTATTACGTGGTCGAGAACGTCGAGTTCGACCGGAGCGGTCCGTGGATCGCAATCGCGGTCGTCAAGGACGGCGACGGCTTCCAGTCATCGAGGCTGCCCAGCCCGGTGGTCGGCCAGTTCCCGGGTGTCGCCGCGGTCGGTGAACAGGCCCCGCGGATCAGCACGCCGACGGCCGCAAGCGTCGGTGGCGATCTTTCGAAGATCGACACCCGCCAGCCGCCCTCGAGCATGCACGGTGCCGACTTCAAGGATGTAGTCGGCCGCAAGCCGGTGATGCTCGTCTTCGCGACCCCGGCACTCTGCACTTCACGGGTCTGCGGTCCGGTGGTGGACGTCGCCGAGCAGGCCAAGGCCGAGTCCGGTGACGGGATCGAGTTCATCCACATGGAGGTCTTCAACGATAACGACGCCTCGAAGGGCATCAGGCCCCAGCTGGCCGCCTTCGGCCTTCCGACCGAGCCGTGGGTGTTCTCGATCGGCAGTGACGGCAGGATCGTCGAGCGGACCGAGGGTGCCCTCGGGGTCAGGGAGATGACCGGGATCGTAGAGCGCCTCAGGGCTTCGGAGGCCGGCGATCAGTCCGGGTCCGGGAACAAGTCCGGGGCCGACCCGGCCCCGTAGCCGGGCCAGACCGGGCTTCATGGCCAGGCTGGACCTGGCCGGCAACCACGGGCCAGACCGGGCTGGTTGTCAGGCCGACCCGGCGGCAGGCACGCTCTCGGGCCTCTCGCCACCGGCAGCCGCAAAGAGGCTGTCATGGGTTCGGGCGCCGCGGGCCTCGTCGGGCAGGTGGAGCGGCCCTTCGACGCCTTCGGCCATTGGCATCTTGCTCATCGCCCGCTCGGTCATCGCGGTGATCGTCAGGCTCGGGTTGACTCCCGGGTTGGCCGGAACCGCCGAGCCGTCGCAGACCAGCAGGTTCTCGTACCCGAAGACCCGGTTGTCGGCGTCGATCACACCGGTCCCCGGGTCGGAACCGACGACGGCGCCTCCGAGAATGTGGGCAGTGGTCGGGATGTTCAGCGTTGCCTCGCCGATCCCGCTCTGCGGGGTGCCGCCGGTCTGCTCGGCGAACCACCTGGTGACGTCTTCGGCGGCCTGGATGAAGGTCGGGTTCGGCCGCAGCGGGTCCTGCTCGGTCTGGAGGCGCACTCCCCGGCTGAACCTGCGGCGCACCGGCTTCAGCCGCATTGCCGAGTCGATCGACTGCATCACCAGCAGGATCACGGTGCGCTGGGACCACTTGCGTGGCATGAAGAAAAGCTTCGCTGTCTGGAGCGGGTGCCTCAGCATCGCGCCGATCCACTTGACCGGGCGGGTGAGCCGGGTGCCGTTCCCGGTCAGCATCGTGAACATGCGGCTCATGATGTCCCCGGCCTTGCCGTAGGTGACCACCTCGATGTGGGTGTTCGGGTCCGGGTAGATGCTCGAGGTGATCGCCACCGAGCGACTGAAATCGCGCTGGTCGTCCGGCGCGGTGACGGCCTGGATCGACTCGGAGTTGGTCCTGACCACATAGCCGACCCGGTCGGAGAGCCGGGGGAGTGCCCCGGAGTGGCGGCAGTTGGCGAGCAGGCTGTTGCTGCCGACCGCTCCGGCCGAAATGATCACGCCGCCGGCCGTGATCTCGGACTTGCGTTTGCGCAAGATCGAGCCTGAGCGCTCGGTGGAAAGCCGGTAGCCGTCACTGCCGTCGGCCGCGCCGAGCGGGCGGACCTCGGTGACCTTGCGACCCGGAACGACTTCTGTCCCGAGCTTCTCGGCGAAGTAGAGGTAGTTCTTGACCAGTGTGTTCTTGGCGCCGAAGCGGCAGCCGACCATGCAGGAGCCGCATTTGTTGCACCCGGTGCGGTCTGGTCCTTCGCCACCGAAGTAGGGGTCCGGGATGGTGACGCCGGGCTCGCCGAAGTGGACGCCGACCTGGGTGTTCGCGTAAGTGTCGTCAGCACCGGTTTCGGCCGCGTACTGGTGGAGGAGCTGGTCGGCCGGTCCTTCGTCGCGGTAGAGGGTTACGCCAAGCATTCGTTCGGCCGTGACGTAGTGCGGCCCGAGCTCGACTTCCCAGTCGGCGAGATCGCCCCACTGCGGGTCGCGGTAGAAGGCCTGGCGCGGCCGGTACAGGGTGTTCGCGTAACCGAGACTGCCGCCCCCGACTCCGGAACCGGATACGACCAGAACGTCCTTGAACGGGGTCATCCGCAGGATTCCGCGCAGGCCGATCTTCGGCATCCAGAAGTACCGCCGCATGTTCCAGGCGGTCTTGGCGAAATCTTCGTCAGCGAAGCGGCGGCCGACCTCGATCACCGCCACGCGGTAGCCCTTCTCGGCCAGCCTGAGCGCTGAGACGCTGCCGCCAAATCCGGAGCCGATGATCACCCAGTCGTAGTCGTGCTTCTTCCCTGACACGGCTCAAGTGTAGCGCTCCGCCCGACTTGTCCATACGACTGACCGGTTTATTTCGAATACGGATCCCGCTGCAGGAGCCAGTTCACTCGATCCGGTCGGGGATTATCGCCTGGCACCGCAACCTTCGCTTAGGGCTTGGTTTAGGATTCACACAGTCTTGGCAGGATGCGAGTCCCCGGTGGCCCGCGTTCCGTCGTCCGTAAACAGTCAGAGGAGAAAAAATGCAGCAGCGTTCGGGAGCGTTTCTTGGAGTCTTCGCCACCATTCTGGCGGGTCTTTTCATCATTGCCGGGCCGGCATCTGCCGCGGGTGATGCGTCGGTGAGCGCGAGCGCGCTCCAGAACCAGGCTGCGATGGCCCAGAAGAAGGCTGCCAAGAGCTGCAGGCAGGCCAGTAAGGCCAAGGGCAAGGCCCGCGGCGTCGCCATGAGGAGATGTGCGCGCGACAGGCGCAGCGCCGCAGCCGCGGCCAAGAAGCTCCGGACCCACAACGCCCAGTACTTCGATGTATGTAAGAACGGCTGCAAGTACAGGACCGTTCAGGCGGGCGCAAACGCCGCCGGCAAGTGGCAGAAGAGCACCAAGCGCAAGGCGACGGTCCGGGTTCAGCCCGGTGTCTATGTCGAAGGCGTACTGCTCCACGGCAAGGACACCCGCTTCAGCTTCAACAACCTGTCGATCATGGGCGTCAAGAAGAACAAGCAGCCGAACCCGAACGCCCGCGCGGTCATCCTCGAGGGTGAAGACGCCAAGACTTTGGTCCAGGGAACCCCCGGCTGGATGCCCGGTGACCCGGCAACGATTCCGGCCAACAACGCGATCGAAGGTCGCAGCCTGGTCGGCCTGGTGATGAAGAACATGTGGGCCCGCAACTACCAGAACAACACGTTCTTCGTATGGGCATCGAACGTCTCCGCCGACAATGAGCGTTGCGCTGATTTCGTCATGGACAACCTGGTCTCCTCGGACACCAGGGCGTACGGACTGTTCTCGCGCAACTGCTTCGGAGGCAAGTTCCTCAACTCCGAGGGCTGGAACCACGGCGACTCTACCCTCTACGTCGGTGAAACCCCGTGTGACGACCCGTTATGGAGCAACCGCTCGAACAGCGCCCCTGACTGCCAGGCGGACCCGAACTGGACGCTGGTCAAGAACGTCAAGAGCCACCAGAACTCGCTCGGCTATTCCGGCACGAACTCCAAGTACGTGCGGATCACCGACTCGGCGTTCTACAACAACGGCATCGGCCTCGTGCCGAGCACTCTCGACAGCGAGAAGTTCGAGCCGAACGGCTGGCTGATCATCGAGAACAACGACATTTTCTGGAACAACTACAACTACTACTCGACCGGATCGACCGTCAGTACGGTCATCGGCAACGGCAACCCGATCGGTATGGGAGTCCAGCTGTACGGATCCGATGGCGTAATCGTCAGGAACAACGACATTTTCGGCAACGAGCAGTGGGGTGCGATCACGCACTCCGGCCCGGAGCTGTTCGGGGTCAACGATGGTGACGACGCCAAGAACCTGAACAATCAGTTCATCGGCAACAGGATGGGGCGGAACGGAACCGACCCGAACGGCAACGCTGACTTCTTCTCCGATTTCTCGGGCGGAGGCAACTGCTGGTCGGGCAACACTCCCGGTTCGGTATTCGCGCCAGGAAACGGCACCAAGACGCTGGCGCAGATCTACCCGCCGTGCCCGCAGACCGAAGTCGGCTTCAACAGCGTCACCAGCTTCGACTTCTCCGCCGGCCTCCAGCTGAACGCCGGCTTCATCGGAGCGAGCGGCTTTGCTGACTATCCGCCCGGACCGGGTCCCGATGTGGACGAACCGTGGCGCGATCTGACCACGATCTTCGGTCTGGCCGAGGTCCGCCCGTCGAGGCTGCAGGAATGCTCCTTGAACATTGCCACCCCGCATCCCGCGTTCACCGATGAGAATGGCTACACCTACAAGGAAGAACGTTCCGACCCGGTTCCGGCTCAGGACTGCACCGACCTGGCGAACCGTCCGGTCCCGTACGTCCCGTAGGCAGGAAAGGAAAAGTCAAGCAAATGAATTCACTGCTCAAGAAGCGGTTGCCGGGGATTCTGGTGGCAGGACTGGTAGCACTGGCCGTGGGGGCGGCCAGTGCTCCAGCCTCCGCCTCGCTTGCCGTTGCCAACACCGTCACTACATCCAGCCTCGCCACGTCCAGCGGCTTGACTGCGGCTCAGGTGACGGCCAAGAGAAGGGCCCTGAGTGCCTGCGCGAAGAAGCGTCCGGCCAGCCGGGCCAGGGCGTGCAAGGCGCAGGTCAACCGCAAGTACAGGCGGCTGGCGAACACGCCACCGCCGGGCAAGACCTACACCGTCAACCTCGGTGATGACTTCTTCGCCCCGGCGTCGGTGAACCTCAAGGTCAATGATGCGATCAACTGGAGCTGGGCCGGCGTCGGTGGCTTCGAGCCCCATAACGTGACCCTCGAGAGCGGTCCGATTGGGGTCAGTCGCATCGACTTCGCCTCCCAGACCTTAACTGCCCCGTCCTACCGCTTCAAGCGAAGCTTCACCAAGCCCGGCACCTACAACTTCGTCTGCAGCCTGCACTTCGACATGATCATGACTGCCACCGTCACCAGGTAGGACGCGTGGCGTGGGCAGATACCTCCCGATTCTGACCGCAGGGGTCCTCCTCCTGGCCGTCGGCGCCGCCGGGGCGACCGGATCAATGGGCGCTTCTGCCCCCAC
>Ga0105048_10000228_pt1 | contig 81003 bp, 65 predicted proteins | sample MAT05_FD_78382 | JGI IMG/M metagenome (GOLD analysis project Ga0105048, IMG submission 78382) | Freshwater microbial communities from Lake Fryxell liftoff mats and glacier meltwater in Antarctica - MAT-05 | ecosystem: Environmental > Aquatic > Freshwater > Ice > Liftoff microbial mat | place...
AATATTGTCCATTTACTGGTGAACTACTATTGAAATATCCTCCGGTAGCATAATTGTACCAATTCCATCCCCCGCCACCCCCACCTCCACTTGGCGAACTACTTTCATCGCCAGTACAAATAATCGAAACTGCCATTTGCACTGTATAGTTTTGGTAAATACCTGCGAGATTGCCATTTACATAAATTTCGAGGTAGGTGTATGTTTCAGTAACAGTCATCGTATAACTACACCCGCTGCCTGATGGAAATGACAGCGTAGACTCCCCACGGCCAGCGGTATTGCCCTTGTTTTCTGAAAACTCTAATTGTGCATTTTTCAGGTATCCCCGCCCGGGGCCTTCAACCAAAATGCTATCCCGTCCATTAATATTTTTTTCAAAAAACCCAAATACAGACATCGCGTTTAGCCATTTGGTTTTGGCCGTATAGCTGGCGGGCTGTAAGGCGTTCAACGAATCTTTATTGAATAATTTATAAGTGTACGAACTATCGTTGTGTTTATAACAAGCTACATACGAAAGTATTTCTCCATCATTCCTGTCTTGAAACGGAATAAAAAATAACCCCGGCCCACTGCTGCTATCAATTGTTTCCCTTGCAGAGGACCTCCCCTGCCTCGTAACCTTTCCGCTATTTTTTACTTTATAAAAAACCTTATCCCAGCGGGGGTCCCGTTTTTACTGACAAATGAAGGAATAAAATGAAATAAAGAATCCTGTTTTTTCATGTCCCGGGCAACTTTTGCCACTTCAACATCGGTGCCCGCCGCAAGATTGAAAAATTTGGTTGAAATCTTTTCGACATTTACAGTATCTAACAAGTCCGTTTTTCGACATGACAAAGTGGTAATTAAACAGCATGGTACCAGGCATGTGTCCAACAATAGTTTAAATTTCATAGTTAGTTAATTTTAAATCTTAATGAATGATAAAATTAAGATTAAAAAAAATTTAATAAGGCACGATTATGTGTGCTTAATAAATATTTAATATTGAGTTTTGACATCAATACACTTTTTATAATTGGATGTAAACTTTTATACATCGTCCTTGCATTATTAAAATTAGGTACTTATGGAAGAAGCGGTAGGTAATGCCGACCACCTCTTTGTGATCAATATAATTTTCGGCCCTGCATTTATTTCGCTTTCTCTACTGCAATGTCCAGGTAACACTTCCTTTTCCTTCCCCTACCCAAAAAACCGGTTTTCATCCAATTTGTAATTCAACTATCTTCGTCGCAAAACTTTTACCGTATGAATTTGCACGAATATCAGGCCAAAGAGCTGTTAAAAAGATACCATGTGCCTACCCAGGAAGGCATTGCTGTTGAATCGGTTATGGCAGCTGAAGAAGCCTATCGCCAGATAAAAAACGACACGCAAAACAGTTTTGCAGTAGTAAAAGCACAAATACATGCCGGCGGACGCGGCAAGGGCCTCATAGAGGGCACCAAACAACACGGGGTAGAAGTAGGCAAAAAGCTTGAAGACATTACCCGTATTGCCAAAAACCTGTTGGGCGGTGTATTGGTAACAAAGCAAACAGGGCCCGTGGGCAAAAAAGTAAGTAAAATACTCATAGCCCAGGACGTGTACTACGGCGATACATCCAAGACAAAAGAATTTTACCTGAGCATTATGCTGGACCGTGCCAAAGGGCAAAACATGGTTGTGTACAGTACCGAAGGCGGTATGGACATTGAGACCGTAGCCGAAGAAACGCCCGATAAAATATTTAAAGAATGGGTACACCCCGGTGGTGGCCTGCAGGGTTTTCAGGCACGTAAAATAGCCTTCAACTTTGGCCTTAGTGGCGAGGCATTTAAAAACATGACCAAATTTGTAACCAACCTATACAACGCTTATGTAGGGCTTGATTGCAGCATGATAGAAATTAACCCGCTGTTTAAAACCAGCGACGACAAAATAATTGCTGTTGACTGCAAAATGGCGCTGGACGAAAACGCCCTAATGCGCCACAACGACCTGGCTGCCATGCGTGATGTAAATGAAGAAGACCCAACCGAAGTAGAAGCCGGCCAGTTTAACCTGAACTTTGTAAAGCTGGATGGTAACGTTGGCTGCATGGTAAACGGTGCCGGACTTGCTATGGCCACCATGGATATGATTAAGCTTAGCGGTGGTGAACCAGCCAACTTTTTAGATGTAGGCGGTACCGCCAACGCACAAACTGTTGAGGCAGGCTTTAAAATCATTATGAAAGACCCGGCCGTAAAAGCCATCCTCATAAACATATTTGGCGGTATTGTTCGCTGCGACCGTGTAGCAGCCGGCGTTATTGAAGCCTACAACAATATGAAGGAGATCAACATTCCCATTATTGTTCGCCTGCAAGGTACCAACGCCGTTGAAGCTAAAAAGCTGATTGACGAAAGCGGCCTGAAAGTACAGAGCGCCATCCTGTTAAGCGAAGCCGCGGACTTAGTAAAGAAGGCGGTGGCTTGATAGTGAGTGGTGAGTTGTCAGTAGTGACTAGTGAGATGTTAGTAGTAAGTGGTGAGTGAAGAAGTTAATGGTGAGCTGTCAATGGTCAATCGTAAAAGATGAAGAAGTCAATGGTGAATGGTGAATAATCAATGGGTAATCGTTAGACGTGAAACCAGCGAAAATAAAACCGATAGGGCAAAAGAAAAACGGAAGATAATATCACCACTTTCCTTTGCCCTTTTTACTTTTTACTTCACATGCCACTTCCCATTGAGGAAAGAAAGGAGGTGGCTGAAAAATTATGAGAAAGCTTAAGCCCTGAAAATATTATTGTCGAAGAAGATGAAAAAATAACCAACTTATAAGATCAACGTTGGGAAGAGCTTCGTTTGAAGAGATCAAAAGTCTATTCGTTAAACGAACTAAAAAATATGATAGGTGCTTTACAGGCTTCACCAATAAATAAATTGTACCCCCCCCATTCAGCCAACCAATAATCCACATTTAAACATCTTAATCAATAATTTGTCTGCCAGGTTCCGCTTAACCAAGTCACGCTCCCTTAAATTGCACCAACACCGCGTACAATCTATTTTAATTTTTAATTTTTACTGATAATCCTTGTGGCCCCAACCATCCGCGCCATTCAACCTGCCGATAACCCGCACCTTGCCAACATCATTCGCAATACGCTGGCTGAGTTTGGGCTGGCTAAACCAGGCACTGTTTTTACCGACCCCACCACCAATGCTTTGTTTGAACTGTTTCAAACGCCCGGCAGCTACTACCAGGTTGTTATTATGGATGGCCTGATAGTGGGCGGCGCAGGCATATTCCCCAGCCATCGCTTGCCCGCCGGCACCTGCGAGTTAGTTAAAATGTACCTCATTCCCGGCACCCGTGGGCAGGGCCTCGGCAAACTACTAATAGAAAAATGTCTTAAACTGGCAAAAGAGTTTGGTTATCAACAAGTGTATATCGAAAGCTTTCCCGAGCTAAAAAAAGCGGTGAGCGTATATCAACAATTCGGTTTTGAATTTTTACCGGCCCCAATGGGTAACACAGGCCACTTTGGCTGCAATGTTTGGATGTTAAAAAAGTTATGAGTGAAAGAATTATTTTAAATGTTGAATGTTAAATGTTAAATGAAGAGAGCGCCTGCAGTAGAGATTAAGGGGTGCGTTATGAGTGAAAGAATGATTATAAATGCTGAATGTTAAATTTTAAATGGAGAGAGCGCCTACAGTAGAGATTAAGGAATGCGTTATGAGTGAAAGAATTATTATAAATGTTGCATGTTAAATTTTAAATGAAGAGAGTGCTTGCAGTAGAGATTAAGGGATGCGTTAGGAGTAAAAGAATTATTATAAATTTTGAATGTTAAATTTTGAATAAAGAAAGTGCTTGCAGATGAGAGATGGCAGATAAGATAGTGGGTGAGGTGTAAGTTGTACGAAGTGAGTTGTCTGTAATAAGTTGTCGATGGCTGCTCAAGTCAAAATTTAAAATTTAGCATTCAAAATAACTAACCGCTACCGGCTACCAAAACCACCTCATACACCGGGCTAAACAAATACACCTTTTTGGTGGCTACCTCCTCGCAGCGGTAGCGTTTACGCAGCTTCTCGCCTTTTTTAAATATCCGTCCATCTTTTAATCTAAAAAGGCTAAACATAGGCACTTCCTCAATCAATAAATGATTGTTGGGCGGTGGTGGGTCGTACCGCCGCAATATGCGCATCAAACCATCTTCGGCGCAGCTACTGGCAGCGGGGTTTTGCAGCGACTGTACCAGCTCGTTTGTAATATCCTGCGGAAACGCCTTCTTCTCCAAAAACTGCACAAGCAGCGCGGCATACTTAGCCTTCCACTCCCACCCATGGCTTTGTACACGGTGGCCATATTGCTCGTAAGTAAGCAGGTGCGCCAGTTCGTGCAGCAGCGTTATAGCAAACGAGTAGCAGTTAAGGTTGCCATTAACGGTTATGCGGTGGTTCTTGTCGCGGTGGGCGTTTCGGTAGTTGCCCAAAATGGATGTACGTTCGCGGGTAATGGTTAACTGTACCTTGTATTGGTGCAGGTAAGCAGCTATCGGTTCAAATGTATTGGGTGGCAGGTATACGGCCAATGCGGCCAACGGGCGGTGCTCTTTAGCCATTGTTCTTTTGCTCTTTGTTCTGCATCAATACAACCCTGTTTTCAATAAATGTGTACACCAGGTACAACATCATACAAATAAACAAAGCACCCTTATTAAGGTTGTTACCAGCCCACAAAATATAGGCAAACGCTGCCCCGGCGCAGGCAAACAACTTTAGCAATATGCCGCTATAGGCTTTAGTTAAAAAGGCATGGGTATTTTTTGCCTTCATGCCGCTGCTCAGCAGGCTCATTGATATGGCCGTAATAACATAAATAAAAAGGTTACCACCCATTAAAACCTGCCAGTCAATATTATGCAATTGCAGGTAATGCCTAAACACCAATACAAGCACTGCTACCACCACAAATGCAACCGTCAGCTGCGATATATTCTTATTAAACATTCTTCTTTTTTTTGCCGGTATTTTTTATTACACTATACATGGCAGCTCCAATTAATACCAACGGAAATAACCACGCAAACAAGGGTATTCCAGTTTTAATCCATTTATCAACCCAAAGGCCAATGTACACACATAACCCCAACCCAACCATAAGTTGCACGGCCAGCCCGGCATAGCTAAGCAATAATTTATTATTTAACGTTGACTTTGGCAACAGGCTGCTTAGGTTTATCGGAAACATCCGTTATCATTTCCACTACGTTTTGGCTCATATTACAATTGCCATTAAAGGTTACACTTGGTTCAACTTGTAATTTGGCGGCAAATATATTACCGTTTACCGTAGCAGTACCTCGCAGGGTCAGCAAATCTTTCACCCTTATGTTTCCTTTTACGGTGCCCATCACATCTGCCTGGTTGCTTATAAGGTCGCCTTCAACGCGGCCCTCATTACCAATTAAAATACGGGCATCGCATTGCACATTACCTCTTACAATTCCATCTATCCTAATGTCGGTTGTACTAACAATATCGCCGGTAAGCGTTACTGCACTACCAATAATACTGGTTCCGCCGCCGGCGGTAACCAACTTCTTACTTTTTACTGAAAACATCATTATAATGGCTTTTTTGTTAATCGTTTATAACGTCTTGTTTAGGTACTTTCAGCAGGGTGGTATCATACTTTTGGGAAACATCGCCACTAAGCACTTTTTTTAAATTAGTTAGGTATTGGTCTTTAAATTTAATCGATTGCTCAAGCGAGTCCGTGCGGTATTTTAGTGCCTGCAACTCCCGGCGTGCACTTTGGCTACCATAGCCGGGCACATATTGCTTTAAAGGCGTAAACACTATTAAAGCCACCGTAAAGCTTACCAATATAACAAAAATACTGCTCAGTACCACGTATACACTTAACCGCGATAGCTTAAACGTTACCACTTCTTCGTAGGTATCATCGTTCATAACTACCAACCTGTAACGGTTTCGCAGCGTTTTTAGTGTAGTACCGGTATCAATTTTATTCATGGTTGTACAAAAGGTAAAGGTAATACTACGTTGCTGATGCGCTCAAATGGCACAAAAAATAAACAACCATATCAAACACAATAACAATAACCGTTTTTATGAACCGGGCAAAGTGCAAAATTTAGCTTTTTGTTGCGTCGCACTCTTGTACTGTTTTAATGCTATTCAACCTTAAAAAAACAAATTTATTAAACAATAAAACTACTCAATAAACCCTTAATAATTAATCGTTTGTAATCAAAATAAAAATAATTTCCCTTTGTAATACTATTATTTACCCGCATAATAGCGGGCTGGCCCCGCATATAAGTTTGGTTAAACAAACAGATATTCTCAATCCAATAAAATATCTTCGCCATTTTTGCGCTTCTTGTATACAATAACAGAAGTATTTTTTTTATACATGGCTTCATATCAATCATATTTAAAAGTGTTTCAATTGTTTCGCCTGCCGTTATTATTTGCTGTTACAATACTGACAACAGTAAACAAAGCAAAGGCCCAGCCCGGTGCCGAGGTTGAACTGAACAAGCCCGAAAAATACGAGACCCGCAAACTGGCCAGCGAAAAAACAGGTGAAAAAAAATTTACGATTCCCCGCCGCTTTAAGCAAAATGTTACTACGCATTACAATTATTACTTTAATGCCACTAACAGGTTAAACGATGTAGTAAACCGCGCCAAAGCGTCGTTTAAAGACGATTATACCCTGCTATTACCCTTTTACAACTACACCATAGAGGCTACCGCCCAGGACAAAGGCGAGCTTGACTCCGTCATCTACAAATCAACCGCGGGCATATTGCTGCACGATCTTCGCAGCGACTGGGTGGATAATATGTACCTCATAATGGCAAAGGCCTATTTCTATCGAAACAATCTCGATTCGGCCCTCGGTACCCTCCAATACATCAACTTTGCCTTCGCCCCTAAAGAAGAAGGCAATTACGACAAACCTATAGGCAGCAACGCCAGCAACGAAACAGGTGAGTTTAGCATTGCTACCAAAGAAAAAAACAGTCTCATCAAAAAAATAATGGCCAGGCCGCCCAGCCGTAACGAAAGTTTTATTTGGCAAATACGCTCTTTTATCGAAAGTGATGAACTGCCCGAAGCGGCCGGGCTTATCGAGATTTTAAAAAATGATCCCAACTTTCCTAAAAGGCTTACCTCCCAACTTAATGAAGTAACGGCCTACTGGTTTTACAAACAAAATATTTACGACAGCGCAGCAGCCTACCTGGTAAACGCCCTTGACCAGGCAACCAATAATCAGGAAAAAGCACGGTGGGAGTACCTGGCCGGCCAAATGTACCAGCGCGCCAACAACGTAAACCTTGCCGAAGAATATTACGCACAAAGTATTAAACATACCATTGACCCGGTATTGGATGTGTATGCCCGCCTTAACACGCTTAAACTAAACAGAGGCGTTTCTAAAACCGGACGCGATTACGCCCGGGAAAATATTGATGCCCTTATAAAAATGGCTAAAAAGGACAAGTACCTTAATTACCGCGATATTATTTATTTCGCTGCCGCCACTATTGAACTGGATCGTAAAAAGTTTGACGAAGCCGAAGCCCTGCTATTAAAAAGTGTACAAACCAATAACAACAATAACCTGCAACGAGCCCAATCGTTTTTATTGTTGGCCGATATGAATTACGATCGTAAAAAATATACGCCGGCGCACAATTATTACGATAGCACCGACATTAATTCGCTAAAAACGCAAATTGAAAAAGATCGTGTTTTACTACGCAAGCCACCCCTTAAAATTGTGGCTGCTAACCAGTTGGTTATTACCACCGAAGATAGCCTGCAGGCGCTGGCCAAACTGCCCGAAAACAAACGCAACGATATTATAAAAGCCAAATTAAAAGAACTACGCAAAGCCAAAGGGCTTAACGAAGAAACGCCGGCATTGGTAAACCCCGCCATTCAGCAACAGGCGGCCCCCGACCTTTTTGGCTCCAACGCAAAAAATACTGATTTCTACTTTTACAACAGCTCTCTAAAAGCAACCGGCTTTAACGAGTTTAAGGCCAAATGGGGGCAGCGGACTAATGTTGACAACTGGCGGCGCATCTCGGCCGTTAACAACCAGCGCACCCTATCGCCCGATATGAATATTAGCGATATAGATATGCCCCTTGCAAAAAAAATACCGGCGGGTACCGACCTTTCAATGGAAGGGCTAAAAGCCAACATACCACTAACCGAACAACTGGTGGCTGCCAGCGACAGCAGTATAGAAGATGCCTTAAACAACCTTGGCGAAACATTCCTTTCAAAAATGGAAGACTACCAGTCGGCCATTTATGCCTATGAGGAACTGCTGAGGCGTTTTCCAAATTCGGATTTTAGAGATAAGGCACGTTTTAACCTGGTGTACGCTTATCGTCAAAACGGTGATCGCAATAAATCTGAGGCCTATAAAAAAATGCTTGCCAACCCCGCCGATACCAGCAGGTATGCCCAGCTAATGCAAAACCCATTGTTGGCAAAAAAAGACGATAATGAAAAAATAGCGGCTGCCAAAACCTACGAGCAGATATATAAACAATTTATTGAGGGCGATTTTGAAAACGCCAAACAACAAAAAAAGATAGCCGACAGCACCTATGGCAACTCCTATTGGACACCTCAGTTATTATACATCGAAGCCATTTATTACGTTAGTAGCCACGACGACACAACCGCAATTAAAGTACTAAACGACCTGGTCAGCAATTTTACTACTAACCCAATGGCCGAAAAAGCAAAAACCATGATTGATGTGCTGGGCAGGCGTACAGAAATTGAAAACTACCTGGCCAAACTGGAAGTAACCCGAAAGGCCGATACGCAAAACCCGGATGCTATTGCAAGCAGCCAGCCCCCTACCATAAGGCCAGTAAAAGTGGCGCCGGTAATTATTAAAAAAGATAACCCTGGGGCGCAAACACCAACTGCCGCTATTAACAAAACGGCTAGGCTGGGTATCGACTCATCGTTACTTACAAAAGCACCGGTAGTAACAACACCACCGGCCGATACTGCCCGTGTGGTAGTCTTAAAACCCGTTGCCAAGCCAACAATTGCCACTGTATCATCCTCAAAAAATAGTGCGGTTTCCAAACCAAACCCAATAAATGGTGCTATTGCCAAAGCACCTACCCAAATGGAAGTAAAAAAAGAGGCCGTAAGGCCACCCATTGCCCAACCAACTTTAATAACACCCGCACCTTTACCTGTTGACACAAAGCCTGCCACGGCAGAAAATTTGGTCGTAAAGGGTTTTACCTTTAAGCCAGCCGATCCGCATTACGTAATAATAGTACTTGACAAGGTTGACAAGGTGTATGCAAGCGAAGCCCGCAATGCCTTTAACCGCTACAACCGCGAAAAATATTACAGTAAACCAATTGAAATTAATTCGCTGCAATTAGACGATAGGTTTAACCTGGTACTACAGGGTCCTTTTAGCGATGTTAATGCTGCGGTTGATTATGTAAACATTGTAAGGCCACAGGCGCCTAGCCGCATTTTGCCCTGGTTAAGCGCCGACAAATACAGCTTTTTGGTTATAAGCAACGAAAACCTGGAAGTACTAAAAACCAATAGCGATTTTACTGCCTACAAGGCCTTGTTAGAAAAAGCCTTCCCTGGTAAATTTTAAAGACCTCAGCAAGACCTGTAGTTTTTATTTTGACTTTATAATGTCGTGGTTTTTAATATCCCTTTACCTTTAAATTGCTTTAAGCACCATTATTGACAAAGCCCTGTAACCGCCTGCAAACGAATTTCCAAAATTTCGTTTACAGCCATGTTTCTACACCTATAAACAGTACTTTTATTGCCACAGCAAAAGTTGTTAAGCCATACTACTTATTACCTGAATTACTAAAAAAATGAAAAATACAAAAACCAAGGTGAGCGCCCCTGTTAGAATATTTTGGAGAATAGTATTAATTGGTTTTGGTGCCGGCATCCTCATCATCCTGTTTGCCAATTGGGGTGTGTTTGGCAAAATGCCCTCTATTGAAGACCTCGAAAATCCATCGGCCTCGCTGGCAAGCGAAGTAATTGCCGACGACGGAACCCTTATGGGTAAATACTACCTTGAAGACAGGACCAATGTTGAGTTTAAGGATATTAGTAAAAACATAGTGAACGCTTTGGTGGCTACCGAAGATGAACGATTTTACGACCACAGCGGTATTGATGCCTGGGGGCTTGCACGCGCCATTGTTAAACTTGGCCGCGATGGTGGGGCAAGCACCATTACGCAGCAGTTGGCAAAAAACCTTTTTACCGACTATAGCCGAAACCCGGTAAAACGTATTATTCAAAAAATTAAAGAAAGCATCATAGCCATTAAGCTTGAACGCAATTTTACCAAAGAAGAGATTATTACCCTGTATTTAAACACTGTACCGTTTAGCGATAACGTGTATGGCATTCGCAATGCCTCTAAAACCTTTTTTCAAAAAGAGCCCGACCGTTTAAGCGTAGAGGAAGCGGCAGTGATGATAGGTATGGTAAATGCACCAACCCTGTATAACCCGCGCCGAAACCCAAAACTGGCGCTTGACAGGCGTAATACGGTTATTGACCAAATGAAGCGCAACAAATTTGTTACCGAAGCCGAGGCAAAAAATCTGAAGGCAAAATCTATAGAAATAAAATTTAAAAAGCTGGACGAGACCGCTGGCCTCGCCCCCTATTTTAGAATGGTAGTTGGCGAAGAAATGAAGAAGTGGTGTAAAACCCATACCAAAGCCAACGGCGATAATTACGACCTGTACCGCGATGGTTTAAAAATATTTACTACCATTAACCCACGCATGCAGTTGTATGCCGAAGAGGCAGTAGGCAAGCACATGAGCTACATGCAAAAAATATTGAACTCGCAAACCAATATTAAAAACGGAAGTGTATGGAAGGACCACGAAAATGTACTGGAAGCAGCAATGAAAGCCAGCGAACGTTGGAAAAATTTACGTAAAGATGGCATGGAAGACGACGAGATAAAAAAGACGTTTTACGTAAAAGTACCTATGCGCATTTTTGCATGGAACAACAGGCGCGAAAGCGATACTACCATGACGCCCTACGACTCAATAAAATACCACCGGCAAATGATGCAGGCCGGCTTTATGGCCATGGAACCTTTAAGCGGGCAAATAAAAGCATGGGTAGGGGGTATTGACTTTAAAACTTTTAAGTTTGACCACGTAAACATTAATACCAAACGCCAGGTAGGCTCTACCATTAAACCATTGTTATATAGTCTTGCCATTGAAGAAGCCGGAATGACGCCCAATACCGAGGTGCAGGATGTGCAGCAAAGTTTTGGAACATATGGGCTGGTGCCTGCAACCGGCGGCACCTGCACCGGCCGCAGTATGACCATGTTGCAGGCACTTACCTGGAGCCGAAACTGCGCCACTGCCTACATTATGAAACAACTGGGCAATACCGGTAACGAAGGCCCGCAGCGCTTTGTTGACTTTTTAAAACGTTGTAACCTTCAAACAAAAATAGAACCCTATCCCTCCATTGCACTGGGCAGTTGCGAAATATCGCTGTACGAAATGATGCAGGGCTACAGCATGTTTCCCGGCAGGGGTTTTAACAGCAAACCATTACTGATAGCCCGTATTGAGGACAAAAACGGTAACGTACTTGAAAATTTTATTCCTTCGGAACGCAAAGAAGTGATTAGCGAAGTAACCGCTTACTCCGTGGCAGTTATGATGCAAAGTGTTATTGAAAACGGTACTGGCCGCTCAATGGCCGGCTACGGCGTAACAGGCGAAATAGCCGGTAAAACCGGTACCACCAACGACAATAGCGATGGATGGTTTATGGGCTATACGCCGCAACTGTTAGCCGGTGCATGGGTTGGGTGCGACGATAGGTTTATACGCCTCAGCAGCACCAACCTGGGCCAGGGCTCAAGGGCAGCCTTGCCTATATGGGCCTATTTTTATGGTAAAGCCTCAAAGGATAATACCCTGGGCATTGATAAAAATGCAAAGTTTGTAAAGCCCGAAGTAATGAGCAACGATATTATTTACGACTACCTTAACAGCCCTAATGCCGTTACACCCGGCGCCCAGGGTAATGATTTGGGCAATGGCACTGCCGACGATTACGCCATACCTTTGGACATTTTGCCCGAAGATATAAAGGCGGAAAGCCAGATACCAAAAGAGAAAGTAAAACCAGGTGTACCTACCGAGGTAAAGCCCGAAAAAACACCTGAAGTCCTTGAGCCCGAGCCACAGCCCGAAACCAAAGAGAAGAAAGGTTTTTTAAAATCAATTTTTCGTAAAAAAGAAAAGAAAACCGATCCAATTGAGGACCCCGCCAAAAAAGAAGCACCAAAAGCGGTGATGCCTAAAAAACCATAAAAAGGTTATTTTTCAATCAGGTAAATAAAAGTGGTATGTGTTAACTATTAGTCCGCCACAACAGGTGGCTGGCAAATAATAGTAAACTGTAAGCTTAGGGGTATTTGTTTAATCGTAAGTACGCTATAGCCTTTCCTTTCGCTCTTCTCTTTCGGCTCGTAACATTTGGCCGTAATCCATGCCTTTAATCATTGCGTTTACAGTCATGGCAATTCGCCTTGTACGGGTGCCTTCGGTTTTAGCGTTTTCTATCCATTTGGTGTAATAGTATTGGTGCGTTTGTGGCATAGCCGTAAAACGCTCCCAGGCTACAGGTTCTTGGCGCAGGCAGGCTAACAGGTCGTGGCATTGCACCAAAAGCGAGCTGTCAACCGTTAATGCCACTTTAATTACAGCGTCTTTTTGCTTGCACAAATGTTTTCGCATTACCGCATATACCGGTAAAATAAAATCCCCTGCTCCCATAGGTATAAGTGCTACCTGCCCTATGGCGTAATCATCCAACAACCCTTTTACCCTGAACGATTTTTTATTGCCCGGCACCAATTGTTGTACAAGTGCTTCGGGTAGGCGTAATAAGTCCAGCCGGTTTTCTCGCCTTTATTGCCAAATTTTTGCAGTGTTGCGTTAAAACGTATCATAACAAAATACTTCTGCGGTTAAGGTACACTTCGTTCGCAAAAACAAAAAAGGTACAGGCAAAAAATGCTGCACCTTTTGTAGTACATAGGGTAAAGCCCGCTTATCAATACTTATTGCCCTTGCGCAAGGCTATACATTTTTTTACCGTCCCAGGTATTCAGCAACTCGGTTGAGCAAACCTTAAAATCCTGCGCCAGCCTTTTATACAATTCAATAATGTCAATTTGTGTAAGCGGGGTTTCCTCCAGGCTTTCAAAACGGCAGGCGTAGGTATTTACCAGGTTGGTAAATACGCTTCCCTTTGGCCACACCTGGGTACCACGGTTGCTAATGGTAACCAACTTAAAAAGGTTAAAGGTATGTTTCAGGCACTTTTCTGCCACTTTGTTAGGTTGCTCGTTGCTTTCAATAAACATATCCACCCCCACAATTACTTCCTGAAAAAGCTCTTCGTTTTCCATCATGGAGTTGCTTTCAAGTTTAAACAAAGTGGGCGTAGGCTCCATATCGGGCAGTATGGGCTTAGGGTTATGTTCAGGTACCTTACCAATATTGCCAATAATGGCATCAGCAAACCTGGTGGTGTTTACGGCTGGTATCGATCTATCGCCAAAATCGCCGGTATGTATTCCCTGCTCTAAAGTATACAACAATGCATTTTCAATATTGGCGGCAGCATTCATCAGGCCTATATGCCTTAACATAGTAATACCGCTTAGTAAAAGTGCCGTAGGGTTTGCCAGGTTTTTTCCGGCAATATCAGGGGCCGTACCATGCACCGCTTCAAAAATGGCAATATGGTCGCCAATATTGGCCGAGGGGGCAAAACCAAGTCCGCCTATCAAACCTGCACATAAGTCGCTAATAATATCACCTTGCAGGTTTGTCATTACTATTACGTCAAACTCGTGTGGCCTTACCACCAGTTTCATGGCAAGGTCGTCCACTATAACATCGTCGGCATTTAGTTCAGGATAGTCTTTGGCTATTTCGTAAAACGTTTCCAAAAACAGTCCATCGGTTAGCTTCATAATATTGGCCTTGTGGCCACAGGTTATACGGCGGGTACCTTTCTTTTTAGCCATTTCAAAGGCATAACGAATTACCTGCATGCTACCTGGCTTGGTAATAAAACGGCGGCTCAATGCCACATCGTGTGTAAGCATATGTTCTATTCCGCCATAAGTATCTTCAATATTTTCACGCACCATTGTTATATCTATAGGTATACCGGCTTTCGAAAAAACGGTATTTACCCCGTGCAAAGTTAAAAACACCCGGTTATTAGCATAGGTATTCCATGTTTTGCGGGCCGTAACATTTATGCTTTTCACCCCTTTACCTTTAGGCGTTTCCATAGGTCCTTTAAACAAAATACCCAGTTCTTCAATTGTATCCTGCGCCTCGGCGGTCATACCATTACTATAACCTTTATCAAAAACCCACTTGCCCATATCTACCAACACAAATTCAATTGGCACGTTGGCGGCTTTAAATATGTGCAATACTGCATCCATTATTTCCGGCCCAATACCATCGCCTTTAGCAACTGCAATTTTTGTCATGAAAGTTGTTTTATGTTTTTGTTGAAGCTTGCCGCAAAGGTAGGCATTGAAGTTTTAAACTATAACGCCTGCCAATCAATTTTACATATCTGTGCAACCAAACCAATAAGTTTATTAGTCAGCTAATTACTTCGGTATTGTTATGCTTTTAACAAACCAACCACAACGCTAAACATTGGTATCACAATTGCGTTACAAACAATGTAAGGTTACAAATGGATGCCCTTGTTAAGGCAAAATTGTTTTATTTTTACCCAAACCCTTCAATATGATCACAAAAATTTCAGAAGGCGTACAAATAAGTGTCGAAACGTTTTACCAGCCCGACTACAGTAATCCCGGTAATAACGAATTTATGTTTGCCTATAGGATCACCGTGCAAAACCATAACAGTTTTTCGGTAAGGTTACAAAGGCGGCACTGGCATATTTTTGATAGCAACGGCGAGTACCGCGAAGTGGAGGGTGAAGGCGTAATAGGCCAGCAGCCCATAATTGCCAGCGGGGGGCAGTTTCAGTATGTAAGCGGTTGCAATTTAAAAACCGAAATGGGAAAAATGTTTGGAAAATACATAATGGAAAATTTAAATAGTAAACTTTTGTTTGAAGTCAACATCCCCTCTTTTGAAATGATTGTTCCGTTTAAAATGAATTAACGCTTGCCTGTCTTTCAATCGGCCGAATTTTTTAATATTTTTTTTGGGGGCCGGGCATTATACTGTCTATTTATCTGCAGTGGCGTCGCACTCTTATGCTTTTAATATCTTAATTCAACATTAAAAAAAGGCAGCAATCAGGGGCTATATAGCTTGCAGTTTTAAACCATGCCAGCCAAAACACTAAAGCTGGTAGCCATGTTTTTAAATATTGCTTGCACCTCCGCCACTCAACCTTTAGCAATTATCGAGGCTTATATTTCGCCTCCTCGTAAATAGTTTTAGCATTGGTTGCCAACAAGGCTTTTAATGTAGCATTGTCCTTTTCATCCATCCACTTTTTTACAATTTGCCAGCCTACAAACTGGCCAATAAAACCAGGGGCGGATTCGCCCAAAACAGCCGTCTTTGGCCCATCAGTCATATAATCCTTTGTCATAGCAGGGTCTGCTGAAAACAGCAGGTCATTTTGTACAAAAAACGACCATATAAACGCTTCGTTTTTATAGCAACCAGCTAACTGGTTTTCGGTATAGCCTGTTTTTAGGGTATCGCTGGTTTGAGGCAATAGTTTGTCCAAAACATACAATCGTTTACCGGCCTCTATCATTTGTTCCACCAACGGCTTGCTTACATTGTTATCGGGGTAAAAATCACTGACAATATTTTTTATGCAACTTACGGGTATGTAAGCGGCCTCAAACCTGCGCGATATGTACAATGGGTACAACTGTTGCCCTGCCTCGCTTTGGTAAAGCGAATAATTTTTACCCATAAACAATTGTAGCCCTATGGCCAACCCATCGGCAGTAATAATGTTTCCATAACTGTCAATAGGCCCAATAAACGTAATAATTTTGCGAGGCAGCCCATACTCCGGAAAATAATATTTTACATGCTTCAGCCCGTTAATAATTTCGGCTGTAATAGGCGAAAAATTGCTGAAAATTATATTGGCACTATCCTTTACGGGTTGGTAGGATTGTACAAATCGCTCAACACCGTTTTTCACGGCGGGCAGGCTATCGGGCTGGGCAGGCAACGCAAGTATATTAAAAAGAAAATCCTGTAAAAATCCGGGATACTTATTGTGCAGTAGTTGCATTGACTTATCAATATTGCTGGTTTCAATATCAAAAAAATCCCGCTCAAATCGCAGTGTCTGTACTTCCACTGCTACGTTCCGCACATCGGGGGTTTTATTGCTGTTACATGCTATTAATACACAGCATAATACAATGGCCGGTATCGGTGCTAACAAAGTCTTCATTGCTGGGCAAATTAAGGCATGGCAACAACTTTAGCGTTAATTCAAACATAAATACTGAAATTTGAACAATGAAAATTGCACTCGCCCAACAAAATTATCACATCGGTAATTTTGAAATCAATACACAAAAAATAATTGAAGCAATCAACACCGCAAAACAACAACAGGCCGAACTTATAGTGTTTAGCGAACTTAGTATTTGTGGCTACCCTCCCCGCGATTTTTTAGAATTCAACGATTTTATAAATAAGTGTTACAAAGCGCTCGATACGATTAAACAGCATGCTGATACCATTGGCGTGCTGGTAGGCAGCCCGGCACGTAATCCACGCCCCGAAGGCAAGGATCTTTTTAATGCTGCATTTCTTTTATACCAGGGGCAAATACAGGGCGAGGTTCACAAAACCCTGTTGCCCACCTACGATGTTTTTGATGAATACAGGTATTTTGAACCGGCCTTTAATTGGCAGGTATTGCCCTTTAAAGGCAAAAAATTAGCAGTTACTATTTGCGAAGACATCTGGAATATTTTAGACAACCCGTTGTACCGCGTTTGCCCCATGGATATTTTAAATGAACAGCAGCCTGATGTAATGATCAATTTAAGTGCTTCGCCCTTTGATTATATACACGATGAAGAACGCAAAGCGGTGATAAAGGCAAATGTGCTGAAGTACGCATTGCCAATGATTTATTGCAATGCAGTGGGCAGCCAAACCGAAATTGTATTTGATGGCGGATCGATGGTATTTGATAAACAAGGAAATATTTGCAAAACGCTGCCACTGTTTAAAGAGGCAATTGAAACAGTTGAAGTAAACAGCAACGGATCAATTACCGGATGCGAAAAAAAGTTTACCCAGGCGGCTGATCATTTTAAACCCAACCCCACAACTTTTGATGCCAACCTAAACATTCAATACATACACGAGGCATTGCTTATGGGTATTGGTGATTATTTTAAGAAATTGAATTTTACAAAAGCCATCCTTGGTTCATCGGGCGGCATTGATAGTGCCGTGGTTTTGGCCCTGGCCAGCCAGGCCCTTGGCAGCAAAAATGTGCGTGCCATATTAATGCCTTCGCCCTTTAGTACCAGCCACTCAGTTACCGATGCCACACAGCTAAGCAAAAACCTGGGTAACCCCTACGATGTTATCAGTATTAACCGGCTGTTTGAAACGTTTTTGCAAACACTTGAACCTTTGTTTCAAAATCTTCCCTTTGGGCTAGCCGAAGAAAACCTGCAAAGCCGCACCCGCGGAAACCTGTTAATGTCGCTGGCCAATAAATTCAATTATATTTTATTAAACACCAGCAACAAAAGCGAACTTGCTACAGGTTATGGAACGTTATATGGCGATATGGCCGGTGGCATAGGTGTATTGGGCGATTGCTATAAGCTACAGGTGTATGCGCTGGCAAACTATATAAACCGCAACGGCGAGGTAATACCTCAAAACATAATAACAAAGGCGCCAAGTGCCGAGTTAAGGCCCGACCAAAAAGATACCGACAGTTTACCCGCCTACGAGGTGCTGGACGAAATTTTATACCAATACATTGAACGCAGGCTCGGTCCAAAAGAAATTAAACAGATTGGTTTTGAAGGCTCACTTGTAGATAGAATACTAAAGCTGGTAAACATAAACGAATACAAGCGCAACCAGTTTTGTCCTATTATAAGGGTAAGCCCAAAAGCATTTGGTGTGGGGCGCCGTATGCCAATAGTAGGTAAATACCTTGGTTAATAAAGTTGCAAATAACTATTGTATTTAAAGCTGGCAAATCAACCAAAAAAAAGCAAATTATTATGGTAAGTAATTAGTTAAATATTGATTGAAATAATTTTCATGGGCAGCTTTATTAAAGCCTTATACCTACATTTCAATGGGTAACAAAACCAGCACAAAGCTTCGTTTAGCTTTCGGGCTGGTGAATGCAGAGCAGCGGTACATTGGTATGAAATGCCAGGTGCTTTACACGGCTCCGCTTAAACAGGCGTTCAAAAAGTCCATGTTTTTTAGGAATGGTCACTAACAAGTCTGACGGATGTGTCTGCAAAAATTGCTGCAGGCCTTCTACAAAATCATTGTGTTTTACAAAATAAAAGCCAGGCTCATATTCGCTAAAGTTTTCTGCCAAAAACTGCATTGCGTTACTATAATCATAGGTTCCTTCTTCATGCTCATTAACATGCAATACATTTAGCGAGGCAATTGTTTGGCCAAACACTTTTTTCATATCTGCAACTGGTGTGGTTGTGGCCACCGCTTCATAGTCGCAGGCAAAAAGCACCTTTTTAACAGGCACAAATATTGCGTTCGGTGGCACTATTAATACAGGGTAGCTGGTGTGTTGTGCTAACTCGGTGGCGGTACTTCCTATTAGTATTTCTTCAAGGATATTACCGCCGGTAATGCCTAAAATTATCAGGTCAATGTTCAATTGGTTACAAACATCCTCTATACCTGCACTTACCAAGCTGAAATCGCTGCGTATTTCAATAGCAATGTTTGTGTGCGGCAAGGCTGATAGTTTTGTCTTTAGCTGTTGCAAGCCTGTATTACTAATATTTTTAAGATTGTCAAAATCAAGCATTTGCATAGCCGGCACCCACGGCTCGGTAACTATAGGCGCCTGGTAAGCATTGTATAAAATAATTTTTTCAGCGCCAACATAATTGGCAAAGTTTACAGCATATTCTGCTGCATTCAAAGCAACGTCCAACAAATCGGTAGGCACCAATATATTTTTCATAATTTCTTTTTTGGTGGTTAATTTTTTTTAAAAAAGTATTCCTGCCAATAAAAATAATGTAACAAAGCAGCAGTTAAAAGATATTATTGTCTATTTTTAAAGGGTATTTATATAATTGCCCGAATGACAGAAGAATATATAATTGCTGGATGCCTTCAAAATGATACTGCCGCACAGCGGGAATTATTTAATAGATATAGTCCCAAAATGTTGGCCGTTTGTTACAGGTATGCACACAACAGGGAAGATGCCGAGGACATGTTGCAGGAAGGATTTATAAAAGTTTTTACCCAGATACACACGTTTCAAAATAAGGGTGCGTTTGAAGGGTGGATAAGAAGGATAGTAGTTCATAACTGCATTAACTTTTTAAAGAAGTTTAAAAAGTTTAACGACAATGTAGATTTGGCTAATGCCAGTTTTCTTGCAGTAAAGGAAGAAACCTTGCCATCGATTATGCAGGCCAAACAGGTATCGGAATGTATCAGGTTATTACCGCTGGGCTACAAAACAGTATTAAACCTGTATGCAATTGAAGGGTATAGTCACAGGGAGATTGCCAATATGCTTGACATTGAAGAGAGCACAAGCCGCAGCCAATATACCAGGGCTAAAGCAATGCTTGAAAATATTTTAATTAAGAAAAACATCCTTGAACAACCCACGCCACGCTTTAAATGGGCGGTAGGTATAAAAAAGTGATAAAAGCAAGCACGTAGATGGAAGAAGAATTTTACAAAGACGATTTTGAACAGTTTTTGCAAAAGCATGCCAACAATCATAGGATGTATCCAGGTGATGGTATTTGGCCGGCCATTCACAAAAAACTTCACGGGCACAAAAAATGGCCGGCATTAACTATTGCAGCTATTATAATGTTGGCCACTACTATTGCAGTTACTGTTTACTTTACTCCTGGCTCAAAAATATTTGAGGTCACTGCGCAGCAGGCATCTTTAGGTAATAACAAAATAATAAATCAGCATGGAAGTTTATCATCGCAACCTAGCTATGGTTTACTAAAACGTACCAGCACAAATACTACCAGCACAAATACTACCAGCACAAATACTAACAGCACAAATACTAACAGCACAAATACAAATAACCTTGTGGTTCCAACCGATCCGCCAACCACTTTTAATCTTGTTTCAAATAATAGTGATATTGCTGCTTCGATTCCGGTTGATGATTTGGCTATAGGTACGGAATTTGCTTCAAAACCGACCATTATAAAAAAGGACCCGGGAACCATTTCCGGGGTTATTGCACAACAACAAAATGTCAATAATATTACTAACTCAACCAGCAACATTAATGAGTTTAATAATGCTGAGGAGGTTATAACGGCAGACAATGCACTAATAACATTGGCCACCAAAGAAATATCGACTACCAAAGCCTTAAAAAATAGCCAAAACCACACATCACCCAACGATGCGGACAATAGCAAAATGGTAGATAAATTTTTAGATGAGCACACCAAAAAAGCAAACGATATTGATTTAGTAAGCTCCAGAAGAAAGGAGAAGTTAAGTTATACCATTTATGTAACACCAAGTGCAAGCTACCGGCGGCTTAAGGAAGATGATATTTTACAGCGAAATAATTTTCAGAACAATGGCCCGGTAGCATTAAATTTTGTGGCTGATGTTAATAAAGTAGTAAGGCATCGTCCCGGTGTTGGTTTTGAAACAGGTGTTGGGTTTACATACCAGCTTAGCAGTACGCTTGGTATTCGCACGGGATTACAGTTTAATTTCAGGCAATATAATATTGACGCGTATAGGTCGCCCTACGAGCTTACGTCCATAGCGTTAGTGAGCAATACCGGAGTAGATACCATAAATCTTCTTACAGCATATAGAAATAATAATGGAATATCATCTGCCGAAATCGTAAATAAGTTCTTACAGGTATCAATACCTATTGGTATTGATTGGCAAGTAATAGGAAATCAAAAAATAGGCCTCAACCTTGCAGCCAGCATACAACCAACGTATGTAATTAAAAGCGACCCTTTTGTACTGTCGTCAAACTTTAAAAACTATACACGCAATAGTAACATGTTGCGTCAATGGAATATTAATAGTAGTGTAGAGGCATATTTAACGATAAAGACCGGCGACTACAGGTGGCAAATAGGACCACAGGTGCGGTACCAGCAATTGCCTACTTTAAAATCGGCCTATCCAATACACGAAAACCTGGTAGATTACGGCTTTAAAGTGGGTATTACCAGGTTTATAAAATAACAACCAATACTAACCGCAGGTAAAGGGTGGCATTTGCCGCCCTTTATTGGTTTATATAACCTGCTAAACACCAATGCACGCTGGTAATTATTAACCTGCAAATAAAAAAACTTAGCAATGTAGTCAGCAAGCTATTAACAACGCAATGGAGTAATTTTGCAAAATGCAAAAACTACTTTCTTTATTTGCACTGGTAATGGTTGTTGGTTGTAATTCAACCCCCACTATTTATACAGAGGCAAATATTGCCGATACCACGGAGTTTTTTAGCGTTGTCAATTTTATTAATAGCCAAATTGACGATGTACAAAAAACGCCTTACTTCATTTACAAAAAAACCGCGAATAATGGCAAAACTGACTCTATTGCCATTACAACAGCACAGTTTGTAAACCTTGCAGCTCCATTTTTACAGCCCGACATTAATAGCAGAGAGCTAAAAAAGGAATATATTGAATCTCCTTTTTACGATCAAACAACCAAAACGTACACGCTCAATTACTCAACCCGTAACAAAACCCTGGAAGTACAAAATGAAGATGTTATAATGAATGAAGATGGAGAAACACTAAAGCGCATATTTATAAGAAAATTTTATTCGTATAGTAACGACAGCTCGGCAATTGTGCAGCTTACCTGGAAACCAAATGCATCGTTCCAGGTATCGAGAATTGTACAAAAAAAAGATGGCAGCGAAAACGAAACACAAACAACGGTTGTTTGGAATTCTAAATAGAAAATAAAAACATGACGGCAGCAGATTTTCAGCAAATTGCACCTACCATACCTAACCAGCCCGGCGTTTACAAATATTTTGATGCCCAAAATGAGATACTTTACGTAGGTAAAGCAAAAAACTTACGCAAACGCACCAGCAGCTATTTTAATAAAACTTATACTAATTATAAAACACACGAACTTGTAAATCGCATCCACCACATAGAATTTACCATTGTAGATAGTGAGCAGGATGCTTTTCTACTCGAAAATTCGCTGATCAAGCAGTTTAAGCCAAGGTTCAATATCGATCTTAAAGATGATAAGAGCTTTCCATACATCATTTTAAAAAAAGAGCCGTTTCCAAGGGTGTTTTTGACCAGGCGAAAAATCAACGATGGCTCAGAATATCTTGGTCCGTTTACGTCGGTGGCAAAGGTGCGTGAACTGCTAAATTTTATAAGGCAAACAGTATCGCTGCGCACCTGTAAACTGGCATTAACCGAGCCCAACATTAGCAAAGGCAAGTTTAAAGTGTGTCTTGAATATCACTTAGGCAACTGTAAAGGCCCGTGCGAAGGCCTGCAAACCGAAGAGGCATATGATGATGCATTGCAGCAGGTACGCAACATTTTAAAGGGCAACCTCGGTGCAGTTATTCTACATTTTAAAAAAGAAATGACAGAACATGCGGCTGCACTTCAATTTGAAAAAGCTGCCCTTGTTCGTAAAAAAATTGAACACCTCGAAAACTTTCAGTCAAAGTCGGTGGTAGTAAGCAGGCACCTTAGCAATATTGATGTTTTTAGCATTGAAAAAGAAGGCGACACCGCTTATGTAAATTACCTGATGGTACAAAACGGAACCATTGTGCAAACACATACCGTACAGGTGGATACAAAACTTGAAGAAACAGTTGAAGAAATTTTACCCTATACCATTAGTGAACTGCGCAGTACGTTTAACAGCCTGGCAATGGAAGTTATTGTTCCCTTTGAAATTGATATAGCGATTGACAACCTGTTGATAACAGTACCAAAGGCAGGCGATAAAAAAAAGTTGCTCAACCTATCGGCCAAAAATGTAAACTATTTTAAGCTAGAGCTGCGTAAGAGAAAGATATTGCAGCATGAGGGCAAAACCCTGGAAGAAAAAAAACAGGTATTGCATCAATTACAAAACGATTTGCAGTTAAGTGAATTACCGGTACACATTGAGTGTTTTGACAACTCAAACTTTCAGGGAAGTTACCCGGTAAGTGCCATGGTTTTATTTAGAGATGGAGTGCCAAGCAATAAGGAATACCGCCACTATAACGTTAAAACGGTTGTTGGCATTAACGACTTTGCCACAATGAAAGAAGTTGTTTTGAGGCGCTACACCCGGCTTGTAAAAGAAGGTACCAGCCTACCTCAACTGGTAATTATTGACGGCGGCAAAGGGCAACTAAGTTCGGCCATGGAAAGTGTAAAAGCACTTAGCCTCGAACACAAAATGACGGTGGTTGGTTTGGCAAAAAATGAAGAAGAAATTTTTTTTCCCGGCGAAACGCAATCAATACGGTTACCAATGGAAAGTGACAGCCTAAAACTAATAAGAAGGTTGAGGGATGAGGTACACCGATTTGGCATTACCTTTCACAGGCAAAAAAGAAGTAAAGGCACTTTTAAAAACGAATTGGAAACCATTGAAGGAATAGGCAAAACCACCGCTAATATTTTACTCAAAAAATATCGGTCTGTAAATAATGTAAAAGTCCAAACCATAGACGAACTGACAAATACATTAGGAGTTGCAAGGGGCAAAGTGGTCTACGACCACTTTAATCCAACAGAGGGAAATGTCTTAAAAAAATAAAGGGGCCAGGATAAATATCCAGCCCCGTTTTTAAAATCCAATATCCTATGAAAAACCGTTGTAAAGATAACTATTCTGATTTACAAAGCAATAAGTCAACATTTTATTTTTCCGTTTTATTCACAATAAAATGCGCGTTCTCTTGTTATGGTAATCGTACCGGAACGGGACATGAACGCAATTCGGCAAATTATTACCAACTAATTATAACCGTTCCAAAAAAAAAGCTTTTTACAATTAAGGTATTATAGCCAAGCTATCATTTTTACCGGGTTACATATATACTATCCGCAGTTATGCAGTTTGCTTTACCGGCATATAAGCTTTGGCGGGTAATTGTTTAATTGCAAAAATGCTGACAATGGAAAGGCACAAAAAAAGAGCTGCAAGGCTCTATTTTTATAACATGTTGACGGTTGTAAATTAATACGACCAAAGGTCTTGTTCGTAATTAAATATCTTCTCTTTTATATTTTCACCTTCCAGCAACCTGAACAACGGGTCTTTTATAAACTCCCTCAGGTTTTTATCGAAGGGATTGTCCAGCGTTGATTTAGTAATATAGCTACTGAAATAGCGACTTTCAAATAACTCCTCCCAACTCATACGGCCTGCGAAGTTTTTACCATTGTACACTTCAAACTTTGCCAAAGTAGGTCGAAGGTCAGGATAATATACCCAAAATATTGTAACATCACCAACAGCTTCTCCTGTAGATGTTCTCTGCGTCATAATTGGGGCAATTCCTAAAATTCTAACAACCATTCTTGAGGATTCTTTATCAAAGATCCATTCTTCTTTCAACCGGTAACGATAAATTGAATCTGGCTCAATCATTTTTTGTCTTACCTGATAGCCTTTTACATCTCCGTCAAGGGTATATTGAGGAACGGTATCTAATCCCCCGGTAATAGTTTTTGCAACATCTTCTTTAGTTAGGGGTGTCGTAAATCTGTCATCATCACCACTAAAAGCAGTAACATTACCAGATTGAATTGCGTCAAAAAGTATAGAAATAAAACGTTGATTACCATTATCTTCATTTGCTGAGTAACGGAAAGGAAGATTCATTTTTTCCCTTGTATCAATTTCGCGCCACACTCGTTGTTTATAAACAGCATCATCTTCGCGAATGTGCTCATAAACCAGCGGATTACGATCTTTTACAAGATTTCGGTCTATAGCATTGTCAGTTCGCAAAGATGGCCTTATAGTATCCCCTATACCACTGCCGCCTTTAACAACTTCAATAGGCAATTTTTGGTTGAAGGTAGTTTTCTTGTCGTTGGCAGCACCTGAACTTTGAGTTGAATTGCCGTACCCGGTATTCCCATATCCGGTACCTTCATTGCCAGTCCCTGCACCTCGCTTTTTAGTGGTATCATTTACTGCGGCATTACCATAATTAGTACTTCCATATCCGGTGGCAGCAGCACGCGTTCTCGGAGTTCGCTTAGCTCCCGGTTTCGGCTTCGTCTGCGCGTTAGTCATTTCGACTGTCAAAGCAAAAGCAAAAAATAACATTAATCCTATTCTTAACAAATTCGTCTTCATATAAACCGATATTAGTATAAATTAAACGCCATTGTTGGCAATGTTCTAGTGTCACCATCTGGTCCTCTCGCTTTTATCACATCAAGAACTACCGTCGTTCCAGGCCTAAATTTCTCTATTATTCCTTTCGATTTATTATTAAAATAAGGGCCAGCGTTTTCAGAAACACCAGGATTTTCGAGAAAACCTGCTCCAGTAGAATATAATACGTAAGAAGTAACTTCAAATTTTACGCCTTCAAATACAAAATCCTTGAGATCAGCACGAACACCTGCCTGGGCTTTGAACGTATTTACCGGTATACGTCCACCAGTACTTACTCCTACCATCGCTACCGGATCAGGAACCCGTTTAACTCTAAATTCAAATGGAATAGATTTGCCTTCAACTGTCACGCTGACCACCGCTTTTCCCGGGGCGTCAACTCTTGCTATATATTTACCTGCACCCGTCTTAGTTAAGCTACCATTATTAATGGTTGCGGTAGTCTTTTCATCACCCGCGGTTCCACCAGTTATTGTAAGCGGATTATCCAAACCTATATACAAAACCTTCACTGCATCGGCACTAACGCTTGCACCGGTTGGCGAACCTACAGTGTATTTAATTTCCTTATTAAGTACATCGGTAGTACCATCGGGTTTTTTGTACGAAATACTAATTCTTTTGCTGTATGAACCCGGACCTTCTACATTAAATTTGCGTTCTGCAATTCCCTCGTTATTAAGGGGTACATTTAAACCATCGATAGTGACTATGGGAGCAGCTGCCTTACTAAAGGCCCCTACACCACCTGTAAGGGTAAGCGGTTGGCCTGGCATCAGGTATTCTGAGCTTTGACTTACAATTGCAGCAAACTGGTCGTATTCCAAAACAACCTCCCCTACTTTCTTTAAAAAGTAATCCACCATTTGCGCTTCAGAATTTTTAATGTCGTTCTGAAATTTACTTATTATGGTTATGGCAGCAATGGTGGGAGTCATTCTAAAATAAGCCGATTGCCAATCTTTATTACCCACGTTTTGGGTTTTAGGTACTGTCAAATCAAGCGGAAGAGACTTTACGAATGCTGCTTTTGCCCTGATAACATCCTTCTTAATTTCCTCCTGGCCAGGCCCATTAAATTGTTCGGGTTTTAAAATATCTAATATGCCCGTCTTAAATGCAGTAAGCTTTTGAATTAACTCCTTACCCTTGGGGCCTTCTACTAAAAACCTGGTAGGTGCATCAATGTTATCTTCCCTAAAAGTTTCTTTTCCATTTTCAATTTTTAGGTCGGATTGCTTTTTAAGCTCCAACTTCAAATTTTCCAGGTAAGCATACGCATCATCTGACAGTTTTTTTGCTTCAAGTGCTTTTGGCTGCCAAATTGCTGCTTTAGCTGCGGTTTTTTCATCTTCCATCTTTTTTTGGAAGTTTGAATACACCGTATTATTTTTATCTGCAATAATGCCGTTAGCCGTTACAAGGCTGTTATTAACCGTTTTAAAGGCGTTGAGGATTTCGGACGATACGTTTAGTGCCAACAATGCTGTCAGTACCAAATACATCATATTAATCATCTTTTGCCTGGGTTCTTTAGGTAAGGACATGACTTTTTATAGGTATAAATTACGAATTAAATTAACTGTTTAATTATCGGCCACCCTGCATTGCAGATAGCATATTGCCATAAACTTTGTTTAAATTACCAAGGTTATTGGCAAGCAAATTCATTTGCTCCTTAGCTTTTTTGGCATCTTCAACGCTTCCCGCCATGGCCGACGATGTTTCAGCAAGTTTACCATAAAACTGGTTCAATGCTTTTAGATGGTTGTTGCTTTCCTGTAATTCCAACTCATAAATGGTATTTAAACTGGATAAATTTTTAGTAAGTACCTGCACCTGGCTGTGAAACTGCTTTGAACTTTCCGAAGCTTCGTTAAATGTTGACATTGAATTGGCCGCGTTGGTATAGGCGTTAGTAACGCTATCCAATGCTACAGAAGCTGCCTTGGTTTTTTGCGTATAATCGCCGGTAGCTTTAACCATATCTCCAATGTCGCTCATACTGGTAACGGTAGTTCCTAACTTTTGAAAACCAGAACTTAGTTTTGATAAGTTAGCCGGTGTTATATCGGCATCGGCCAACATTTTTTCCATTGACTTTAAGGCCGGGTTACCTTTATCCTCTGCAACAGGAGCGTAACTTGGCGAACCCTGGTCAGGAGGAGGTAAAATGGCATATATCAAAAATATAGCTGCCTCAGTTAGTAAACCTACAGTTAACATTATATCAGCAAACGATTTATGCAATATTTTAGCCCATGCGCCAAAAATTACTACTGCAGCGCCAACACAAACAACTATATTAACTAATCGGTTTGTAGCGGGGGAAACACCTGAAGCCATGATTTTTTTGTTTTTATTTGGTTACGGAAATTTTATAGAATAATAATAAGAAACATAAACAACCTGGAGGGTTTTAATGCCCCCCTGAGGTAAAATTAAATAAGCAAGCTTGAATTAGAAGTATAATGATAAGCTGTTTTTATTTACGTGTCATTGCGGGTAAGTCAATAACACAACGGAAACCGATGTAAGACTTGGTGGTATCCTGGTATTCGTAAGACCGGGTTCCAGTCTGCAAATAATATCCAACATCTTTCCAACTTCCACCGCGGACAACCTTACGTTTCATGCGGGGCGGGTCCTGATCTTGTGCGCTGTAACGAATATCTGGGTTCATATCGTGTTGAAAGTTATAGCCACCTTCGTAATAAAGCGATGAAGTCCATTCGGCTACGTTGCCCGACATATTGTACAAACCATAATCGTTTGCCCAGTATGCATCGGCACGCACTGTATAAAAACCGCCATCTTCTGCGTAGTTACCACGACCTGGCTTAAAGTTAGCTAACAAACATCCTTTTTTATTGCGTAAGTAGTAATTACCCCAGGGAAACATTGATTGGGTTCTTCCACCGCGGGCTGCATATTCCCACTCGGCCTCGGTAGGCAACCTAAAATCACTTTCCACATTTTTCTTCTTTCTTTCCAAAAAGCTGTTCATATAATGCGTTCGCCAGCTACTAAAGGCAACTGCCTGTTTCCAGTTAACACCCACCACCGGATAATTGCCGAACGATGGGTGGGCAAAGTATCTTTTAGCCATGGGCTCGTTGTAAGAATAGGAAAAATCACGCATCCACACCAACGTATCGGGGTAAACGTTTTCGTCGTACTTAATAATATAATTACTGCGGGCCTTCCCTTTATTCTCTCTTTTGGCAGCCTCTTTGAGGTCAAAATACTCAACCCTGTACTTAAGTTTATCGGGATCAATTTCGTTTTTGCCGTATAACCTGTTATCAGGAGTTAACGTAAGTTTGGAAATTTTTTCCAACACTGATTTATCGTTGTACTTAATTGCCCTGGCTTTTTTCCAATCAACGGTAAAATTTCCATTATCTTCTTTTCCAAAGCCAAGTTCCTTGGCTGCAAGCGAATCCCTAACCCACCACACAAACTGCCGGTATTCGTTATTGGTTATTTCAGTGGCATCCATCCAAAACCCGTTGATAGATACCTGCTTGTTACGCGCTGTAAAATTGTAGTTCACATCTTCGTCGCTGGGGCCCATGTGAAATGTTCCTGGCGGAACATATATCATTCCAATTGGCTTACCCATGCTCTCGCGGTAGCCGCTGGATGCACCCATTAGCTGCCCGTTATCTGGCAACCCCTTCCCGGTTCCTTTTTTTCCGCAACTGGCAAAAGCAATTGCCAGGGTTGTGATAGCTACTAACGCAAACGGTTGACTTCTCATTCTATTGTAACGATTATAAGGTATTGAGCAAATGTAATAAATAAAATATTCACAAATTCCTCTTCAAATTGAGTAAAATGAAGATGTTAAAGATATAAAAAACGCCGCATCATCGAATTTATTGTACTAAAAAGTGCAACTTTTCTCTATATATCTTTTTGTAAATTTTCTATCATCAATTATTAAAAAATTATTTAACCTACACATGATTTTTGTAAAGAAACGATTTGAGTAAAATTGATGACCGATAGTTAAAAATTTATGAGGTGATATCTGCTTGAGAGCGTCTTTACAAAGAAATTAAAAGGTAAATTAGGGTTATTTCGTTTACCATGCACATTCTTTAACGCCAGTGTAATTTTTTAAAGATGTGAGAAATGAAATACATAAATAAATTTTTTAGAAATGCAATTGTAATCTTATGATTATCAACAATTATTTCAACAAATGATATCTTTTTTTACAACTTTGTACTTAAATTATTTTAATTTAAACGTTTTTATTTAGCAATTAATTTACACTTATTCATAGTTGCTGGTGCAGCGGCGGCTATTTTTTTAGCAGTCCTGACAGCTCGCTTAAGGTAGCAACCGGTTGTAAACACATATACTGCCTGCACAAGTAAAACTGCACATTATTTACTACCGGTTTGTTGGCCAGTAGCGGAAAGCGATCATCGGCCCCCGTGCTTGCCTGTAATACCTTATTGGGTATATAAAGTTGTAGCAAACCGGGTAGCTGGCTATGCGCCAATTTGCCCACCACAGCAATTTCGGCAATTGGTTGAACCAACCCTTGCAACACCGCAGCCCATTTACCGAACGATGTTGGATACTTTGCCACTGTTTGGCGTATACCAGCCAGCATAACATTTGCCATTTGGTGCCATTCAGGCTGATTAAAAATGTTGGCCAGGTACAATAAATTGCACGCCATTACCGAGTTGCCGCTGGGTATTGCGCCATCGTACACTTCTTTTTTACGAATAATTACATCGCTTTGGTTTTTGCTGGTAAAATAAAAGTAAGGATCATCGTCGGCTTTGAATTGCGATATCAAAATCCCGGTGATCTCTCTTGCTTTAAATAAAAATTGCGCATTGCCGGTAACTTCCTGCAATTGAATGTAGGATTGGGTCAAAAATGCGAGGTCTTCCAAAAACGCCGGGTGGCGAGCCTCGTTATTTTTAAAGGTATGATACCAGTTTTGCGTATTGCTATTAAAAAACTTGTTTTCAATAAAACCAATATTGATTAATGCCGTGCTCAGGTAAAGAGGATCGCCTAATGCAGCATACGCATTACAAAAAGCGGTGTTCATTAATGCGTTCCAGCTTAAAAGTATTTTATCGTCTAACCCCGGCCTGATACGTTTGGCGCGGTGGGCAAATAATTTTTCGTTACAGGATTGCAGGTATGTTGTAAACCGAGCCATTTTTTGTTTATGATCATCGCCTTCTAATTGGCTGCCAACAAAAGTTTCGGGCGGGCTGGGTACCCATAATATGTTGGTATGCTCCCAATTGCCCTGGTCAACAATATTATAATACCTGCAATATAAATCCGCATCGTAGCCCAGCACCTCCTCTACCTGTTGCCTGCTCCAGGTGTAAAATTTGCCTTCTACGCCTTCGCTATCAGCATCTAAAGCGCAATAAAAGCCACCTTCGTCACTGGTCATTTCGCGCAATATAAAATGTAGGGTTTGCCTTATGGTTTGGGCATACAGTTGGTTACCGGTTAATTGGTACGCTTCGCAAAGGGTGCTCACCAGCAGGGCATTGTCGTACAGCATTTTTTCAAAATGCGGCGCCAGCCACTTTTCGTCGGTACTATACCGGGCAAAACCACCTCCCAACTGGTCGTAAATACCGCCATAAATCATTTTATCAACACTAAGCAATGCTTGCTGTTTTGCAGCTTCGTTGCCCGTAAAATAAAAGTGTCTAAGTAAAAAGGTAATTGAAAACGTTTGTGGAAATTTAGGTGGCCCGCCAAAGCCACCCCAATCTGTATCGGCATTACTTAACAGGTTTTTGGCGATTGTGTCCATCAATTCCGTTGAAGGGTCTACCTCACTTTGACTATTGCTAACCAAACCAACCATGCCCGACGTTTTAATGTGTTCGGTAAGCATGCCGGCCTGGCCTTCAAGCTCAGTTCTGCGCTGGGTAAAAGCTGTATTTACTGACTGTAACGTTTCTAACCAACTGGCCCGGTTGTGCACCCTTGCCGGCGGAAAATAAGTGCCGCCAAAAAAAGGCCGCCCATCAGGAAGCAAAAAAACATTGAGGGGCCAACCACCGCTACCAGTCATTGCCTGCACTGCATCCATGTATATATGATCAATGTCGGGACGTTCCTCGCGGTCAATTTTGATATTTACAAAATGCTCGTTCATGTACCGGGCTGTTGCCTCATTTTCAAAACTTTCCCGTTCCATAACATGGCACCAATGACAGGCCGAGTAGCCAATGCTTACCAACACAGGCTTGTTGTGGCTTGTTGCTTCATTAAACGCATTGTTACCCCACGCAAACCAATTAACAGGATTGTGAGCGTGTTGAAGCAGGTAAGGGCTGGTTTCGTTTATAAGGCTATTGGTAAAATTGTGCATAAAAAACGTAGTTTAAACTGTTGTTATAGGCAAAGCCGTAAATGAATAGTATCGTACACCAGGCCTATCAAAAGTAAGTTCAGGTTTAATTTTAAGTAAAATGTTGTAACCAATTTTTTTGCGCAAACCCAAAGCCCGTTAAAGAAAATTTATATATAACCCTAATTGTAATAATTGTGCCTGTTAACCACGGTAGGCAGATTAGTATGCAGTTTATACTAAAACCAAAAAAACAGGCCAACGCCTGTTTTTTCTATACTGTAAAAAATGAATGAACTACTTTTTTATGGTAGAAAGAAACTGCTCCAACGCAGCAACCATACTAGGCGTTTGAGGTGATGGCGCTTTGATTGACATAGTTAAACCTGCCTCCTCGGCAGCGCGATGTGTATTGCCACCAAATACGCCAATACTTGTGCCGTTTTGTTTAAAGGCAGGTACATTGTCAAACAAACTTTTTATGCCGCTGGGGGTAAAAAAGCAAATCACATCAAAATCGGCAATATTCATTGCGTTGGCCAGCTCGTTGCTGATAGTGCGATACATAAAGCCCAATGCGTACTCGCACTTATGGGTTTTTAGCCAATTAACAATTTCGTTATCCTGCTGATTTTCGCTACAGACATATAAAAATTTTTCATTTTCCTTATGCTTGTTCACCACATCAAAAAGGCTTTTATTAGTTCCATCGGCGCCATAAAAAACCTTTCGTTTTCTGTATAAAATAAATTTTTGAAGATATAATGCCACCGCTTCGGTAATGCAAAAATACTTGGTATCCTGACCTATGGTTATTTTCATTTCTTCGCATACCCTAAAGAAATGATCAATGGCATTACGGCTGGTAAACATGACCGCGGTGTAATAACTAATGTCAACTTTTTGGCGTCTAAACTCTCTTGCCGCTATCCCTTCCAGTTTAATAAACGGGTGGAACACCAGGTCAATACCATGCTTTTTAGCCAATTCAAAATATGGAGAACGATCGTTTTCTGGCTTGGGCTGGGTGATGAGGATTTTTTTGACAGTTAAATTACCTTTACCGCTTTTAATCGCGTTTTTTACCATGCTAGTTCCTCTATTTCGTGCAAAATTAAAGAGTTCTGTCCATATAAAGTATTAACGACTTGTAAATGAATAAAAGGGGAAGTATTTCAATAGCTACAATATATACCGCAAAATGAAAGGGTTTTACTTTTACCTCGCGTACCACAGGGCTGTAGGAAATGATATAACGGTAAAGGAAAAGAATGAAAAGAACAATGAACGAAAGTGTGATGGCCGAACTGCTTATAGCGGGCTTTGAAAATGCTATGACCAAAATAAATGGCAGCAATACAATGCCAATAATTTTATTTATTAAAAACACTACGAACATGTACGTACCTGCGGCCTCCCTGGCATTAAATACCCAGCCACTAAAGCTTAAAAAAATAAATTTTGCACTGTATAAAACAGCCAATACTATGGTGGTATACAGTAACACTTTCCAAAAACCAAAGGAAATGAGACCAAAGTATTTTATAGTGAGCGACAGATAAGTTGCTGATGATAATACAAAAAAAACATTGAGTAACAGTGATGGCAAATTACTTTGCATTAATTGTTCGCGTGTTTGTTTTTGCCTGAACGAAGGCTGAAAAAAAATGGAGAACAAATTGGAATAGTACTTTGCAAAAACCAGCTTAATGGCACCCAAAAAAAATACAAGCGCCGTGGAAAGGTAAAATAATTCATCTTTGCGGTTTGAAGATTTGATTTTTACAATTTGATATACCGGTTTTTTTAACATTGGCAAAAACGGGTTTGTTAAAAATACCTTGTAAAGCGAATCGGTGCGTGTAAAAACAGGCCGTGTTGATTGAAGTACAGCTACTGTATCGGTAGCAACAACAGTGAGGGTATCAGTATTAATTTGAATGTCGGGCGCACCTGCCACCACTTGTGTCGGCAATATTGTAGCGCGGTTTGTTAAAGGCCTGGCTGATTTTAAGGACCTGTTTAATACCGTGTCACTTTTTTTTACGGGCCATGCCGCCTTATTTGAATCGCGTATTATCAGGTCCGGAGGTTTGACAACAGTACTGTCTTTAGGTATTGGCAATCCAATTTTAACGGCATCGGTTTGGGCTGCAACATTAATGGCCGTTGCCGTAACAATACACCAAAAAAGTAAATGTTTTAATAATAGCATACGTGATTTACAAAAATATCATACACATGGTAAACGACGGTAAAATTTATTAACGTCTGCCCCACTGGCTTTAAACCTCTTTAAAAAATAGACACGTAGCCAAAATGAATTTTTGATTCTTTAAGGTTAAAAGGCAGGTCGTTGCGTTTGCCCGCCGCATAACTAATGTTAAAAATGCCGCCCTTGGTTTCGAATGCCAGGCCTATACCACCACCCACATATTGATTGGAGAATGAAGAAAGCTGGCTTTTAAAACTGCTAACACCTAAATCGGTAAAGCCAAAAAAGTACGAATTGAGGCCCAGCAAATACCGGTACTCAATGGTAACTACGCTATATTGGTTGGCAAAAATACTTTCTTCGTCAAAACCTCTTAAAAGCCTGTATCCGCCAATTTGAAATAGTTCGTTTCTAAAATTATTGGGGCTTTGATACCATCCTGCATTTAAACCGGTTTTTAGCACCGACTGCCTGCCAATTTTAAAATAATGCGCAGCCACTAGTTTTACGCGTAGTTGGTAGGCGGTAAGCTTAACAGAGTCGTAAAGGGCATTAAAATTAAAATTGGGGTCCTTTAGTTGAACGATGTTATTATTTTTACGCACCCGCTTGTTGCCTATTGCTACTGAAAACAACATTTCGTTGCCTTTTGAGGGGTTAAAGCGATAATTGGTTTGTTGAAGCTGGTAATCGACCAACAAGTTAAGCGAGCTAACATCGGCCACATCAGGCAATCGCCTGGTTACTTTTACGGTTAAGGTATCTACCTGCAAAACGTTGGTTTGCAGGTTTTGAAATCCCACCTTTACACTTTGCGTGGTTGAAATATTGTAGCGAACGCCCAATTGCGCATCGAGGTTTAAAAACAGGGAGTCTTTTTTTAGCAGATCGAAGGTAAAATCGATGCCAAAGGGCGACTTAAACAAATAGGGCTGCTGGTACAATAGGTTGAGCCTTGGCGAGCGGGGTTGAATTTGCTGCCACACCAACCCAACATTTTCGCCCGAACCAAATGCATTTTTTAGCTGCAGGTTAGCATCGATAGTAAACAACAGTTTACCACCGCCCAACTGGCGGTTGTCGGGTAAAAAGCCAGCCAATACATTGATTTGATTACTTTTTTTGGGTGCCAGGTAAAGGTTTAGGGTACTGCCTGTATTAAGCATGCTCACATCCCATGGTTGGGCCTGTTGCAGGTAAGGCAGTTCCAGCAACCGCTGATCAACCTTATCCAGCTTTTGGCGGTTAAAACCTTCGCCCGGCGGCAGGTTTAAATACCGGTGCATAAAGTTTCGTGAAATTTTTGCCGGCCCTAACATTTGTATGCTATCCATTTTATAAAAACTGCCTTTATTAATGTCCAGCACAGCATTAAAGCGGTCACCAATAATTTCCATGCTATCCAATTGCACCGATGCAAAGGGGTACCCGGTACTTTCAAAATTATCGAGCAATACTTTTTGTAATTGTTGAAAACGATCAAACGAAATGTTCTGAAGGCTACTGGCCGGGTAACCCAAAAGCAATATTGCCGGTTGTAGGCCCGTGCTTATGGTTAAGCGGGCAATACTGTACTGCCCGCCAAAAAATACATGGGCTACTGCATGGCCATCATACCATAATACCGTATCAATAGCTGCACCAAGGTATCCTTTTGACTGTAAAAGTTTGGGAAGGGTGGTTACATATTGCTGGCATTGTGGCTGGCTGGTAAAGGCTGATTTAAGGCCCATTTTCATTACAAATACACTATCCTTAACAACCGGTACAATGCGCAGCTGAAAGTTACTTTGTGCAATGGCTGAAGTGGAAATTGCCACTACGCACCAACCCCGCAACATCCATTGCCCCACATATGTCAGTAACTTTACCATATTTAAAAAAACAAAGATTAATAAAAAGATCTCATCACCATGGCAGGCATTTATGTTCACGTTCCGTTTTGTAAAAAAGCCTGCAATTATTGCAACTTTCATTTTTCAACCTCGATGGGGCAATTAGATGCTATGGTAGAGGCAATTTTAACCGAAGCAATGCTGCGGAAAAACTATTTGGAGGGCGACCTAGTAAACACAATTTACTTTGGTGGTGGCACACCCAGTTTGCTACCTGTAGAAGATATAAAAAAGATATTAGCGCAGTTATATAGCACCCAACAAATATTGCCCGATACCGAAATTACGCTGGAGGCCAACCCCGACGATATAACCAACGAAAAATTAGGTGATTGGATAGCGGCCGGCATTAACAGGCTAAGCATTGGTGTTCAATCGTTTTTTGATGATGACCTGGTTTGGATGAACCGGGCGCACAAAGCAACGCAGGCGGCTAACTGTATAGCCATGGCCAGGCAAAATGGTTTCAGCAACCTGACAATCGACCTCATTTATGGTACACCCACCCTTACCGACGAACAATGGAAACACAATGTAACCACTGCAGTAGCGCTGGGAGTACCTCATTTATCGTGCTATGCACTTACTGTTGAACCTAATACTGCCCTGCATTATTCCATAAAAAACAATAATGCAGCTAATGTAGATGTTGAAAAACAAGCCCGCCATTTTGAGTTGTTGGTACAATGGTTGGAAGCCTTAGGTTACGAACAATACGAAATATCAAATTTTGCACTGCCGGGCTGGCAAAGCCGCCACAACAGCAGCTACTGGAAAGGTAAAAAATACCTTGGTCTTGGCCCCTCCGCCCACTCTTTTAATGTAGATACCCGCCAGTGGAATGTAGCCAATAATATACAATACATAAATGGCCTAAGTAAAGGGCATGTGCCGTTTGAGGTAGAAACACTTACCGAAAGCCAGCAGTTGAACGAGTATATTATGATTAGCCTTAGAACAAGCAAAGGCATTGACCTGCCATTTATAAAAACCCGGTTTGGCAGCGTTGTACACGATGCGCTTTTACACACTGCCCGCTACAAAATGTTAGCCCACAACGTTTTAATAACCAACAACGTTATTGTGTTAACGCCTTCAGGCAGATTGTTAGCCGATGGCATTGCCGCCGATCTGTTTCAGGTGTAGCCTTTGCTTAACATGCCGGTAAAAAAAGTCAATTTTACAACCCAATCGGGTATTATACAATATTGAGGAGGTATACGATGTTAATATACAAATTGAAAACTATGGACAGCTGGAAAGCAACTTTATTTGAGCATTTTGCAGGAAGCAGGCAAGTAATGCCAAGGTTTTATAAGGTAGATAAGTTTTTTATTACGTATAAACGATTTGACATATGGTACGAAATGTTGTTTGAACACAACCTAAATTAACAACGATCGCTTGCAGCGTAAAAATTGTTATTTACAAAAGGGAACCTGCAACGGTTCCCTTTTTTATTTTTCAGGTAGATGGTATGCAGCCTCTTTTTATATGAATCATATTATCAATCATTAGCCAATTGTTTGTTTGGAAAGTTACGTTGCACTTTAGGGGTTGGTTATTTTGGTTATAAATGAAAGGTCGACTTCATAGCCTTCAACATTCCGGGGGCAGACCAGGTGCCGGGCACTATCATTCTACGCACAGTGTAAAGGGGTTGTAAAGAGTCGCGTTTGGTAGAAAGAATAAAGGCGAGTTGATAATCGCGTTTCTGCAATTCGGGAATGGCTGCTTTATTCCATAACCCAAACGGGTAGGCAAAATACTTAACCGGTTTTCCGGTAATGTCTTCAATAGTTTTACGGGGTTTTACCAGTTGAATATCCCAATCGTTGCCGGTGTATTTGGTAACCATGTGGTGGTCCCAGGTGTGGCAGGCAACCTCGTGGCCTTTGTTAGCCAGATCTTTTATCTGTTCCTTACTCATATACCTTGGCCGATTGATAGAAATGGTCATAATAAAATACACTCCCTTAAAACCATGCTTTTCCATTTCGGTAGCACCAAGGGTATATTGCTCTTCATCGGTATCATCAAAGGTTAGCATTACCGGTTTGGCTGGCAAGGGGTAGCCATAAGCAAGGTAATTGTACAACTGATCAGGTAAAACGGAGTGGTAGCCACTATCGGCCAGGGTCTTCATTTGCTCAGCAAAGGCGGCCGGTGTTACCGAGTAACTTTTCATATTGGCACTTTCGCCCGGCTTTATGGGCCTTATGTGATGGTAACATAATACGGGCACTTCTGTGCGGCCCAAAATAGTTGCTGCATCAGCCACTGCTTTTTCGGGTACCACAAGGTCGGCCACCATTGTGCCATCCTGCACAGTGGTATCGGCAAATGCATCCTTCTCACGTACTTTTTCGGTAGCTGTATTGCACGCAGCCATTAGCAGCGTTAGCGCGGCTGCTTTCATTATTGTTTTCATTAAAATTGGGGAAAGTTTTTATTGATATTGAATGTAAATAGGTTTGGGTGTAAACTGCAGCAACTCTTCCGGCATATACAAACCGTTGGGATCTTTTTTTGTATCGTTCTTATAAAAAATCTTAAACCCGGTAAATTGAACGGGTTCTTTTTTAATGTAGCGAAGCCACGTAGATTTCTTTAGTATTTTATCGCCCCAGCCATCCATGTCCATTACCACCTGCACTTCGGGGGCGGGCTTTATGTCGGTGGCATTGGTAACCATGCCCTGCGTAAAACGGTGTACTACCAATATTTTAGGAGGCAGATTATTATCTTTTACTACTTTTTGCAGGTAGTTGATAGCATAGTTTATATCATTAGCATTAAAGGTGCCAATGCGGCGGCCTGGCAAATCGCCAAATTTCATTGAAAACTCGGGATCGATACCTAAATGTACCTGAGGCATTTTCAGGTATTTTTCCAGTTCGGGTATTTCCTCCTGTAGGGTGCTCCATCCTACCTGGATATCTAAAAATAGCAGCCCATTAATTTCTTTAGCCCAATTTACCAGGGTATCTATTTGGTGAAAAGGCATGCGCATACGTTGCTTTCCCCCATTGGTTTGGGCGGTAACCGCTACGTAATGCAATGCCGGAACAACGGGTATGCTGGTATCGGCCTTTTGCCATTTTGCTACCTCGCCCCTTAGCTTTGTAAGCATTTCAGCTTTCGGTAACTCGCCTAATATGCCCATTTTTTTTGAATAAAGATTGCCATAATATGCTACTACCCTGTTAAAGGGAAAAACGGCGCCGGGCAAGGGATATACGGTTGGGCTAATGGGCCATTTGCCGGTTGTATCACCATTGGCATGGGCTGTAATTAGTATATTGTAGGCAACGGTATCGAGCACTTTTTTTAGCGGCAAGTTTTCATGAGTCTGGCCTGCTGCTGCTGCCGTGCTGTCGTTGGCCGCATTTCCATTTACACCGCCTCCACAAGCCAAGTTACCAACCACTATTAAAAATATTACTGTTTCAAAAAACAAGTTATGCTTCACTATCATAGGCCGAAGGTATATAAATAACAATGCTAATAATAAAGCAATCAACCCACCTGTTTATATAACCAAACCCGCTACCATTAAGCCTTTGGCTACTACCGGTTTGTGAAAAAAGCTGATGTTTTTAAAATTAAATTAACACTAAAATATAACTTCAACATTCGGCCATGAATAAGTTTCATCTGCCCGAACTTTACCACCATTGGCTTACCATCAATAAAAAAAATGCCACCCGGTTAAGGATAGCATTTTACAAAAACAGCCAATAAAATTATTTTACAGCCAGCAATTCCACCTTTTCAATTACCGGGGGTACCGCCAGTAAATCGTTGGCATGCTCCATTAATGCAGCGGCTATTTTACCGTTCAAATGTGCTTCGCGACCGCTTTCGCTTTCAAACGTATCAAAAATGCCGAAAGTGGAGTTGCCTAACTTTAGGGCATACCAAGATATGGTTTCGTCTTTTTCGTGCGCCATTGCAAGGGCATTAATCAAAAATTGCTCTACTACTTCTTCTTTACCAGGTTTAGCCTCTAAGCGGGCTTGTATTGCTTACTTTACCATAATAATTATTTTTAATGTTTTATACCATTTACGATATACAATCCATTTGGTTTATTCAACAACACTATAAAAGTTATGCCTGTAAATAATAACCTTTTGCATCAAATTTTTGCCCGGCAAAAGCTTCGTATCCAATCAATTACCGCTGTGGCGGAAGGCGATATAAATACCTGCTTTAAAGTAAGCACCACCAACGCCAGCTATTTTATAAAACTTAACGATGCTAGCAACTACCCCGGTATGTTGCAACGCGAGGCTGAAGGTCTTATAACGTTACAACAACGCAGCAGCCTTGTTGTACCAACAACGGTTGCCTGCGATGTTATTGAAAATCAGCAGTACCTGGTGTTGACCTATTTAAATAAAGGAGCAATAGGAATCGACTTCTTTACAAATTTTGGTGAGGGCCTTGCCATAATGCATAAAAACACAAATACCGCCTTTGGCTGGCACACCAGTAATTACATTGGCCTTTTACAACAGCCCAACACGTGGCACCAAAACTGGTGTACGTTTTATAGTACACAACGAATTATGCCTTTGGTAAACCAACTTCACCAACAAAAAAATTATAACACCGCCGACGTTATCAACGCCAAAAAGGTTTGTGCAAAACTGGGGGAAATTTTTCCTGCTGAGGTGCCTGCAATGTTACATGGCGATTTATGGTCGGGAAATTATATGCCAGTACAATTAAACAGCGAAAGCGCCGCAACAAGCGCCGCCATTTACGACCCGGCAGTATATTATGGTAACCGCGAAATGGATATTGGCATGAGCAAACTGTTTGGTGGATTTGATAGCCTATTTTACAAGGCTTATCACCACCACTACCCTTTACAACCACAATGGCAGCAACGTTTGCCGCTAACCCAATGGTATCCTTTGCTTGTGCACGCCCTGCTGTTTGGCGGGTATTACATTAAGCAAAGCCGGGCCACTATAAAAGCATTTTTGTAAGGCTTTCAATTGGTGTAAAGCAAAGCGTGTAAACATTAAATACGAGTGTAAGGTGCAAACGAGAAAAAGTAAATGGCCGCCATGGGGGAACAGGCCCGCCTTGGCATTGCTGCCAGTTATATTTTATATCAATGATTATAATCGGGCAATTTTATATCGCAATTTCCACCTGGTTTCGCAACAAATCTGCAAACTGGTCCCTGGCCCTAATAAGGTGTGGCTGGTTATTTAGCATCAAAACCTCGGCAGGCTTATATCTTGAATTAAAGTTGCTTGACATTTCAAATCCATAAGCGCCTGCATTATAAAAAACCAACAGGTCGTCTTCTCTAATTTCATTCAATTCCCTTTCCCAGGCAAAGGTGTCGGTTTCGCATATATTGCCTACCACCGAATAATTTTTAACTGGCCCCTCGGGGTTGGTTATGTTTACAATACGATGGTACGCATCGTAAAACATAGGGCGTATAAGGTGGTTAAAACCGCTATCAATGCTGGCAAAATGGGTAGCACCGGTTGGCTTTAGCACGTTTACTTTTGTAATAAAGTATCCGGCGTTGCTTACCATATACTTGCCAGGCTCAAACCATATTTGCAACTTTTTACCTGAGGGGCGGGTAAAATTATCTACCGCCTCCTGTACCTTTTGGCCAAGTAATACCATATTGGTTTCGGGGTCGCCCTCGTTGTATGGCACTTTAAATCCGCCCCCCAAATCAAGAAATTCAATTTCGCTAAACCGGGGTATCAGGTCAAACAATACCTGGCTGCCTTTTACAAACACTTCTACATCTTTTATTTCGCTGCCGGTGTGTATGTGCAGGCCGCGTATAAAAAGGTTGTGTTGTTGTACAATATTAATTAGTTGCTCCACCTGTTCAACAGGTATACCAAACTTACTTTTATCGTGCCCGGTCGATATTTTTAAATTTCCACCGGCAAGTATGTTGGGCCGTAGCCGAACGCTTACCGGATAGCTATGACCAAATGCTGCACCAAATTTTTGTAGGTTAGATAAACTGTCGATATTAATACGTACGCCAAGCTGCTTGGCGGCCACTATTTCGTCAAAATGAATTCCATTAGAGGTGTACAAAACCGAAGCAGGATCGAAACCCGCGTACAGGGCAAGTTTAACCTCGTTTATTGAACTGCAATCTACTCCTGCACCAAGCTTTTTTACATACCGTAAAACACTAATATTGGTTAACGCCTTGCAGGCATAAAAAAACAATACATTGGTTTGCGCAAAGGCATTTACCAATTGTTGGTATTGATATGCAATGGCTTCGGCATGGTAGGCGTAAACAGGCGTACCAAATTGTTTGGCTACCTGGGTAAGTTGTGCGTTGGAAAGTTGTGGCGACATAAGTGGCGCGAATGTAGCACCAAAATAAATTATGGCACCTGTTTGCGGGTAGTTTTAAAGCTTTTAAGGGCAAATGCTTTTACTAAAACTAATGGGGTAGATGAACACTTTACAGCTTCTATCAGGCCGCGGACGCATCGTTTTTGGCGTAGGTATCGGCAGGTGCATTGTTGTCAGCAGGCTTATCGCTGGCATTTGCCGTGGTATCATCATCCACTTGTAGCGGTTCATTTTTTATCTGCACCAATTCTGCAACGGTAATATTGGTCTCTTCAAATAGTTCGCGCTGGGCTTTTGGCGTATCATCAACATGGGCTTCGCTGTAGGCCATGTGTTCGTGTGCATTTAAAGCACTATTTACCACGGTAGCCTCAATAAATTGTTCGGCCAGTACTTCTTTTATTTTAGGCAGGTCGTTGGTGTTATTAATACCAAAATAATCCATAAAGGCCTTTGAAGTAGCGTACACCAATGGCTTACCTGGCAGGTTTTCGTTCCGTCCGCTAATAACGATCAATTCTTTTTCAAGTAATTTTTGAATGGAATAGTCACTGTTTACACCACGAATTGCTTCTACCTCACCCTTGGTAATTGGCTGTTTATAAGCAATGATGGCCAGGGTTTCCAGCGCAGCGTTCGACAGGCGCTTTAAAAATTTGTCGCCATTTAACTGCGCAACCGTTTTATGAAAGGCTGTTTTGGTAAGAAACTGCCAACCACCACCACTTTCCCTAACTTCAAAAGGGTAAAACCCGGCATTGTATTTTTCCTGTATACCGTCAACAGCCGGTTGTACCTGGTCAGGGGTAATACGCCCGTCCATAAACCCAAAAGCATTATTAATCAATTCAACAATATCGTGCATTGTCAACGGTTTGTCGCTGGCAAAAATCAACGCTTCAATATGAGGAATAATCTGCGATAGCTCCATGACTGTCCCAACTGCGGGAATGTTTTTTAAGTAATGTTTTCAAGCGGCAAGTTGCAAGCTACAAGCGACAAGTTTTAAGTTTCAAGCTGCAAGCTGCAAGTTTCAAGCTGCAAGTTTGAAGTTGCAGGCGAAAAGTTTTAAGTTTCAAGCTGCAAGCTGCAAGTTTCAAGTTGCAAGTTGAAGGTTTCAAGCTGCAAGCGACAAGTTGCAAATAATAAATTTCAAGTTGCAGGCGACAAGTTTCAAGTTTCAAGCTGCAAGCTGCAAGTTTCAAGTCGAAGGTTTCAAGCTGCAAGCGACAAGTTGCAAGTTATAAATTTCAAGTTGCAGGCGACAAGTTTTAAGTTTCAAGCTGCATGCTGCAAGTTGCAAGTTGAAGGTTTCAAGCTGCAAGCGACAAGTTGCAAGTTATAAATTTCAAGCTGCAGGCGACAAGTTTCAAGTTGCAAGTTTTGGCTGTTGGCTGTTGGCTGTTGGCTGTTGGCTGTTGGCTGTTCGCTCCCGACTAAAGACTCCCAACTCCCGACTGCCGGAGGCTGGCTCCCGCCTTCCAACAAAACACTATCCCTGCAATGCCGCAGCACCGCTTACAATTTCGGTAAGTTCAGTTGTAATGGCTGCCTGGCGGGCCCTGTTGTACGATATCTTTAGTGTTTTCAACAGTTCGTTGGCATTTTCGCTGGCCTTATCCATAGCGGTCATGCGGGCACCATGCTCGCTTGCATGTGCATCCAGCACCGCTTTAAACAACTGTGTATTTAATATTTTGGGCATCATTTCTGCCACCAATTCTTCCCTTGCCGGCTCAAATATAAAGTCAGCCTTTTTAATGCCTTCCTTCTTTTCAATTTTGGGGATAGGTAAAAATCTTTCCACAACAAAAAGCTGGGTGGCGGCATTTTTAAATTCGCTATAAACCAGCTCAACCACATCAAACTCTTTATTTTCAAAAGCTTTTACAGCAGCTATGGCTATTTGCTGCACATTTTCGAAAGACAGGCTTAAAAACAAATCTTTAAATGTAGCATCGGTTTTATAGTCGGCACGGGTAAGCCCCTCGTATCCTTTTTTGCCAATGTTCCAAACAGACACATTGCCTTTTTTATGTTGTGCTTTGTATTTTTCTTCTACTGTAAGTTTAACCAGTTTTACAATGTTGGCATTGTAACCACCTGCCAAACCGCGGTCGCTGGTAATAACTATCATTAGTACTTTTTCAGTACCACGGTCTTTGGCCAACGCACCTCCCACTTCTCCTTCAGCATTACTAACTATGTTGCTTAACATTTCCTGTAGCTTTTGGGCGTAGGGCCTCATTTGCACAATGGCATCCTGAGCGCGGCGCAACTTTGCAGCACTTACCATTTTCATGGCTTTAGTAATTTGCTGGGTACTTTGTACGCTTTTTATGCGGTTACGCACTTCCTTTAACTGACCACTCATGTAACAAAGATTTTTATTTCTTTTATAACAAAGGCAATGACTTTCAATAATATATAAAAAAATCAATACCAACGTTGTCCAAAACGATATGTACGTTTTGATAAACGGCTGCAAAGGTAAGGTTTGAGGGGTAAAACTCAAACAATAGACAGTACAGCTACAAGTATGTACAAGCTTTGGGCACGGGTAACAGAAAAATATATAAATGGCTTTGTTTTTACAGTGATAGCCACAGGTAGCCACCGGCTTAGGTAGTAGATAGTTCCATCCACATAGGCCGGTGATCCGACAAATAATATTTTACATAGCTTTTAAAGCTGGCGGTTGTACTATTTTTATACAAATCGGCAAATACAACATTGTCAAAAGGAAACACGCCGTGCGATATTATCTTGCTTTTTAATCCTGGTAAAAACGCGATTTGGTCGTAAGCTTTGTCGTTATTTATGTTTGAATATACTTTGGAGGTATGTTCAGGTAATTGCAGCCCACGTTGTACTAATGCCTTATAAATGGGGTCGTTTTTATCTAACTTCGGCAGGTTAAAATCGCCCAGCGCAAACACCGTTTTGGTATACGAAAACTTACCTTCCGATCTTAAATCCGCCCACCGGCCAATGCAATATGCCTCAAGGCTGCGCCTTTCAATAGAGGCCTTTTGACTATCGCTTCCAAAATATAAATGCACGTTTAGCAACGAAAATTTCATGGTATTGGCCTTAAATGCTGCCAGGTACGGGCTTCGGTCAAACCCGTTAAACGAGGCCTCCACACCCGGCAACTTTACATGCCGTAAGGCTGATGGCGGAATGTCAAGTTCAGCCACTTCGCTTAAAATTTTGACCTTGCTTTTCCTATATAAAAAAGCCATCCGTTCGTTATTGCCCGATGCATCTGAAAAAATATAGCCAAAACGGTTGCCGAGCATTCCAACCAATTGCATAAAATGGCCACTATTATTTTTTATTTCCTGTATAGCCACCAGGTCAAACCACGACACTATTTCAGCCAGCATTTTAATGTGGGGTGTCTCGCGGTGCTGGTCACCAAAGTTGGCTATGTTCCAGGTAGCCAAAAGCAGGTTTTGATTTGTACCTGCCGGAATTGCCAGCGATGGTTTCGACTTTTTATAGCTCCGGAGGGCCTTAATTTCTTTATCAATACCAACAATGTATTCAAAGGCAGGTTTGGGGAAAGATGGCATGAAGTAAAAGTTATGGTTTATATTTTTATGAAATTGAATACGGTATCAACAATCATGTTCATTACATTATTCTTAAACTGGTCAACCCTAATGGCCGCTAGCCCCGCTTGTTTTAATCCGTTCATTTTAACCAAATCTTTTTGGCTGGTTACCAGCCACTCAAAATCTTCTGTTGTTATATCACCCTGGGCCAGTAATACTGTCCATCGGGTAAGTTTATTTTTCATTTCCCCCAAAAACTGTAGCGCATCACTTTTTGCTTCGGCAGTATATTTTTTAAGCGATAGTGTAGCAAGGTTGGCCAGCTGTTCCGTTAGCGTATCAAACAATTCGTCAAAACTAATTTTGGATGCCATATATATAAAATTTTAGTTAGATTTTTATAAAGGCTGCAATCCGTGTGTTGCCTTCTTTTATTTTTTTCGATTCCAGCCCGGCAATCAAATCAAACCCTTCGGCCACTTGCGCTTTTGCTTCGGTAATAAATATAGCGCCTTCCTTACTATCCTTTTTCCATTTGGCCCAATACGACGGAATTATTGATTTTTGGTCAATAGCACCGGTAGCACTAATACTAAACAGGCGATCCCACATTTTTGCAGTAACGCCATTTTTAGGACAGTGCCGTTCGTACTCAAGTGTTTTAAACAACTAGCGGTTTACCTTTTCAACCTCTTCAACATAAAGGTTATAGTCGTTAACCGATTTATCCATTAAAGCCAATACCTCTACTTTTACCTGGGTAACCTGTACGTATGCCAATTGGTCGTAAGTGGCAATAGTGGCGCAACCGTCAGCAAAAAATGCCAACAAACAAAGCCTCAGGCACATTACAAAAATCAATTTTTTCATATGCTTCTATTTAGGTGTGAACTTTAAAGTAATAAAAAATAATAAATCCCAATTGCCTCAACCATCAAATGGCGTTGCATCTGTTTACAATAAATAGCTGGCGCCGAAAATTAACAATGCCGGGGTTTAGTGCACTCATTTCATCTCCGCGGCATTTGCTACCTTTGGCTTTCTGCCAAATTGGCTAAGGTTCATATTGTAGCATTAAATTTGACACCGGACCTAACTTTTTAATGGTTTTAATATCATACACACCAACTATATATGCTGAACTTATTATCAAAGCTTTTTGGAGGCAACAAATCGCAAAAAGATGTGAAACAGTTGTCACCGATTGTAGAAAAGATCAATCATTTTTTTGCAGAATACCAGCAGTTAAATAACGACCAGCTTAGAACCAAAACCAGCGAATTCAAGCAACGCATTAAGGCACATCTTGAACAAACTGACCAGGCTATTGAGGCGCTGAAGATGGAGGCTGAAGCCCTAACGATGGAGGAAATTGCTGAACGTGATACCATTTACCAACAGGTTGATAAGCTAAAAAAAGAACGCGACGAGCAAATAGAAGAAGTGCTTCGCGAAATTCAGCCCGAAGCCTTTGCGGTAGTTAAAGAGGCTGCCCGCCGGTTTACCCAGGGTACTGAACTGGTGTCGGCAGTAACCGACCTTGACCGTAAATTAAGTATCACCCGCCAGCACATAACTATAAATGGCGAAAAGGCTGTTTACCAAAATACCTGGAAAGCCGGCGGAACCGATGTAACCTGGAACATGGTACATTATGATGTGCAGTTAATTGGTGGATCGGTACTGCACCAGGGTAAAATTGCAGAAATGGCCACCGGCGAGGGTAAAACGCTGGTTTCTACCCTACCTGCCTATTTAAACGCTTTGGCTGGCGAAGGTGTGCATATAGTAACCGTTAACGACTACCTGGCAAAACGCGACAGCGAGTGGAATGGGCCTATTTTTGAATGGCTGGGCGTAACCGTTGACTGTATTGACAAACACCAGCCCAATACCGAAAACCGCCGCAGTGCCTACCTGGCCGATGTAACTTACGGTACCAATAACGAGTTTGGATTTGATTACCTGCGCGATAACATGGTACACAGCCCCGACGAAATGGTGCAGCGAAAACACCACTTTGCTATGGTGGATGAGGTGGACAGCGTGTTAATTGACGATGCCCGTACCCCGCTTATTATAAGTGGCCCCGTACCACGCGGCGATCAACAGGAGTACGAGGCTTTGAAGCCCCGTATAAACCAACTGTATGAGGCTCAAAAAAAGGTAACTGTACAATTTTTAAACGAAGCAAAAAAGAAGTTTGCCGACGGCAACGACGAGCCCAAAGATGGTGGATTGGCATTGATGCGGGCACAGCGCGGTTTGCCAAAAAACAGTGCGCTCATTAAATTTTTAAGCGAGCCAGGCAATAGAAGCAAACTTCAAAAAATTGAAAACCATTACCTCGCCGATCAATCGAAGGAGATGCCTAAGGTTGATGAAGAATTATATTTCTATATAGATGAAAAAAATAATTCGGTTGAGCTAACCGACCTTGGTATTACCACCATTACCCGGTCGGGCGAGGACCCAAGCTTTTTTATATTGCCCGATATAAGTATTGCCTTAAATGCCATTGAAACTAATGCAACCCTTAATGCCGACGATAAACTTCACCAAAAAGAAGGGCTGTTAAACGAATACTCGCTAAAGGCCGAACGAATACATACTGCCCAGCAATTGTTAAAAGCTTATACACTTTTTGATAAAGATGTAGAGTATGTGGTAATGGATGGGGCCGTTAAAATAGTAGACGAGCAAACCGGCCGTATTTTAGATGGCCGTCGCTACAGCGATGGTTTGCACCAGGCTATAGAAGCCAAGGAAAGTGTAAAGATAGAAGCGGCCACGCAAACCTATGCCACTGTTACCCTGCAAAACTATTTTAGAATGTACCACAAACTTGCAGGTATGACCGGTACTGCCGAAACCGAAGCCGCGGAGCTGTGGGATATTTATAAACTGGACGTAGTAACTATACCTACCAATGTTAATGCAATTCGCAACGATGACCAGGACATGATTTTTAAAACCAAACGCGAAAAATACAAGTCTATCATTGAAATGATAGAAGATCTGCGCAACAAAAAACGCCCCTGCCTTGTGGGTACAACCAGCGTTGAAGTATCGGAATTGCTTAGCCGTATGTTAAAGCAAAAACAAATACCCCATAATGTATTAAACGCCAAGCAACATGCCCGCGAGGCACAAGTGGTGGCTGAGGCTGGTTTACCCGGTGCGGTAACTATTGCCACCAACATGGCTGGACGCGGTACCGATATTAAACTTGGGCCCGGCGTTAAAGAAGCCGGCGGATTAGCCATTTTAGGAACTGAGCGCCACGAAAGCCGCCGCGTAGACCGACAGTTGCGTGGTCGTGCCGGCCGCCAGGGCGACCCCGGATCGTCTATCTTTTTTGTATCGCTGGAAGACGACCTGATGCGTATGTTTGGTAACGAACGTATTGCCAAAGTAATGGACTTTGCAGGCTACAAAGAAGGCGAAGTGATACAGCACAGCATGATTACCAAAAGTATTGAAAGAGCCCAGCGCAAGGTGGAAGAAAACAACTTTGGCATTCGTAAACGCTTGTTGGAGTATGATGATGTAATGAACAAACAGCGTACGGTAATTTATGCTAAACGCAACCACGCCCTGTTTGGCGAGCGCCTTGCACTTGACCTTGACAATGCGTTTTTTTTTATAGCCGAAGGCTTAATTGTGTCGTTTAAAGAGCAAAGCGACTTTGAAGGTTTTAAGCTGGCCATAATAATGAACTACGGTTTAGATACCGCCATAACCGAAGATGAGCTGAATAAGCAAAGTGCCACTCAATTGGCCGACAAATTGTACCATGAAGCCACTACCAATTACCAGCGTCGTAAAACTGAAATAAGTACCAATGCATTGCCGGTATTTAAAAATATTCGCCAGCAGCAGGGGCAGGGTATTGCCAATGTAGTAGTGCCGTTTACCGATGGCCGTAAGTCTATGAATGTTTTGGCTAACATGGACAAAACCCTTTTAAGCGAAGGAAAGGAGCTGGCCAACGCCCTGGAAAGAAGCGTATCGCTGGGATTAATTGATGATACATGGAAGGAACACCTGCGTGCTATGGACGACCTGAAGCAAAGTGTACAAACTGCCTCGTACGAGCAAAAAGATCCATTGGTGATTTATAAAATGGAAGCCTTTGGCTTGTTCAAAAAAATGGATGAGGAAGTAAATAAAGACATCATATCGTTTTTATGCCACTGCGGTATACCGGTTGAAGAAAACAACCGCCCCGCACCACTGCAAATTAAACCCGGCCGCGAGCAGAAAACCGACATGAGCAAACTGCAAATTAACAAAGAGCAAATTGACGCAGCAGGCCACGACTATGCCGCCAACGAAAACGATTATTTTGACCCGGGCGCAGCAGGTACCGCAGTAAAGCAGCAGCCCATTGTTGTAGGCCCTAAAATTGGCCGTAACGATCCCTGCCCATGCGGAAGCGGTAAAAAATACAAGCAATGCCATGGAAAGGATGCCTAAGCTTCCCTTTTTTTAAATATCCCAAAAGCCCCGATTTTTTCGGGGTTTTTTTATGTGTATCAGGAAATTATAAAGCAGGCACAACAGGCTACCGACCTTTCGGTTGTTTAATCGGGGTTGCACTTTTTATGGCCGGGAACTTTTTTGCTAAATGAAAGCCCATGGATTTTTTTATCGTTTTATTCATTTGTACGAAAAAATAATGACAGCGCATTAACTTACCATCAAAAAGAATTTTTCAAATGAAAAAAATACTGCTTACTGCCTTCCTGTTTTTAATGACCCTTTCATGGTTGTACAGCCAAACTGCTGCTGCCAAAAGCAACACCGAAATTGAAGGCTTTTCGGTTGAGCGCTTAAAGTTGCTGGACCAGAATATTACAAAATGGATTGCCGACAAATGGATGCCGGGTGTGGTGGTTTTAATTACCCACAACGGAAAAACAGCTTATAGCAAAAGCTTTGGCTATAGCGATTTTGAAATAAAGACACCATTAAAATCCGATCAACTGTTTAGAGTGGCCAGCCAAACCAAGGCTATTACCAGCGTGGCTATTATGCAATTGTACGAGCAGGGAAAACTGATGTTAGATGACTCGGTGGCCAAATTTGTGCCCGAGTTTGCCAATGCACGTGTTATCGATAAATTTAACATGGACGATACCACCTATACCACCATTAAAGCAGTCAGGCCTGTTACTATCCGCGACCTGTTGACGCACACTTCGGGCATTGGCTATGCACAAATTGGCTCGCCCATGGCCAATGCTATATATGCAAAAAACAATATAACCGCTGGCATAGGCACGGAGGTAGGACCAGTGTTAGGCACCGCAATGCGCAGGCTGGCTACGTTGCCTTTGCTACACCAACCCGGCAAACAGTGGACGTACGGTTTAAACTCCGACCTGTTAGGCTACATTGTTGAAGTAGTAAGTGGTACAACGCTTGATCAATATTTTCGCAAAAATATTTTTGACCCGTTAAGCATGAACGATACGTGGTTTTATCTGCCCACCCAAAAGCAACCCCGCCTTACCACCCTTACCATTGAAGACGATAAAGGCCTGCATGCCATGAACAGCGGGTACCTGGCCGATCCGGCCAACAAAGGAATTAATCCCGGCTACCCCAATACCAGCGGAACGTATTTTTCGGGGGGTGCAGGGTTAACATCTACCATACGCGATTATGATACTTTTTTACAAATGCTGTTGAATGGTGGCACCTTTAACGGTAAGCGCCTGCTATCGCCCAATAGTGTACGGATGATGACGAGCAACCAGGTACGCGACCTATCGCTGGGCGACGATAAGTTTGGATTAGGCTTCAGTATTGCTACAAACCAAACTGCTGCTAATGCACCTGTATCGGTAGGTACTTTTGGCTGGGGTGGTGCTTTCGGCACAGAGTATTGGGTAGACCCTAAAGAAAAGATCGTAGCGCAGTTTTATATACAGATGTATGGCAGGCGCCACAATGCCGCCAACGGGTTTAAAGTACTGGTTTACCAGGCGCTGAACAATAAGGGGTTTTAACGGATGTTTGTAAACCCTTAACATTGCCCCGGCTAACTTTTTAAACGAACAAGAGTCAAAGGCCACAATCGTTAACCATGAAAAAAATAGTATCAGTTTTAAGCGTTTTGGTAATTGGCATTGCAGGGGTACAGGCTCAGGCCGCCGACACCGCTGGCACAAAAAATTTTACACTAATGGAAGCCGCCGAAATAACCGAAGCTAACAGGCTTCGGAACACGATGGAAAAAGAACAATTGACTATATCACTAAAAAGTGCGGTGATTGATTCAACAAGCGTGAAGGCGAAAACAAACAGGCAAACCTGTGGACCAACGCGATCCAACAAGCTGTAGGGTTACTTAATATTATTGATGCCTGGCCCAACAGCCGGGCATTTTATTAAAATAATTTACATTCAGCAAGCGGCCTTTTTGAACAATGCTTAACAATTAATGTTACGCACGGTGATAAGCCTTAACAATTTTTTAAAGTATAGCATATATGCAACACCCTCATAAACACTTTTTTAATTAGGAGGCATTGTTTAAAAAACGTTGAGCAAATGATGGCGACCGGTTTAAGGCGTTTTTAGTAAGTTTCAACGCCGGCAGTTGACAATTAAAAGAGTTTACCGGGAAACGACAAATTAGTTTGAAGTACTTAAAAATTATTAGTATTTAGGAGAATTACGTTAGAAATATAATTTTACAGCACCAAAAAATGAAAAATTACATACACGCTTATTTTCTTACCGAAAAAGCAAAATCGCAAATAGAGCGACTTACTCTTGGATTTTCAATTGCTGGTTTTTTACTTCACCTGACGTTAATAGCACTGGTCCATTTTGGAATAATAAAATCATCGCACTCCGACGGGTTATTGTTTAATCCCGTTGCAGCCATTTATACTCCTTTTTCGTTTATACTTTTTTACGAGGTGTACCTGCTAATTTATTATTTGCCAAAATCGTTTAGTAAATACATTGGCAAGCAATACGAAATTGTTACCCTGATCATTATTCGCAGGGTATTTAAAGACCTTTCGAAACTTGAATTATCCAGCGACTTTTTTAGCCGAAAAAACGACGTGTATTTTATGTACGACCTGGTGGCGGTACTTATACTTTTTGCGCTTATCATAGTATTTTATACCATTGCCAAACCAAAAGATGTTGAGCTGAAAAGCGTTATTGAGTCAGATAGAAAGTTAGCTCGTTTTATAAAATTTAAGATCATCCTGTCAAGTATTCTTATCCCGCTATTTATTTTTCTTTCCATAGAAAGTTTAATTAGCTGGGTAAGCACCACCTTTAGCCCCGGTACCGAAATAGTACAGGCCGATGAGGACCTCAACAAAATTTTCTTCGACCAGTTTTTTACCGTTTTAATACTTACCGATGTATTAATATTATTGCTGTCATTTGTACTAAGCGATAAGTTTAATGTAGTAATGCGTAACTCCGGATTTGTAATTTCAACCATTCTTATAAAAATATCGTTTGGCGCCACCGGCATTTTAAATAATATTTTAGCCATCATGGCATTGGTATTTGGCGTATCAATTTTATACCTCAGCAATCGTTTCTCAAAAATGGACGGCCCCATTAAACAGGAATAAGATTTGCAAGCTTCAATCTGCAAGCTACAAGTTGCAAGCAACAATCTACAAGTTGCAAGCTGCAAGCTACAAGCTACAAGTTGCAAGTTGCAAGCTTGCAAGTTGCAAGCAACAATCTACAAGTTGCAAGTTGCAAGCTTCAAGTTGCAAGCTGCAAGCTGCAAGCTGCAAGCTGCAAGCTGCAAGCTGCAAGCTTCAAGCTGCAAGCTGCAAGCTGCAAGCTGCAAGCTGCAAGCTGCAAGCTACAAGTTGCAAGTTGCAAGCTACAAGTTGTAAGCTACAAATTGCAAGCTACAAGTTGCAAGTTGCAAGCTACAAGCACAGATCTCAAATATTTCATATTCCAAACATCTCGGCTCTTCCATTAACCCTTTGCCTTTTTTAATTTTTAATTTTTACTTTCCAAAAACATCCCTGAAAACTGGTTCGCTTCCAACTTCCTGTTTAGTGGTTCCAGTTGTTTTTGAATGCGCATTTGCTGGTCATAATCCAATTTATTAATAGGGGCAATTTGCCTGAATGCGCCGGTTTGTATAAATTTTAAAGCACTGGCAAGCGATGGTTCGGCCAAATCGCCCCAGTTTTTTGTAACATCATCGGGGCTTTTTTTATCGGGCGTAAAGCCGTTATAAAAATCTGCATTGCCGGCACTGTTTACCGTTTTAAACGATATAGGATAAATGGCCACATCGTAAATATTAACCGGAAAAAATCCTACTGGTTTGCCAAAGGTAGTGTCGCCTATCAGCTTTACCTCCATGTATGGTTTTAGATTATTAATCAATAACTCGCTGGCCGAAGCCGATGAGCGAGACACGATAAAAAACACTCTTTTTAAACTTAACGAACCCGTTGTACTAAACTTTTGGGTATTGTTAGCCTCGGCAAACGATACGTTTTGGTAACCACTACGCTTTCTAAGTAATGGAAAATTACCCGCCTGTAACCGGCTGTTAAAAACATATTTATACATTACCTGGTTAGTGGCGGTTGCAGGCGCGATCAGGTTGGCCAATGCATCCTGTGTAGCGGTTGAGCCACCCGGGTTATAGCGCAGGTCAACTACCAGTTCGGTAATACTGTTGCTTTTAAATTCGTTAAAAACGCTGGTCAGCTCTGTGCGCGATGGCTCGCCAAAAAACTGGTTAAATACCACGTATCCTACCTTGGCGGCCCCCACATTTAATACATTTTTATACAATACTGAGTTAGAAGTAAAACTGGTTTTACTAAGGTTAGCGACGGCAGTGGCTCCATTGGGCTTTACAAATTCAAAAATGGCCGTTGGCGTAGTACCAAAAAATGCCTGGTTTAAAAGGGTTGCACCCGCCTGGTTAAAGGTTACGGTAGCACCATCAATTTTATTTATCCGCCATCCACGCTGTACGCCTGCCAAACCGCTGGTCGATTTATCGTACACATAATTAACATACCAATATACACTGTCAATAGGCTCTACCTTGTCTGCAGCTGCAGCCTTTACAAAAAAACCAAGGCTTACGGCCTGCCCGGTTTGCAATCCTTCGGATGATGCAATGGAGGTAACAAAACTAAACCTGTCAAGCGGTTGAAGTTTGCGTATGGCATTCATTTGGTTGGTGCCGGTGGCCACATTATTTAAACCGGTATATTGGCGTGGGTTAAAGGCCTGGTACGACGGAATAAGATCCTGCCACAAAAAAATTTCCTTACTAAACAAATAAATGGAGTCATTCAACAGGTCGCTTTGCGTACCAATAGCAGGCGTTACCGTTGTTCCCTGCCCATTGTCGTTGGCTAGTTCTTTTTTACAGGCAGTAGCAAGTAACAATGCGGCGATGCCGCTTACAAAAAATATTTTTCTCATGTCAATGTTGTATAAATTAAAATTACTGGTTAAAACACTATTGTAGTTGATAATGCTTCGCTAATATTTTGTCTGTTTTATCCCTGATACTACTACCTTATAAAATTTATGAGGTAGCCATATTTTTCCAAATACATAAACGCCTGCCAATCGCTTTTCAACCATAGATTGCGGGTAAAACCTATACATTTACTATTAAAATAAACGAGCAATGATTTTAAACGGTTTTATTGATCATACCCTTTTAAAACCAACCACCCTGGTAGCTGATATTAAAAACCTGTGCGCCGAAGCTATACAATATAGCTTTGCAGCAGTATGCGTACCGCCTCCTTTTGTAAAAATAGCGAAGGCCATGTTGGACCAAACTCCGGTAAAAGTAGCTACAGTTATAGGTTTTCCCTTTGGCTATAGTTGTGTGGAAGCAAAACTGGCAGAAAGTTTGCTTACCATTGTTGACGGTGCCGATGAGTTGGACATAGTAATAAATTTTACCGCTATCAAAAACAACGATTGGGATTTTGTGGCCAACGAAATAAACCACTTGTTACCAGTAATTAAGGCGCAAAACAAAATTGTAAAAGTAATTATAGAAAGCGGCGTACTTACCAACCAGGAAATTATACAATGCTGCACTTTATATGGAGCAGCAGGTATTGATTATTTAAAAACATCTACAGGCTATGCACCTAAAGGAGCCGACGTAGAAACTGTGGTACTTATGCGTAAACACCTGCCCCCAAATGTACAAATAAAGGCGAGCGGTGGTATTAAAACCTACCATTTTGCAGTAGCCCTGGTAAAAGCAGGTGCCAGCAGGTTGGGGTGCAGTGCCGGCGTGGCAATCGTAAATCAACAAACTGCAAACGATGGTTATTGACTATACTCAGCATCTTAAAAAAATATTTATGAAGCTCATTTTACTTCCATTGTTGTTGATTACCGCAGGTAACCTTTCGGCGCAGCAGTTTCTTTTGACCGATACCATTGGTGGCATAGTAGTAAAAAAAGACTCCAGGTTGGATGCCTTGTCGGCAAAGCAAAGCGAAATAAATAAGCGGGCCATGCAAAACTCTACCCTGCGCACCAGTGGCTACCGGGTACAAATTATAAACACCCAAAACCGCGACGATGCCAACAAGGTTAAGACTGACCTGCTGCGTAATTTTCCCGATCAAAAAATTTATTTAATGTACAAGGCTCCAAACTTTAGGGTTAGGATGGGCAATTTTTTAACCCGCGCCGATGCCGAGTTAGTACGTTCACAAATAGCTGCCATGTACCCAGGCAGGGGTATTTACCTTGTGGCCGATATGATAGAATACCGCCCCATAAACGAAGATGGTGTAGTTAATTTAGAATGATGTTACAATTGGTATTTTTGCCAAATGATGCTAAAAGATACTATCCTTTTGCTGGCACAAAACTACCTGCCCAAATTTATTGATATACGCCGCCACCTGCATGCCCATCCCGAATTAAGTTATGTTGAATTTAAAACCAGCGTCTTTATTCAGCAAAAGCTAACCGAATGGCACATTCCTTTTGAGGTAATGGCCACCACAGGGGTGGTTGGCACCATTGTGGGCAATAACCCCCAAAGCCGGGTAGTTGCCTTGCGGGGCGATATGGATGCACTGCCCATACAGGAAGAAAACGAGGTGGCTTACGCTTCTACAAACCCGGGCGTAATGCATGCCTGCGGCCACGATGTACATACTACCTGCCTGCTTGGTGCCGCAAAAATTTTAAACGAAACAAAAGCCAACTGGAACGGCACCGTTAAGCTTATTTTTCAACCCGGCGAAGAACGCAACCCGGGCGGCGCCAGTTATATGATACGCGATGGCGCATTACAAAACCCAACCCCGCAAGGCATATTTGGCCTGCACGTACACCCCGGCCTTGATGTAGGAAAACTTAGCTTTAGAAAAGGCCGCATAATGGCCAGTGCCGACGAAATATTTATTACCATAAAAGGCAAAGGCGGCCATGCAGCCGCACCACATTTAACTGCCGACACCATTTTAATCGCCTCAACACTTATTGTTAGCCTGCAGCAAATTGTTAGCCGCAACAACAACCCTTTATCACCCTCCGTATTGTCCATTTGCGCTATTAACGGCGGGCATACTACCAACGTAATACCAACCGAAGTAAAACTAATGGGCACCTTTAGGGCTATGGACGAAACATGGCGCTACAAAGCCCATGACCTGATAAAAAAACAAACAATAGCCCTTGTAGCCGCCATGGGCGCCGAGGCCGATGTGCTGATTGATGTTGGCTACCCTTTTGTAGACAACGACGACGCCCTAACCGAAAACGGCTGGCAATTGGCCGGGGAATTGTTGGGAAAAGGCATGGTGGAAGAAACCGAACTACGCATGGGCGCCGAAGACTTTGGATACTACACCCATGTAATACCCGGCTGTTTTTACCGGTTAGGCGTACGCAATACTGCCGCCGGTATTGTTCATAATGTACATACACCTTTGTTTAATATTGACGAGCGGGCCATTGAAGTTGGCATGGCCACCATGGCATGGCTGGGGGCAAAGGCAGCCCCCTAAAATGCCCGGGGGGCCCTTTGGACCAGCCTAAATATTTTGGGAACCGTTGATTGTTAAGTTTTTTTTTGGTGACCAGCAAATCTTTCCATGGCAGCATCGTTGCACGGTTCAACCATATAATATTGTGGCAGCTTTTACAATGGTAAAAAACTGTTCCCTACATCTATTAAAATCCAGTTGAAGATTTTTGCAGTTTTGTTTAGTAGATACCCTATGGCATCGTTTCCGGCAACGTATACTTTCTGCCGGCATTCTCCCTTTTCAAATATTCCATTAACGTTTCAAAGTAAGCAACCATTGCTTATGCACTTAGTTCTTCGCCGGTGGCTTCTTTCAGCACCTTGCGCCAATCGTTGGTAGCACCACGTATCATGATAGCTGCCAGCCAATTACCTACCTGTTTGTTTCCAAAATAATTGGTAGCGTGTGGGTGTTGCTTCAAAATATTTTTGGCAATGTAGTCGTGCATTTAAAACAGCAAAACATACGACAGCGCACAGTCGTAGTACTGTGCCGCATAGTCGTTAATGTGCGTTTTTGTTGCGCCGTCGCAATATTCTTTGCCCCCTATCCGTAGGGGCCACTATGCCCTGGTATTGTTTGGCCAAATGCCACCACCGCACATTAAACTGGTCGGCTGGTAAGTTTTTGGCATACAGGTCGTGCTCAAACCCGGCCATGAGGCCCGATGCAAACGGAATAAACACCGCATAGTTTAATGCCTCCTGCAACAACTTTAGGGTGTCGTTGCTTTGTGCACTGGCAGGTATTAATCCTTTGGCTTGTAAAAACGGTTTTTGCATGGCCTCCATGCCTATCATACTTTCCATGGCTTCGTGCAAAGCCCTGTCGGCACCCTGTTGTAATATAGGTGGTACACTATCGTTGGTGTTATAATATAATAGTAAACATGCCCAAGCTCGTGGTGGCAGGTCTCAAACCACTCCGTGCTTAGCTCAACGCTCTTCAGGCTGCGTACATCCTTTTTAAGATTGATATGCCAGCCCGATGCATGGTTATTTTTTTTAAATGTTGCTGCTGGTGGCAGTGGGTACAAACGCTATTTTTTCCAAAACGTAGCCGTTAATACAGGGTAACCAAGGCTCATATAAAAAGCCTCTCGTTCTTTGTACTATTCATTCGGGCGTGTAGGTTTTAATATGCTATCAAGGCAAATGTCCTCCACCTGTACCATGCTGCTTCAGTCCTGGCTCCAACGGTTGGGTGCCCAATGTGAGGGCCGGTAATCAGGCACTTCTTTCTGACCATATTTTTTAGCCGGTTCATAGCGTGCGTACGTAGGCAACTCGCGAAACAAGGGATTTAATTCTTTATTTATTTTTTTACAAAGGGCCAGCATTTCATTGCTGGTCATACCATAGTCGCTAACCTGGTAACTAAAGTAACCGGTGTAGTTAAGCGACTGTACCACCTTATTGTAAAGGTTGCGCAGGTTTACAAGGACACCCTTTAGTTGTTTGCCCACCTCCTTACTCCTAATCCATGCCGCCAGCCTTTTGTTTACATCGGTTTCGTTTCTAAGTATTGCATCAATATCGTTGGTAATTACCGACCGGCCATTTAACTGGTAGTTGAAGGCGTACAACGTTTCGGTTTGCTTTGTTTCGGCAGTTATGCGGTCGGCAACAGCCTGCGCAGCTGTTTGGGTAAAATTGGCTGCCTGGTACAACGCAGCCTCCAGTTGTTTTATCTGCAACGGGGTTAAGTCATTCTGTTACTTAAAAAAATTTTCACGGTCAATAAGCCCTTTATTTCCTGCAAAATTGCTGAAGGCTTTTCCCGCTTTTTGTTCAGTTACCGCATTGGTACTATCCCCGGCAACAATATGGGTGTTGGAGGTTCACTGAGCCTCGTTGTACACCGTGTTAACTTTTAAATATTCGGGATTAAAACTGTCTAAAAAGGATTGGTTTTTTGCAATGCCACATCGCCACTGTTTAAACAGGCCTACAACAATATGGACACAATAACCATAGCGGCTACATTTTTCATTTTTATTGATTTATGGTTTCAAAACACTCAATTATGCTAAACCAAAGTATCTATTTAAAAACGCCTAAAAAAGCAAAAAGGGAAATATCTATTTTAAAGGGTTTTTGTACACCCAACGCAGGCCAATACATGATACTGCCGCGGTAATTAGGTAAAATAAAATACTTATGTAAACCGACTGCTGGCTATTTAACCCAAAATGCTGGCTGCCCCATAAAAACACAACCTCCCTGGCGCCTAAACCGCCAACGGTAAAAGGCAAAATAGCCACCACCGACGACAGCAAAAACAACAATACATACTGGCTTTGGTGTTGGTGTATTTGAATGGACAGCATAAGGCAATACACGCATAACACCTGTAAAAACTGCACGGCTATACCCAACCACAAAGTATTGGCAAAGCTTTGCAAAAACAATAAAAACACCTTTTTTACAAACCAGTAATACACCACTATAGCCGGTAATATACCAGCCAGCAACCACCATGAATATTGCTGGCCTTTAAAAATAAAAAAGTAGTACAGGCCACCTAAAATACCCAAACCTACCACGCCACTAATACGGTCTAACAACACGGCGGAGCTTAACTTTTTTACCCTGTTAGGATACTGTTTGTTCAATACAATTACCTTGTAGGCATCGCCACCAATACCGCCGGGTAAAAACAAATTATAAAACATGCCCAGCCAATATAACCTTAAGTTGGCCGGTTGGGACAACTGTACCTCTATGTTTTTAAAGTAAATATTAAGGCGCAGCGCCGACACCATTTTTGACAAAACAAAAAACATTGCCGCCAATAACAACCAGCCCTTTTGGCTACCCGATAACAATTGCCAGGTAACCAGCCAATCAATTTTTTGGCTTACATACCAAAGGCAAATACCCGATATGGCAATTTTAATAACAACAGTTATCCATGAGCGTTTTTTAGACACTGGCGTGTTAGCGGGTATTGTTTGTTCCATTAAAATAAATGCGTAGGTAAGTGGCCGGTAAATATTAAATAGTACCATGTTTATTTAGCGGTAGTAGCAAACTCGCTTGCAAATACCTGCCGCGAGGGTGCAACAGCCTGCGCCGACGACCCGCCAAAAAGGTTACGCACCTGGTATGTTTTTTTGTTGGATGACTCAAAGTAGGTGCGCACATTAATTTCGGCTAAAATACCAATAGTAATAAGCTGTATACCTCCTAACAAAAAAATTAGCCCTAATATAAGTAACGGCTTGCCCCAAATATCGTGACCCATAATTTTAAGTATTAGCAAATACAGGTTTATTAAAAAGCCAAAAAACAAACTAACAAAACCCATGGTGCCAAACAGGTGCATGGGCTTTTGAATATACCGTCTAAAAAAAACCATGGTCACTAAATCGCTCATTACCCTAAAAGTGCGGCCCAGCCCATATTTTGAGGTGCCGTGCAGGCGTGCATGATGCTTTACATCTACCTGCGTAATACGGGCGCCCTGCATGGCCGCCAGCACGGGTATAAAACGGTGTAACTCGCCATACAGGCCAAGGTCTTCGGCTATTTCGCGTTTAAATATTTTTAGCGTGCAGCCATAGTCTTTTATAAAAACTTTGGTCCAGCGGCGTATAAGGTAGTTGGCTATTTTGCTAGGTATTTTACGTAAAAACATACCGTCTTTACGGTTTTTACGATTACCGGCCACCACGTCCCAATCTTCGTTTTTTAGCAGTTGCAACATACCGGGTATATCGGTAGGGTCGTTTTGCAGGTCGCCATCCAGCAGGGCTACATATTTACCGGTAGTATGGTCAATACCCGCTGTCATAGCAGTACTCTGCCCATAATTTTTTCGTAATTCAACCAGTATAACCCGGTCGTTTACCTTGTCTTTAATGCGGGTGCGGGTAGCATCGGTAGAGCCATCGTCAACAAAAATAAGTTCGTAGTCAATTGCCGAAAGGGCATCTTCCACGGCCTGTACCATAGGGTAAATATTATCCTCTTCGTTCATGACCGTTATTACCACCGACAGTTCGCGCATAAAATGTAGTTAATGTGCAAAGTTAGCACCTTAGCTTTTATCAGCGGGCGGGTAGCATTATTGGTGGGCGTTTAATATAGGTATAGTAAACTGGTTGGTGTTGGCTTTTACGGCTGCGGGTACAGCTTCTAAAATGGCTGCTTTTAGTACGTCAATCAATCGGCGTTTTACAAAATCGCGGTGGGTAACAATGCTTACCTCCCGCATGGGTGCAGGGGCTTTAAATTGCCGTATCATTTTTATTTGATGAGTATTTAACTCCAATGTTGCCAGCTGTGGCAAAACCGTAATACCATCGTTGAGCTCCACCATGCGGCGAAGCGTTTCAAAACTGCCCGCTTCGTACTCAAAATTATTTCCATCTTTTACCAATTTGCGTAACTCGCAAAGGTTTAAAATTTGCGATCGGAAGCAATGTCCTTCTTCCAGCAGCCACAATTTATGCGGATCAATATCCTGCGGCAATATATAGGTTTTATTGTAGGCCGAATTGTTTTTGCTTACGTACACCATCAACTCTTCGTAAAACAATATATGTTCCTTTATACCAGGCTGGTTTAAAGGGGTAACAAGTATGCCCACGTCTATACGGCTTTCCTTCAGTTTTGTGCTAATAGTTTCGGTGCGCATTTCGCTTACAATAAGCTTTACCAGCGGGTGGTTTTTGGTAAACTGCTGTATAAACAATGGCAGCAGGTAAGGCGCCAGTGTGGGTATGATACCAATGCGCAACTCGCCCGTAATGAGCCCCTTTTTTGTTTGCACCAGCTCGTTAAACATACTCTTTTCGTTGAGTATTTTTTTTGCCTGGTCAATCATTTGTCGCCCTATTTCGGTAGGCACTACCGGTTGTTTGCTGCGGTCAAATATCTTAATGCCAAGTTCACTTTCCATTTTTTGTATCTGCATGCTTAAGGTAGGCTGCGTTACAAAACAATGATTAGCCGCCATACCAAAATGTCGGAACATATCAACGGCAACAATGTATTCCAACTGTACAAACGTCATTTGTAATCGTTTTTTCCTGTGTAAAAAGAAGATGATTTCACGAAAAATTAAAAACAAACGCGTGGCGCAAAAGTTGTCTTCTTCTAACATCAAAACTCCTTACCCAATAGACTGAAATACCTGGTAACCCGCAAATTAAAAGCTGCTAAAAGCGTTATAGTACAAGAGTGCGACGCCACGACCGAATCAAAAAAGATATAATGAATGGCTAAATAAAATAAATTAGCTGCACTTTAATTTACAACAGGTAAAATGTTCTTAACATCACCAAAAGGTAAATGCACCATCATCAAAAGTTTGTTGTAACGGTACTGCTGCCGCTTCATGATGGTAACAAAAAGTTCACTTCCACAGGGCTATTGTTCAGTAAGGCTAACCTTTTTATTAGTTATGGCAAGCTGGTAAACCACCCCCGTTTTTACGGCATAATTTTCAATTTGATGGCTCACCGAAAAGTTAAAACACACCGGGTAATCGTACTGCTTTGTAATAGCTTTGATACAATCTTCGGCAGTAGCCCCAAAAGGAATTACAGTGTCCTTCATGTCGCTAAACTTACCAACAATAAGGGCAGCCAATCTTTCCAGTTTTCCGCTGCGTTGCAGCTGGTACATCATACGGTCAATGTTGTATACATACTCGCCAATGTCTTCTATAAAAAGTATACACCCTTTAGTGGATACGGCAGATGGCGTACCTGTTAAATGCACCAGTAAACTTAAATTTCCGCCCACCAGCGGTGCAGTCACCTTTCCGGGTATATTGTATGCATGAGGTTTGCACAGGTACCTTGCCTTTTTGCCCAACAATGCTTTTTTAAGCGATTGTACGTACTCATTTTCACCCCCATCGTTATTAAAGGCCCCGGCCATGGGTGCATGAAGACCGGCAATATTATACCGCTTTAGCAAATGGCAATGCAGCACGGTAATATCGCTAAAGCCAATGATCCATTTTGGCTTCTTCTTAAATTTTTTAAAATCTAATGCCTCAATAATGCGCCCCGTTCCATACCCGCCACGGGCACATAAAACGGCCTGTACAGTATTGTCGTCCAGCATCTGTTGCAGGTCTGTTAACCGCTCTTCATCGGTACCCGAAAAGTAATTGCTTTGATTACCTACGGTTTTACCAACCTTGACTTTAAAACCCCATTGCTGCAACACCTGCATACAGGTGGTTGCCTGTTGGTAGGGCAAATAACCCGCAGGGCAAACCAGGCCAATGGTGTCGCCTTTTTTTAAATAGGGTGGAACAATGGTCATGCAGCAATATTACAATGGTTCGGCAAAACAATTGCCAGGGATCTGGGAAACTTTCCAACGGAAATTTTTTTTTGGATACCAGCTACGGTGTTCTATAGCATCGCCTGTTGCGTCGCAATCCGTTCATCTATTAGTTATATGGCATCAGCAACCCTCAAAGTAAATTATACAAAACAAACCAACACAGCTTTCAATTATATTTTAATACAAGCATAGCTAACCAATAGTATCATTCGCTACACCTTACCGTTACTAAAAGCCTTTCATCTTCTGCAAAAAACGGACGATTACCCGGCTTTTTAAAATCAATAGGTTTATTTACTACATTGTTAGTTATTCATAACATCATAAATAACCACATGATCATCCGCATTTTTACCCTCCTTTTGGCAGTGGCATTTCTGGGCCAGGCCAACGCCCAAAACTTTAAACGCCCTATGCGCCCAGGCGATATTTACCGGCTGCAAAATATGAGCGATGCCAATATTTCGCCCGATGGTAAATGGGTGGCCTTTACCATGAGCACCACCGACTCGGCCAGGGACAAACGCAACAGCGATATTTGGATGATAAACACCGGTACCAAAGAAACCGTACAGTTAACCAGCAGCCCCGACGGCGAAAGCAGCCCACGTTGGAGCCCCGATGGAAAATTTATTTCGTTTGTAGCGTCAAGGCACAGTGGCACATCGCAGGTTTGGCTGTTAGACAGGCGCGGTGGTGAAGGCATTAAGCTAACCGACGTTAAAGGCGACCTGGATACCTACGCCTGGAGCCCCGACAGCAAAATGCTGGTTATGAGTATGAAGGACCAAAAAGATACTGCTAAAAATAAACCTCCGCAACCGTACATTTTAAATCGTTTTAAAATAAAGCAGGATGTAAGCGGATACCTGTACGATACCGGCAGAACGCATTTGTACCTGTTTAATATTGCGGCCAAAAAAACAAGCCCGCTTACCAGCGGCCTGTTTAATGAAGGCGACCCCAACTGGAGCCCCGATGGAAAAACCATTGCCTTTGTAAGCAACCGCAGCAGCGACCCCGACCGTAACGAAAACCGCGATATTTGGTTGATAGATACTACCGCCGGATCAACACCAAGGCAGCTTACTACCTGGCAAGGTGGCGACGGCGACCCACAATGGAGCCCCGACGGAAAGCAAATAGCCTATGTGCGGTCAATGTCCGATGCTACTTATGAAATGTACGATCAGTCGGGCATATGCATAATAAACGCAAACGGCGGCGAGCCAAAAATATTGGCACCTATGCTTGACCGACCAATATCGTCGCCGCGATGGTCAACTGATGGCAAAATGGTGTATGGGCTGGTTAGCGACGATATGCAACGCTACATTGCCAGTTTTGATGCAAAAACCGGAACAATAAAAAAAGTGGTGGGTGGCGACCGCTCCTTTGGTTCCATGGAAGTTGCCCCTGATGGCAGCATCATTTCGTTTATGTCCAGCCCACAAATGCCTGGCGAGCTCTACTCAGTTAATGGCGAAAATGTAAACAGGTTAACCACCTTTCAAAATAAAGTAATTGACAGCCTTGCCCTTGCCTCGGTTGAAAAGTTTGTAAGCACCAGCAAAGACGGCGCTAAAGTTTCGGGGCTGGTATACTACCCTGCCGGTATGCCAAAAACCAATTTGCCATTAATATTTTACATACATGGCGGGCCTACCGCTCAGGATGAATTTAGCTTTGATGTAACCCGACAAATGTTTGCCGCCCATGGCTATGCAGTAGCTGCCGTAAACTATCGCGGTAGCATTGGTCGCGGGTTGGCGTTTACCAAAGCCATTAGCGGCGATTGGGGAAATAAAGAGGTATTGGACATTTTGGGCGCTACCGATTACCTGGTAGAAAAAGGCATTGCCGACCCCAACAAATTGGGTATGAGCGGCTGGAGCTATGGCGGCATTTTAACCGACTATATTATTGCCAGCACCACCCGTTTTAAAGTGGCCAGCAGCGGTGCAGGTGTGGCCGCCCCACTAAGTTTATTTGGCGTTGACCAATATATAAATCAATACGTAAACGAAATAGGGTTGCCATGGAAGGATGGAAACCTTGAAAAATATTTGCAGTTATCGTACCCGTTTTTGCACGCCGATAAAATAACTACCCCCACGCAATTTATGGTGGGCGAAAAAGATTTTAACGTGCCGGCAGTGGGCAGCGAGCAAATGTACCAGGCCCTTCGTATTGTTGGCGTACCCACTGAGTTATTGGTGTACCCAAATCAATACCATGGGTTTAGCCAGCCAAGTTTTATAAAAGACCGCTATGAGCGTTATTTTAGTTGGTTTGATAAGTATTTAAAGTAGAAGCTTGCAGAAATATAGAGAACCCTTTGCGTATAACGCAAGGGGCTTTTTATGTGTAAACAGTTTAAGCGGTCCCTCAAATTTTAAATCGTTAACCCTTTTAAAAACGATGTTTGGTTTATAACAAAATCGTAAACTCAGCATACTCGCTTTCCTTACTATCAACCTTTAACTCGCCCTGGTGGGCTTTTATAATGTCGTAGCTAAGGCTAAGCCCCAGGCCAGTACCCTGGCCCGAAGGTTTGGTGGTAAAAAATGGCTGAAATATTTTATTAACGACGGCGCCAGGCACACCTATGCCATTATCCCGAACAGAAATAGCCAATCGCTTGCCTTCCATTTTGGTAGTAATTGATATCATTGGTTGATAACTATGCCCCAATAATTTTCTTTTTTGAGCTACGGAGTAATTGGCATTGTTTATCATATTTATAAGCACCCGGCCAATATCTTCGGCAACTACGGCCATGGGCAACAGGTCGCCTGCCAGGTTGGTCACTATGTTTAATTGCAGGCTTTTGTCCTGCGCTCGTACGCCATGTGTGGCTAGCCTGGTAAAATCTGTCACCAACTTATTAATGTCAATAGGTTCCTTTTCACCCGCATTGTTTCTTGAATGCATCAGCATTCCCTTTACTATACCATCGGCACGTTTACCATGTGCGGCAATCTTGGCAAGGTTGTCAACAACGTTTTTAATTACTGTATCCAGCATTTCTTTTCCTTCAACGCTTAATTGCTCTTTTTTAAGTTGCTCTTTTATCTCTTGCAACAGTTCAGCGTTCAGATCCGAAAAATTATTTACAAAATTTAGTGGGTTTTGAATTTCGTGGGCAATGCCCGCCGTCAGTTCGCCAAGGCTGGCCATTTTTTCACGCTGCACCAGTTGTAGCTGGGTCGATTGTAAATCGTTGAGCGTTTGCTGCAGGGCTTCTTTTTGTTTCAACAACTCTTCTGTTCGTTCATCCACTTTTTCTTCCAACACCAGGTTTTGATCTGTAAGTATTTTTTGCTCTCTTTCGTTAGCAGCAGAAAGCTCTTTATGAAACTTTAATTTTTTTTGGCTACTGGTAACAAACGAAATTAGAAAACTAACAAACAGGATTACCATAGCAGATATGCCAATAATAAGCCGGTAAAGATTAAGCGTGTCTATATCTAACAGAGTTTTGAACATAAAATGCTTTGGCCAAAAATATACAAAGAATAATGTACGCAATGTTGTGGAAGTTCCACATGTAGTTTACAAGCTGGTCTTTAGTTTGCTTATAAAGTTGAAAAGCCGCATCGTAAAAAAGGAATACAAAAAAATTAATAACCACATAAAAGCTAATGCCTGTTATTACCCAAAAACCTTTACCGCCTGACATTACCGGAACTTCTTCTTTTAACCTTGCCAGGTAATAAATTATACATCCAATAAGTAAAAGATAGGCTTCGGCCGTTAACAGGTTACCGCTTAATTTACCAAAATCAAATAAATTTTCTCCTTTTACAAAACCAAAATTAATAACAACGAAAAGAACGCTTATAAAAGGAAGTACCCGTAGAATTTTTTGGTAAAACGATAGGTCTAACAGTAAAAAAAAGTAGCTGAAACAAATAAAACGCATCATGGAGTGAAGGTTATATAAGTAATTGTTGCTGATAAGAGGGCCCAAATTCATATCGTTATAAGTCATTATCGTATCAATACAAACATCAAGCAGCAATGCCAGCCACAGGTAAATAATTACTGGCTTCATAAACTTAGGTTGCTGCCTGTTAAATAACAATACACCCATTGGTATAAATAAAGCCCATACCTCAGCGTAATCCAATATATATTGTAAAAGTTTATTCATGTGATTACGATGACGCTTTTGTAGAAATTTTATCTGTAAAAATCACCTGATGATTGCATTTAGGAAATTTACAAACTATCTTTCTGAAATAGAACTTCCCCTAAACAATCTACGCTAATAATTACATCATTAAATATGATCAGGACCAAATGATGGCTGGCAATTGTTAATGGAATGGAGATGTTCCCGTTTTATACCGTTGCACAAAATTCCGTTTAAAAAACAACCACGATAGAGAAGGTACCTACGACACGTTGTATTTACCTGCGAACAGGTTTCTAAAGCTAAACAACAGCAGTATGATTTTGAGTATTGCCTTATTGACGATGATTAATTGATGCTAACCGGCGGCACTTGTGGTAATCGGCAACGCCGCATTTTTGCAATTGCTGCAACGGCAACATAAAGGATTGGAAGAAGCATTTATTGAGGGGCCAATATTACAAATACCAATTTATAAATGCAATTAAACACTTCATAATTGTAGCCATAACCTATCAATGTTTCCTTTGCCACTATAAAAATATCCCAGCCAATCGCTTAATAAATCTTAACCAATAAAACAATCAGATATGTCACCTAAAAACAAAACCCTGGCGCTTCTTTTCTTTAGTTTAGTACTTCTGGCAACTACTTCGTGCAACAACCAAAATGCTGCAAAAGATGCCAGTGTTGACAGTTCTGCAACAAAATCAACAACCGAACCGAAAGATGGTAACTCACTCCTTGCCTTTAATGGCTACCTGGACGATCTGTATATAGACAGTTTTTCTTTTACAACCGCTTATCCAACACCTGGTCCCACCCGAAAACTTGTGCTGTTATGGACGTTTGGAGCCAATACAGCACCTACACTTCATGGCTGGAAGGCAGTTGTGAATGGCAACAGGGATACTTTTGCAACAAATCCCGATTTAAAATTGCTAAATGGAAAAGTCACCACTGTTGCGTTTGGGCCAGGCACCTATTTTGGAAACGAGATATTGACGAGGCAGGAAATAATGGCAATTAAAACTGCGCTGGCCTTCAATAAGGCTCAAAGCATATTATTCAGGCCTACTATCACCAACAATCAAATTACATATTCAATCTACGTAGTTAAAGGTCCATATCTAAATGACAAAGCAGAATTTAACGCGTTAGTTGAAATTATTAGGGTAGATAATACTGCCCTTAACCCCTCGCCACCACGCAGATATACTATTCAATAACATAATTTTTTTCATCAGAAAAAACCTGCCGCATCCGGCAGGTTTTTTTTGCTTCGGTGCTTCTTCAGGCGCAATTTTACCTTTTGGCATTACAACTACATTTTACCCTTACCAGCGCTTTGGCTATTTTTACAATCCATTTTAAATTTGATGATTAAAACCTGTTACATGATTGGAGAGTGCGTACAATGTGTGCCCCACCTTATTGGACAGGTGGGCAGTAACCATGCCTTATAACATTAAAAGCCGACCACCAAAAAATGAACTTACCTAAACGATACCTGATAACCGCAGCCTTGCCTTATGCCAACGGCCTTAAACATATAGGCCACCTGGCGGGCGCCTACCTGCCTTCGGATATTTATGTGCGCTACTTAAAGGCCCAAAAACGCGATGTAGTATTTGTAAGTGGAAGCGACGAGCATGGCGCTGCCATTACCATACAGGCCATGAAGGAAGGCACAACGCCCAGGGCTATTGTTGACAAATACCATGAAATATTGAAGTCGAACTTTGCAGATTTGGGTATAGAATTCGACATGTATCACCGCACCAGCGACCCGCTGCACCACGAAACGGCCCAGGAGTTTTTTACATACCTCAATAATAACGGCGACCTGGAAGAAAAGGAAACCGAGCAATACTTTGACTTAGAAGCTAATACCTTTTTGGCCGACCGATACATTGTGGGCACCTGCCCGGTATGTGGTCACAACAATGCTTTTGGAGATCAATGCGAGAAGTGCGGAAGTAGCCTTAGCCCCGATATGCTAATAAACCCGCGCAGTACGCTAAGTGGAAACACACCTATAAAAAAACTGACTAAACATTGGTTTTTGCCGTTGGACAGGCATGAAGATTTTTTGAGGGAATGGATTGTAAAAGAGCATGCCAGCGACTGGAAAACGAATGTATTGGGCCAGTGCAAAAGCTGGATAGATGCCGGGTTACAGGCGAGAGCCGTGACGAGAGATTTGGATTGGGGTATAAAGGTGCCCAGCCCCCCCGCCCCCCAATGGGGGGACCTACAAAACATGCTTTCTGTTGGCAAGACCGAAAAAGGTGCTTCTGAAAGGATTGTTGGCAATAAAGAAACTGCCGGGTATGTAACGGCAGATCCACTTACTTACAGCTTACTGAAAAATTTTGTCAGAGAACACCGCAGTAGCCCTACAGAGGCCGAAAGGGTATTGTGGGAATTGTTACGTGGCAAGAAATTAGAAGGAAATAAATTTCGAAGTCAACACATTATTGGCTCTTACATTGCTGATTTTGTATGCGTGTCTAAAAAGTTAATAGTTGAAGTGGATGGGCTTATTCACCAACTTCCCGACAATAACATCAGCGACCAGGAACAAACAGACTGGCTGAACCAATTTGGTTTTAAAGTAATCCGGTTTACCAATGAAGAAGTGTTATTTGAGCCAGAAAAGGTCCTGAACAAAATTGCCGACGCACTTAATCTGTTAAAAGAAGTACCCGGTTTTGACGATGAAGATGCTGGTTCAGAAAACACCCCGTCAACCTCATTGGATCCCCCTTCGGGAGGCGGGGGGGCTAAGGTTTTGTATGTTTGGTTCGATGCTCCTATCGGATATATTTCTGCAACGCGCCAATGGGCTATTGACAACAATAAAAATTGGAAACCTTACTGGTACGACCAGGATACCAAACTTGTGCATTTTATTGGCAAGGATAACATCGTTTTCCACTGTATTATTTTTCCGGTAATGCTTAAACTGCATGGCAATATTTTACCTGCCAATGTACCCGCCAACGAGTTTATGAACATGGAAGGGGATAAAATGAGCACCAGCCGCGGATGGAGTATTGAAATGGATGAATACATTAACGACTGGATAAAACAGCCTAACGGCGGCAAAACTATGGCCGACGTGCTTCGGTATTACCTTACTACCATTAGTCCCGAAACCAAAGACAGCGAGTTTACATGGAAGGGGTTTCAGAATGCCAACAACAGCGAGCTGGTAAGTATATTTGGCAACTTTGTAAACCGCGCTTTTGTGCTAATGCACAAGTTGTGCAAGGGAAAGGTACCCATGTTGCATTCAACATTTATTGATACGGCCGACGAAAAAATGATGGCCGAATTTGCCCTGACCGCTATAAAGGTGGAAGGACTGATAGAGCAATATAAGTTTAGAGACGCACAGGATGAAGTGATAGACCTGGCCCGCAAGGGAAACAAATACATGCAGGATAAAGAGCCGTGGATATTGGATAAAAAAATGAAGGACCTTACTGAAAAACTTACCACCGCGTCAGAAGAAGAAAAAACAAATTTGCAACAGGAGATTACAACGCTTCAACAAAAAATTGACATTTGCTTACATGTATGCCTGCAGTTAACGGCTAACCTTTCTATTTTGATCAATCCATTTTTACCAGCTATTGCACGCAAACTTTGCCATATGATGAAGGTGGTTGATAAAATGCTTGATTGGAACAATGCGGGCAAGACCAAACTGCTGAGTGTTGGCTACAGCCTGCGCGAACCGCAGTTATTATTTAGAAAAATAGAAGATAGCGAGATAACAACCCAATTAGAAAAATTAAAAATAAAAAGCAAAGAAGTGGAAGAAAATAAAGCTGCCGATCAACCGGCCACACAACAAGAAACACCGGCTATTACTGAAAATAAGCCTGCCGGATCTGTAGCCGATACCAACCCGGTAAAGCCTGAAATTGTATTTGACGATTTTGCCAAAATTGACCTGAAGGTTGGCACCATTGTAAGCGCCGAAAAAGTAGAAAAAGCCGACAAACTGCTAAAGCTACAGGTAGACCTCGGCTTTGAAACCCGTACCATAGTATCGGGCATAGCACTTTATTTTAAACCCGAGGAAATTGTTGGCAAACAAGTAACTGTGGTGGTAAACCTTGCCCCCCGCAAAATGCGTGGTATAGAAAGTAATGGAATGATATTAATGGCTGAAGATAAACAAGGCAAACTGCATTTTATAAGCAGCGAAAACAAAACGGATGCCGGCAGCCAGGTAAGCTAGCAGGTGGGCACTGTTGCATTTTGAAATATTGTTGTTTAGTTTTATTAACCAAATACACTTAAATAAACTAAACAATTTTATCATGAAAAAAGTACCCTTATTTGTATATATAGTTTTACTACTGGCATGCGAAACGCCTAAAAACGACAAAACTGAAACCGATACTACCGAAGCGGCCCAAAAACTAACTTCCAAGGAACCTATCACCTATTCGTCCGATTTTGCGGTTGGTTCTTCGCAACATTCGCAAATGATATTAGACCTTTGGAAAGATTTTGACGAAAACACCATAGATGAATCGAAGGCAGATTTTGCCGACAGCGTTACCATGATGACTTCTGACGGAACAATCATGTCGGGACTAAAAGACAGTATGCTTAATAATATGAAAGCCTACCGGGATATGTTTACCAAGGTAAACAGTACTGTAAAGGCAATAATGCCAGCTCACTCAAACAATAAAAACGAAAACTGGGTGCTGATTTGGGGAACGGAACACCGTACTACCAAAGACAACAAAGAAGACTCTGTACACCTGCAGGAAACATGGCGCATTAACAAAAATGGAAAAGTGGACCTTATGATGCAATATGCACGAGCCGCTATGCCTCCTACATTATAAGTTTTTGATAAATAAGTTTTGAAAGAGGGCGCTATGCGGTGTCCTCTTTTTGTTTCTTTATCAAGATGTTAACAACAGCCCGCCGGGCTACTATAAAATCAGGACACCTTACCCCTGGCAAACTTAAGCGCGGCGAAATTATTTTTTTGGACCAGTCATTATATCTTTTTTGCTACTGCCATTGCGTACTAGTGTGCCGAAGCGCTTTTTGCAGCTTTTTAATTATGAGACTTAACATTAATTTCAGCTGTTAAGCAATGGAGTTCTGAAGCTATAATAACATGCCATTTGGTTATTATAAAATAATTTTTGGCTACACTTATGCTAAACAAAATCCCTACCTTCGACAAATAGTTGTTTAACTAACTAATTTTAAATGCTGCCATCTTGTTGCTGTAAAAGTGAGTGACACAACGATGTTGAAAGTTGACTTTACTGCCGGCGACCAAAAAAATATTATATGAACAGAATAATAAAAAAAATTGCCGTGCTTGGAAGCGGTGTAATGGGAAGCCGCATTGCAGCTCATTTTGCTGGTGGCGGCCTACAGGTTTTATTGCTTGATATGGCCCCCAACCAACTTACCCCGGCCGAAGAAGCCAAAGGATTAACACTGGATATACCGGCAGTTAAAAACCGCATAGTGAACGAGGCACTAATGGCTGCTATCAAAAGCAATCCATCGCCACTGTTTACTGCCAACGTAGCCAAACGTATTATCACCGGCAACTTTACCGACAATATGAAAGACATTGCAGGCTGCGACTGGGTAATAGAAGTAGTGGTGGAAAGGCTGGACATTAAGCAATCGATTTTTACCGAAGTAGAAAAATATCGCAAGCCAGGCACCCTCATATCCAGTAACACATCGGGCATACCTATACACATGATGGCCGAGGGCCGGAGCAACGATTTTAAAAAGCATTTTTGCGGAACGCACTTTTTTAACCCACCGCGTTACCTGCGCCTGTTAGAGATTATCCCCACCAAATATACCGACCCCGAAGTAGTTGATTTTTTAATGCACTACGGCGATCTATACCTTGGAAAGACGACCGTGCTTGCCAAAGACACACCAGCCTTTATAGCCAATCGCGTGGGGGTATTCAGCATTATGTCAATTTTTAAATTGATAGATACTTTGGGCCTTACTATTGATGAAGTGGACGCACTAACCGGCCCTATCATTGGCCGTCCAAAATCGGCCACCTTCCGAACCGCCGATGTAGTGGGCATTGACACTTTAGTTAAGGTTGCAAATGGTGTGGCCGACAATTGCTTTAACGATGAAGCGAAAGAAACCTTTACCATCCCCTCGTGGCTTGATGCAGTAGTTAATAACAACTGGCTTGGCGATAAAACCGGGCAGGGTTTCTTTAAAAAAATGGCTACCCGTAACGAGAAAGGCGAAAAAGATATTCATGTCCTGGATCTTAACACCCTGGAATATGGTGCACGCACTAAACCAAAATTTGCCAGCGTAGACGCAGCCAAAGCGGTAGATGATTTAAAGACCCGCATAAAAATGTTGTCAGCCGCGCAGGACAAGGCAGGCGAGTTTTACCGCCAGTTTCATTATTCCTTATTCAGCTACATCAGCCACCGCATACCCGAAATAAGCGATGAAATTTACCGCCTTGATGATGCTATGAAAGCAGGTTTTGGCTGGGAAATTGGTGCCTTTGAAACCTGGGATGTATTGGGCGTGGCCAAAGTAACCCAAGCCATGAAAACGGCCGGCTATTCGGTAGCTACCTGGGTAGAGGAGATGATTGCCGGGGGCTTTACCTCGTTTTATAAAGTGGACAATGGCAAGCGCATGTACTACGATATTGCCAATAAAAACTACAAAGCGGTTCCCGGTGGCGAGGCGTTTATTATTCTTAATAACCACAGCGATACAACCGTTTGGAAAAATAGTGCCTGCACAGTATACGATATTGGCGACGGAGTGTTGGGCCTTGAGTGGCGCACCAAAATGAATAGTATTGGAGGCGAAGTATTGGAGGGTGTGCAAAAGGCGATTGGCCTTGCAGAACAAAATTATAAAGGACTGGTAATAGCCAACGATGGTCCCAACTTTAGCGCTGGTGCCAATGTAGGTATGATATTTATGTACGCCATTGAACAGGAGTACGACGAGCTTGACCTGGCCATCCGCATGTTTCAAAATGCAATGATGCGGGTAAGGTATTCGTCGGTGCCGGTAGTAGTTGCACCACATGGCCTAACCCTTGGTGGCGGTTGCGAAATAAACCTGCATGCCGACAAAGTTTGTGCTGCAGCCGAAACCTATATAGGCCTTGTTGAGTTGGGTGTAGGCCTGATACCCGGTGGTGGTGGCACCAAAGAATTTGCAATGCGGGCCGCAGACGAAATGCACGAAGATGAGCCGGAAACCATTACCATGAAAAACCGGTTTTTCCAGATAGCCACCGCCAAAGTAGCCACCAGCGCCATGGAAGCGTTTGACATGGGCATACTACGCAAAGGCCGCGATGAGATGGTTATGAACGCTGACCGCCGCATAGCCGAAGCAAAACGCAGCGTATTGGAAATGCACAAAGAAGGGTACGTAACGCCCATACAGCGCACCGACATAAAGGTGTTGGGCCGCTCTGCACTTGGCGCCCTGTATGCAGGTATCAACGGCATGTGGCGTGCCAACTACGCCACCGACCACGATGCGTTGGTGGCCCGTAAATTAGCCTACGTAATGTGCGGCGGCGACCTTAGCGAACAAACCCTGGTAAGCGAACAATATTTATTAGACCTTGAGCGGCAAGCGTTCCTAAGCCTGTGCGGCGAAAAGAAAACGCTGGAAAGAATACAAAGCGTGTTGAAAAGTGGAAGGCCGGTGAGGAATTAGAATTAAAAGTAAAATTGATTGATCTAATTTAAAAAACGTCAGGCAAAATTTTATGAAATCAGCAAAAGCACAATGGGCAACATCGTTGCCACGCTCGGTTCAACGATTAGCTATTTAATGATCGATTTTGGCAAGTTTACCTGCATGCCCCGGCTTTTAGAACAAGTTTTTTGAGGCTGGAAATCAAGTAGCTGTCATAAAATATTAAACCGTTTATTTTAATAAAATTAGAGTCCAGCTTTGATTAGCCACCGGGGTTTTTTGTTTTTTAGGGTTGGGTAGTTTAGGGAATGCGTTGTTAGGAAACCTCTCCCAGGTTTTTATATGATGGGGTTATCGCTATTCACGGGGTTGCGCCCCGGGCTATTGTTAGGGTAGCCCTCCGGGCTAAAAAGAACTTCCAGATTATTTTACAACCTAATTTATTGGTAACCTCCTCAGGGGTTACTAAATCATGAGGTCATTGCGGTCCCGGGGTTGTGCCCCGGGCTATTGTTAGGGTAGCCCTCCGGGCTAAAAAGAACGTGACGTTCATTTACAACCTTTTCTATTAGGTAACCCCTCCGGGGTTATTAAATCATGAGGTCATTGCGGTCCCGGGGTTGCGCCCCGGGCTATTGTTAGGGTAACCCTCCGGGCTAAAAAGAACTTCCAGATTATTTTACAACCTAATTTATTAGGTAACCCCTCCGGGGTTATTAAATCAAGGGGTCATTGCCGTCCCGGGGTTGCGCCCCGGGCTATTGTTAGGGTAGCCCTCCGGGCTAAAAAAAACTTCCAGATTATCTTATAACCCAATTTATTAGGTAACCCCTCCGGGGTTATTAAAACATGAGGTCAATGCGGTCCCGGGGTTGTGCTCCGGGCTATTGCTAGGGTAGCCCTCCGGGCTAAAAACTTGCAACGCAACCAATTTCTGCAAAAAACCCCTACAGGGGTTACCTAATAGTAGTTACGGGCGAAACCCGTGGACTGCGCAACCCACCATGCTTTCCAACCCCGGAGGGGTTTCCTTATAGCAGCCATGAGCGAAACCCGTGGACTGTGTTAATTAAAATGCTTTTAAACCCCGGCAGGGGTTCCCTAAGATTAATAACCGTTTGCACACCGCAAAAAACCCTCATTCATCGTCCCCTGCCACCTTTTATATAAAACCTGCCCACAAACAACAATTAAAAAGTATTTTGACATCTAATTTTACGCTTATGCTGAATAACGTTTTGACCCTTACTAATCTCACCAAATACTACGGCAAAATACTGGCGCTGAACAATGTATCGTTCAGCGTGCCGGAGGGCAGCGTGTTTGGCATACTTGGTCCCAATGGTAGCGGTAAAACTACCATGCTGGGTATTGTAATGGATATTCTTAAACCAACATCGGGCAGCTTTACTTTTTATGGCCAGCCGGGCAATGCCAACATGCGAAAACAAATTGGCACCTTGCTTGAAACGCCCAATTTTTACCATTACCTCTCGGGCGAGCGCAACTTGCAAATTGCCGCTGAAATAAAAGGAAAGGGGCATGACCAGGTTGACGAAGTATTAAAAAAAGTGGATCTACTTGAAAGAAAAACCAGCAAATTCAGCACCTATTCACTTGGCATGAAACAGCGTCTGGCAATTGCTTCTGCCTTATTGGGCGGCCCTAAGGTGCTGGTGTTTGACGAGCCTACCAACGGCCTTGACCCGGTAGGTATTTCGGAAATAAGAACATTGATACAACGGCTGGCGCTTGAAGGCAAAACCATTATTATGGCCAGTCACATGCTTGATGAAGTGGAGAAGGTGTGTACGCATGTCGCCATACTTAAACGTGGTAACTTATTAACGGCAGGTGATGTGGATGAAATACTGGTGAACGATGAAATAGTGGAAGTATCGGCCGCCAATTCACTATTGCTGGCTACCGTTTTAAAAGAAATGAGTGGCTACGATAACATTAAGCAAGTTGACAATGACTTTCACTTGCTGTACCCGCCCGCAAAGGCTGACCTGGAAGCCATTAACCGGTATTGCTTTAAAAAGGGGGTGGTACTAACCTACCTGAGGCTAAAGAAAAAAAGTCTGGAAACCAAATTTTTAGAACTAACCAATCAATAAACAATTATGCTGTCGTTATTAAAAATTGAATGGATAAAGGTGAAACATTACCGCACCTTTTGGCTGTTATCTCTACTGTACCTAATTAGTCTATATGGTATCAATTTTATTGCCTATCGTATTCAGGATGCCCGTCCTAAAAAAAACGACATGGCAAATTTACTGATAGGCAACCCACCCTTTCAGTTTCCTGAGGTATGGAAGACGGTTAGCTACATGAGCAGCTTTATATTGTTTATACCAGGCCTGCTTATCATTATTTCGCTTACCAATGAGTTTAGTTTTAAAACACACCGGCAAAACATTATTGATGGTTGGAGCCGCCATGAGTTTATTGTAGTAAAAATGCTACTTACGTTAATATTGGCTGTTGTAAGTACCGTAGCTGTTTTTATAACTGCTATTTGCTTTGGACTATTTGAAAGGGGCAGTAATTTTAGCATTGAGAATATTGAGTTTATCGGATACTTTTTTGTGCAAGCCATTAGCTATACTGCCGTAGGGCTGTTGTTTGGTTTATTGTTTAAACGGTCGGGCATAGCCATTGGCGTATTTTTTTTGTACGTAGTTGTATTAGAAAACATGTTGGCCGGATTGCTTAACAAGTACGTATATAATTCGGGTCGTTTTCTTCCGATTGAAACTACTGATAACCTAATCCCTTTTCCGTTTTTACGCAACATTGTAAACCCTTATCTGACAATCACTGACCCACTGCTGCTGTTGGTATTATCGGCAGTTTATTTAACCATTTACTACTTTATTTGCCTTAAAAAATTTGAGGTAGAAGATTTGTAATGACAGGGCTGCGATTGTTTGCTATTGTAACACCTAATATTTTAAGCTTTTAGAATTCAAAAAAATTGGTTAAAATAAAAGGCTACCTTATCAGCACTACTGTTCCTTTTAGTGTTTCTTCTTTGCCATCGGCTGCCAGCACAGTTACATAATATAAATACGTTCCGGTCATAGCTTCTGTGCCTGCAACTTTACCGTTCCAGCCACCTGTAGGTAAATTAGGCGGAACATTTTGGGCTATAAATATTTTTTGACCCCAGCGATTAAATATGGCAAAAGTTTTAATGATTTTTACTTCCGGACCTGCCATTACGTATAACACATCGTTCAGGCGGTCGTTATTGGGGGTAAATGCACTGGGCACAAATACACCCTTACCCGTTATTGTCCTTACAATGGCAGTTGCTGTATCAGTACAGCCAAATTCGTTTTTGGCTGTTAGTAAATAGGTAGTTGTGAATGGAGGTGTAGCAACCGTTGTATTGCACAAAGTACAGGAAAGATTGGGTGTTGGCGACCAACGAGGATTGTTGATAGTGCCCCCTGCAGAAACACCCTGCATTAGCACGTTTCCTAACCTGTTAATGGTGGTATCGCCAGGTATAACATCAATTTTAAATGCAGTAAAGGCAAAATAAAAACTATTGTCGGTATAATTAGTTTCGTCAAACGGTTGTATTGGGGTAATATTCGGCTGATTACCCTTATCGTTTATAATGGCTGTCAGATGGTTACTGCGGGGCAGCGAAATTCTTGCAGTATAGGTTCTGCAACCAGAGTCAACCACAGCAGGCGTTCTATAAACTGGTAACAAAATCGATCGTTCCAATACCGTACTGCCACTGTAAAATGATATAGGTATACCTGCCGGCATACTATCGTACCCATTGTTCGTACAAACGGTAAAAATTACCTGTGCCACATTGTTGGTATAACAGGTAGCATTTAGTATTTTAACTGTAAGGTTGGGTGGAAAAATTTTTATTACAGCACTACCATTAATCGGGCATCCATAACTATTTTCGGTGGTTACTTTAATGGTATCTGATTGCAGGGGGGTGGCAACGGGGTTTACACAGGTTGCGCAGTTGAGGCTATTGTAAAGGCTAAGCCACCTGGTGGATGCCGCATTATAAATATTATTAGCAATGGAGTACAACACTGGTTGTTTTCGAAATACAGTTGTATCAACGGGCAATATTATAACTGTTTCAGGTATGTAATTAAAGGTTGAAAAATTATTTATAACCGATTTTTCAGGAAGGTTGGTAACGGGCAATGTAACAGGTAATACGGTTGCATTATCATTAACTACAGCAACCACCTTTCCGTTATTAATTCCTTTTACAATAAAAATAAAACTATCAACTTTTGCTGCTATACTATTGGTTAATATAAACAACGGTGCAAGAAATGTAGCATTACCCAACAACGGATCACCTGAATAAAAAGCAAGGGTTAACCCTTTTGGCAGATTTCCTCTTTTAAAATTATTACCTATCGAAAATAATATCCTGATACTATCGCCCCGTGAACATTGAATATCCTTTATTTCCAGTACATAATCGTTGTAGGGCGGTATTCGTATTTGTACCTGTGCAGTGTCGGTACAACCATAATTATTTGTAACTACTAATTTTTTAATTATGGTTGAATCGCCAAAAGGAAAGGGTGTAATAAATTGTGGCGACGGGCAACTGGTACAGGT
>Ga0105048_10000229_pt1 | contig 80856 bp, 67 predicted proteins | sample MAT05_FD_78382 | JGI IMG/M metagenome (GOLD analysis project Ga0105048, IMG submission 78382) | Freshwater microbial communities from Lake Fryxell liftoff mats and glacier meltwater in Antarctica - MAT-05 | ecosystem: Environmental > Aquatic > Freshwater > Ice > Liftoff microbial mat | place...
GACGGTCAGCGGCATGAAGACAGTCTCTGCCACGCGGCTGACCAATTCAAGCGTGGTCTTACGTCCCTCGTGCGTTGCGGAAATATCGAGGAACACCAACTCATCCGCGCCTTGTTCATCGTAAAGCCGCGCCTGTTCCACAGGGTCGCCTGCATCACGCAGGTTCACAAAATTTACGCCCTTCACCACGCGCCCATCTTTGATGTCCAAACAGGGAATAATTCTTTTAGCCAACATAAAAATACTCCTCTTGAAATCTCATCCGTTGAAATTATCCGTTCATCCGTTTTGCCGAAGGCAATCCGTTGAGTAATGCCTTCTCCAGATCAACCGTCCCATCGTACAACGCTCTTCCGATGATACACCCCGCAAGCCCTGCCTCTTTCGCCGCAATGACATCATCTATCGTATGCACACCGCCCGAAGCTATGACATCGAGTCCGCTTTTTTCAGATAGCTCTCGCGTCGCGGGAATGTTCAGCCCGCTGCCCAAACCGTCGCGACTGACATCTGTAAAAATAACAGTGCCCAGCCCAACGGTCCGCATTTGAAGCGCGAGGTCAAGCGCCAAAACTCCGCTGTTATCTTTCCATCCACGCGTGCGAACGAGTCCATCGCGTGCGTCGATTCCAACCGCAATTTGTTCAGCGCCAAAAAACTTCAACGCTTCTTTTACAATTTCTGGTTGTTCAACTGCAATCGTTCCTAAAATAGCGCGGCTCACGCCCAATCGCAACACATTCGCGATTGCCTCCATTGAACGAATGCCGCCGCCAAATTGCACGCGCGCGCCAAGTTTCAAAATCGACTCAAGCGCATCACGATTCGCATGATCACTTTCACCAAAAGCTCCATCCAAATTAACAACATGCAGCCAGTCTGCGCCCATACCCAGCCACTTTCGCGCCGTCTCCGCGGGGTCAGCGCTGTATGATGTCATGCGCGCGGGATCGCCTTCTTTCAAGCGCACCACCTTCCCGCCGCGCAAATCAATTGCAGGATAAATGATCATTTTGCCTCCACAAAATTTTTCAAAATGTGTAACCCCACCGCCTGACTTTTTTCAGGATGGAACTGCACGCCGAAAATATTTTCACGCCGCACCGCGCACGCGTAATTGATTCCATAATCGGTTGTTGCAATCACATCGGATGAATCTCCCGCCTGACAATAATACGAGTGATTGAAATAAACATACGCCTCATCTTTTATCTGATCAAAGAGCGACGCCTCTTTCTGGCGCAGCCCCCTGCGGGTAACTCGAACCTGATTCCACCCCGTATGCGGAATCTTCACTGAAAGCGAATCAGCAAATTTCACCACCGTGCCCCTGAGCAGCCCCAAGCCTTCGTGATCGCCCATCTCTTCACCGATCTCGAACAAGGCTTGCATCCCGACGCAAATTCCAAGCATCGGCACACCTCGTGCAACAACTTCCTTCACCGCATTATCCAATCCCCGCGCCCGCATCCCAGACATAAAATCGCCAAACGCGCCCACGCCAGGCAGGACGACTTGTTTGGCAGTCAAAACTTTATCAGGGTCATCGGTTCGCAAAACGTTTGCGCCAACACTTTCCAAAGCCTTTTGTACAGAACGCAAATTGCCCGTACCCGCATCAATCAAAACAATTTCTTTATTCATCATTCATCCTTCTGCATTCATCATTTAGAGCGTTCCCTTTGTAGACGGGATTGTTCCGCCGCGCCGCGAATCGAATTGTGTTGCCATATCCAGCGCGCGCGCCCATGCCTTGAACAACGCCTCGGCCTGATGGTGATCGTCACGTCCATACAGAACCCGCGCATGGAGATTGCAGCGCGCTGTCACGGCGAAAGACTCGAAGAAATGCGGGAACAATGTCGTTGGAATATTCCCAACGTACGGTGTGTGCCAATCTGCTTGAATGACCGCATACGGACGCCCCGAGAGATCAATGGCAACGTGTGCCAGAGTTTCATCCATTGGTGCAAAACTATCTCCCATGCGGACAATTCCCTTGCGGTCGCCGAGCGCCTTGTCAAAGGCTTGACCCAATGCTAACGCCACATCTTCAACAGTGTGATGGACATCAATGTGCAAATCGCCTTTTGCTTGAACATTGAGATCGAAGAGTCCATGCACGGCGAGGTGAGTCAGCATGTGGTCGAGAAATCCAACTCCTGTTGAAATCTCGTGTTTGCCTGTGCCGTCCAAATCTAATTTGATCGTTATTTGTGTTTCATTCGTTTGACGTGATATTTCAGCAGATCGCATTTTCACTCCTTTGATAATAGCCAACTCATCCGTTTCTATCCGTTTATCCGTTTTGCCGAAGGCAATCCGTTGAGCGCCCCAATCAACACATCCGTATCCTGCGGACGACCCACACTAATGCGGATATGATCTCGCAGCCCAGGCTTGTTGAAATAGCGGATAAAGACACCGAATTCCTGTGCCAGCTTTGCTTTGAGTTCAGCCGCGTCACGGCCAATAACCTGACACAAAATAAAATTTGATTGAGTGGGATATGGCTTCAAGTATGAAATTTTCTGCAACTCAGTCATCAAACGGGTTCGTTCGCTTTTCAGAAGTTCGACGGTTTTTGCCAACTCATCTGTGTGTTCCAGCGAAACCTGCGCCGCGATACTCGCCGCCACATTGATATTGTATGGCTGTTTTGACTTCCATAAGGTCGGCATCAACCAGAGTGGAAATGCGCCATATCCAACGCGCAACCCAGCCAACCCAGCCCATTTGCTAAAGGTTCGTAATACGATGAGATTTTCTCGCGAAGGGACTTCACGAATACGGCTCAAACTTGCGCCAAGATTTTCGCCTGCAAATTCAATGTAGGCTTCATCCAAAACAACCAAAGTCGGCAATTTGAGTAATTCGTCAATTGTTTTTGCATCAAGGACAGAGCCGTCTGGATTATTAGGCGATGTGATGAAGAATAGTTTTGGTTTGTACGTCTCAACTGCTTTTTGAATGGCTTCCATATCCAGTGAAAAATCTGCGCGGCGTGGGACTTCGATACAGCGTGCGGCGTTGAGTTCTGCATCGAAAGAGTACATGCCAAAGGTGGGCGGACAGGAGAGGATGCAATCATTAGGTTCAAGGAAGACGCGCATGAGCAAATCAAGTAATTCATCTGCGCCTGCGCCAGCCATGAGATATTCAGCAGGGACACCAGTAAATCCCTCGAGTGACTTTCGCAAAGCACGGCTTTCAGGATCGGGATAAATGTGTGGGTATTCCATGTTCGCCAATGCTTCGCGGACAACTTTCAACGGGCCGTACGGATTTTCGTTGGCATCCAATTTAACAATTTGATCTGGGCTTCTCCCAAGACGTGCGGATAAAACCTCAAACGGTTCGATCGGGGCGTAAGGTGGTAAGCCTTCTAAGTGTTTGCGGATTTGCATAAACTCTCCATGTAGGCCAAATTCTCAGGTGACTTCTTTTGCATAGCGGTTCTTTCATCGTGCCCGCTGTTACGAAGCCGACTAAAGTCGGCTAGTCTGCTTGAGCGGACTTTGTAAAACTAACACGGGGATTTATCCCCGTGCGGGTATGTGGCGGATACAGCTACATTTCATTCCGCAACAACGCCGCATGGGCGTGTGCATCCAAACCTTCGGCGGATGCGATCACCGCCGCTATCGGAGCGATAGCCTGCGCGGTGTTTTCATCAAGCGCCACCAGACTGACAATTTTCACAAAGTCCCACACATTGAGCGGGGACGCAAATCTTGCAGAGCCGCCTGTCGGCATGACGTGGCTTGGGCCTGCGAGGTAATCTCCCAGCACTTCAAAGGAATGTTCGCCGACGAAGACGCCGCCCGCATTATTCACTTTTTCCACCCAGCGCCACGGCTCATTGACAGATAATGCCAGATGTTCGGGAGCGTACTCATTCGCCAATTGCATGGCTTCTTCGAGGTCGCGAGTCAACACTGCGCCGCCGCGATTTTCAAGGGAAGCAGTGATGATGTCTGCGCGGCTGCGCTCTTCCAACTGCTTGCCAATTTCAATTTGTACTTTTTCAATTAATGATTGCGAGGGAGTTAATAAAATCGCAGACGCTAATAAATCATGTTCTGCCTGCGCCAGTAAATCGGCGGCGACCCAGGCAGGGTTCGCAGACTCGGCGGCGATGACCACGGTTTCGGTAGGGCCAGCCAACCCGTCAATGCCAACTACACCGTAGACTTGTCGTTTGGCGAGGGTCACAAATAAATTGCCAGGGCCGAAAATTTTATCCACTGGGCGGACGGTTTCTGTGCCATAGGCTAATGCAGCAATGGCTTGCGCTCCACCGAGCGGATAGACTTCGTCCACACCTGCAATGGCACAGGCAGCGAGAATGACTGGGTCTATTAATGCAGAATGCAGAATATTGAATGAAGAATTGTTATTCTGCACGCTTTGCGTGCCTTCTGCATTCTGTATTTTCTTTGGTGGAGTAACAACCACGATCTCTTTCACGCCAGCCACACGCGCGGGAATGGCGCTCATCAAAACTGTGGATGGTAGCGGAGCCGTTCCGCCTGGGACGTACAATCCCACGCGCTGAATCGGGCGGATAATCTGTCCGAGTGTGCCGCCGAGTTCATTGGTAAACCATGAGGTCAGCGGCTGTTTGCGGTGAAATGACTCCACGCGGGCGGCGGCTTTTTCCAAGGCTTCACGCTGCGCGGGCGAAATCGAATCTAATGCAGCTTGGATCATATCCTTCGAAACAGGAGCAGGTTTCAGGTCGATTGAATCGAGGGTTTGAGTCCACTTTTGAAGAGCTGAGTCGCCATTCGTCCGCACGTCTTTCAAAATTTTTGTGACCGCTTGTTCGGGAGTCAGCGATTCGCCGAAGAGATTTTTAATTCCATCCAACACGCGTTGACTGACAGGAAATTCATCCGGCGGGGTGCGTTTGAGAATGGATTGTTTTGCGGTTTGCGGGTCGTATTGTTTGAGCATGATGTCTCCTTAAGCGAGCGCGTTGAGCATGGCTTTGTAACGCGGCGGCTCTTCTTCAAAAATATAGGTGATGGGCGAAACGATAATGCCGCTGCCACCGATCAGGCGCAATTCAGAGATGGCTTGCGGCAACTGATCGCGGCGCACAACCACAGTGATCGAATGCCAACCTTGATTCGATTCGCGGGTAATAATGGGACTGATGGTGGGGCCTTGCAAACCACCCACCGATGTTTCCGCAAAAAGTTTGGACGCAATCGCTTCAGGACTTTCCCCGCGCATATTTGCAACGACCATTAAGTTATCTTCAGCGCGCATGTGCGCTTCGATATATTCAAGCAGGCGGCGCGCCATTTCTAAAACTTCGGGACGGGATTGCAAGGCTTTGCGATTCGCGATCAACACTGCCTGTGATTTTTGAATGACGCCATCAGGCAATGGGCGCAGACGATTATCAATTAAAGTTTGACCGGAAGATACAAGATCAGAGATCATGTCGGCGTAGCCAATGGTGGGCGCGCTTTCGAGCGTGCCTTCGGCGGCGATCAAAGTGTGAGCAATATTATGTTGATTCAAAAAACGTTCAGTCAACGATGGAAATTTTGTTGCCACGCGCAACGGGATTTGCAGCGAAGCGGCATATTCTTTGAGCGTAGCAACATCTATAACTGACTTCCATGTTTCGGGAACTGCCAGTTTCAAAGCGCAGCTTCCAAATCCAAGCGAATCATGCAAGATGAGAACATCGCCATTACTGCCGTGCTTTTCTTCGAGCATGTCCAGCCCTGTAATGCCAAAATCAATGCTGCCTTGTTTTACGCTGACAACAATATCACCGGGGCGTTGAAAGATGACTCCCAACTCGGGCAATGCAGGCAACTCCGCTTGATATTGGCGCGGGTTGGGTTTGAAAATCTTTAATCCCGCAGCAGAGAGAAATTCGAGCGCGTCAGTTTCAAGACGGCCTTTGGATGGAAGAGAGAGTCTGATGGTTTGTTGTGATATCATAAGTTATCCTTGAAATGAGATGATAATTGATGTTTACTAAAGCGGACTAATGTTTCGACTGGCTCAACACAAGCGTCCGCAGTCCAGAAAACAAAAACCCCCGGTCTGCGACCGGGGGTTGATATTACGAAGCACAATCCTGTTATTTTATTTCAGGTACGCGCAAAGAATATCCCGGCCTTTTTTGGGGGATAGAGGATGATGTGTATGGTGGCTGTGCGCGAACACTGATTTCATAATGGTTGGCAGTATACCAACGTCAAGTGGATTTGGCAAGCACATAACGAAAAGTCTTTTGCAAACTTGTGCCACTAAAAGCAGGAACATTCCAAGCCGCAAATTCGTTTTTAAGCCACTTGACATCTCTCTTCACAAAAGGCATACTCATTTTTGGAGGCAGGCCATGAATAATAAAAAACTTCTGCGCGGGCTGGGCGTGATTGTGATCTTCGCTTTGGTATTCGTGCTTACAAAAAGTATTTTTGATAGCAAATCTCTTTCCATTAAGGCACAGCCGACGGGGCCGCACGTGGTTGCACAAAATCCGATAGAGGGACAACGACTGGATTTATCTTCTCCGATTGAAATTAAATTTGACCAGGATATGGATCCGCTTAAGACGGGCGATTCATTCTCGCTTCTTTCTCACAACGGGGAAACTGTCTCTGGCAAAGGGACATGGTCTGACGCTCGAACATTTCTCTTCACCCCTGCTACAGCGCTCGAATCTGGCACGGTGTACACCGCCGTATTCTCCACGCAAGCCAGCGCAACAGATGGAAACGCTGTGCAGGAAAATATTGAGATTGAATTCAAAACAGTCGAAGCGTTGACCGTGGCGCAGGTCTTCCCCGCGCAGGATACACAGGAAGTGGATTTGGCATCAAGTATCACCGTCATCTTTAATCATCCCGTTGTGCCTGTAACGATTGTGGAGGAACAAAGCAAGTTGCCTCAGCCATTGAAATTCACGCCTGCCGTGAACGGCAAAGGCGAATGGGTAAATTCATCGGTGTATGTGTTTCAGCCTGAAGAAATCTTATTAAGCGGAACCAGTTATAACGTTAAGATTGACGCGGGGCTGCAGGATACCAACGGAAATCTGCTGGAAGAGTCGTTCCAGTGGAAATTTGAAACACAGGGTCCGATCATTTTAAATTACGCCTTGAAAGACGGAGTGCAATATCCGCAGGAAGAAGTGACCGAAGTTGCGCTGGATCAGGCTTTCATTGTGACATTCGCCCAGCCCATGGACGAGGAAAGTGTGGAGCGCGCGGTGACGCTGATCAACCGTGAAACACGCCAGCCTTTCCCTGTGAAATTTGAATGGGACGAAACCTCCACAACCCTGACGATTGCGCCCGATGGAAAATATAAACTCGCAAGTTTTTACGAACTTGCTGTTTCAGATCAAGCGCAGGCGGAAGACGGCGGACATATCAAAGATGGCTTGACGATTCAAATTGCCACTGTGCCTTTGCCTTCGGTGATGAGTTATTTCCCTTCGTCAGAAATTGATGATACATCCTACAAAGACAGAATTTCGATCACCTTTGCCTCGCGCATGGATTTTGAAAGCATGAAGGGTAGAGTGAGCATTGCGCCTGTGGCTCCCGATCCAAAGCAATGGTATTACAACGAGTACGATAATACACTTTATATTTATGGCTTACAACCCGCCACAGATTATGTGGTGCGGATACTGCCCGGCATGGAAGATGTCTATGGCAACAAAATTAAGGATGAAATTTCGTTTGCCTTCAAGAACGGTGACCTCGCTCCCTACGCACGGCTCGTCCTGCCGTGGACTCCGCTCGTGTATCGTGCCGAGGGAGAAAAGCAACAGGAAGTTTATTTTGAGCATCTCAACGTTGACGAAGCGAAAATTTCAATCTACCCAATTGACCTGAAAGTCTTTGAAAGAATCATGCGCGGCGATATTGCCGCCACTGAATACAAGCCGCAATCCAAGGCTGTCCGTGAATGGGCCATGAATGCGAGCAATCCGAGAAACCAGACACAGTATGAACACTTCGCATTTACAGATGAAAACGGAAAGACGCTTGAAGCAGGTTACTATTTTATCGGCGTCGAAGGAAAGCCATTGGAGTACGAAACCAATTATTATCAAGGTTTTATTTTCAGCATTGCGACAGATAACATCACGTTGAAAACCACATCCACCGAAGGGCTGGCGTGGGTCACAAACTTGGAAAGTGGTGCGCCGCAAAAGAATGTGGAAGTCACATTTTATAACGATATGTTCAAGGAACTTGGGAAAGCTACAACCGATAAAGATGGCCTCGCCTATCTTGATAATGTCAGCGCTGTAAATTACGCGAGCGTGCAAGGGGTTAATCATCTGGCGTTGACCGCCATCTACTGGGGCAGTGACGTTTCAGCAGGTGATTTTGGCCTTTATCAAAATTGGTGGAGCGGTGCAAATCTGTTTGGCTATATCTACACCGACAGGCCCGTCTATCGCCCCGATCAGGAAGTTTTCTTCAAGGGCATCCTGCGTCAAAATGATGATCTGCATTACAGCCTGCCCAGGGAAAAACAAGTATATGTGGTGGTGGAACAATGGGGTGAAAATATTTTCGCAGACTATGTGCCCGTCAATGATCAGGGCAGTTTCAACGGTGTAGTGAAACTGGCGCAAGATATTTCATTAGGCGGATACATGATCCATGTTTCTCGTTCTGCAGCAGCGACAGAATCTTCATTCAGTTCAGTTGCCTTCAATGTCGCGGAATATAAAAAACCAGAGTTCGAAGTTAACGCCAGTGCGGATAAGATAAATATTCTCGCGGGGGATACGGTCAACTTTGGGCTGGATGCGGAATATTATTCGGGCGGCCATGTGCAAAATGCGCCGGCGAGTTGGTTTATTGAGTCTTCGACCTTTTATTTCACACCTGCTGGAAAATACAGCCAATATAGTTTTATGGATTGGGACCGTGATGTTTATTGGTCGCCTTCCCAAAGTGCAAACAACGACTCGCTCACCGAAGGCAAAGGTCTGACAGATGAAAATGGTCATTTTGATTTTTCTCAAAAGTTTGAAGCGGGTGAAAACAAGATCAGCCAGCAGATGTCTTTATATGCCAATGTGACCGACGTGGCGGGCAATGAAGTCAGCGGCGGCACGAGCGTGGTGGTGCATCAAAGCGAATTCTACGCGGGCATCCGTTCCGAGAGATATATCGGCACACAAGGCGAAGCACAGCCTTTTAATGTGGTCGTGTTGGATTGGGACTCTCAACCTGTGGCAGAGCAAAAGATAACCGTTAATTTTGTCGAACGGCAATGGTATAGCGTGCAGAAAAAAGATGACCAGGGTCAACTGCGCTGGGAAACGTCTGTCAAGGAAATCCCTGTCAGTAAACAGGAAGCAGTGACCGGCGCAGATGGAACCGCGCAAGTGGACTTCATCCCAACCAAAGGCGGAGTCTATAAAGCGCTGGTGACCGTCAAAGACTCAAAAGGAAACTCGCATCAATCTTCGACTTATATCTGGGTTGCCAGCGATACAGAGATTTCGTGGCGACAAACCAACGACCGCGTCTTCAGCCTGATTGCGGATAAAGATATGTACGCGCCCGGCGACACTGCTGAAATTTTGATCGCGCAGCCGTTCAAAGGCAAAGTGTACGCGCTCGTCACCTATGAACGCGGACATATTTACAAACAGGAAGTTGTTCTGCTGGAAGGCAACAGCACAATTTACAAATTGCCCATTACCGATGAATTTGCTCCAATCGCTTATGTGTCAGTAACGGTCATTAGCGGCGCGGAAAATAGCGGCGCACCTGATTTCAAGATCGGCATGACACGCATTAACATTGACACGAAACAAAAGACGCTGGATGTCAGCGTTACTGCGGATAAGGAATCCGCGGGGCCCGGGGAGGAGATCACATACACGATTGAGACAAAAGACATAAACGGTAACCCTGTCTCGGCAGATGTTTCACTTGCGGTGGTAGATAAAGCCGCGCTGGCGCTGGCTCCGTCAAACTCCGCGCCGATGCTGGATGCTTTTTATTCTGAACAAGCCTTGAGCGTAGCAACCGCGCTTGGCATTGTCTCCAGCGCCGATGATTTCAATGCCGACTATCGCAAGACCATCCCGGATGGAGCAACAAGCGGCGGCGGTGGCGGCGGAGAAGCGGGCATCATTACCGTGCGCGCCAATTTCAAAGATACCGCGGCTTTTAGAGCAGAAGTCACTACCGATGAAAACGGCATCGCAAAAGTAAAAGTGAAACTGCCTGAGAATCTCACCACCTGGGTTACGGATGTGCGCGCCATTACCAAAGACAGCCGCGTGGGACAAACCACCAGCGAGTTGGTCAGCACCAAGCCGCTCTTTATTCAACTGCAAACGCCGCGCTTCTTTATCGTCGGCGATCAGGCGCAAGTCGGCGCGGTTGTTTTCAACAACTCGCAGAAAGCATTGAAAGTAAATATTTCGCTTGACGCAAAAGGGGTTGAGCTTAAATCCGAATCAAAGCAAACTGTCGAAGTCAAAGGCGGGCAGCAAGCCTATGTCACATGGGATGTGACGGTCAACGATAATATTCAGCGAGTGGATATGACCGCCACCGCGGTCAGTGGTCAATTCACAGATGCGAGCAAACCCGCGTTGGGCACGTTGTCCGATCAGGGCATTCCCGTTTTCAACTTCACAGCCATTGAAACTGTCGGCACATCGGGCATGATCACCTCCGCTGATTCTGTTACAGAAAATATCCAACTGCCCACATCGCTGAATTTTGACAACGCAAATCTATCCATTGAAGTTTCACCTTCGCTCGCCGCCTCCATGGAATCAGGTCTTACCTATCTTGAAGAGTATCCATATCTATGCATGGAGCAAACGGTCTCGCGCTTTTTACCAAACGTCATCACCACCCGCGCTTTGAAAGAACAAGGCATCCCGTCACCGCTGCAAAGTGATCTCGACGCGCAAGTGCATATTGCGCTGCAAAAAATTTATGCCAAGCAGTTATATGATGGCGGTTGGAATTGGTGGGATGGTGACACCAGCGACCCGCAAACTTCTGCGTATGTAGTCTATGGTTTGCTTGAAGCCAGAGAATCTCATTACATTATTTCTGAAAGTGTGCTCAGCAACGGCATCGCTTACTTGAAGGAAAATATTCCCACGCTCAACCGCAACGATGCGCCCTGGTTGTATAACCGTCAGGCTTTTATGTTGTATGTGTTGTCACGCGCAAACCAACTCGGCGCGGGGCAGACCAACTTCATCTTTGAGCATCGCACCTCATTGGACATCTATGGGAAAGCCTATCTCGCCCAGACTTTATTCCTGCTCGATCCAGATGACAGACGCATCGACACGCTTCTAGCCGACCTGATATCTGCCTCCGTCCAATCAGCAGCAGGCGCCCATTGGGAGGAAACCACCAAAGACTACTGGAACTGGAACTCCGACACCCGCACGACAGCCATCGTCTTAAACGCCTTCGTGCAAATCGACCCGACGAATCCCATCACCGCCAACGCTGTCCGCTGGCTGATGGCGCACCGTGATAACGGACATTGGTATTCCACGCAAGAAACCACATGGTCACTGATCGCCTTAACCAACTGGCTGGTGGCATCCAAGGAATATGAAACCGACTATAAATATGCAATTGGATTAAATGGCGAATTGCTTGAAGAAGGTTTATCGAATAAAGATAACTTAACTGACACTCTCAATTTACAGGTAGAACTGAAAGACTTATTGAAAGAGCAGGTTAATTCCCTCGTCATCACCCGTGGCAGCGGCACAGGCAATCTGTATTATTCAGCCTATCTCAGCACCAGCCTGCCCGTTGAATCGATCCAGCCGCTGGATCAGGGATTAAGCCTCTCGCGTGAATACTTCACCCTTGATGATTCAGAGACAGCCATCACAGAGATTCAGCGCGGTGAATTGGTCAAAGTGCGCTTGACGGTAGTGGTACCAGCGGCGGTTCACTATATCGTTGTCAACGACCCGCTCCCGGCGGGGCTGGAAGCGCTCGATGCCTCTCTCGCCACAGATACCGCAGTCCCATCCTCCTACACTGCGCAAGATTACAAAGACCGCGGCTGGGGTTGGTGGTATTTTAGTCACATTGAATTGCGCGATGAAAAGATTGTACTCTCAGCAGATTATCTGCCCGCAGGAACTTATGTGTATACATACCTCACACGCGCCAGCACAACAGGCATATTCAAGGTCATCCCGCCGACTGCGTCTGAATTTTACTTCCCCGATGTTGGCGGGCGCGGCGCAGGCAGTGTCTTCATCGTGAAGTAGTATCTCTACTAAAAAGCAGGCTCACATGTACAGTGAGCCTGCTTTTTCTTTAACGGTCAATTGGGTAATATTTCAAGTGTGCGCCAAAGGTTCTTGCTCCGTATCTGTATCCGTATTTGCGCCTACATCTGTATCGTCGTTTATCTTTTTCTCTTCCAACTTTGGGCTGGCCTCGATCCGCTCGTCAACTTGATCGAGTTGAATTCGAATTTCATCCCGTTCACTAATAGCCAGAAGAAGCGAATTTGCAAAAGTAGCTTTTTCCTCCTCCGACATGGAAGGCAGTAAACGTTCGATGCGTACGATCTGCGTAATTTTTTGATCAAGTTTTATTTTGAGGCGTTTTCGATATCCATCGTAAAACTCAAATTCCTTAAGTGGCTCTACAGCAACTGGCAGTTCCTGCGCCAGAAGTTCCTCAATCGTGTGCATGAGTTGATCAATATCAATTGGCTTTTCGAGAAACCGAGTGGCGCCGATGAGCACGGCAAATGATTTATCTTCAGGAGCGACATAGGTTGCTGAAAGAAACACCACTGGAATATTGCGAGTTTCTGGAGCCAGACGCAATCTATGCACAAGGCTAAATCCGTCCATCTTTGGCATCAGGATATCGGTAATGACGAGCAAAGGTCGCTCCTTCTGAATTGCTTCCAGCGCCTCTTCACCATTCCGCGCAGTGATTACACGATATCCTTTGAACTTCAAAGTAGTATCGATCAAATTCAAAATATTGGGGATATCCTCTACAACAAGCAAATAACCTAATTGTTCTTCCATAACTTGATTTTAGTACTGCCTGCCCGTCTTGGATATTGCAGTTATGTTTCTATTATGGGAGCACCGCGCATCCATTTTCAAAAACATGCGTATATTGTGATGACATCAACTGAATCTGGAGGTTCAAATGACAACACAACGACAAACTTTACGACGTTCACGCAGTAACCGCATGGTGGCAGGTGTGTGCGGCGGACTGGCTGAATTTTTCGGCGTAAGCACATTTTGGTTTCGACTCGCGTTTTTGATTGCACTGATCCCCGGCGGGGTTCCGGGCCTACTTGTCTATTTGGTAATGATGCTGATAGTACCCGGCGAATAAATGTAAACCCCTGCTCTGGAATCAAAAATGGCCGGGGTCTTCTGACCTCGGCCATTACTTTATTGCTCTACCAAATGCGAATTACCTGCCCGGGATAAATCAAGTTCGGGTCGTAGATGGCCGGGTTGAGGAGCTGTAAACTGTAGGCAGAAGTCCCATAAATACTGGCGATGATGCGAAGCGTGTCACCATGTTGCACAGTGTAGTAAACAGGGGCCGCCGCAGGCAAATTGATAACCTGCCCCGTGTACACCAGACTCGGATTCCATATTTGCGGGTTGACAGCAATTAAGTCGCTCAAACTAACACCCAGCTTTGCCGCAATGGTCCCAAGAGTATCCCCATACTGCACCACATAAGCACCCCCATATGACGGTGTGTATGGTGGATAGTATGCGGGGTCAGGCGTGTATCCCGTAGGAATATATAATACCGACCCAGCGTACACCCACCAGCCAAGCCCAGGGTTTGCGGCACGAATGGCATCCACGGTAGTGCCGCAAAGCCGCGCCAGACTGCTCAGCGTATCCCCCCATTGGACAGTAACATAACTGGCACAGCCTGACCATGCCATTGCGCCGCCTGCCGAAGCAAACGATGCAACCAGAATTGCGACAACCACGATCACTTGAACGATTCTTTTTGTAGCCATATTATCCTCACTTTTTTGTATTTTCGTACAAATAAAAACGATGTAAACAAGGTGTCAGTTCAGAGATATAATGGAAAAATCATCAATACCAATATACAACAATCCATTTGCAAATACAACACCAGCCCGCAACTTCGATGCGAGCAAAAACGCCACGGCCAGCAATCTCCTATCCCCGTAATTTATCATCCAAAAGCAACGATTATCTGCCCAGTCACAGCTATACTATCAAGATGAGCATATCACAGACTTTCGACAAAACTTCCCTTTTACATCTAGCCTTTTCAGGCTTGTCAGAGGCTGAATTGCAAGAAATGGCAGCTACCTCCCGCCTTTGTGCCTACCCGCCCGAACATGTTTTATGCCATGAAGGCGCCTATGAAGATGTCTTTTATATTATTGCCGAAGGCAGCGCTGTCATTTGTAAAAATATCAGCGAACAGGATGGTGAGCGGATTTTGAGAATCGCGAGCAAAGGCGATCTGGTAGGCGAAATGGCATTGATCCAAAATGTGCCGCGCTCGGCAACCGTGCGTACCATCACAGATTGTACTGTATTGGAAATGGATAAAAAAGATTTTGAAACCATGCTTAGCCGAAGTCCGAGCATGGCAATCAACATCATCCGCACCACATTGGATCGCATCCGCGAGAACGATCAAATTGCGATTCAAGACCTGCAAAACACCAACAAAGTTTTGCATCACCTCGACCGCAATAAACTGGAGTTTATTCAAGTAGCCGCTCACGAACTCCGCACCCCGCTAACTGTACTCAAAGGCTATGTCAACGTGATGCACTCCTTCCCTGAAATAAAAAACAACCCTGTTCTAAGTGAAGTAATGGATGGCATCGTCAAGGGCGCTGACCGTATGCACGAAGTAGTCAACACCATGTTGGATGTAACCCGCATCGACAGCGAGACAATAAAACTGCGTGCTGTTCCTGTGCCCTTGAAAAGAGTCATCGCTGATACAATGCACGATCTTGCCAAAGCCGCTGTGGAACGCAACATACAAATGACCATCGAACAGGATGCAGACACACCCAACATTAACGCCGACCCAACCTTGATTCAAAAAGCGTTATATCATCTGATTGTCAATGCCATTAAATACACCCCGGATGGCGGCAAAGTAACATTGACCTCGCGCCCGATCACAATGGACAAAAATATCCCGGGCGTGGAAATTAGCGTTAAAGATACAGGCATCGGGCTGGACGCCGAACATCATGAGTTGGTGTTCGAAAAATTTTATCAAGTCGGCGATGTGTCCATTCACTCATCAGGGAAAACTTCCTTCAAAGGCGGCGGTCCCGGCTTGGGGCTGGCCATCGTGCAGGGCGTAGCACGCGCACACGGCGGCAAGACCTGGGTCGAAAGTTTGGGACATGATGAAGTTAATTTTTCTGGATCTACTTTTTACTTACAGTTACCGATTGACCCACCCAAGCCCACAACCGAATAAGATACAAACCAAAAAAACCTACTCCACCACTCTAACCGTCACCTCGTTGCTCTTTACTATTTCGCCGCTTGTGGTTACTCCCTCAACCCAAAAATGATGCACGCCCAAAGATAACGTCCACCAGGTTTGGCACGAAGTGGGCGGCGCGGAGAGCGTTGTTAATGCGACGTCATCTACAAAGAATGTGACTTGCACAAGATCGGGAATTCTCAGCATGGAGAATGCAAGTTGTTGGGCGCTCAGGTCAAGGTCAGGGGTGATACGGTAGGTAGTGTTATCGGTCGGCGACGTGAGGGTTAATCCGCTGGTTGTGCGCGGTATTAAGTTAGCATCATCCACTACAAGCAATCCATGTGAACGCGCCCACGCTTGCGCTTCGATGGGAATATTTAAAACGATTTGTCCAGCGGCACTGCGTTGATAAAAAGTATCAAACGCTGTGGGCTGAGTGCCGTCAATAAACCATTCCGTTTTTATGTGCGGACAGGCTTCCGTGGGAAGCAGACCCGAGAGGTCACACACATCCACTTGAAGTACGCCATCAGGCCGCACAAAATTTTTATCGGGTTTCCCTTGCAAAATGGAGCGCATGGTTTCAGCCCAAATCGGGGCCGCGCCCGTTAGCCCGCTCACATTGTGCATGGCTTGATAATTACTGTTACCCACCCACACACCCACCAGCAGATCGGGCGTGTACCCGATAGCCCAGTTATCATGGAAGTTTGTGGTGGTACCCGTTTTCACGGCGGCGGTGCGATCAATTTTCAGCACGCTGTTGATACCAAAACCTGTCTCACGTGCTCGGTCATCGCTGAGAATATCTGAGATGAGCCATGCTACACGCGGGTCAATAACTTGAAGCGCAGGGTTTGTTTGCGGCATGTATAAAATATTTCCATCTGCATCGCGAATCTCGAGAATCGATGTATGCGCTATATACCTGCCTTCGTTGGCAAAGGTCGCATACGCGCTTGATAACTCCAACAAATTCATTTCACCACCGCCCAAGGCCAGCGAAAGATCATATTGCTGCGGTTGATCCAACGATTCAATACCAAGCCAATTGGCGAGTGCGATCACATTTTCAACACCCACATTTTGCAAAGTCAACACCGCGGGCACATTCAAAGAAGATGCCAGCGCTTCACGTACCGAAACAAAGCCATGCTCGCGACCATCATAATTAACTGGCGTATAAGGCTGTTCATCTTTTGTTGTAAACGTAGTCGAGACATCCAAAATAGAAGTAGCCGCCGTGAAAGTTTGCGCACGCGCGGGATCAAGCGCGGCGGCATAGATAATGGGCTTGAAGGCCGAGCCTGATTGTCTCGGTGTAATTGCCATATTAAGCGCCCCATAAATGGATGAGTCGAAATAATCAGCACTGCCGACCAAAGTGAGAATTTCGCCGTTATGCGGATTGATGACAACCAACGCGGCATTATTAACGTTACGGTTGATCTGGCCTTCGAGCGGCTTGAACAGCGCGATACGCCTTTTGACGATCTCCTGCGCAAGTTGCTGCATATCCAAATTCAATGTGGTACGAATCACAAGACCCTGCGTTTGACTCAACAAACCTGACGCGAAAAGTTCATCCAGCTGATTCTTGATCATCCAGATAAAATGCGGCGCTTCAATCGGATATGGCGCAGTGTTATAACTTAACGGCGCATTCTCCGCGTCCAATTTTTCAGCAGATGTAATAAATCCATTTTTCTCCATCAACCCCAGCACCACCCGCTGACGTTCCAACGCCAGCTCAGGGTTGGTAAATGGATTATAGATTCCAGGCGTTTGCGGCAAGCCTGCCAGCAATGCGCATTCTGGCAAAAGCAAGTCAGATGCGGGCTTGCTAAAATAAGTTTGCGAGGCCGCTTCAATTCCATAGGCCATGCCACCATAATAAACTTGATTAAGGTACAACGCGAGAATCTCATCCTTGGAATAGACATGCGTCAATTGCCAGGCCAAAACAGTCTCACGCAATTTTCGGCGCAGAGTTCTCTCCGTCTTTTCATCGCTTAATAACAAAGTCCGTGCAACCTGTTGTGTGATGGTACTCCCGCCTGAAAGAGTCTCGCCGCCGCGCAGGTTAATCCACAGCGCACGGATAATTCCCGCAACGTCTACGCCAGAGTTTTGATAGAAGTTTTTATCCTCGACTGCGATAGTCGCATCCATCATACATTGCGGAATATTCTCCACCGCCAGCACGGAATTTCGCCCGCCATTGGTTGGGATGATCTCGTAGAGCAATCGTCCGCCGCGATCGGTGATTCTAATACTGGGTTGATTTAGATTTTCAGAGAGCGAGTTGATGGAAGGCAGATCGTAAAAAAGACAAATCAAAAAAACAGAAAAAATAAAAAGAGGTAAGAATAAAAAACGGGATGATCTGGATCTCAAAAAAGTACGCATATGCTAATTATACATATATAAAAGGCAAGAAGATTTTCTGCCCTGCATTTTCAAAAACCGTTCCTTGAATGAAACTCAAAATCTTATCAATAGACATTATTGAAAATAAGATTGGGACGCTGATTCGCGCAAAATCTTTTGACTTATTACCGATAAAGTCTATTCACTTTTACAGCTATGAAAGAATTCAATTGGCTGACAAGACAGAGGGGTGTTTTCTTTTTTGTCTTGCCTTAAAGAGTGTTTCTTAAGTTGAAATTTGTGAAAGAAAAGAGCATTTACCACAGACGCTTCGCGCACAGAGGTCACACATTATCCCGATGCTTTTTCGGGAGAGGTTTTTAAAAGGCTTTTCTCTGTGCTCTTCCCTGGCACCGCCCGCCACTATAGTCCCCGAAGTGGAGCGAGTGGGAGGGCAGGTGTGTGATCTTCGTGGTAAAAAAGCCTTTAAGAAACAGTCTCTTACTGGTTCAATTCATACAAGGCATGTTTTTATACAAGAGTATCAACCACCATCTGCGGTCGGCAACTCTCGCCTATATCTCTTCCGCCGCCGCAACACCAGATAGATACGCCCCATGTACAGTTGCGGGATACTCGCGGCTGGTTGCTTCCCCTGCAAAATATAAAACATCATCCACAGGCGCGAAGAGCGCATCGTAATCGTCGCCGCTTGCGAAAGGCGGAATGTGTGAATAAGAACCAAACGCGAGCGGGTCTTTGCCCCAGCGTGTGATGATAAATCCATCAGGGTCAGGAATTGCCCCGCCATAGATCACGCGCAAAGTTTTCATCGCGCCCGCAATAATTTCATCATCCGATAATTCTTCGATCACATATCCCTGCGCACCGCCATGAAACGCCATCAAAACAGGCTCATGGATATATGGCACAAAATTCAACCAATCACACCACTCCCCTACAACCTCACCCATATAGGAAATTCCCTCGACCTCCTCATCCCAAAACACTTCAGGAAATTTCAAATAGACTTTATTCAGCACGCCCATATCCAGACGATCAATCGCAGATTGTTTCGACTCAGGCAACGGCGGATCAAACTTAACTGCCGCCTGCTTCAACACCCCAAGCGGAAACGTGACGACAGCTTTATCCCCGCTAAACGAACCTGACGAAGTTTCCACATCCACACCATCTGTGCCGTAGGAGATACCTGTCACATATACGCCCAGACGAATATCCAAACCTTTGGCTAACCCGTCGGTGATCTGGTTATAGCCGCCAGGGAAAACAACTTCATCGCCGCCAAACTCTTCATCTTGATTCCACTCTCGAAAAGAAAGATGATCGGGGTCTGCCCCCAACTCAAGCGCAAAGTTTCCTTGAATAACAAATTGAAGTTTATGCAGTTCCTTAATCGAAAGGCTATACTCGGCGATCACCCGATCGAAGACCTGCTGTAAAGGAACATCGCTATCGGCATTCTCCTGCAACTGGGCAACTTCTTTATAAATGGATTCATACAGACTCTCAACACTTGCGTATTCAGAATCGGACATTGTACTACCATCAGAATTATAAACAATGCCGTTATCAGCATCGGTAACCACAGTCTTTACATTAAACTCTTCGGCAAGTTCTGTAATCGGATTTCCATCCACGCCATGGATCCAGGACGCGCCAAGATCAAGGGGAAGCCCAAGCGAGGTATCGGTCCACATGCGGCCACCGATGCGGTTGCGCGCTTCAAGGATGATGACGCTTAATCCTTTATCAACCAGCGTACGGGCGGCAGCAAGGCCAGAGATGCCCGCGCCAAGGATAAGTACATCTGCTTCACGCGCAGTTGATTCAAGCTGGGAAATGTCAGTTGAAACCGCATCAGGTTCCTCGGTCAAAGATGGATGCGGCTCTTCAATGAGTCCACAAGCAGCCGCAATTGCAGAAGCCGTCGCAACGGATGCTACTCTCAAAAAATCACGTCTGGTCAATTTCTTTTTCATTCTTCCTCCGAAAGATAAAATGTAGATACAATATTAGCAGGGCGCCCAGATTATCGAACAGGATTACATCATAAACAGACGCATTGCGGCCTGCAACGAACGATTGATGAAATTCATCTGTGGCAGAGTATATAATTGCCATCAGCCATGCCACCCAATATTTCTTTTTTTCGTAATTCAATACATGTAAATAAGACAGCGCCAGCAGGCCGTACCCGATTGCGTGACTTGCTTTTTTTATAAAATAATCCAAACCCATAAAGTTGGGCAGCTCATCTCCACGCTGGGACGAAAATATAAAAATCACAGCCATAACAAAAATTGACGGAAACCAGCGGGGTACAATGGAGAGAATTTTTTTCACTTTGAGGTGTCCTTGATCCAGAAGAACGAAGTTTTATTGAAGCATAATGACGAGTGGCTGCATTTTACGAATCCACACAAAATCATATGCGTGACCAACGTGGACGGCGTTCATTATGCGCTACAGGAAATCGAGCGCCTGATTGAAGAAAACAACTGGCACGCCGCGGGGTTTGTCAGCTATGAAGCCGCGCCTGCTTTCGATAATGCCTTGCATGTGCTGAGCGCGGGTGATTTTCCGCTTTTATGGTTTGGGCTATATCCTGAGCCGCGCACACTGCAAACCTCGGAAGTCTATCTTCATAAATCCAAATCAATACAGACTCAAAATAAAATCCGAAGTCTGGTCACTCGTAAAAGTTATAACACTGCCATCGAAAAAATAAAAGATTACATTGCGCAAGGGAAAACCTATCAAGTTAACTACACCATGCGGCTGAACGTGGACTTCAGCGGTACAGAATGGGATTTCTTTTTAAGTCTCGCACAAACCCAAAACAAATACGCCGCATATATAGACACAGGCCGCCACGTAATTTGCTCTGCCTCGCCTGAATTATTTTTCAAATTAGATGGGAATAAAATTTATAGCCAGCCCATGAAAGGCACAGCCAAACGCGGACGCACAACGCTTGAAGATAAGGAACAAGCTGAATGGCTTCAAACGTCAGTCAAAAACCGTGCCGAAAATGTGATGATCGTAGATATGATCCGCAATGACCTGGGGCGTATCGCAGAGATAGGCAGTGTGCAAGCGCCTGAACTATTTACAATTGAAAAATATCCCACTCTATTTCAAATGACCTCTACGGTACAGGCAAAAACAGACGCATCCATGGATGGGATTTTTTCGGCATTATTTCCCTGTGCCTCCATTACAGGCGCACCCAAGATCAGCGCCATGAAGATTATTGCAGAGTTGGAGACAGCCCCACGCAAACTCTATACAGGTGCCATCGGCTACATTGCGCCAAATCGTAAAGCGCAATTCAGTGTCGCCATCCGAACGGCGCTCATGGATCGAGAAAACAAATCCATCGAATACGGAGTTGGCGGCGGCATCGTCTGGGATTCGATCAACGCGGATGAATATAACGAGGCCCTGCTCAAAGCTCACGTGCTGACCGAATATCCGCGCGATTTTTCCCTGATTGAAACCCTGTTATGGACACCTGAAGATGGCTATTTTCTGCGCGAGAAACACATCGAACGCATGCGCGACTCAGCAGAGTATTTTGATTTCACCTATTCAAAAGAAATACTTGAGAACTATCTGGAAGAATTGGCAAAGAGTTTTAATTCCGCGCGCCGTGTAAGAATAGAACTTGACCGAAACGGAATCCTAAGCGCAGAAGATAAAGCGCATCAGGCCAACAAGCCAAATTTCACAGCCGGTCTCGCCAACATCCCAATTGATTCAACAAATGTATTCCTCTTTCACAAAACGACACGCCGTGAAGTGTACGAGTCTGCGAAAACTACACAAAACTACGATGACGTGCTGTTCTACAACGAGCGCGGAGAATTGACCGAGTTTACAATAGGCAATCTAGTCGTTGAAATACATGGTGAGTTGTACACCCCGCCCATTTCGTGCGCAGTATTAGCGGGTACATATAGGGCGCACTTATTGGAAACAGGAAAAATCAAGGAGCATATAATTCACAAAGATGAATTAATACATTGTACAAAAGTCTTTCTGGTGAATTCGGTTAGGAAATGGGTTGAAGTAGAAATTTCTCCGTACAAACCATGATTTTCACCCAATTGACCGCTGTCGGCGATCAAGCAATTCACGAAAATATTGCTAATTTTGAAAATGTACGGTAGAAAAGTAAAAATATAAAAATCCCGACACTTTTCTCAAAGTATCGGGATTTTCATATTAAACTCTATCCTAATGTAATCGTGACATAAAGTGAACCATCCCCGGCATCTGCGCCTACAACGTAAATGCTTTTGCCGCTTTCGTGCCCGGTAAAGACCAGTGTAAAAGTCTTACCAAAGATAATAGACATGGACGCATCTTCAGTGTAGCCCTGGCTGGTAAATTGATCCCGATAAAATTTCAAAACATCATCCACGTTCATCTTTGTTTGAAAAGTGAGTACGCTGGGTGCAGTAACCACATTAAAAGCATCGCTGGTTACAGGGAATTCAGACTCGCCGCCAAAAACGACGCCGCCATCTCCGTCCGTTGTGACGGGTGGGACGGTGGGAATCGCGCCCCCATCTGTTTGCGGCACATCAGTCAGATTAGGCGCATCGGGTATCTGAAAGTCATTATTTCCACCACCCATCACAGTCTGGCAGGCAAGTGAAGCCAAAACAAGAGCGATCAACGCAAGTAACACACTATATTTTTTCATTCTAAAATTCTCCTTTGGAATAAGATTTCCAAATTATAGCCAGCACGCAGCAAATGTTAATCCCCCATACAGTATAATTTTCCTACATGAACCACCTTACTCACTCCACATCCCCTTATTTACTGCAACACGCCCACAACCCGGTCGACTGGTACCCTTGGGGCGAAGAAGCTTTGGCAAAAGCTCGAGCTGAAGATAAACCTATCTTTCTCAGCATTGGATACAGCGCATGTCACTGGTGTCACCGTATGAGAGAAGAGACCTTTGAAAATGAAGAAACCGCCGAATTCATGAATGAGTTCTTCGTTAACATCAAAGTAGATCGCGAAGAACGCCCCGATATTGATGGGATTTACATGCAAGCCGTAATCGCCATGACAGGCTCAGGCGGCTGGCCCATGTCTGTTTTTCTAGCGCCTGACCTCAAGCCGTTTTATACGGGCACATACTTTCCGCCTGTGCGCCGTTATAACATGCCCGCCTTCAAGGATATTCTCTCAGGCCTTGCAAACGCGTGGAAAAACGACAGGGGCGAAATTGAAAAAGTTGGCGAACAGATCATCGGTCACTTGGAGCGCCAAAATAATAATGAAAAAAACGATCTGCTCACACGCGAGCATTTTACAGCCATCGCAAAATCAATCGCAAACTCTTACGATTGGGGCTTCGGCGGCTGGGGCGATGCGCCAAAATTTCCACAAGCCATGTCAATTGAATTTATGCTTAATCATGGCGCAGCCACCCATCAAAGCGAACATCACAAACTCATAAAGCACTGCCTTGAAACCATGTCACGCGGCGGCATGTACGACGTTGTCGGCGGCGGCTTCTCACGCTACAGCACCGACAAATTCTGGCGCGTACCTCATTTTGAGAAAATGCTCTACGACAACGCGCTCCTCATCCGCGCTTATTTACATGCCTGGCAAGTGACAAAGGAACCAGCCTTCAAACGCATCATTGAAGAAACACTCAACTTCACCCTGCGCGAAATGACTCACGAACAAGGCGGTTTCTATTCATCACTCGATGCAGATTCAGAAGGTGAAGAAGGCAAGTTCTATGTTTGGTCACTTGATGAAATTCGTGAAGTGCTACAAGACGATTCAGATTTCTTCGAAGCGGCGTACGGAATCACCGCAGGCGGCAACTGGGAAGGAAAGACAGTTCTCCAACGCGTAGCAGATGACTCAAACCTCGCCGCACGCTTCAAACTTAATCTGGAAGCTGTTCCTATCCAACTGGCAGACTCTCACTCCAAGCTTTACGCCGCCCGCGCCTTACGCATTCGCCCCGGCACCGATGACAAAATCCTCACCGCTTGGAATGGTCTCATGCTCGCAGCGTTTGCTGAAACAGCGCGGGTCTTCACAGACTCAAGTCCACGCCCCGATTATTACAAAGTGGCTACCCGCAACGCTGAATTTCTCTTATCTGCCCTACGGCCAAATGGTCAATTACAACGCGCATGGCGCGATGGCACAACTACAAACGCAGTCTTTCTTGAAGATTACGCCGCATTGATTCTAGGGTTGCTGGAGTTATATCAAACCGATTTCAACAACAAATGGTTTACTTCTGCTGTTGAGTTGGCAAATGAAATGATAGAAAAATTCAGTGACCTCAATGGCGGTTTTTTTGACACCCCGCACGATGGCGAAATTTTGCTAATTCGTCCAAAAGATATTTCAGATAACGCAACTCCATCAGGAAACGCGCTGGCGTGCGAAGCCTTATTAAAATTAGCAGAGTTTACGGATAACGGAAAGTATCGTGATCTCGCAGAGCAGGCGCTGGCGATCATGGGCGATTCTGCTTTGCGCTATCCGCTTGGGTTTGCGCGCTGGCTCTCAGCGGCAGAGAATGCGCAAGGGAGCATGAAGCAGGTTGCAGTGTTGGGTGAAGCGGGCGAGGAAAATTTTGAACGTCTACTCAAAGTCATTCGAGCAGAATACAGACCGGGCATGGTGGTGGCCGCTTCCTCTTATCCCCCAGCAAAAGATGCGCCCGCCTTATTACAAGAACGCGTAATGATGGATGGCAAAGCAACAGCCTATGTATGCGAAGGCTTTGTATGTAAACAGCCAACCACGGACGCGGAAATACTTGCGAACCAAATGATGGCTTGAAAAAAATCCCGCCAATTTTTGGCGGGATTTTTTTATATATCTTTCGCAAGGCCAAGAGTTGGAAATTCTGTGAAGCCAGGGAAAACTTGTTCGAGCGCGGGGTTGTGCAAATGTTTCGAAACCAATTCACTGAGCACCGAACGAAAATCAGTTGTAATCGCGAGATCGCCGGGAGATACAAGCGCTTCGGCGGAAAGCCCGGGCCATTGACCGTATATTTTTCCGCCATTGAGTGACTTGCCCATGCTGAGCATTACATTGCCATGTCCGTGATCTGTGCCTTGCCCGCCATTTTCGGAAGCACGACGGCCAAACTCAGACATGGCAACCACTGTGACGCGTTTCATTGTGTCGCCAAGATCGTGATAAAAAGCCGCAAGAGATTTGGAAAGATCTGTCAGCAAGGCGGGCATGTTTCCTTTTAGACTTCCTTGATCAACATGTGTGTCCCAGCCGCCCAAATCTACTGTGGCAACTTCAAGACCAACTTCTGCTTTTATCAATTGAGCCACTTGCTTAAGCGATTGACCAAATTCAGTTTCAGGGTACTGCGCTCCATGAGAAGCTGTATATTCGCCTGAGACCACACTCTCTAATACTTGAACTGCGCTGAATGTAAAATCTGCGCGGCTGCCAAGGGTAGGGTCGGCAGCATACATTTCAAAAATAGCATTTTGGAATTGATCCACTTCATCGCCTTGATATTTTCCACCCAGGTGAAAATCTGCAATGGATTGCAACGCAAGCGCGGGCACAGGTCCGCGAAGCGAGGATGGGAGAAGTGTGCCAAAGCCTACGGCGCGAAAAGGCGATCCATTTTCATTTGCCGCAACCTGTAAATGACGAGCCAGCCAGCCGGTAGGAATCTGTTTTTCGCCGGGCGTGCCGCGCTCCATGTAATCCATGGCGTCGAAGTGTGAGTGAGTGGGGTCTGGTGAGCCTGCGGCATGAATAAAGGCCAATCCTTTATCGTCCCAGATGTCTTTCAATGGGCGCAAGGCCGGGTGCAAGCCGAAGAAACCGTCGAGGTCAATGCCTGTTGTGTCGTTGCCAGAATCTGGTTCAGCGATTGCAAGAGTTGGGCGCAGCCGATAATAATCTGCATCGCCATGTGGGATAACAACATTTAAACCATCCATGCCTCCGCGAAGGAAAATACAGATCATAATATTTGCGCGCGGCTCCTGTCCTTTTGGCGCAAGTACAGTAAAACGCGGGCGATATTGATTCGGGATGCGCGGGTCAAGAATCCAGGCGGGAAGAGCAAGCGCAGATTTCAAAAAGTCGCGGCGGGAAAATTTATTTTTCATAGGGTGTATTACCGATATTGAAAATAAGGGGATGCGAGCAGGAGCGCAGCCATGGAAAAAGCAGGTCGCATGGTTTTAATATCAGAAGCCTGCCCAAGGATATATTGACGCACATCGTCTGCCAGCAGGTTTCCAAATAATCGCAGGCTTAATGTGTCTATGATTTTTTCTGGCTCGGCTGAGCCAGCCAGGCCTTCCCAGTCAATCTGGGTATCTGAAAAAGTATTCGTGGCAAGCCCAAGGGCAAAGTTCCAACGGGCCATCAGGTCATTTGAATTCAGCCATGCAGTTCCAGTATCCGGATAGCCGTTGGGAGATGGGCAATAAAACGGAAGCTGTCCCATTTGTCGAAGCATTTTAGCAGATGGATTATTCACTGTTGTGTTTGCACCGGTTTGCCTTAATGCGGAAACGACGTATTCAAGTGGGCGCTTGAGTTTCATTCCTAATGAGGCACGGAATTCATCTGAAAAGAGAATCAACTTGAGGACAGCGCGAATATCTCCGTGAGATGCCTGGAATGCTGACGCTGCCTGGGAAACAAGAGCAGGTGGCGGGGAGTCTGATACAAAACGGCGGGCAAGTTTATATGCGACGTGTTCGGCTGTCGCAGGGTGACTGGCGAGTAAATCTGCTAATTGTTCTCCATCTTTGATACCCTGCCCGGCGGGAAAATCCACGCCTAATATTCTTTTCGGATTGTTATCATGGGTTTGTTCATGAAAAATAAATTTTCCAATCTCCCCTCCATTTCGAGGCAAAGTAACAGACCAACCGGTCAGCGCGCGCGCCACTTCGATCACATCAGTTTGCGAATACCCGCTGCTGACACCAAGCGTATGTAATTCCATTAGCTCTCGCGCATAGTTTTCAACAGGGCCATCTTTTGTGCTGGACGCATTATCAAGATAGATCAACATGGCAGGGCTGTGCATGGAGGCTGATAATAATTCGCGAAAATTACCGAGTGCATTCGGGCGAATCACTTCGCGGTCATCAATAATTTTTAGAAAACGATCCTTTGTCTTTAAAACATAAATATTAAAATGGTCAGACCAAAAATTGACCATGATCTCATACAATTGACGGCGTGAATATACAGCGCGTAACAATGTTGCCTGAACTAACTCTGTTGCTGGCTGCAGGCGTTTTTCCAAATCCAATAACTCTGACGCCGACATGTCCAACACGGTCAGGTGATCTATATGCTGAGCAAGGGCTGAATCATCGATAGTTTGCGGCCAAAGCTGTTCCTCTACAAAATTGTTGAAACCGATTTGCCTGGCGCGATTGATTTCCTCTGGCAGCGGGCCAAATGTAATGCGCCGCAATGCAGCAACAATAAATTCATCCTCCGAGTTGGAGGGGATTTCAATAGGAATAAATGTCGGCGATGGAGATTGAGGCGCACAGCCCCACAAAGCAGCCGCGACTGAAGTAAAGCCGGCAAATTTCAGGAAATCACGGCGGGAAAGGGGTTGATTCATAGTCTAACTGTTTTCAAATTATATAATTATTAAATTGGCAGCTGCAAAATTTTAGGGTAAATTAAATAAAAAGAAGAAGGCCGCCAACCAACAGCGACTTTCCTCTTTTATCTTATTTATTTTCGTCTTGCTTTTCGTCTTTTTCCGTCGGCTCGTCTTTGTTGCCCAATCCATCACGAAAATTCTTGATGCCGCGGCCAATTTCGCCTGAAATCTTACCGATGCGCCCCGGCCCAAACAGGAGGACAACGATAACGAGAATAATAATTAATTCTGTGGTACCTAACTTAAACATTTCTAACTCCTTTTGTGATATATAGTGTCATCGTACCACAAATTATACAGGAAGTGATTAAAGTTCCTTGCGCGAGAAGATGCCTTCTATAAAACGAATTGCGCGGCGTATCAGGGAGCGTAACCGTGCAAATATACGGTATTGTTCAGGGTGAACAGGTTTCTTAACTGGGAGCGGGCCTGTCCACTCGACGACCATTGCGCCCCAGGTAAGGCCGCCGCCAAAACCTACAAAAACAACTTTATCCTTGGGCTTGATCTGCGATTTTTGCAACGCTTCGACTGTCGCAATTGGAATCGAGGCCGTGGAGGTATTTCCATAACGGTCAACATTGATTACGAATTTATCCAGCGGCATTTTTAGATATTTTGCGGCTGTTTCAATAATGCGATAATTTGCCTGATGCGGAACGATCCATTGCACATCATTGGTGGTCATCTTGATTTGTTCCAGGGCTTCCAGCACAGCGCGCCCCATAACACGCGTAGCAAATCGAAAGACTTCTTTTCCGTCCATTTGAACAAAGTGCTTTCCGTCACGGATGGTGGCCGCAGTTGCAGGGTGACGCGCACCCCCGCCGGCCAAAGTCAACGAGTCAGCGCCGGAACCATCCGAGTGCATTACCGCAGACATTACACCGCCAGGTTCGTCGCTGGCCTGTAAAACAAATGCTCCTGCGCCGTCTCCAAACAATATACAGGTATTGCGATCTTTCCAATTTACAAAACGCGAAAGCACTTCCGTGCCTACGATCAACACATTCTTAACCGAACCACTGCGAATGGCTTGCGCGCCCATATTGGTTGCAAAAATAAAACCTGTGCAGGCGGCTTGTATATCAAACGCGCCGGCTTTAGTGGCTCCAATCTGATCCTGAATAAGACAGGCGGTTGCAGGGAAAATATATTCAGGCGAAGAAGAGGTACAGATGATTAGATCCAGGTCGGTGGGAGCGAGGTTTGCGACCTGTAACGCCCTGATAGCTGCCTCTACCCCCATCGTAGATGGAAACTCATTTGCACGAGCGATACGGCGCTCACGAATACCTGTACGGTCGCGAATCCATTCATCGTTTGTATCCACAAGTTTGGATATATCGTCATTGGTAAGTATCGGTTCCGGGACATACATGCCCCACCCTGTAATATGCGCGAATGGCATTCCCTACTCCTTTATTGATTGAAGCGGCTTAAGATCAAGGTGGCGTTATGCCCGCCAAAGCCAAATGAATTTGACATGACATGCCGCGGCTCAGCTTTACGCGGCTGATTGGGAACATAATCCAGATCACAAATCGGGTCTGGGGTTTCGTAGTTGATCGTGGCAGGCAGGATGTTGTTCAAAAGCACCATTGAGCTGACAACGGCCTCCAATGAGCCGGAAGCGCCCAGCAAATGACCTGTCATAGACTTGGTGGACGAAACAGGAATCTTGTAAGCCTGTGCGCCAAAAACTGCCTTGATGGCATTCGTTTCACTCTTATCGTTCATTGGTGTGGATGTACCGTGGGCATTGATGTAATCAATGTCTTCCAAACCAAGGCCGGCGTCTTTGATTGCAAGCCGCATGGAATTAGCCGCACCCGCGCCATCTTCAGCTGGCGCAGAAATATGATGCGCATCATCCGTTGTGCCATAGCCGGTAAATTCACACAGAATATTTGCACCGCGTGCCTGTGCGTATTCAAGTGACTCAAGGATTAAAATACCAGCGCCTTCTGCCATCACAAATCCATCACGAGTTTTATCAAAGGGGCGCGATGCTTTTTGCGGATCATCATTGAGCGTGGATAAGGCTGTCATCGCGTTCATGCCTGCCATGGCAATCGCGCTGATCGCGGCCTCAGACGAGCCTGCGATCATCACATCTGCTGCACCGCGCCGAATCATTTCGGCTGCCTCTCCCAGCGCGTTGGTACCTGAAGCGCAGGCTGTTGCCAGTGACATGTTCGCGCCGCGCGCACCAACCCGAATGGCAATATTACCTGCGGCACCGTCAGAGATCATCATTGGGATAAGAAACGGGCTGACACGATCCGGGCCGCGCTGACGCATCACTTCATATTGCTCAATCAAGGTAAGAATTCCACCAATGCCCGTTCCAATTAAAATACCAACGCGGTCACGGTTTGATTCGTCTATGGTTAACCCTGCATGAGCAATCGCTTCCAAGGCGGCGGCGGTAGCCAATTGCGTAAAGCGATCCATTTTACGCGCATCGCGTGTGCCAAATAAAGCCACAGGGTCAAACCCCTTTACTTCTGCGGCAAATGTGGTCTTATGTGCGCTGGCATCAAAAGCGGTAATAGGGGCAGCGCCAGATTTACCAGCTAACAAAGCCTGCCACGTATCTGCTACATTATTCCCCACCGGGCTCACACAGCCAAGCCCTGTTACAACTACACGTTTTCTCATTCGTGCTCTCCTTAATAAAATTCAACGATTTATAAATAAATGAGGGTGGGCATAAAACCCACCCTCATTTTCATAATAACACGGCAATCGGCAAGAAGACACGCAAAAAACTACAACTTCTTGAGAGCGCTCCAGGCTTGTTGAATATGTAATCGGTCATGTTCTGCCATAAAACCAACCACCTCGCGGAAAGTTGTTGGGCCAAAAATAGCATGACGAGCTTTCATTTTCCAATCTTCGGCTGCGACAGTTTTCAGAAGTGCGAGCGTTTCGCGCCTGGCATCATTAAATTCCTGCAAAGCAGAAATGCCATCTTCATGCAAATAATGCCTATGACTCGCCCACACCCCTGTGTCAGGCCTCGGAATAAAAGGCTCGTTCTGGTCTTTAAACAACTTAATCTGCATGGGATAAATCTCGCGTTCAGTATCTCGTAAATGGCAGATAATTTCAATCATAGCCCAATCTTCTGGCGTTGGTTCATTGGACCAGGCAGCCATATTAAGCCCGCTTAATATCCATTCAGCGCGGCGGGGGTGGATGCTGCTATTCCTAGAATAGAATCTCTCGATTTGAAGGATGGAGTCAAAGCCTCGAAGTTAGTGGACTCAAGCCAACGACGCAGATCAGCCAACTTGCCGTGCGCCCCCGTTTCAGGCTCAAAACTGGAAGCGGGCTCTTCATCCACGTGATAGGTAGCCAGCCCAAGCATTTGCGCAGGACGAATGTCGCGTTCCATGTCGTTCCCCACCATGAGCACAGGGCCTTCAGGCCAACCCATGCGTCCAAGAATTTCGGCATAATAAGCGGGATGTGATTTTGTAAAATGAAAACGATCTGGTGTTGAAATAAGTTCAAATTGCTCAGGCTCAAAGCCAGCCCAGCGCAAACGGTGATAAGTTGCCTTGCGCGGGAAAAGTGGATCAGTTGCAATGGCAATTCGATAGCCTTGAGAAAGAGCCCAGTCAACAAATAATTTTGCCTGTGGGTTTTGAGTGGTCAGCCCAGCCAATGCGGGAAAAACATGGTCGTAATAATGATCGGCAACAGCTTGAAGTTTTTTGCGCGAAACACCAACTTGTGAATAAAATTCCTCGTCAAATACATCCTGTAGTATTTTTGAAAAATCTTCATTCTCATTCATCTTACGAAGGCCTGAAAGCAAGGCGCGCACCATCAAATCAGGCGCAATATACGGCGCAAATTCTTGCGCCAACGCCTGAAAATACGCGGGGACAAAAGCTTCCAAATTTGTATTGAGCAGAGTATCGTCAAGGTCAAGCAGTAGCGTGAGCGTCATATGATGTTGGACTCCCCCGGAGTCTTAACTATTCTTTTATTTCGAATTTGAAAGGTAATTCGTGGCAAGTCCCACAGCCAATTTGCGGCTCGGAGACATTACGTTTTGTTTTTTCGCAAAACGCATTCACTTGTACACGGCGCTGAAACATTGCAGTGAATGGGCGCGCAATAGTAATTTTCAGCTTCATATGTTGGCAGGAGTTTGCGCGGGCAATCTCCGGCACCGGACAGGTCTTGCACAAGTCGCTCGTCCAGTTCTCGCCGTTTAGTTTCAATAAACGGCATTCTTCCACGTTGCGGCCACGGTAATAATCACCATGGAAGTGTGGGCATTCATGCCCGGCGGGTGTCTTCATAAGTATCGATTAATATCTTGCGCTTGAAAATTTAATGGGATGAATAATCAAAAACATCATCCATCCCATATGATTATTTTGAGTTAGACCCGTGTGACGTATTCGCCTGTGCGGGTATCTACGCGGATGGTATCGCCTACAATCACGAAATTGGGGCATTGGACAGTAATACCGGATTCGGTTGTCACCTTTTTGGTAACTCCTGTGGCTGTGTCGCCGCGAATCGCCATTTCGGCTTCAACGACTTTCAAATCCACTGAGGTCGGAAGTTCCACATCAATGGCTTCCCCATTGTAGAAGGTAAGTTTTACTTCCATGCCTTCTTTGAGGTAATAGGCGCTATCGCCCAGAGACTCTTTTTTGATGGCGGGTTGTTCAAAAGTGACGTTATCCATAAAAAAGTATAAATCGCCATCGTTATATAAATATGAAACGTTGGCAAAATCCAGGTCTACATCTTGAACAGACTGACCTGAGCTGAAGGTACGTTCAATGGTTGAGCCAGTTAATAAATTGCGGGCTTTTACTTTAATGTTGGCATTACCACGGCCTGTTTTATTATGGCTGTAATCCAAAACCTTTAGTAGGTTACCGTCCAATTCAAATGTGACGCCTTTACGAAGTTCGTTTACATCTATCATGCTTACACTTTCCTTATTTGTTTGATTTGTTTTCCTAAAGCGGGCGGATTATACCAACGAGTTACAAGTCGTGGCTAGGTTGACGGTCTTGTTAATGAGATGCCTCGGAATGAGGATCATCTTGCAGCAATTGTATCGCGTGGGAGAGAACGGGCAATATGGTTTGTAAATTTTCGACTGCACCTTTTGGGCTGCCGGGCAGGTTAACGATCAAGGTTCGTCCGCGAATTCCTGCAATACCGCGAGATAACATGGCGTGGGGTGTTTTTTTCAAACTTTCTGAGCGCATGGCTTCAGCCAAGCCGGGCGCATCACGCTCGATCACGGCCCGTGTGGCTTCAGGGGTAACATCTCGCGGCGCAAAGCCAGTGCCACCAGTGGTCAGGATCACATCGAATCTGTTGCCGTCAGCCCAGGTTGTCAATGTGGCGCGGATGGCAGAGTCATCGTCAGCTAGAATGGCTTGCTCGGCAACCTGCCAGTTTTGAGCGCGGATAAGATCCGCGAGCGCCGGCCCTGAAGCATCCGCACGTTCGCCGCGCGCAGAGCGGTCTGAGAGAGTTAAAATTCCAAATCGAATGGTCATGGGAATTCTTTTTCAAAGATGCGGTCTTCAAGAAAAAAAAATTCTCGTGCCTTTACAAGAGCAGGCATTAAACAGGCCGCATATTTTGCTTTAATATTGAAATCAGATCATCTGGCATGTATGGTTTAAGTAAAAATCCATCTGCGCCGTGATGCATACACTCTTCCTTAACATTTGCGCCGGAAGACATTACTACTCGTACGGCGGCAGTATCAGGCGAACTTCGAAGAGCGTCCATGATGTCAAAGCCGCTTTGATGCGATAAATGGACATCCAGCAAAAGAACATCGGGGTTTTCAGCAATTACAGCCGCGGGCACATCTGCATCTGCCGACAACGAGACGACATCAAAGCCCTCCATTTTGAGCAGGGTTTTCAAGAGCGAGACCATGGTCATATCATCTTCAGCGAGGAGTATTTTTGCTTTTGACATTCTTTTTTACTTTCGGTTTATCGGATTTTTTCTTAATCGGCTCTTTGGCCTGTTTTTTTATTGGCTTCGGTTTTTCCAAAGCGGCATTGATGACATCTTCCACAGATTCAGCAAAAATAAATTTCATAGATTGTCTGATCTCATCGGGAACATCGTCAATATCCTGTTCATTTCGTTTGGGCAAAATTATGGTTGTAAGTCCATTACGATGTGCGGCCAACACTTTTTCCTTGACGCCGCCAATCGCCAAAACCTGACCTCGTAATGTGATTTCGCCGGTCATGCCAATTTGAGGCTTGACCTTGCGCCCTGAAATCAGAGACACCAATGAGGTCGCCATGGTCACGCCAGCGGAGGGGCCATCCTTTGGCTGCGCGCCAGATGGAATATGCATATGGATATCAAATTTTTCAAAGAACTCATTGGATAAGCCCAACGAAACAGCACGGGAACGAACATAGGACAGCGCTGCGCGCGCGGATTCCTGCATTACGTTACCAATGGAACCCGTCACCTGAAAGCCACGCCCACCGGGCATGGCGGTGGCTTCGATAAATAAAATATCTCCGCCAAAGGAAGTCCATGCCAGACCCGGCACAACCCCGGGGATGGATATACGCTGGTTAAGTTCTTCGGCGCCAAAGAAAATAGGATGGTCAAGATATTCCTCCACCAGTTGCGAAGTAATCTCAAACTTCTCGACGCTCCCTTCTGCGATCTTGGTGCCAACTTTGCGGCACACGGCTCCAATTTTACGTTCCAAACTACGTACACCGGCTTCACGGGTGTACTGGCGGATCAGCATCTTTAAAGCATCATCGTCAAATAAAATTTCGCCGGCTCGCAAACTGTTTTCACGAATCTGACGTGGAATGAGATAGCCGCGCGCAATTGCCATCTTTTCATTTTCTGTATAGCCTGAGAGAAAAATAATTTCCATGCGATCACGCAATGCGCCGGGAATCGTCTCCAGTGTATTTGCTGTTGTTATAAAGAATACTTGTGAAAGATCATAAGAAACTTCAAGATAGTTATCTCGAAATTCGCTGTTCTGTTCCGGATCAAGCACTTCCAGTAAAGCAGAGGCCGGGTCACCGTGAAAATCGTAAGTGAGTTTATCCACTTCATCAAGCATAAAGACCGGATTTTTTGAATCTACACGCCGCAAAGACTGCAAGATTCGCCCAGGCATCGCACCGATATAAGTACGACGGTGGCCGCGAATTTCCGCTTCATCACGCACACCGCCCAATGAAGCACGGATAAATTTACGTTCCATCGCGCGTGCAATGGATTGTCCGAGAGATGTTTTCCCAACGCCTGGCGGGCCAACAAAACAAAGAATTACACCTTCGCGGTCACGGCGAATGGCGTCGCTTGAATCTGTCTTTTCATCATCCTTGCGATCAATGCGCAATTTACGAATCGCGAGAAATTCAAGAATGCGATCCTTCACATCTTCAAGCCCAAAATGATCCTTGTTTAATATCTCGCGGGCATGCTTAATTTCAACGTTATCTTCTGTGGCTTTGTCCCATGGCAGTGTAACCAGCCAATCCAAATAAGTGCGGATGACTCCATACTCAGCCGCAGCCGTAGGTAGACGGGATAAACGGTCCAACTCCCGTTTGGCCTGCTTCAGCGCTTCTTCCGGCATTTTCGCAACTTCGATCTTTTTGCGAAACTCTTCGGTCTCTACAGATTGCTCATCCTTGTCGCCCAACTCCCGCTGAATGGCTTTCATCTGTTCACGCAGAAAATACTCGCGCTGCACTTTTTCAATTTCGCCGCGCGCTTCGTTTTGAATCTTCTGCCCGATCTGTAACACTTCAGCCTCGCGCACGAGCAAGCCAATTAACTTCTTCAGCTTTTCATAAACAGAATCAAGTTCAAGAATCTCCTGAGCATCCTTTAATCCGATCCGCTGGAAGTTGGCAATGGTATACGCAGTCTGAAGAGGGTCTTCAAGCGAAGTAATGGAGCCCACCAATTCATCCGGAAAAGATGGGATCATCTGCGTGATCTCCTGGAACTGGTCACGCGCATTACGAGCCAGAGCGCTGGTCTCTATGTTCTCTTCGTCACTCTCTGGCGCCAAATGAATATGCGCCTTGAGATAAGGTTCTTCGGCCACGAATTCGCCAAGACGGAAGCGCTTTATTCCCTGTACCAATAAACGCACGGTGCCATCGGGAGCGCGCAGTAAACGGTGTACGGTGGCAATTGTGCCAATCTGATACAACTCGTTTGGACCGGGCGTTTCCAGCTCAGGATCGAGCGCCGCCACAAGGCCGACAAATTTATCTCCACCAACTACATCATCTATTAATTTTATCGAACGTGCCTGTCCCACAGTTAATGGGACGGCGGTGTTGGGGTAGACAACCACTCCGCGCAACGGCAGAATGGGAAGCACATCAGGGAAAGCCTGCTCTTCGTTTTTCTGACCATTTTCCGGCGCGGAAGATGCGTTGTCATCCTTCTGAAAACGCGAAAATACTGACGTCATAAACATTTTAATAAGTTCATCGTCTGTTTCGTCCAATGATTTGAAAAACTCATGAATACCGGATTGCCATCGTTCAGCGGGCATATGATTACTCAACTTTGATTTGATTTTGCTTTTGGAAGGATAACAGGCATAGATCCTGTTCCCTACTTACACTTCTGCTTTATGGCTGATAACATTTCTTCATTGCCCCCATCGCAATCTGCTCTGGTCGGAAAATTATTTAGCCTAGCTTTTTTCATTAACATAAAATTAGTAAGTCAGTTTTTTGCCATCAGTGCCCTCGCCCAGATTCGAACTGGGAACCTACTGCTTAGAAGGCAGGTGCTCTATCCATTGAGCTACAAGGGCAATTCACCACACTATTCAGCTGCTTCAACAACAGGAACATTTTGTTGAAAAGGTCTTAACCCACGATACACACGCGGACCCGATATTGTTTTTAAAACAGTGTCGGCGGATCGGTTAAGTTTTTTTGCAATATCTTCGGCAGACATGGGAATGTTACCATTGACCAAAAAGATTCTAAAAACTGCTTCTACAATCGCAGTGTGCTCACTTGAAAACTCCGGTAAAAGCGCACAATGACTCATCAGCGCGTGCTGAATGCCATCGACGGGTTTCACTTCGGCTGTCTCTGCATCAATCCAATCAATCATTTCATTTTCTTCAATACCGGCAAATGATTCCTGGTGCTCTTCGCATAACAAGGAGCGTAAAAATATATGCCAATCTCGTTCATTTTGTTTCCACCAATCAAAGTCAATGTGGAAAGGTGTCTTAATGGAAGGTTTTAATAAGCTCATGATTACTCCTCCGACAGGCGGTAATGTAGATCGCCAACGTGCTTAAAGGCGGAAGTAGTTTCTAATAAAGCAAAAAGCGGCGCGGGCGGAACACGGCGCACAAGGTTTACTGCCGCGTATAACTCCTGCGCATGAACATGGCCTTGCGGATTTGATTTTGTCAGTTCGCGCATCACTAAAAGTACTAGGTCTTCAAAGGAACGTTTCTTTTCCCAAATAGGATCCAGTGACTTAAAGTCAGGGACATGAATAGCCATACGGTCATTAAACTCTGCGGTGATGGGCTGTTTCAACATGGCGAAGACAAACCCGCCATCCTTGCCAACCATGACAGTGCGCACCCAATCTTTGGAAGATCGCTGACTCTTTACTTCCACAATAACTTCGCCGGGATTCTCGCCACGCTTGATTTGCACAAGCGACCCGGGAATCAGCTGATGTGCCTTATACCATTCGCGTAAACCAAATACATACCCATGCTCAAGGACAACCCAGGCGGGAATACGCTGTTTGGTCTTGCCATCTATAAGTGTAAAGCGTACCCGTGGTGTTTCGTAAGCGGTCGGGAATAATTTCTGCGCCCGAGCAGACATAGGCAAAGTTCCCGCGCGTAGATGAGGATAAATCAAAGCAACAGTCACCAATGAGATATCTTTTTGAGAATCAACATCTTTTTGAGGAGTTAATTCATCATCTAGTTGCTCTTCAAGATTTATCATTGCGTCAATTAGATTATTACGGTCATGCTCAATGTCAATATAGCGCAATGACGGAGGAACTTCTCTAACAAAATCCGGCTCGAGACGGCGCAAACACCACAAAATCTGTCCAGCAGGACCCACCTCATCAAATCGTTCATCATCCTGTAATGCATAATTCAAAGAAAATTCAGCCAGCCTGGGGTTTACTCCCTCAGGCAACCCAATGTCTTTGATCAACGAATCGGTGGTCAGAGGTTCGCCGCCAGACATATCCAGAACAGCTTCGGCAAGGTTTAGTTGACCTTGATTAATGTCGATTAATAACGCGCGTGGGAACCAACGTGCGGCGATCTTCACAAGCCCCTCGTCTGCAATAAATGCAGCTTCGAGTTTCTTCTCGATCAAATCACCATGATCGCGCAACACGGATTGAGGATTCGTCTCATCACTTTCGGGAATGACCACAGGCGCATCATTCAAAAAATGCGTCGAAAGACCTGCCGCAAACAACCGCTCTGAATTATCTTCCATCGTGACGGTAATCACATCAAAATCATTCACAGATGGATTAATACCCGCACGCAGTGCGGTTACTTTCCCTCGGCTCCAGGCCAGCGCCGGAAAAACAAGGTCATCGCCAATTTGATATTTTTCTTTTGGAAGAAAATTTTTGCCGCCCGCATTTCGTTTGCTTTCAGCGGTGGCTCGTTCTGCTTTGATTCGCGCTTCCACGAATTCAAGCGCAAGATCACGCGTCGTTAACGGTGTCTCACGCTCAAACAGAAAAGTGTGTAGATTTTCAACATCTTGTGGGGTGATCTGAAGAGATAACCAGTATTCGTTGAGGAGTGAAAATGCGCCTGCCATACTCAGCCTTGAAATGAATTTTCGCTTGGTGCGCGACATACAGATTATACCTTACCTTGCATATACTTTCTATATTTTTACGAAAATTATTTACATGTAAGAAACCGCATAATTTCCACATCACTATGTAGACAAAATAAGTTAAAGTTTGTCATACTACACAAACACAGAAAGGAAAATAGGGATGACCAAAACTTTAATAACCAGCCTGACTTTACTAACAATCGCCATTATTGCATGTAAAGGACAAGCGACTCAAACTCCGCTCATACCTGCCACTTCAACTGCGACAATGACTCAACCTGTACAGCCCACCCCAATACAAAACACACCCACTCCATCACCAATAGTCACCTTCACGGTCACACCAACGGCAGGCATACAAAACGAAACTCCGCTTGCAACAGTCAGTTTCACAAATGACGTATTGCCTATTTTTGTAACTAGCTGCAACAAATGCCATGGTGTTGAACAGACGAAAGAAGGCTTGGACTTAAGAACATACGCAGGCCTCCTAAAGGGTTCATTCAACGGCGCAGTGATCACTCCTGGCAACGCCGATGATAGTTTTCTTGTACAACAATTGATTGATGGTGAAATGCCCAAGCGTGGGGCTAAATTAGCATCTGCCCAGATTCAAATCATCATTGACTGGATCAATACGGGCGCATTAAATAATTAGAATTTCCCATTCCATAAGCCAATAAAAAATGAGCTGATCTTTTGTCAGCTCATTTTTTATTGGCGAGTTGTCATTGCATATTTGTAACTTTAATCCCTTGACGATTTGCCTACTCGCTCGTAAAATCGTATTAATCGGATTAATCATACTTATGCTTCGTGAACGCACTTCTCCCGACATTTCTGAGTTTTTTCGTTATCTTGCATCACATACAGAGGCAGATAGCGGGCTCCCGTCATTAAATGAGCTTGGGCGGGAGTTGGGACTAAGCGTAGCCTCATTACGTGAGCAGCTTGAAGTTGCGCGTGCATTAGGCCTCGTGGAAGTTCGTCCACGTACAGGTACGCGCCGACTTACCTATTCATTTACTCCCGCCATTCGACAAAGCCTCGGGTACGCGCTTGCAATGAATAATGATTACTTCCGAAAGTTCGCAGAGATGCGCAATCATCTCGAAGCTGCATATTGGTATGAAGCCGTTGCGCAATTGACTGATGAAGACAAGCAGGAGCTTCAATCACTTCTTGCACGTGCGCTGGAAAAAATCCGCGGCACTCCTGTGCAAGTCCCCCATGAAGAACATCGCAAATTACATTTACATATTTTCAGCCGCCTCGATAATCCATTTGTCACAGGTGTGTTTGAAGCCTACTGGGAAGCATACGAAGCCGTAGGTTTAAATGTGTTTGCAGGTGGCTATGAGTATTTGCAGGAAGTGTGGGAATATCATCAGCGGATGGTTGAGGCAATTTGCAGCGACCAGTTCAAAGTCGGGTATGAAGCGTTGGTCAAGCATACCGACCTTCTATATCATCGTCCATAATTTTTGGAGTCGTGGAGAAGCGCTCCACAATCCATCGGCAAAACCATAGCCGATAGACTCCATAATCTACAAGGAGTTCCATGAATAAAATAATAAATGATTTCTCGATCACCGTTGGTACAAAGAACGGCTCAGGCAGTTCCACGGCTAACAACACCATCCTGCGCTCTGTGTTCAAGATGGGCATTCCCGTTTCAGGTAAGAATCTCTTTCCTTCCAACATTCAGGGTTTGCCAACCTGGTACACCATCCGAGCCAACAAGGATGGATTTATTGCCCACCACGAACAACGTGACATTGTTATTGCACTGAATCCCGACTCGTTCGCACGGGACCTTGCATCTGTTGTGCCGGGCGGGGCATTTTTCTACTCGGATGATATCAAGCAGCCCATCACCCGTGCAGATATTTCGATCTACCCGATGCCGATCAAGACCATTGTAAAGAACGACCCGAATGTACCGACCGATTTTCGTGATCTGGTAGGCAACATGGTCTACGTGGGCGTGCTTGCTCAAATGATCAATATGGATATGGACAAGATCCTGGCCGCGTTGACATTTCACTTCAAGGGCAAACAAAAGCCAATTGATATGAATTTCAACGCGCTGAAGGCTGGCGCAGAGTGGGCCAGAACAAATTTACAGAAGAAAGACCCATTCTATCTTGAGCCTATGCATAAGACTGATGGGCTAATCATGACAGATGGAAATACCGCAGCTGCCATTGGCGCAATTTTTGGCGGCGTGCAATTCGTGGGATGGTACCCCATCACCCCGGCTTCTTCACTGGCTGAAGGAATCATTGATTATCTTCCCCAACTCCGTAAGCGCGAAGACGGGAAACATACCTACGCTGTCATTCAAGCGGAGGATGAACTCGCGGCCTTGGGCATGTCGATTGGCGCGGGCTGGTCTGGCTTACGCGCAATGACATCCACCTCAGGCCCTGGTCTTTCGCTGATGACTGAATTCGCGGGGTTGGCTTATTACGCAGAAGTACCCGTGGTGATTTGGGATGTGCAACGCATCGGGCCCAGTACGGGCTTGCCGACACGCACATCACAAGGCGACTTAACTTTTACGCATTTCATTGGACACGGAGATTCACATTCTGTCATTCTCCTGCCGGGTGATATTTCTGAGTGTTTTGAATTTGGCTGGAAGTCTTTTGATATTGCCGAACGAATTCAAACCCCAGTATTTGTATTAAGCGATTTGGATATGGGTATGAATCAATGGATCAGCAAACCATTCGAATACCCTGAAACGCCCATGGATCGCGGCAAAGTATTATTGGAAAAAGATATTGAAGAACTCAAGGGAAATTGGGGACGCTATCTGGATAAAGATGGCGACGGAATTGGGTATCGAACCCTCCCGGGCAATAAACATCCGCTAAGTTCCTATTTCACACGCGGCACAGGCCATGATGAATATGCCAAATATACTGAAGAAGCCAATATGTATTTGAGCAACATGGATCGCTTGAAGAGCAAGCATCAGACAGCCAAGAAGTATGTTCCCGGGCCAGTGATGCACAGCATGAAAGGCGCGACAATCGGCATCCTTGCCTATGGCTCGACCGAAGCGGCAGTGCTTGAAGCGCAGTACCAACTCGATACAGAACACGCTATCAAAACAGACTTCATGCGCGTCCGCGCCCTGCCCTTCACCAAAGAAGTGGATGCATTCCTCGCCAAGTATGATCAGATTTTTGTTGTGGAGATGAATCGCGACGGTCAAATACATCAGATCATGTTGACTGAGTATCCACAATATGCGGTCAATCTTAAGTCTGTGGCCTACGGCGATGGCATGCCCGCATCAGCCAGGTGGGTACGCGAAGGTATTCTTGCGAAGTATGTAAAGGCGACACAGAAAAAAGCTTCAGCGAAGAAAACTGTTTCGAAGGCAAAAGCAGTTTCAAACGTCAAAAAAGAAGCGAAGAAGCCTGTCAAAAAAGCAGTCGTCAAATCCAAGTCACCCGCAAAATCAAAGCGGAAGTAGTTATCGGTAAGTTATTCAAAAGGAGTAAAACAAAATGACAGAAGCACTCCCCATGGCTGGCGCAACTGCAAACGCAAATCTTGCCGGTCTTTCAAAAAACGATTATCGCGGCGCGCCCAGCACACTTTGTCAGGGCTGCGGACATAACTCAATCTCCAATCAAGTCGTAACCGCTATGTATGAAATGAATGTAGTGCCCGAAAACGTTGTGAAATTCAGCGGTATTGGATGTTCATCCAAATCGCCAACCTATTTTCTAAATCGTTCCTTCGGGTTCAACAGTTTACACGGACGTATGCCATCCATCGCCACCGGTGCATTGTTTGGTGATCATAGTTTGAAAGGCATCGGCGTTTCAGGCGATGGCGACTCAGCCAGCATTGGCATGGGTCAATTCAAACATGTGATGCGCCGCAACGTGAACCTGGTCTATATTATTGAAAACAATGGTGTATACGGACTCACAAAAGGTCAATTTTCAGCAACCGCTGAAAAAGGCCTGAGCCTGAAGAAGCAAGGTCAAAACCCATATATGCCCGTTGATATTTGCATGGAAGCGCTCGTCTCAAACGCGACATTTATTGCGCGTTCGTTTGCGGGCAACCCCAAGCAGGTAAAAGAATTGCTCAAAGCCGCGTTTGCACATGATGGAATCGCCATATTAGATATCATTAGCCCATGCGTTACATTCAACAATCAGGAAAGTGCCTATCACTCCTACGCCTGGGGCAAGGATCACGAACAGCCCCTGCAAGAGATTTCATACATCGCGCCGCGCAACGAGATCATGCTTGAGCGCGAAATGGAAGACGGCGAAGTACGCAAAGTTGCCATGCATGATGGCTCGATTGTGATCTTGAAAAATCTTGAAAAAGGATACGACACATCCAATCGTTTCGAAGCCTTGCGCGTCATGGAAGAATCACAGCGCAACAACTGGTTGATAACTGGCTTGCTTTATTTAGACACAACCAAGCCAAACTTGATTTCACAATATAATCTTGTAGACACACCTCTTAACCGCCTGACCGAAGCCGACTTGCGACCCGAACGTTCAGCGATAGACAAAGTCAACGCATTGATGTTCTAACAAACCCCTGCCCTCCCCCAATTAAAGAACATAATTGGGGGAGGGTTTTATCATAAGAGAAAACATGACAACCGAAACCCCCAACACCGAAAAACTTGATTTCAAACGCATTCTGCCCCTTCTCGTCATTGTATTGGTTGACTTGATGGGCTTATCCATTATTATCCCGTTATTGCCGTTATACGCGGCACGCTTTGGCTCATCTCCACTGGTGATTGGTATTTTACAAGCCACCTATCCGATGATGCAATTCCTGGGCGCACCTATTTTAGGCCGTCTCTCCGACCGTTTCGGGCGCAAGCCGATTCTCGTCATCAGTCAGATCGGCACATTTGCAGGATTTATTTTGCTCGGCTTTGCAAATTCCCTCTGGCTATTATTCCTCTCACGTATCATTGACGGGCTTTCAGGTGCAAACATCTCCACGGCGCAAGCCGCAATTGCAGATAGCACGAACGAAAAAACACGCACACAAGGGCTGGGACTCATCGGCGCAGCCTTCGGGGTCGGCTTTGTACTCGGCCCCATCATCGCATTTATTGTATTGGCCGCGAGCGGACAAAATTATCAATTGGTCGCTTTCACCGCCGCGTTTTTCTCGCTTATATCCATTTTCTTAACCACCTTCTGGTTCCGCGAAACATTAACAGAAGGCATAGATCCAGCCGCCTCACGCAAAAAACCATTTTCATTCAGCGCAATCAGGCAAGCGCTCGGACGCCCCGCCATCGGCTTTTTGCTGATTATCATGTTCGTCTATCAAATCGCATTCGGCGGGTACGAACAATTTTTTTCACTATTCACACTCACCCGCCTCGGCATGGATGCGCGTGACACATCAGGCTTGTTCGTTTTGGCAGGCCTATTTATTATTGTCGTACAAGGCGGGCTAATCGGCAGATGGTCAAAACAAAAAGGGGATCGCTGGCTGGTATTGCTGGGTGTTTCAACTCTCGCAATCGGATTAATTGGAACTGGCCTCACACCCGCCATACCTGTGCCCTGGTACGACAAAGCCAAAGTGCTCGAAAGTTTAGCGGGTCAGGGCGAACTGAGAGTTGCCACTCAAACGATAGACATTCAACTCCCCGATGCATCCGCACGCGGCTGGACAGGAATCATCTGGCTCCTCATCGCAAGTTTCCCCGCAGCATTAGGCGGAGGCGTACTACATCCTGCAATTAATAGTTTGATTACAAAGGCATCTGATAAAAGCGAAGTCGGTGGAATGTTAGGCGTATCCACTTCGGTATATAGTCTGGCAAATGCAATCGCGCCTTTGTTTTACGGCACGCTCTTTCAATGGTTCGGCGGCCCTGTCCCCTTTCTTGTCGGCGGAGGAATTCTGGCGGTTCTATGGTTTTATGCACCGAGAGTAGTGAAGGAAGAAAAGTCTGTTGCAGATTGAAAGTTAGAGGATGAAGAAAACATAAAAGATAACGAAACTTGGAGTTGCACCTTACAACTCCAAGTTTTTACACTTATTCTCAACCTGCCAATCTACCAATTCCCAATTTACCAATCTACCCACCTACCCTTATAATCTCCTCCATGAAATCACTTGAAAACGAAATTCAACTGGACTATATCCGCGCGGGCGGGCCGGGTGGGCAAAACGTAAATAAAGTAGCCACCGCGGTTCAACTGCGTTTTGACGTAACAAACTCCCCGTCCCTCACCGCCGATGTGAAAACGCGCCTGATCAAACTCGCAGGCAAACGCATGACCGATGCGGGCGTGCTCATCATTGAAGCCAGTAAATTCCGTACCCAGGAAAAAAATCGCGAAGATGCAATTGAGCGTCTGAATGATTTGGTGAAAAAAGCCAGTGAAAAACCAAAACTCCGTCACAAAACAAAACCAACAAAAGCATCTAAAGAAGAAAGATTAAAAGGCAAAAAAAAGCGGAGCGATCTCAAAAAGAACCGCGGAAATACAAAGAACATTTTTGAATAATGTAAATCAACTGACCACGATTGATCGTATGGGAGCAAACCCAGCATGTCACAATCTATTGCAAACATTGCGCTTATCGTCAAAGATTACGATGAAGCCATTCAGTTCTACACCCAAAAACTAAAGTTTGACCTGATCGAAGATACGCTGCTGTCTGACAAAAAACGCTGGGTACTTGTCTCGCCACGCGGCGCCGCTGGAACAAACCTCCTACTCGCCACATCGTCCCGACGCTCTTTCGGGAAAGCGGATTCACTTGAACAGGAAAGCCGTATTGGAAATCAAACAGGCCGACGAGTCTTTCTATTTTTGCACACAGATGATTTTTGGCGTGATTATAACGAGATGAAATCGCAAGGCATACAATTCCATGAAGAGCCGCGCGAAGAAGAATACGGCACTGTCGTAGTGTTTTTAGATCTCTACGGAAACAAATGGGATTTGCTTGGGTCAAAAAAATCAGTTGAAATAACTTCGATATAATCGGGGACAGTATGCAAAAACATCACACACTCACAGGTTTATTCGCGGGTCTTGCCGCCGCTTCAATTTGGGGCGGAATGTATGTCGTTAGCAAAATTGTGCTCGAAGTTATTCCGCCATTTGCATTGCTCACCCTTCGCTTAATCATGGGTGCACTGGCTTTGGGAGTCGTGATTTATTTTCGCAAAGAGAAGCCCAAAATTACAAAGGATTTTTTCTGGAAAAGCGCCCTGGTCGGATTCGTAGGCTATGGCATCTCACTCGGGTTTCAGTTCGTAGGGACAAAACTCTCGACCGCATCCAACGGTTCACTCGTGACCTCAGCCACGCCCGCCTTCGTTTTGCTGTTCGCCCCCTTTTTGCTGGGCGAGCGCACTACTCCGCGCGGCATTCTAGCTCTGATCGTCTCTACGCTGGGCGTAGTGGCTGTCATTGACCCGCGCACGGCAGAACTCTCTCCGCTCCTTTTTTGGGGCAACATGAGCCTGCTGGCAGCGGCACTAACCTGGGCGCTGTATTCGGTGCTGGTTCGCAAAGTATCAAAATCAGGCGACCTACTCACCTCAAGCGCAATCATGCTTTTAGGCGGTATCCCATCAAGCTTATTGTTTGGGATTTGGGAAGTACAAACGCAAGGCGTAGGAACAATTACACCGGGCATCATCGGCGGCTTATTATTTTTGGGGATTATCTCCACAGCCGTCGCGATGTTTTTGTGGAATTACGCCTTCGCAGAATTACCCGCCGCTGTGGCATCTCTCACGTTCTTTGCCCAGCCGTTAGTGGGTACACTTCTCGGATGGTTCTTCCTCGCTGAAAAAATAACGCCGCTGTTTTTGGCAGGCGGCGTTATAATCGGAATTGGCATATTGATCGCAACGAGCGGGAAACAAGTGTGAATTTTCAGGATGCAAACGATGCCTATTAAACAGACTCAGTTTACAGGTTAAGAAGGATGCGAATTCTGATTAGCAGAAGATTCTGTCGGCTTGAAAAATTTAAATTTGGATGAAAAATCCGCGAGCAGAGAATCTGTCACAAAAAAGAGCAGCAGCCAAACTCCCAATCGAAGCAACACATTGAACGCAATCGAATGGCGCGAGATATCGTTTGCGTCAGCGGCCCAAACCAGAACTGCCTGCGGGTATGAAAATAGAATCATAAAAAGCGGCGCAAGCCAGAGCGCTTTTTGATCGCGCCAGGCCAGCGCCGCCATGAAAGCCGCAAACATATTTGCGGCAAAGAAAAAGACAAGGCCAAAACGAGTGGGATAAAACAACTCTGCAATCCGCGCATCTTTGATGATTGGGTGATACCCAGTGGCGGTGTAATAATACACATTGGGAGAAAAACTTTGACCAGGGGTTATCGTAAAAACATCTTGAAATGTGCTGATCTTATAAAACCAAAGAAATTTTAGATATTCTGCGCGGCCAGGCCCAAGCGCCCATTGACGAAACTCCTGCTGATCTTCATCAAATGTAAGCGCGTTATAAACGATAAATTTTTTGCCCGCCTCAGGATTGCGCGAAATTTGAACCAGGCGCTCATCAATTGGCATTCCATGATGTCGAAAATATTCGGTATATTCTTCAGAGGGATACACACGCAGCGCGGTGTTCATAATAATGGCACGAAAAGGACGCAGCCCGTCATCGGCAAGTTTCGAGCTAAAGATAAAGATCAACACAAACGCAAGGCTTATACTTGCCGCCTGCCATCTGAATTTACTACACCAGAAAACCAGAAAACTGGCGGACGCTATCATTAATAACAGGTACGCATATGTATCACGGGTAAAAACAATAAGGCAGGCAGTGAGTACTACGAACGCGGCATGTTTCCAGTTCCATTCCAATAGGAGCCAAAACGAAGAAGCGAGAAATAACGCGGTAAGAGAAAGCCCAATCGACTCGCTGCCGAGGAAGGGGTCCCACATAAAAATATCACGGCTCAGTGTAAAGACAAGAACAACTATAAATGCAATCGGCTTGAGCAGTCGGCTTTTTATAGCGCAGACAATTGTAACTGCCAATATTCCCCACGCTAAAATAGAGAAATACAATTGCAGATCAAAAATTTTTTCAGGCGCCGCATTTACAAGTTTCCAAAAAAGAGCGGTAACGGGCGGGCGGGCATCTGTCCAAAATTCACGCGAAAATACGGGCAGGCTGGTGTTATGAAAATAGTCATCTGTATCGCCAAAGGAGCGCGGCTCATGAACAATATTTGCGTTGTCAATACGCAGCCAGGCATAGCAGGCAAAAGCCGCGAGTTGAAATATAACAAGAAGGATTTGAGATGTTCGTTTTGACATAGGGGATTAACTCAAGACCAATAATTTACCACAGAATACAAAGCGCACAGAGACATAAAACGGGTCTCTGTGCGCTTTGTATTCTACAATTTTTTTCTGCTTATTTTTTTGTTACGTTTCTTTCGGCTATTTTTTGTACCAGTCCAATGGTTGCGTCACTGCCCACCGTGTGAAGCAACGCCATATTTGGCGGGCGTTGCGCGCCGACCGGGTAGCCACAAATCAGCACAACCTGTTGACCCGCTTGAATGCCCGATTGCGCCAATAAAGCCGCATCTACATTTGCGAGCATCTCATCCATACTATCTGCGTAATTTGAAAGATAAGGTTGAACGCCCCATAAAAACGCGAGTTGATTGAAAGTTTCACGCTCAGGAGTAAAAGCAAGAATCGGTTTTGACGGACGCGCCTTAGACATCAACCAGGCAGAACGACCTTGCATCGTAAATACAGATACAGCTTTCACTTCTGGATCTTTTGCCAAAGCATTTGCCGCACGCGCCATCGAAGCCGCGTCGCTCTCGCCCAAACCTGCTCTGCCATCCTGACGACTTCCCCATTCGCGGAAGTGAGACTCGGCCTCTATAACGATACGCGACATCATGGCAACCGCTTCGCTGGGATATTCACCCGAAGCCGTTTCAGCAGAAAGCATGACAGCGTCTGTGCCGTCAAAAATAGCGTTGGCTACATCTGAAGCCTCAGCGCGAGTAGGAAGAGGATTTAGAATCATGGATTCGAGCATTTGTGTAGCCGTGATGACCAACTTGGCGCGCGCGTTTGCAGCATGGATGATCATTTTCTGCAATGAGGGTACACGCTCTGGCGGAAGTTCCACGCCGAGATCGCCGCGTGCCACCATAACGCCATCTACCACATCCAGAATTGCCTCAAGCTCGATCATGGCTTCCGGCTTTTCCAGTTTTGCGATCAAAAGCGGAATTACTTTCTTGTCTTTGGCAAATTCTTCAATCGCAGCCCGTACTGCTTTTACATCGTCGGCGCTGCGCACAAAGGAAATCGCAACAGCGTCTACACCTTGAGAAATACCAAACGCCAGATCCGCTTTATCTTTTTCGGTAAAGCCAGCTATGCGCAGTTTTACACCAGGCAAATTAATACCTTTATGTGAAGACAAAGTGCCGCCTACTAAAACCTTGGCATGGACAACACGACCTTCGGCCGTTAACACTTCCAGCGCAAGGCGTCCATCATCGAGCAGAAGCCGGTCACCCGTCTGAACTGAATCGAATAGCTCACGAAAATCAACGGGCAAAAGTTGATGGTCAGTCTTTGGCGCATCATCCTTTGTTGCATATAGACACACCTGTTCACCAACCGCAAGCTGGATCGGCATAGCCAGTTTTCCGACACGAATCTTCGGTCCCTGCAGGTCTTGCAAGATACCAACGGGCATACCAAGTCTTTCTGAAACCGCACGAATGGTGGCGACTTTTGCTTCATGCTGCTGATGTGTGCCATGTGAAAAATTCAAGCGGGCAACATTCATCCCAGCTTTGATTAATGACTCAAGCGCCTGTTCTGATTCGGAGGCTGGCCCTATTGTCGCGACGATCTTTGCTCTTCTCATATTATTTTCCATTTCCTTCTGTACTTTAATAAGATACCTATATTCGGTAATAGCTATTGAATAAAACACCCCAAAAGCAGGAAAAAGATACTCAACGATGAGGGCGCAAACACTTGTACTTTGCAAATATAGGAGATATTGGGGTATGGCTTTAGCGGACCAAAGTCCATACTCCTGTATGCATAATAGATAAAAAACGATATGGTGTCAAGGTAGTGCGTGTTACCTTCTCTTTAACAAAAAAGCTGTCGCAGGGTTACGCAAAACCCTGCGACAGAGGGAAAGATATTAAAAATCTACTGATAGTGCAGTTCTTTTGCCTGTCGTATAAGTTCTTCTCGAAATTGTGGATGAGCTACGTTGATTAAGGCCTGCGAACGCTGGCGGATAGTTTTACCATATAAATCTGCCACGCCCCATTCTGTCACTACATATCGAACATGATTTCGGCTGGTAATGACTCCTGCTCCTTGCTTAAGCATGGCTGCAATTTTACTTAATTGAGTGCCGTCTCTTAATGTCGCAACACTTGGCAACGCGATAATGGGCACTCCGCCTTTCGAGCGCGAAGAACCGTAGACAAAGTCCAACTGACCGCCTACGCCGCTGTATAACTTCGGCCCAATGCTGTCACCGCAAACCTGCCCGGTGAGATCAACTTCAATTGCTGAATTGACAGCCACCATGCGATCATTTTGAGCAATGATAAACGGATCGTTCACATATTCGGTGGGATGCATCTCGATCATGGGGTTGTCATTCACCCATTCATATAGGCGTTTTGTGCCAAGAATAAAACCCGCTACAATCTTTCCACGGTGAAGGGATTTGCGTCCGTTGGTAATTACGCCCGCGTTGAAAAGATCGATCACGCCATCAGAGAATAATTCGGTATGAATGCCCAGGTCTTTTTTATCAGAAAGAAACTTCAAGACCGCATCAGGAATTGAACCAATGCCAAGCTGCATGGTTGCGCCGTCTGGGATTAACCCAGCCACATGCCCGGCAATTTTTTCGACGATTTCCGAATCGCCTTCCGCACTCATTTTATGTTCAGGGATCGGATAATTAACAGGGACAATATGCGTTAAACGACTGACATGAATAAACGAATCACCTAATGTACGCGGCATTTGTTCATTCACTTCCGCGATAATGACTTTAGCCGACTCAGCCGCAGATTTGGTTAAGCCAACTTCCACACCCAAACTGCAAAATCCATGTTCATCCGGGGTTGACACGTGAATAATTGCAACATCCAAAGGCAGGATGCCGCGTTTGAAAAGCAATGGAAATTCAGATAACAACACAGGGGTAAAATCGGCGCGACCTTCCTGTACGGCCTTGCGAATATTTGCGCTGATAAACATGGAGTTCACGCGCAAATGACCTTCCATCTCCGGGCTGACATAATCAGCAGAGCCGACGGTCAATGCCTGACAAATTTCAACATCGTTTATTTCGGGAGCGTATTCGACCAAAGCTGCCAGTAATTTTTGTGGAACAGAAACATTCCCCGTAAGAAAAACACGGTTACCTGATTTGATGGATCTAACAGCCTCCTGCGCAGTTGTCACACGCGATTGATAAATACTCGTTGCAGTCATTATTTTATTCCTCCTGCGCACTCAGGCGCACAAGGTTTACCAATTTTCCGTTGTGCGTATTGATCGCAGATTCAATGGATGGATATTCCTTGATCACTTCTTCGATCCCCTTGTTTGCCACTTCCAAAATATACGGAATAGCCGCATTCAGGAAAACATGGCTGGCAGTGCGCGCCACAACACCAGGGATATTCGGCACACAATAATGCACCATGCCTTCTTCAACAAATGTCGGATGTTCGTGCGTGGTTGGGCGTGAAGTTTCCACACAGCCGCCCTGATCAATGCTGACATCAATGATGATCGAGCGCGGCTTCATGGCTCGCACCATTTCACGCGTCACAACCACTGGCGCGCGCTGCCCGCTAACCAGTACTGCCCCGATCACAACATCGGCAAACGCGGTGGCGCGTTCAAGATTACGCTTGGTTGAGATCATCGTCACCGCACGTGGAAATCTTTCAGATATTTTTTCCAACACGCTCAAGTTCTTATCAATGACAGTTACCTGCGCGCCAGCGCCCAGCATGGCTTGCGTGGCAGACATGCCCACTACCCCGCCGCCAATGATGACAACTTCGGCAGAAGGCACACCCGGCAAACCGCTCAGCAAAATTCCCTTGCCGCCCCAATTATTTTGCAATAAGCGTGCAGCGATCTGTGGAATCATCGCGCCGCACATTAAACTAAATGGGCGCAAGACAGTCAACGAACCCGATGGATCTGTAATCTGCTCGTAGGCAAGCGCTGTAATTTTCTTTTCAAGTAACAGGTCAATTTGATCTTGTGAACTTGAAGCCAGATGCAACAGCCCGGCCAAAATGGAACCTTCCTTCAACCATTCCAATTCCTGTTTCAATGGACGTGCTATCTTGAGCAGTAAATCTGCGCGGCCAAAGACTTCTTCAGGAGAAAAGGCGATTCGCGCTCCCGCTTTTTCGTATTCCTGATCGCTAAACCCCGCGCCAACACCCGCATCATGCTCAACGAATATCTGATGCCCGCTCTGAGAGAGTATCTCCACCCCGGCAGGGGAGAGACCCACACGATACTCAAAGGGTCTGCTTTCTTTTGGTATGCCAATGTACATAATATGCCTCCACATAAAAAACCCTACAGGTTCTTAAGAACCTGTAGGGTTTCAAAATTTATTCCATATTGAGTACTTCGCGAATAAACGGAAGCGCCCAATCAATGGTTTCCTTATCAATGACAAGCGGCGGAGCAAAGCGAATCACATTATCGTGTGTTTCTTTTGCAAGAATACCCTTCCCCTTTAATGCCTCACAAAAACGACGAGCGCCCTTTGCTTCGGGCTTGAGTTCTACACCAATCAATAACCCGCGTCCGCGTACTTCTTTGACATGCGGGCTTGAGATTTCACTCAACTGCTCAGTAAAGTAATCACCAAGTTCCTGTGACCGTTCAGCAAGTTTCTCATCACGGATCACCTTTAACGCGGCGCGGGATACTGCTGCGGCGAGCGGATTACCACCGAAAGTGGAGCCATGCTCACCCGGCGTGAACAAGCCGAGAATGGCCTGATCTGCCAACACCGCCGACACAGGATAAAAGCCGCCAGCAAGCGCTTTGCCGATGATCACTATGTCAGGGCGGACATCTTCATGTTGAGAAGCGAACAGTTTCCCAGTCCGAGCGAGACCCGTTTGAATTTCATCCGCCACAAAAAGCACGTTGTTCTTTTTACAAATTTCAGAAACCTTCTTCAAATATCCAACGGGTGGAATGATAACTCCGGCCTCGCCTTGAATGGGTTCAAGCAAAACTGCAGCAGTGTTTGGGGTAATTGCTTTCTCGATCGCGTCGGCATCGCCGTATGTGACCGTGACAAAGCCCGGCGTAAATGGGCCGAAATCATCGCGGTAGGAAGGCTCTGTCGAAAATGAAACAATGGTCACTGTGCGGCCGTGAAAGTTACCCGATGCAACAATAATCTCAGCCTGATGACGCGGCACTTTCTTCACTTGATACGCCCACTTGCGGGCAAGCTTCACAGCCGTTTCAACCGCCTCTGCACCTGAATTCATCGGCAGAGACATTTCGTAACCGGTCATCTCGGAAAGTTCTTTATAAAGAAGCGGTAATTGGTCGTTACGGAAAGCGCGCGAAGTCAGCGTGACTCGCTTGGCCTGGTCAAGTAAGGCTTTCAGAATTGCGGGGTGAACATGTCCTTGATTAACTGCGGAATACGCGCTTAAACAATCGAGGTATTTTTTTCCCTCCACATCGTAAACCCACACCCCTTCAGCTTTTTCGATGACCACATCCAAAGGATGATAATTATGCGCGCCATATTGCTCTTCCATATTAATAAAGTCTTGAGTGTTCATTATTTTGTCCTTTAGGTAGTTGAGTAGTTAGGTAGTTAGGGATGGAAAACTAATTCCTAATGTCCTATTCCAGTTTTTACGCCACTTCAAATAGTCTTGCCAAAATTGCTTTTTGTGCATGTAAGCGATTATGGGCTTGCGGGAAAATTACTGAATGCGGGCCGTCCGCTACATCATCCGTTAATTCCTGATTGCGATGAGCTGGCAAACAATGCATCACAATCACATCTTTATCGGCTTTATCCAGCAATTGCGCGTTGACTTGATAGAGCGAGAAGACCTTTTCGCGTTTGGCGGTTTCTTCCTCCTGCCCCATGGAAGTCCATGTGTCGGTATAGAGTACGTGCGCGCCTTTTGCGGCTTCCTGTACATCGCGCAGAAAGTTCAACTGACTGCCTGTTTCTTTTGCGATCTCTTTTGCGATCTCAATCGCCTGCGGGGTAATGCCGTACCCTTCAGGATTCGCTATGGTGAAGTTCCAACCCAATTTAGCAGAGACATGCATCAGCGAAACCGCAACATTATTGCCGTCGCCCACGTAACTGATATTCAGTCCTTTGGAATTCGCGCCGAATTTTTCCTGAATGGTCAACGCATCAGCCATGCCCTGACAGGGATGGTTGTAATCGCTCAAGCCATTCACCACGGGAACTTCAGCCCATTTTGCAAGTTCCAAAATATGCTCATGATCAAAGACACGCGCCATGAGTCCCTGCACATAGCCGGAAAGCACACGCGCCACATCTGCAATCGATTCGCGTTTTCCCAGCCCAATTTCGGCTGGCGAAAGATAAAGCGCATCACCGCCGCAGTGCCGCATGGCCATGTCAAATGAAATACGGGTACGCAAACTTGGCTTCTGAAAGATCATCCCCAAAACCTTGCCTTTGAAGATCGGCTTATTACCTTGTTTGAAATATTTCTTTTTAAGTTTTTTTGCTATATCCAGCAGGTCTTGAATTTCTTCAGCTGAATAATCTGAAATTGCGAGAAAATTCTTCATGTCGACTCCTTATTGCCAAAGTATATCTTTATTGTGTAATTCTGATATGTTTCATGTATCCTGCATTATGTGTGACATTCGTCGAATTAAGAACTGCCCGCCATTCTTATTTTTTTCCAGTAGCGCATCAGGCCGTCTGCGCCCATGCCAAGCGGATTTGCCAGCGTATAAGCCATTAACACATCTTCACTCAAATTTTGGGCACGGCTCTGTTCGCTTATCCATGCAAAAAATTTTTCGCGCAACTCCTCCACCGAAGGGTCGCTGGGCATAATTTGCTCAAGCCATTTCTCAGTTTCATCCAGTCTTTTTTGTAATTCAGTTAATTGCCAGTCGGCGTCATCAAAAATCCCAAAATGGGTCGGCGCGATGCGTGAGAATTTCAATGAACGCAAATGCGTAATGCTCTCGCGCCATCTTCCAAAATGTAATTCTGGCGGCGGCATGGGTGCGCGCAAATATGGAAAGCCGGGAATGCGCACTCCGCCCACGTCACCGCTGAAACATACATCTTCAAATAGATAGGAATAATGATGCTCTGCGTGGCCTGGCGTATTGACTGGAAGGAAGCGCAAATTTCCGATGGCAATCTCCTGCGCATCCTGCGCAACTGTGAGTTGCTTCTCGGCAACTGGCAGAAACTCACCCCAGAGAGTTTGCATCCGATCGCCATAAATTCGCGTGGCGCTGGCAATAAGTTTTTCGGGGTTTAATAAATGCGGCGCACCATTCGGGTGGACAAAGATTTGCGCACCCTGTTGTGAAAGCCAACCCGCCGCCCCGGCATGATCCAGATGAATATGCGTGAGCAGTACGTGGGTAATATCACGGGGAGACAAGCCCTCTTTAGCCAGACCCGCTTCCAGCGCGGGAAGAGTCGAGCCGGGGCCGCTTTCGATCAAGACCAGCGCGTCATCCTGTTGAATTAAATAAGACGCGATGGCCTGCGTTTTATTTTGAAAATGTAGATCTATTGTGATAATGCTGTGTTTTTCCATGTGCGCCTATCCTGTGAAGTGAAATCGGAGGAAAATTCTGAAAGCGCCTGCGCCAGATTGGCATGACAGGCAATGACACAAACAGGAACCCGCCGCTCGCGCAATGAAAGAATAATTTTGTCTGTGCCGCGCGGGCCGCCAAATGTTTCTGCATCGAGCAATATAACCATTGGCCGCAGATAACGCCGCTGTAGATCGTCCACGGCTTGCAAAAGGTCTGGGCGCACAGTAGGTGTAATTAAAATCGCGCTTGAGCCTTGCGGTAATTGAGAGGCTTGTGCGGCAATCAAGGCCGCAATGGATAGATTGCCATTAGCTTCTACAAAGGCCAGCGTTTCCAAAATTTTTCCTTCCTGTCGTTCGCTGCGCTCTGCATGATGCACCGTAAATGTTTGGCCTGCGCTTGCGTAGCCCACTGCGCGGCGCTGGGAAATAAAATAATGCGAGAGTGAGGCCGCGATGCTAATTGAATATTCCAGTGTGGATGGCGGCAAATTAAATTTTGGGCGGCGGCCAAAGAGCATGGATTCTACGGGCACTTCATCCTGAGTAGTTGGCCTTTCAACGTTTACATCTTTTTGAGAATCGAGATACAACCACACTTCAGCCTGTGGGTCCTGTTCAAATTCCTTGACCATTAACTGGTTACGTCGAATGCTGGTCGGCCAGTGAATGCGTTTTACCGCGTCACCATGCACGTATTCTCGTACGCCTGCTGCATGAGGTGTGATTTCAGATGATTTGCGCCGAATGACCTGCCCGCCCGGCAAGAGACCAGGGGGAAATAAAAAAGACTTGATTTCAAAAAGCATGGGGAGTACGATCAATTTTTGATCTGATGTAATCTCTTTGACAGAGCGGAACAAGCCGAATGGATCGCCTGTGGAAATTCGTGTCGGCCCAAGCGGAAAAGCTCCACGCCGAGTAAGCCAGGTGCGTGCGAGATATGTTCGTTTTTGGCGGCCGCCGACCACTGTCAAAAGGCGCGAGCCAGATGCAAATGGAATTGTGGATTGATTCAGAACCTCTATCCAGGGTGCAAGCACACGGCTGCCATTGACTACTTCAAAGTGTTCTTCAAAGATATCGCCCACATTGGCACGTTGCACACGCGCACTTCTGGATAAGCGCAATCCATTTGTGATCCAACGTGCCCAGACCCACCCACCGATGCCCAACAGAAGGCTGAGGTAGATAAACCGTGAGTAAACAGCGGCTCCTGTAGTCATCACTCCAGCAACGCCAATTACCAATAACAGGGCGATCAGAGTTCGCCCAACTTTCATTTTGACTTCTTTCCTACAGACTCAGAAGCAAATTCGCCTCCGGGCACGGGCGTGGCATGGATGACCTCCTGCACGATACGATCTGAACTCAAATCGCGCAAACGCGCGGCGGGGCTTACGATAATCCGATGCGCCAGAACAGCGGCCGCCAAAGCCTGAATATCATCAGGCAATACATGGTCACGCCCCAACATGCCGGCACGTGCCTGTCCGGCGCGCGCAAGAGATAAACTTCCGCGCGGGCTGGCGCCAAGATACACATCTGTGCTTTGGCGTGTACGTGTTGTTAATTCAACGATATAGCGTTTAATGACAGGCGCGATATATATTTTCTTTACATCATCTGCGGCCTGCAATATTTCCTTCAACTTGACAATTGATTTCAATGTCTCAAGCGGGTGTCTTATTTGCTGGTCGTCTAACACACGAATTTCATCTGCCATTGACGGGTATCCCAAACGCAAACGAAGCAGGAAACGGTCTAATTGCGCCTCGGGAAGCGGGAAAGTCCCTTCGTATTCAATTGGGTTCTGGGTCGCCATCACCATGAAAGGTCGGGGCAAAATATGTGTCACACCATCTACAGTTACCTGATGTTCTTCCATTGCCTCCAGCAAAGCCGCCTGAGTCTTGGGCGTGGCGCGGTTAATTTCATCGGCCAGGATAATCTGTCCAATGACTGGCCCGGGGCGAAATTCAAACATATTTTTCTGCTGGTTATAGATTGAAACACCAGTCACGTCACTGGGAAGCATATCGGGGGTGAATTGAATGCGATTAAAGGTGCAATCCAATGAACGCGCAAGGCTGCGCGCCAGCATGGTCTTACCCACACCGGGCACATCTTCGATCAAGACATGTCCCTGACACAACAAACCAATCACAATCAACTCGATGGATTGGCGTTTGCCAACGATTACCTTCTCAAGGTTATCAATCACCTGCTCACTAAAAGCCTTAATATCTGCCATGGATATAATCCTTTATAAAAAGAGATAAAATGATTCTATCATGCAGCCCACATAAATCGTGTATAATTTCGGCACGTTTTGCCTCAGTAGCTCAATGGATAGAGCGCCTGACTTCGGATCAGTAGGTTCCGGGTTCGACTCCTGGCTGGGGCACTATATATGGGGGATGATAGAGGTTTTACCGCCATATTTAAGGATGGTTAGGTCGATTTACATAGCGTCGGTGCAAGTCGGTGCAACGCAATTGGAAGAAGGTGAACATGAAGTACATCGAAAGCATGTGCTTCATGTTCATTTCTTTTGTTATGCCTTACTTGCAAACACTCTATCAAAAACACCTGTTGCTTTTTCCAATCCCCCAGGCATCCCGTGGCGGGATCACACCTGCACTTGCACCGAACGCAGTGCGGTGCAAGTGTAATACTGTCCGTTGCCAACGTAAAGCAGACCAGTGGCGGCATCCATGACCCCGCCGTAATAGCCAAAGGCAAGGTTTCCTGTGCCGTAGGTTTCGAGTGTATCACCCCAAGGGGTGTAGCGGGCTGAAAGGGTGAGTTCTCCAGTGGTGTCGGTCAACTGGCGGGAGCGTTCGAACCGTTGGATAGAGCGTAGTTCCAGGTGGTTGTCTTTTCGCCGATTGCACCCAAGCTTTGATATTTGTCGGGTTATTAATTCAGTGAATCTTTGTAACTACTCAGGCAATTCCAATTGAGGTATTGCCTGAGTAGTTACACTTTATCAGCGATATTCTCAACACGCACATATCCGCATCGCTGGTTCGCTATGTCGCAGAAGAATCAGACCTTGCTATCGATTTGGGCGTGAAAGGCAAATTGGGCATTTTGAAATCCAAGGCTTCCCGGGCTGCTTTTTTGAGCGATCCAACACATCGCATCGTTTTTCATTACACGCCCAAACATGCTTCCTGGATGAACCAGATTGAAATTTGGTTCAGTATCTTGGTTCGAAAAGTCATCAAACGCGGTAATTTCACTTCTGTGGACGATCTCAAACGCAAGGTTCTGGCTTTTATTGAATACTATAACCGTACTATGGCAAAACCTTTCAAATGGACTTATCAAGGCAGAGCTCTGGTCGCTTAACCAAATACTTATTTATGCCAAAGTGTACTAGTGAAGTACACAAACTAACCCAATGCGTCCATAAGAATTTGATTTAAATAAAAATACAGTATGCATAATTAAATTATGCATACTGTATTTTTCGAGCATCTCTTACAGACTTACTGTAAAAATGCGTTTTCGCTAAAAAACTGAAAAGCGTATGTTATTTTTATTTCGCTGCAAATTTGTCAGCAACCGCGTCCCAATTGATTACATTCCAAAATGCGGTGATGTAATCGGGGCGGCGATTCTGATAATTGAGATAATAAGCATGTTCCCATACATCAATACCCAAAATCGGAGCAAGCCCATCAGAAAGCGGGCTGTCTTGATTCGCAGTGGATACCACAGCCAGACCGCTGTCTTTTTTGACAAGCCATGCCCAGCCTGAACCAAAACGAGTGGTGGCAGCTTTTTCAAATTCAGCCTTGAAGGCATCAAACGAAGTGAAGGATGCATCAATCGCCTTGGCAAGTTCACCTTTTGGTGCGCCGCCTGCATTGGGTCCCATCACTTCCCAGAACAAATTGTGATTATATGTACCGCCGCCATGATTGCGGACAACCATACGCACGCCTTCGGGCACAGCGCTCAAGTCACCGAGCAAAGTTTCAAGTGATTTGCCAGCAAGTTCTGGAGTCTTATCAACTGCGCCGTTCAAATTGGTGACATAGGTGTTGTGATGTTTGGTGTGGTGAATTTCCATGGTGCGCGCATCAATGTGCGGCTCCAAAGCGTCGTAGGCATAAGCAAGTTTGGGAAGTTCAAAAGCCATGAGGTTTCTCCTTGAAATTGGTAGTCATTATTTTATGAAATTATATTCTTTAAACGTATAATTCAATTTTACCTTGTTATAAGCATACCCGCAAGAATTTCGACAATTTTTATACAAATATCATATAAATCAACGGCTAAAATAAATGACAGCTACCCGCGCACGGCTGGTGCTTCCCTTTACAATTTTTATCGCCATATTGGCAGTCTCCACTGCCAGTATTCTTATTCGCTTTGCACAAAATGACGGCACACCTTCACTTGTCATCGCGGCCTTACGAATGATATTTGCGACTCTTCTCCTTGCGCCGCTTGCGCTTACAAAACATCTTGAGGAAATAAAACGCTTCACACGCAACAATATCCTGCTCGGTGTTTTCTCGGGCATTTTCCTGGCCGCACATTTTGCCACATGGATCACCTCTCTTGAGTACACCCGCGTAGCAAGCTCGGTGGTGTTTGTCAGCACGGGGCCGCTCTGGGTGGCGCTGCTCTCTCCATTTTTGTTGAAAGAACATCTCGCGCGAACAGCAAGTATCGGGTTGGCGTTGTCGCTCGCAGGCGGAACCATTATCGGCTTATCTGATGCGTGCGTCTGGAATGTCGGCCTCTCCTGCCCCGCTTTGCAGGATGTCATGCAAGGCCGCGCAATGTGGGGTAACTTCCTCGCCCTACTCGGGGCGCTGACAATCACTGGTTACCTTATCATTGGCAGAAAATTACGAGCGGGAATTTCTCTCGTCCCGTATATTTTTATGGTATATGGTGTGGCGGCAGTTGTGCTGACTATCATTATGTTTTCCACGAATAACTCCCTGTTTGGATATGCGCCCAAAACATACGGCTGGATTTTTTTACTCGCTGCGCTTCCGCAACTGATCGGGCACTCCACATTTAATTGGGCGCTAAAATATATGTCTGCTGCATTTGTGGCGGTTACAACGCTTGGTGAACCGATCGGCTCAGCCATATTGGCGTTTTTCATTTTGAAAGAAATCCCAACACTCGCCACGCTCATTGGCGGTATATTTATTCTTTCAGGCATTTATCTTGCATCCCGGCAAACCAAAGCATGAATATCACCAAAGGATTAAATTTATGAAACTTCCATCTCACATCCATCTTGACACCCTGAATATTCCATATGAAGCGCGCAATTTTTCTGCTAAAACTGAAAAAGGCGCGGCAAATGTGGCGCATGTGCTGGGCTTCTCTGAGCGGCAAGCTGTGAAGACCCTCATCTTTCAAGTGGATACAGGCGAGCGCGTGCTCATCATGCTTGGCGGCGACCAAAACGCAGTTTCTGGGAATTTAAAAAAAGCGATTGGCTCACGCAATATTCAGATGGCTGCGCCGGAAGTGGTCAAAGAGATAACAGGATATATCATCGGATCCATCCCCGCCTTTGGCTGGCAGCCAGTCAATTTCAGATCCTTCCTTGAGGCGAGTCTACTTAATGAACCCATGCTTGGCACGGGCGGAGGCCAATGGGGCGAAGAGATCATGATCACGCCGCAGAATTTGATAAAAGCCAGCAACGCCATTGTTGTAAATCTGACAGATAGAGATAAGCCAGTCTATCAAGAATAAATCTCAAATTGGTTGAACATAATGAATAGCATCGAGCACATCAAATCACAGACGCAAAAGTTAGGCGTGATCAATGGACTGAGAGGATTTGCCATTCTCTCCATTTTGTATTATCACGTGTTTTCAAGATTGACCCCGCCTGGTTTTAAGTCACATAGTTATTACAACATAATCATCCTGCCCTACACCTATCTTTCAGGCTCATGGCTGGGAGTTAATTTATTCTTTATTCTATCTGGCTTCGTACTGGCGCTGCCTTATTTTCTTGGAAAAAGAGAATTTACAACCTTCGATCATTTCAAGGAGTTTTATTTTCGCCGCGCAAGGCGCATGTTGCCGCTCTATTATTTTTCGGTTGTTTTTAGCATGGTGTTTCTCGTGCGCCCCGCATCCTTATCCGCGCTTCCAAGAGACATATTTTTACTGGGCGGGATTTTATTCAATTTTACAAAAGACATGTGGTTTCCGAGTTACAACTGGGTGTTATGGTCGTTGGGTATTGAAGTTTGGTTTAGCATTATCTTTCCACTCTTAATCATTTCAATTCGTAAATTTGGGATATTAAAAGTGTTTATCTTCGTTTTGGTACTATCTCTCATCACGAGAATTATCGGAAACGCAGAAATATATAATATAGGAAGTCCGCTGCTTAATCCTGTCAAAGACAGTCTGCTTGGGCGGCTGGATGAGTTTATGTGGGGTGTATTTCTTTGTTATGTGTATGTCAACAAAAGTCAGTTGAGCGCAAAAATCCATGTATCAATCTCCCTGCTGACAGGCTTCAGTCTAATTACCCTGGCCTGTCTTTCATGGGATTATGTAATACTCAAAACCATAACCCGCGATTTTATCCCCTACATCAACCTTATTCTGGACGCGGGCATTTTCTTCTTTGTATGGTCTCTGTTAATGATGAATAACAATCCAATAAAACGGATCTTCAACAACTACCTGATCCAACTCTTGGGGGTCATGTGCTACTCAATCTATATCTGGCACGGGCTGGCGATCAAGCCAATTATTCTGGAATATGACGCGGCACAGATCACTGAATATTATGGTCTGGTGTTTATTCTGTCAGCCTTAAGCTATCGATTTATCGAATTTGGGCATGACGCAAACTGGAAAAAACTATTCCTACTCGAATAGCTCCGCTTCTGAAACAATGATTCCATCTTCATCGCAGTAGATAAATTCAGCAGGGATAAAATCCACGCCAGCAAAATGGACAGAAATATTTTCCTGCCCCTCATTTCTTTTGCCACTCCTAAGTGGATGGGTGTTCAAAGCCTTCACACCCAGGGCGAGTTGTGAAACCGCCACAGAATCACGAATACATCCGTAGATGACAATTCCGCTCCAGCTATTTTTTACAGCCAACTCCCCCAGCATGTCACCCATTAAGGCGCAGCGCAGGGAACCGCCACCATCCACGACCAATACTTTTCCAGTACCCTCCTGCTCAAGCGCTTTACGAAACAGACTATTGTCTTCAAAGCACTTAACGGTTTGAATTTTTCCGAAGAATTTTTTTCTCCCTCCGAAATCTCTAAAGCCTATTGGCGCAGCCACCCGCACTGTTGTTGAATGAGTGTCACATAAATCGGTGGTCTTGATATCCATTTTTCCAATTCCTTTAATACGGCAAATAAAAATGACGCCTCAGTTGAGGCGTCATTTGGTTATCTCAGGTATAGCCAGTTTAATTCGCGCAAGCCGCCTGCCAGACCATCGTTTATATCTTCGTCTTTCATGCGCCACTCCCAATTACCGCCTAATTTACTTGGGAAGTTCATGCGCGCCTCGCCGCCACAACTGAGTAAATCCTGCATCGGCGTAATGACTATATCTGCAACGGATCCCCATACTGCGCGAATCAGATCCCAGGCGAAATCATTTCCATCCACACGCAGGTATCGTTGGGCGAATTCCCTTTCATGTGATTCGGCGGCTGCAAACCAGCCAAGTGCCGTGTCGTTGTCATGCGTGCCTGTGTAGGCCACACAATTGGGAACATAGTTATGCGGCAGGAATGGATTATCGGGGCCGGAGAATCCAAACTGTAATACTTTCATACCCGGCAAGTTAAAAGCCTGAAGCAACTCTATAACATCTGGAGTGACCAGCCCCAAATCTTCTGCGATAAATGGCAGGCCACCTCCGGGGGTAAGTAAACCATCGCCGAGATGTTTATCAATCGCGTGGAATAAATCCTTGCCGGGGCCGGTAACCCAACGTCCGTGTTCGGCAGTTTTATGATCGGCTGGAATTTCGTAATACCCCGCGAAACCACGGAAGTGGTCAAAGCGTAAAATATCAAATATTTGGAGGGATGAACGTACGCGTGTCAGCCACCAGGCATAGCCGTCCTTTTTGTGGACTTCCCAGTTATAGAGCGGGTTCCCCCATAACTGACCCGTGCTGGAAAAACCATCAGGCGGGACGCCCGCTACAACCGTTGGATTGCCTGCTTTATCCATGTAGAACAACTCGGGGTGAGCCCAAACATCTGCAGAGTCGTTGGCGACAAAGATGGGAAGATCGCCAATGATCTGAATGCCGCGTTCGTTTGCGTAGGCGCGCAGTTTGTTCCACTGGCGGAAGAAGATAAATTGATAGAACGCATAACGCATGATAATTTCAGAAAGTTCATTTTGAGCTTTGTGTAATGCGGCCTTCTTGCGAGATCGCAACGGCTCAGGCCAACCGCTCCAAGCTCCGCCGCCGTTGGATTCTTTCAACGCCATGAACAAGGTGTAATCATCCAACCACGAGGCGTTTTCAGCACAGAAATGTTCAAAGGCTGGGCGCAAATGTTCAGGTTGGGATTGGTAGGTAGAAAATGCCTTTTGTAAAAGATCAAGCTTGCAAGGGATGAGCAGACCAAAATCCACGTGTGATGCGGACAGGTCGTTCATCCCGTTTAAGTCATCTTGAGTCAATAATCCATCGGCAAGCAAATCATCCGGACTAATCAAATATGGATTTCCGGCGAATGCAGAAAAACACTGATATGGTGAATCACCATAACCTGTAGGGCCAAGCGGAAGTACCTGCCAGAGTTTGCAGCCAGTGGAGGAAAGCCAGTCTATGAAACGAAATGCCTGCGGGCCGAGGTCGCCAATACCATAGGGGCTTGGCAGGCTGGAAGGATGAAGGAGTACACCAGAGGAACGTTTGAAGGTCATGATTTGATGATGGATTGATAGAGTTCAAGATATTTTTTTGCAGACCTTTCCCAGGAAAGATCCTGAGCCATGCCTGCGCGTTGAATGGTCTGCCATTGTTCATGCTTCGCATACACTTTGAATGCAGAGTTTATGGCAGCTACTAAAGACATATGGTGGATTTTTTCAAAAACGAAACCAGTTTCATTATGAATTACTGTGTCGTTCAGCCCGCCTGCTGAACGCACGACAGGGACGCAACCGTAGCGCATCGCAATCATCTGTGAAAGTCCGCAGGGTTCATAGCGTGAAGGCATGAGAAACATATCGGAGCCTGCGTAAATTTGACGGGCAAGACCCGCATCGTAACGGGTTTCAACTTTGACTCGCTCCGGAAACAACGTCTGTAGTTTCATGGCGGCCTCTTCTAATTTGGGATCGCCTGTGCCCAAAATGACCGCCTGCCAATTCGATTTTTTCATATTCTTTAGCGCGGCGAAAACAAGGTCAACCCCTTTTTGCACATCCATACGGGAAATCATTGCAAGGAGCGGTGTTTCAGGCTCACGCGGCAGGCCGAGCCGTTCCTGCAACAAGCCTTTATTTGCGGCTCGTTTTTCGAGTGAGTCGATATCAAAATTAACGCCCAAAGCAGCATCATCTGCGGGGTTGAATGAAGTGGTATCCAATCCATTTAAAATACCGCTGACAGACTCACCGCGAGAGCGCAGAAATTCATCCAAGCCGCAGCCATATTCTTGTGTAAGAATTTCCCTGCCATAAGTCGGCGAAACTGCCACAATCGCATCAGAAGCCCAAAGCCCTAACGGCAAAGGCATCACACGCGCCCAATCAGGCAAATCTGTTTGAGCAAGTTTCAATCCGTAACTCTCTGCAATCTCACTTATATTGGGACCCATGAAAGGCAGGTTGTGCAACGTGAGCACAGATGCAACGTGACGAGAGCCTTCCTCCCAGCGTTTTGTAAGGGATGCGTACATGGTCAATGCTGTATGCCAATCATTTCCATGAATCACATCAGGGAGCCAGTTGATATGTCGTGCTAATTCCAGAGCGGCCAGAGAAAAAAATGCGTATTTTTCCGCATCTAAAACAGCGTCTAATGAATAGACAGAGCCATTCGCGCGGATCGGCTCACCGCCGATAAAATAAACGGGCATCCCATGTAATGAAGTTTCAAAAACTTCCACTTGAATTTCTGCACCGCCGCGCACAAGCGAAAACATCCCCAAGGGTTTGAGGGTCTCTGCTTTTACTGCGGGGTGATACGGCAAAACAAGCCGTACATCCAGTTTTATATCATCGTTGGAAAGTGCGCGTAACGCACGGGGTAAAGAACCAGCCACATCGCCCAATCCGCCGACTTTTACAAAAGGTTCGGCTTCGGCTGCAAGGAATAAAACATTGATGGTTTTAGGCATAAGGGTATTTTACTCGAAAACCTCCGGGGTCTTTATAGACCTCGGAGGTTTGTGGGAGCCTGATGGGTTTCGAACCCACAACATCCGCCTCCACAGGGCGGCGCTCTGCCGTTGAGCTACAGGCTCCATGTGTGGAACGAGCGACATTATATCATTAGGCTTTTACACTCGCAAGGATTTTGCGGATGACTTCAACTACCGCTTCGCGCTTAACTGTGACCTGCTCGCCAGTAACCAGGTTTTTTACCGCCGCCTGACCATTTGCCGCCTCATCCGTCCCAATGGTAACGACAACCTTAACTTTCATTTTATCGGCGAACTTGAATTGCTTTTGCAGTTTGGCGGGTTCTGGATAACACAATACATTTAATCCGGCATTACGTAATTCGAAGGCAAGCGCAAAGGATTCGCGCAATAAACTCTCATCAAAGATCGTCACGAGAACAGGCGCAGGGCTTGGGGTGAACTCAGGCAGGAGGCCTTTCTCTTTCAAAACGATACCCATCACCACATCACCCATTGCAAAACCAACGCCTGAGAGCGGCTGCCCGCCAACATCCGCGAGTAAATTATCGTAGCGTCCACCGCCGAGAATGGCGCGTTTGACAGAGCCGCTAGTCTCAAAGGCTTCAAAGACGGTGCCTGTGTAATATAAAAGTCCGCGCATAATGTTTGGGTCAAATTTAACATATTCTTTGACACCTAAGACTTCGAGCGCGGCGAATAAACGCACGAGTTCATCACTATTTTTCCATAGGTCAAAATTGCCAAGAATATTTTTCAAGCCATCCAGTTGAGTTTGAGAAATGCCGCCTTCAAGTACATAGGAATCCCATTTGGTAGATTCCATTTTGGAACGGCGGTCCACCATGTTTGAAACGTCCAACCGCTTTTCTGACGGGATACCCAATGCGTCGAATTCAGAATCCATCAGCCGCCGATTATTGACATAGATAGTAGCCTGCTCAGGGTTAAGTCCGACCGAGCGTAGGAATGTCGCGCCGACTGCAATCAGTTCCGCATCCGCTTCTGGTGAGCTAACTCCGAGCATGTCGATATTCCACTGAAAGAATTCACGGCTGCGTCCCTTTTGCGGCTGTTCGTAACGCCAGAACGGGCCAAACGACCACCAGCGCGCAGGAAAAGTCAACTCACCTTGTTTGGCGGCAATCATGCGCGCCAGACTCGGTGTGAGCTCAGGGCGCAAAGTGACAAAATCTCCGCCGCGATCTTCAAAGGTAAATGATTGCTTCTTCACCAATTCTTCGCCAGATTTTGCAGCATATAAATCGATCGGCTCAATGAATGGGCCGTCATACTCCTGATAGCCAAAAGAACGCGCGGCCGCACCAACTTTTCCGTAAATAAAATTACGCAAAGCCATCTCTTCGGGGTAAAACTCTCGTGTGCCTTTTACAGTTTGTATTTTGCTCGCCATAATAACTCCAATGTGCGAATTTTATCATGAGTTCAAAACCACTTCAAAATTCAGTCATTGAATTTTGAAGTGGTTTTGGTATAATATTTTCAATACTTATCAAGGAGAGACAAATGAAAATTGATTATCAGGAACCCAGCAAAGACCTGCTGATGCGGATCGACATCCATGAAAAATATGGTTCCGCAAATATTGATGTGTGGACAAACGAATTGCTCAAGCCACAGGCAGGCATGAATATACTTGATGTTGGCTGCGGCGCGGGAAAATTATCTTTTCTATTTAACGAATATGTAAAAGGTGAAGCAAAGATCACAGGCGGTGATTTCTCTGAAGAGCTGCTCGATAAAGCACGTGAGAAAAACAAAAAGATTGGCGCGAATATAGATTTTCAATTTCTGGATTTCAACAAGCCGTTCAATTTCGCAGACAATACATTTGACTTATGCACAAGCGCATTCGCCATCTATTACGCTTCTGATCTTGACTTTACATTTGCTGAGGCCCATCGGGTGCTTGTTCCCGGCGGACGGCTTTTTGTTTCGGGTCCATTGCCTGAAAACAAGCAGATGTTCTACAAGATCATCAAAGAAGCCACGGGCGCAGCCATTCCGCCCATGCCGGGTTCTTCGCGCTTCAAAGGTGATATCTTCAATACCATTAACAAGATATTTGCCAAAACTGAATTACACAAATTCGAAAATCACCTCACCTTCCCCGAGGTTGCGCCGTTCATTGATTATGTCCGCGCTTCATTAGGTGAAGACCGAAAACTATGGACATCCATGTTTAACGGCGTCGCTGAATATGAAGCCTTGATCGGTAAAATCGAAGCCACTGCCAAGAAATGGCTTGACCGTGACGGTAAATTGGTGATGACTAAAATTGTTGGCGGTATTCTCGCAACGAAATAACACTCAACGTACTCAACGGATCGCTCACCTGCACTGCACAAAACGCAGTGCGGTGCAAGTGTCGCGGAGCGGATGAGCGGATAAGTGCAACGGATGTACTCAACGGATCACTTCGCGGAACGGATGAGCGGATGTATTCAACGGATCGCTCACTTGCACTGTACAAAACGCAGTGCGGTGCAAGTGTCGCGGAGCGGATGAGCGGATGTATTCAACGGATCGCTCACCTGCACTGCACAAAACGCAGTGCGGTGCAAGTGTCGCGGAGCGGATGTATGCAACGGATATGATTTCCGATAAAGCCATATATATAAAACGGATGGATGAATGAATTTCTTTGGTAAACGTGTGCTTTTTCTTGGCGCTCACCCTGATGATATTGAATTGGGATGCGGCGCTTTATTGCATCATATTGTTCAAAAGACAGATGTGTTATGCGTCACGCTCTCAGACAATCAGAAGAATCCTGATTTAAAAAAGGTCAAAGATGAACATATTCAATCCATGAAAATTCTAGGCGTGCCAGAAGAAAAAATTAAGTTTGGCCCATTTCAAACACGCGTTTTTCCAGATGCACGGCAGGAAATCCTTGAGTATTTTTTGAAGCTTCGCAAAGATTTTCAACCTGATTTAATCTTTACACACAGCAAGCAAGATGTACACCAGGATCACAACACTATGACCGATGAAGCCCTGCGTGCCTTTCGAGGAATCACCGTGTTGGGTTTTGACGTTGTCCGTTCTTCATACGGTTTTTTTCCCAATTTTCTAGCTCAAGTAACCGAAGAAGATGTCAACAAAAAAATTGAGGCGCTGGCTGAGTACGAAACATATCGGGATCGATATTACTTCAACAACGAACTAACCCGCTCGATCATGATTCGGCACGGCGCGCTGGCAGAATGTCCATTTGCAGAGGGGTTTGATATTTTGAGAATTGTAGGCACGTTCGAAAACTAATGATCGCAAGCTATTCATCCTCAATATATGGTGTTGAGGATGAATTTTTATCATCTTTTATTGACAGTTTTCACCTACCAATCATATAATGAATTGGAAAGAAATAGTTATAAACAGCAGCTGCAAGCGGGAGATTAATTAACTTTACGATAAAGCAGGTCCTTTTTATTAGTAAGCATACTTACAACAAGAGGTCAATGTGGCAAATGTATCCATAGGCGGCAATGTAACCGACAGTGTAATGGTCTTTGGAAACGATAATTATGTTGTCAAGATCGGGGATATACACGGTGGCGTGGTCAATATCATTAAGCCGTCAGAAAAACCAAAATACGCGGCACGCCCCACTCCGGTAACAATAAAGCCGCGCTTTTTCCCCTCCTTACTGGATCGTACATATGAATTTGAAGCTATCAAAAAAGCTTCTCAACTTTTTAGCCCGGTCTCTTTATGGGGTCCGGAAGGTATCGGAAAAACGTCCTTTATTCGTCATTTAGCCCACATCCTGGACACCGCTAATTTTACAAGCGGCACAATTTACATCAATGCTAGCGGGCTCGGATATGAAGATCTGCTTCAAGCATTATTCGATTCATTTTTTAACAGCGACTTGTCCTACAAACCAACTACCTCATCCATCGTCCAGTCGCTGCAAAATATAAAAGCTCTTATTTTTCTCGATAATATACAAGTTGGACGTGATGAAGCAGCATCGATTTTAGATGCAATCCCGAATTCCCTTTTTATTCTTTCATCCACAGAGCGCAGTTTATGGGGAGAGGGTGAAATAATCCCACTGCGTGGATTGCCTGAAAGCGAATCACTCAATCTTTTCGAAAAAGAATTATCCCGTCCACTGAATGATCAGGAACAGGCAACAGTCATTAAAATCTGCGCTGTACTTCAGGGACATCCCCTTCAGATTCTACAGGCAGCAACCCTAGTAAGAGATACAGGGAAACCCGTTGAAAATTTCTTAATAGAAATATCAAACGAAAAAGCAGAAGACAAATCCATGGCCTATATGAATATCGCCAACCTCAGCGACTCGGAAAAGCGAATTCTGGCATTGCTCGCAGCCGCGGGCGGGAACATTGTTTCGCTGGAAAACTTAAAGGAAATATTCAAAGGCGGACGTGAACATAATGATATCCAGAGACTGGTCACACTTGGATTCGTTCAGTCTCATAGTCCACGATTTAGTATTACAGGCACTTTGGTTTCCTCGATTTCGACAGCCTGGGATCTTTCCTCCTGGCAGGACACTCTACTGAACTACACGATCAATTGGCTAAGTCAACAGCCTTCTTCGGCGCTGGTCGAGGAATCAAGCGACCTTTTAATCCACACTCTAAAAAAAGCAGGAGAAAGAAAAAAATGGCGGGAGGTAATTCAATTAGGCCGCTTACTTGAGAAATTCATGGTTTTGTATAAGCGCTGGCAAACGTGGTCTGATATTTTGAATTTAGTACTTACTGCCGCCAAAGCGCTCAATGATAGCAGTGTGCAAGCTTGGGCATTGCATCAATTAGGCAGCCGAGCGCTTTATTTGGGTTATGCCAGTGAGGCAAAAGCATTTCTGTCTCAGGCACTCAATATTCGTCAGGCAATCGGGGACAAAGCAGGTTTGGCGCTCACACAACATAATATTAATACCTTAAACGGAATCATTACTCCGCTAAAGGGAAAAACGTCTGGCTGTAGGAAATATTTATCCTGTGGCTGCGGAGCCGTTGCCGCCATAACAGCCCTAACCATCATTATCTGGATATTCTTCTCTTTCCTGTCATCCAATGGAAATAACGAGTACCCACCTACCGAAGCGCCTGTTTTCAATCCAACCGATACACCATCACCGACCATTTCGCCGACAAGTACGCATACACCTACTTCAAGAATTACCAAAACTCCATCCCCAACTTTTACAGCTACCTCAACGCCACAATTGCTCTATGATTTCGTGGAACATGCAGATGAGGCGTACTGGTTTAATGATGTTACAGGCGGGACTTCAAAAAATATTGACTTTCAGAGCCTGGATACATCCCTAAGCCCCGAAGAATATGCGACCGAGTATAACTATAATTATGTAGGCTGGGAGTATAACGTCGCGTTAATGAATGGAGATCTTCAGGACCAGGTTTTATTGACCTATCCTTATCTTGATTATTTCAAAATATTTGGAAACTATGAAAAAGTACGCATTGCCCGTCGTGCTCCAAAGGCTTATCTAGAAATAAAAGCCGGATACAAGGCTGTTTTTATAGAATCGACAACTGGGGTTATTTTTAGAATTTACATTGATGATAACGTAGCCCTCGAAGCGCCTTACAATTTTGGGGACGCGCCACTCGATATCGGTCAAGAAATTAATATTCCCGAAGGAATCCATCGCTTTAGGCTTGAAGTAGAGTCACAGAAACCTTCGGCGTATGATTATGCGGCCTGGGCAGTTGTAAAATTATGGGACAAAAAACCATAATGAGATATCCCCAGAAGGCTGGATAATATATAAAAAACGCTCCGTCAGTGTGAACTGGCGAAGCATTTTTTATTATGCAAAATCCTATTCTTTCAATATTCCAACAAAAATATTTCCATCCCTAATCTGTACAGGATATGCAGGAATATCCACCACAGCGGGCATCTGCATCGCCTGACCCGTTCTCACGTCAAATTCTGCGCCATGACGCGGGCAGACGATATTAGTACCCTCCAGGACTCCATCACCCAACGGGCCATCATCATGGGTGCATATATCGCCTATTGCAAAATACTGTCCTGCGATATTAAAAATAACAATCGGTTTATCTCCAAGTTCAACGAACAACCTTTCGCCGTTAGGTAACTCAGAGGCAGGGGCGATTTCCAGAAATTCGATCTTTGCTTCATCAACAGACTTATAATTAAACATATTATTTCACTCCACTAAATCATCACTGGCTTCCCCCAACCCATACACACCAGCCTTTAATACCTTCAATGAAAGCAAGGCGCACTTTAATCGGACAGGGCCGAGCTCAATACCAAGTAGTTCGAGGACATTCTCCTTCTTAAGTTTTTTTACGTCTTCCAACGGCTTGCCAATAATGGATTCGATCAATAAATCTGCTGAGGCCTGGGAAATGGCGCATCCATGACCGTCAAAGCGCGCATCGGTCACAACGCCATCCACGCCTACGCGTAAATCGATTTGGATATGGTCGCCGCACAACGGATTATTATCTGCAAACGAAATATCATGCGGATCAAGTTTTCCACGATACGATGGGTTTTTATAGTGCTCGATAATTACTTCTCGATAGAGATCATCCATGACAAACCTTCTTTGTAATTTAGTTGATTATTATTTTTTTGAAGAACGACACAGCTGCTCTTCCAATGCCATGAAACTGCCACTCAGCCATAGGGGGCAGCAATGAAGTTGAAGACCACTCAAGCCCGGCCAACTCGGGTATCCATCTCTTTATGGCAATCACAATAGGCGTGAAGAATAGCATAACAAGGACAACATAAACAGTAGTATATAGAAAAACGCCAAAATGAGAACTAAGGTCAAAATGTAAAAAATCAATAATCCAACGGTCAAGGAAGTGCTGGCAAATTCCATTCAAGCCGAGGAAGATAATTGTGTTCTGACCAACAAAACGCACCGGGGAAAGATTTACGTTAATAAGGCGGCTAAACCCTAGCGCAAAGAAAATCCCTAAAAATGCGGTCAGCAAAAAGTATCCCGGATTTCCATATTTGGAGGAAATCATGAGTACTCCCCAAAATTTATCGGCGATATTTAGGTCAAAAGTCAACCACACCCCGTAGCCTGCCAGAAACGTCACAACAAGAGCCAGAAACCAGCCCGCGCGGCTGTCATCCAATTGTTTCAACACAGTACTCAGTATATAGCCCGCAAAATAAAAGGAAATGGCCATGAAGGCGTCGTCAATGTACCAAATATCCGGGCGGATGCCTGTCAACTCCAATACAGTGGATGGGTTTCTAATGAATGCATAATGGCCAATCAAAAAGAAAAACAGTGCATAAACAACAACCCGAAATTTATCAAACTTAAACAGTTTTGCAGTAAGTGTTGCAAGCAGCTCAACGACAAAAAGACACACCAAAAACCATGTCACAATATTGAGTTTGGGATTCCCCACAAAATAAGAGCCTGAAAGTAGACGCTCCAACATCTTGGAAGGGTCAAATAACAACCAAAACGGGACCAACAATAAAGAAAATGTAATCCAGGGAACCATGCGAGTCTTAAATTTATCTTTCAATACAGAAAGAAAATCGGGGTTGGGTTCCCAAAAAATACCAGCTAGAAAAAAGAAAAGCGGCATATGAAAAGAATAGATCAACCTCCATTGCACCGCTGCAAAATTTCCCCCGCCGGACTGAATCAACTTCTGCACAAAATGACCATAATAGACAAGGAACATACCAAAAGCACGCGCCCGGTCAAGATACTCTACCCGCTTCATTAATTATCCTGGAATCAAGCGAAATATTTCTTCACTTTATACACCCCATTGATTAGCAGATCCACCTCTTCTTTTGTATTGTATAAATAAAAAGAAGCGCGGCTGGTGGCGGGGATTCCAAATTTCTCATGCAAAGGCTGCGCACAATGATGCCCGGCGCGCACTGCAATCCCATCCTGATCCAGGATTTGCGCCACATCATGTGGATGAATTCCTTCAAGGGTAAAGGCAGCCACACCGCCTTTTTTATCAGCAGAAGGGCCAAATAATTTCAGGCCGGGAATTTCTTCCAAACGCTCTAAGGCATACTCAGTAACTTCATGTTCATGCGCGGCAATCTTATCCATACCGATCGCAGAAAGATAATCGACTGCTGCGCCAAAGCCAATTGCTTCCGCAATGGCGGGTGTACCCGCTTCAAACTTATGCGGCAAAGTATTCGCGCGGAAGGAACGCAGCTTCACTTCCTTGATCATGTCGCCGCCGCCTAAAAAGGGCGGCATGGATTCGAGTAAGGCAGTTTTTCCATATAACGCGCCGATGCCTGTTGGCCCGCACATTTTATGCGCTGAAAACGCAAAGAAATCCGCATCGAGCGCCTGCACATCGACTTGTAAATGCGGGACGGATTGCGCGCCATCCACAAGCGCAATCGCGCCCGCTTCATGTGCAAGACGGATAATTTCAGCAGCGGGGTTGATCGTGCCGAGGACGTTGGACATGTGCGTAAACGAGACCAGCTTCGGGCGGCGGGAAAGAAGCGCTTTGTAAATTTCCAGATCAAGCAAACCTTCTTCCGTCACCGGGATAAAATCCAATTCGATCCCGCGTTCAGCTTGAAGCATATGCCACGGCACAAGGTTGCTATGATGTTCCATCTCGGTCAAAATAATGAGATCGCCCTGTTTTAAATTGGCACGCGCCCAACTATATGCAACCAGATTAATCGACTCGGTTGTATTGCGTGTGTAAATTATCTGACGCGCTGAAGCCGCATTGATAAATTTGGCGATCCGCTCGCGCGCACCTTCATACAAGGTAGTCGCTTCTTCGGCAAGCGCATGCACACCACGATGAATATTCGCATTCGATTTGCGATAATAATCATCCATCGACTGAATCACAGACAATGGTTTCTGTGATGTGGCTGTAGAATCCAGATACGTCAAACGCACCCCTGCGCGCAATTCACGTTCAAGAATGGGAAAGTCTTTTCGAATTTCAGTTATATTAAGTTTCATGAGATAAGCCAACATTTAAACATGCATACAGCCAGACCTGAGCCTGCCTGCATGCTCGCTCACTAATAGTCTGGAATAAAATCTTTTTTGTCTTTTACCGCTTTTTTACCGGCCACGGGGCGAATATGTTCAGAATTCACCGGATACCACAGGATACGATCAGGAACCATCCAGCCATCAGTCAAATAAACATTGGAGCGAAATTGCACGGCCACCATTTTATGATCCACCTGCACCACAATCCCTTTGATCCAGCCGCGAATTCGTTCGCGGTTTTTATCGTGATCACAAAATACTTCCACCGTATCGCCCACATCAAAAACACTGACAAGTTCAGGCGCTTTCATAAAATTAAATTGATTGGCGCGCGATGAACGCTTGGCTGGTCGGCGTCGCTCAACCAACGGATTGAGCGGGCGCTTCACAACAGGAGCAACAGCCTTCGCTGCAACTGACTTTATTTTTACAGTAACAGGCGCTTCAACAATAGCGACTGGTTTCGCGGTTAACGTGGATGTAGATTTCGCCTTCACAGCACTTGGTTTTGTCATTAATTTCCTTATTGGTTTTACTTTTACAGTTGTCTTCGACATGATCTTCTTTTCTGTTTTACTTTTCACCACCACCTTCGATCTACTCGCTGTTTTTGACCTCGCCTTGATCTTCGCCTTCAATTTGACTTTTGATTTTACAGCCATGACTCACATCCTTTATTGGATTATAGAGACGCCCTCCGCCTCTTTCTTAACTGACAGTTGCCACATGCCGATCTGCGATAATCCTCGCTGATACTTTTTTTAAGTCTGACAGATATTGAAATCTGTCAGACTTAAGTAATCTTTACACCGATATTTATCCTGTGGATACCTATCCTGTGGATAGCTTATCTTGAATTGCCTGTTGAAACCTTTCGCGCACACCTTCAAATGGGATGCGCTGCATGATCGGATCAAAGAAACCTTCCACAACCAAACGTTCTGCATCGGCCTGTGGAATGCCGCGGCTTTTGAGATAAAACAATGGTTCCTTCTCAAGTTTACCAACCGTTGCCCCATGTGTACAGCGGACATCGTCTGCGAGAATTTCCAAGCCCGGGATTGAGTCGGCGCGAGCCTGATCGTCAAGGACGAGGTTACGGTTTGCCTGATAGCCATCCGTCTTTTGTGCGCCGGGCGCAACGTAGATCATCCCCTGCCATACGGAGCGGCTCTTTCCTTTTAATGCGCCTTTGAAAAGCAAATCACTGGTGGTGTGCGGAGCGAGGTGATTCTGCTGTGTATCATGGTCAAGATGCTGCGTGCCATCTGTGAAATAAAAACCAGACATGCGACCGACCGCGCCTTCGCCAGCCAGATCAAGATCAGAGAAATTCTTGGTGAGGTGTGAACCCACTGCACCAAAGATCCAATCAAGATTGCCGCCACGTTCAACACGAGCGCGTTCATGCGAGAAATTCCAAACATGACGCCCCCAGGATTGTAACTCTACAAAGCGTAAATTTGCATCTTTGCCGACATGAATTTCTACAATTCCCGCGTGCAGGGCGTGACCTGTCTCATTGGGCGATGCGGCTTCATGCACGTAAGTGACCGAAGCGCCATCTTCCACATAGACGATCAAGTGAGAGAAGTGAGCTAAATCCACGCCGGGCCCCCAGAGTACGGAATGAAGCGGAGTCTCTACGGTTACATTTTTGGGAACATATAACAAAACGCCATTGCCAGCGAGAGCAGAAGCCAATGCGGCAAATTTACCATCTTCAGGTTTGACAATTGTACCGATCAATTTATTGAGCAACTCAGGATATTCACGTTCGGCAGTGCGAATATCAGTGAAGATAACGCCCTTCGCGACCAGAGCAGGATCCAGGTCAACGTGTGAACCGCCGGGTACGAGTGTGATTTGTCCACCGTGTTGTTCGCCAGTCAATGGCTTGAGTAAATCTGCGGGCACAACCGGCAAATCTTCAAAAGCGCCTTCTTTTGGAATCTTGAAATCAGAGGCGGGTAATAATCTTAAGTCGGTGCGGCGCCAGGCTTCATCGGTAGTGATGGGCATGGAAAATTTCGTAAACGCATCCCAAGCCTTGGCGCGGACATTTTTCAAAGCGCCAGCAGGAACGGATTCGGTTGTAAAGGAAAATTCCTTCGCGGCAGAGTCGCGTCGAGTTCGAGTAACAGATACTTTGGGTTTCTCTTGCATATTTTCTCTCGTTGAAAAGTTTGCAGGTTGAAAAGTTGGAACGTTCAAACCTGCAAACGTGATAACTTGCTAACCTATCGACCCTTCCATTTGTAATTGAATCAAACGATTCATTTCCACCGCGAATTCCATGGGCAGTTCTTTGACGAGCGGTTCGATGAAGCCAGAAACCACCATGGTGGTGGCTTCTTCTTCGGTAAGCCCGCGCGACATGAGATAGAAGAGCTGCTCCTCACCCACTTTGCTGACCGAGGCTTCATGACCGATGGTCACATCATCTTCATCGATCTCGATGACAGGATAGGTATCAGAGCGTGATTTAGGATCAAGCAAGAGCGCGTCGCAAACCACGTTAGATTTGACACCCTTCGCGCCTTTATAGACCTTGACCATGCCGCGATAAGAAGCACGACCGCCGCCCTTGCTGATGGACTTGGAAGTGATCTTGCTGGTGGTATTCGGAGCAAAATGCATCATCTTCGAGCCCGCATCTTGAACCTGACCTGTGCCAGCGAAGGCCATTGAAAGCATTTCGCCGCGAGCGCCGGGTTCCATCAAATAGCAGGATGGATATTTCATGGTGAGTTTGGAGCCGAGGTTTGCATCAACCCATTCGTGAGAGGCATTCGCAAATACTTTTGCGCGCTGAGTAACGAGGTTGAATACATTGGTCGACCAGTTTTGAATGGTTGAATAACGCGAGCGCGCATTTTTCTTAACCACGATCTCGATCACACCCGAGTGAAATGAGTTGGTGGTGTATTGAGGTGCGGTGCAATTATGAGAGATAACGCCTTCCGCAACATACGACTCATCTTCTTCCACAGAAAAGTTAAATACTTCTGTTTCCATTTCTTCAACAGTGATTTCTTTAATGGGAACATAAAGGAAATTTTCATCCATCAAGAAGGGAGAACCGCTGAGATCGCCTGCTGGATTTTCAATAACCCAATCAGGAATACTGTTTGCTAGAAAATCTTTAACGCGAATTTCGCTAATGGGCGAATAGCTTGAATTAGATTCAAAAGTTGCCGACAATTCAAATTCTGTTTCCGGCTGAGGAATGGGGATGACAAGATAATCGCCAACATTTACAGTTTCGGCAAATTTCCAATGAGGTTGAAAATCTTTATTACGTTCACCTTTCTTATGACGAGGAGCAACCAAAAGAGGGTGTTCGGCGGTAACTTTTAATTCGCGCCCACTATCGCCATAAACGCGGATATTGTAAATATCGCCATGATATGGGCGTTTCATAGTGTTATACACGCGGCGATAGCGACCCAGATGTGTCATCACCTCGTCGCCAATTTCTATTTTTTCGATTGGCTTTTCGCCGTTCCGAGTCCTGACCTGTGCGCCAGCAGTGAAGCAGCCTTCGACATAATGTACCGAAGCGCCTTCATCAACAATGATGAGTGTGCGTTCAAATTGACCAACATTGGCAGTGTTCAAACGGAAGTAGGCCTGCAAAGGCAACTCGACCGTCACACCTTTGGGGACGTATACGAATGATCCGCCCGACCACACGGCAGAGTTAAGCGCGGCAAATTTATTATCTTCTGGCGGAATGACCGTTCCGAAATATTCACGGAATAAATCAGGATGTTGTTTGAGTCCGTCTTCAATCGAAAGGAAGATTACGCCTTGCTTTTCAAGATGTTCCAAAATGGAGTGATAGACCATTTCGGATTCGTATTGCGCACCTACGCCGGATAAAAACTTTTGTTCAGCTTCGGGGATGCCTAATTTATTGAAGGTATTTTTGATGTCATCGGGGACATCGTCCCAATTCTTTTCACTTTTCTCGGTCGGCTTGACGTAATAAAAAATATTGTCGAGGTCGAGTTCATTTAATTCAGGTCCCCAATTGGGCATGGGACGTGCCAGATAATGCTCAAGCGCCTTGAGGCGGAAGTCGAGCATCCATTGCGGCTCTTCCTTCATGCGCGAGATATTTTCAACCACGGCGCGGCTGAGTCCGCGTTCAGATTTGAACACGTAATTATCGTCGCGGTCATGGAAGCCGTATTTGTAATCACCCACTCCTTCGAGGAGTTTGTTATCGTCAATTTTCAGTTCTTCAGTCATGTGAGAGTCTCCGGGTTTATTACCACTAAGGACATTAAGTTTCAATTGTTAATACTAGGCTTCTTCGACTGTTACATCGTATTTTTCGCGAACCCAATCGTAGCCTGCTTCTTCGAGATGCAACGCAAGATCAGCTGCGCCTGATTCAACGATGCGGCCATCAAGCATGATGTGGACGAAGTTGGGTTTGATGTAATTCAACAGGCGCTGGTAATGTGTAATGACCAGCACGCCCAGATCAGGTCCAGAAAGAGCGTTGACGCCTTCCGCGACGATGCGCAGCGCATCAATATCCAGGCCTGAATCTGTTTCATCCAAAATAGCCATCTCTGGCTTGAGGGTTGCCATTTGCAAAATCTCGGCGCGTTTCTTTTCGCCGCCTGAGAAACCGTCATTAAGATAACGACCTGCAAAGGAGTAATCCATTTTGAGCATTTCCATTTTAGACTTGAGCATCTTGCGGAACTCGGGAATGGGCATGCCTTTATCTTCAGGATTTTCCGCGCGGCGGCGGGAGTTGATGGCGGTGCGCAGGAAGTTAGCGACGGTTACGCCAGGGATGGCAACGGGATACTGAAAGGCAAGGAAAATACCCGCACGTGAGCGTTCATCTGGCTCAAGCTCAAGCATGTTCTTTCCTTTAAAGAGGATTTCGCCTTCGGTGACTGTGTAATTGGGGTGTCCCATCAAGGTGTAGGCCAATGTAGACTTGCCCGTGCCGTTCGGCCCCATGATTGCGTGTATTTCGCCCTGATTGATGGTGAGCGAAAGACCCTTGAGAATTTCCTTATCCTCAATTTTGACGTGCAGGTTCTTGATTTCAAGTTGCGACATAACGAGATTTGCTCCTAATTAAGCCATTTCTGGCGTTTTTAACGATATTTAAGCAGTATAGCAGGGTTAGGGGGATATGTCAATATTTATGATATTTTTCTAGTATATTAGTCGCGCTGAAACAATAGTACCTGCCTTCACAACCAGATTCTCTTATTATCTGGTGGGCACAAAACTAACTTTAGTTAGTCATTTAACCTTACTAATGCCTTATAAATACCTATCCAATGCAGGTAGCCTGTGATGAGCTTGCGGGCTACAATAAGAGAGAAACGATATTTTTAACAGAACCAACCATTCATGGAGAAAAACAAAATACATCGTTATTCCAAACCCGTTCTTAATGTTTTTACACTCTTCGCTTTACTTGCCTCTCTGCTGGGCAGTGCGGTCTTTGCCACTCCGGCACAGGCCGCCACTTTGACGGTCAATACGTTGGTTGATGAAAACGATGGCTCTTGCGTAGGAGATTGTTCCCTGCGCGATGCAATCAACACCGCCAACCCAAACGATACGATCACCTTTGGCGTTACAGGAACCATTAACCTTAGCCTGGGCCAACTCGTGATAGCCCAAAACCTAACCATCATTGGTCCCACAGCAACAGCGATGCATCCCAATTGATCATTGACGCGGGACAAGTTTCAAGGGTTTTTAACATCACCACCAACGGTACTGTTTCGATCTCGAACCTGACCATTCAAAAAGGGAAGGTGATCGATCAAGGCGGCGCGGGTATTGAGTTGATATTTGGCGCCACCCTCCTCCTCAATAATGTTTCGATTCTAAACAACTCCGCGGTCAAAAGCAGTGGCTCGTTTTTTATTCGAGGCGGAGGCATCGACTCCATCGGAACATTGACCATAACCAACAGCAATATCAACAACAATACAGCGGATTTTCAAGGTGGTGGAATTTTCTTTTCCAGTGGAGTCCTTAGTCTGCAAAATGTTGCAGTCAACAACAACA